>JAABVA010004148.1_pt1 | contig 13520 bp, 11 predicted proteins | sample 5560331 | NCBI WGS metagenome assembly JAABVA01 (sample SAMN12812661, study PRJNA571458) | rock metagenome | isolation source: Antarctica rocks | place: Antarctica: Victoria Land, Mt New Zealand sud | collected 2016-01-07 | reverse complement strand
GGCCCGCTCAGGACGCCGGGGATCGACAGGTGTGGCGACCACGACGACGGCCACCAGGTCGAGGCTGCCGATGAGCTTGGCCATGCCCTCCTGGTCGGTGTGCTCTTCCTCGCGCCAGTGAAAGCGCCGGCGCTTGTGCCGTAGCCCGCTGCGCATCACCGCTCGGACGTCGTCAGCCTGGTCTCGGTCTACGACGACGCCGGCGAGCACGTACAGCCCGGGGTCGGCGTTCCGACCGCTCTCGTCGACGTAAGCCCTCATCCCTCCATTGTCCCAGCGGGGGCGCCAAAGTGGCGGAGAGCGCATGGCCCGCTGTGGAGGTGGCGGGGGGAACTCTGTGGGGACAGCGCGGCGCGGCGCTGTGGACGCCCTGCTGCGGGAGCCCGGGGCCGGGCGCACTCCAGAGGTGGGCCCACGCCACGCCGGGCGACGTCCACCACTTGCCGGCCGTTCACCGACAACATCACGTCCATGCCCACGCCTCGAGGTCAGCGTCAGCGCCGCGCGCTCGCACAGGTGGCCAACCCAGAGCAGATCGTGGAGATCAAGGTCCGCATCCCAGCACGCCTTCGGAGCAAGGCCCACACCCACGCGGCCGCCCTCAACATCAGCGCCGCCGCGTACCTCGAGCAACTGCTCGAAGCCGCTCCCATGCCGGAGCCCATCCAGCCCTCGCTACCGCTCGCCCAGAGCGCGTAGCCGTGCCCGTCGTCGCCTTGGAGGCCGTCTGACGTAGGCCCTGACAGCGAAGAGGCCGCCCTACCAGGGGCGGCCGTCTCGCCGATCTTCGTTCGCCGGTCCACACCGGCGTCCCTGCCTAATCCGTCTCCAACTCCAGGAGCACTTGTGACGGTAGCCCCTGCCTTGGTGCAGGTCGAGCAAGACACCCCGGGTAGTCCCGGGACAATGCGGCCGCGGCTTCGGACCGCGGCGCACAAGGTCACCAGCTGCGGCGAGTTCAGCCGGCGTAGCGAGCAGTTGCTCGCGGCTGGCGCTGGTGTCGCCCAGGTCCAGGCGGTCGGCGCGTGGCTCCAGCTGTGGGTCGGTCATGCCCGCGTTGACGGGACCATCTGGCTGACTGCCAGCGAGACCGCGGAGGTCCTGGGCGTGACGCTGGCGACGTGGCGGCGGTGGGCGCGGCTGCTCGTCGACGCGGAGCTCCTGGCGCCGCACGGTCGCGCATACCTGGTGCCGGACCCGGCCGCGATGGAGGGCTGCGCCGCCGGGCAAGTGACGCCGGGAGGTTGGCGGTCGCTGCGCCGTTCGTCCTTCGAGGCGCTTGCCGGACGCCTTGCAGCGCAGGGCATCTCGGGTGCGAAGCGGGCCGGTGCGCTGGGGGTGTTCGCGGTCGTGCTGCTGCGCCACACCTACGGCCGGGCCGGCATCGACATGGTGCAGCCCGGAGCGCTCCCGGCGCTGTACGAGCTGCTGGACCGCCGGACCGTCTCGACCTACCTCGAGCTGCTCGGCGACGTCCTGACCCGGCCGTCACGCGGTCGGCTGGCCTACGCCGGTCGGGACCTGCTCGAGCATGGCTGGGAGGCGGTCGTTTCCCCACGCGAGGACGTCTCTGTGTCCGCCGGCGAGGGCCCGTTTCCCCCTTCGCACGCTCGCCCTCTAAGTCAGGTACCTCCCATAGGTCAGGACCCACCCCCGGGTGAGGCCGGCGGCACGTTGGTGGATCTGTTGACCTTGCTCGACCGTCAGGCACCTGGCGCAGCCACAGCTATTACCAGACACCGACTCGCCAAGGCTCTACTGCGAGCCGCACTACTCGAGGTCGGCCGGGACGTCGAAGGCCTGGCACGCGAACTCACCAGGGCCTCACTAGCCGACGCGCGCGACCTCGCCGCCGTCATCGCCCACCGGGTGCCGGCAGTCGTCGACGCGCTACAGCTCCGGTCGCAACTACGCGACACCCGCTGGCGCGCCGAGCGGCAGGCGTACGCGATTCAAGAGCGACGGCTGGCCCGTGAGCAGGCCGAGACGCATCACCGACGCGCGCAGGCCGCGGCCGCGGCCGAACACGACCGGACAGCCCAAGCCGTCGAACTGGCCGCCGGCGAGGACTGGCCGCAACTACTCGACGCGATCGCCGCCAGCAGCCGGCTGCGGCTACGCGGCCGGGCGCTCGAAGCATCCACACGTGCCGCCGTACGACAGGTCGCCGCAGAAATAGCCTCCTCCGCGAGCTTCACCAGGGAAGTTCGAAGCCTCGACGAACGGGAGGGGGAGGGACTGAGGAGGGCGGTCCAGCAGCTACTCAGCGCACGGCCCCGCGCGGAACCGAACGCCCTTTCACTTTAGCGAGAAATACTGCACAATCCCCTTCGAAAGCCATCTACGTGGGAATGTCTATAGGGGTGACCATCGACGGCGAAGACATTGTTCCTGGAGTGACGGAGATCCGGACCGACCTCGCGCCGCGGCTGGTCGAGGCAACGTCCCGAACTCGGGACGCCAATGAAGCCACGCGGGCCTCCCGGGAGCTGCGCGACCAGCTCATCGAACAGGCCGTCGACGAGGGGATGAGCCACGGCGCCATCGGCCGCCTCACAGGCCTCTCCCGGCCCCGTGTCATCGCCATTCTCGCCAACTCTCAGAGGGAGACCGCATGACCCGCAGGGCCGCTATTGCCAAGCCAAGCCTGCTCGACGCCCTCGGGGTCAGCTGATGGCGACCGGCTGGAAGGGCATCGCGACCGGGGCGCTCGCTCTGTTGGCGCTGGAGACCGTTCTGCAGCCGCAGGCCTCCGGTCGCCTGGGGGACCTGCTCGCGCTCCCCGCCCGCTGGGCCAACCGCTTCCTGGACCCATCCGTGCCGGCGCTGCACAAAGGCCCCGCCCCGGCCGCCCCCGGCCACCCGACCGGCGGCGTCGGGGACTTCCCAGGTCCCGGCACCACCCCGACACCCCGAGCGCCGCACCGCCAGGGCATCCCGACCAACTGAGGGAGCAGGCGCACGGCTAGCCACTGCGGCCCCAAACCGGGGTGCTGCTCGTCGGCGCCGTCGGCCTGGTCGTCGCCGGCGTCTGGCGTTCGGTCAACAGCCAGCCAAGGCCGGGCATGACCGGCTCCGCTGACGTACTGCACTTCGCGGCGGCTCAGCTTCGACCAACCCTCGATTCGAACCAAACCCTGGACCGACACACCTCTTGCAACCTCCTGCCTTCGGGCCGCCCGCCGGATGACGGCAAGTGAGCCCGCTTCCAGGAGAGCCAGTTGTGGCCGCCGTGACCCTCTCGTTACCAGGGTGCAAGAGGTGTGTCGGGTAGAGGGGCTCGGTTTTGGACGGCGTACGCGGGTCAGCGCGCTGCGGTCAGCGCGCGCTGCTGGGGGACGTGGAGCTGCGGCCGGCGTCGCTGGCGCAGATGCCCGTGCTGGGACAGCAGCAGGTCCTCGTGAGCATGTAGAGCGGCCAGGGTTGGCCACAGGACAGCGCGGGTGTTCTCTCCCCACACAGCCAGTGCGGGGCAGCTGGTCGGGGTGCCGGGGAACGCCACCTGAACTCGCTCGTCGCGCAGGACCCACATGCCGGCCTCGAGGACCTGAAGGGCTGCGGCGAGCATCTTCAGCCCGGTCCTGCGTGTCGCGCTCCGGTAGGCCAGCAGCTGCTCGCCGTCGACGCGCAGATCTCGCAGGACCGGGAAGGCTGGTCCGCTGGTCCGCTCCCAGAGCCGCTCAAGCGGCTTGGCGAGGTCACGGACGTAGCCCAGTTGGTCGGTGGCTGCGGCGCGCGTGTGCCGTTCGCTCGTTTGACGTATGGAGGTGGTGCGGCGGCGTTCCTCGAGGGTGGCGTGCTTCTGCTCGGCGAGGTCCTGCTGGACTTGCCGACGCTGGACTGCCTCGGCGGCTTGCTCGTGGTTGATGCGGGCACGAAGGGCCGCGGCCCGGGCCAGCGGATCGGCGGCAGCGGCGCTGAGGTCGGCCAAGCGGTCTGCCCGCTCGACGTGACTCGCGTCCCGTCGCAACTGCGCCAGGACGGCCCGAAGGCCGGCGGCGTCCGGCTTGTAGGGGCGCGGCACGCGCCGGCCGTCGAGTTCGCCGTGAGCCAGGCGCAACACCTCGAGTAGACGACCCCGGTCCTCGAGGACTTGTCGGCCTGCTTGGCCCTGCCGCACGCGGCTGGCGGAGATGGCGGCCTGCTGCAGCTGCTGGCCCTGGTGACGGCTGTCCAGCGCGGCGCGGAAGCTGTCAGTCCCGGGCGTGCCGGCGTAGTAGCCGACCGCCTCGACGTCTACCTCCCACCCCTCGCGGACCTCTCCGGGGATGGTCTCGGTGCACGCGAGGTAATCCAGGCAGGTCGCGTACGCGGCGAGGTTGAGCCCTTTGGCGTCGTCGGCGGCGACCTCAGCGAGTGCGGCGCGTCCCAGGGCCGCGGCGTACAGGGCCCGCTCGTCGGGCAGCTGCTCCCAGCCGAGCTCGGTCAGGGCCTGGTCGCGCATGAACGCCACCAGGCCCTGAGCGGTCTCGGGCAGGTCCAGGGCGGGCGGCACGGTGTGCTCCAGGTCGACCGAGCCCTGAGCGTGGGCCTGGTAGTAGCTCGCCAGTCGGGCGCCCAGGTCCCCCAGCTGGCTGCGAGCCGGTCCGGTGTCGAGCACGACGGAGCGCCGCCGGTAGACCTCGTGGACCTGGCTGAGTCGGCCACCGTGCGCCGGGACGTTGGCTGCCAGGACAGGAGTCGGGGCGATGACGTGAGCCTCGCCCTCCACCGTGGCTCGGTACTGCCCCTGGAACAACAGCTGTGCCTGGCTGCGCATGCTGGTGCTGGCCTTGTCGTACTCGTCGACCAGGACCAGCGGCAGCTCCAGCGTCGCGCTCGGCAGGAACGCCAGCTGCCCGCCGGGCTGGGGGACCCTGCGACCGATCACCTCCCCCTCGCTGAGCAGTGCCAGGTTGCGGGTGTGCTCGACCGGGTCCGCGCCCAGCAGGTGGCAGGCCATCTCGACCAGGGCGCTCTTGCCGGTACGGCCCTCCCCGACCAGCACGAACCCCAGGTGCGCGCTCGGGCGGGACGGACCCAGGTGGCGACGGGCGATGACCGCGGACAGCAGCAGGCGCAAGAGGGCGGCGTGCCCGTACGGCCAGACCGCGCATGCCTCGTCCAGGGCCCGGCCGGCGCTGACCTTGGGCGCGGCGGGGGTGCCTGTGGCGGCGAACCGGGCCCGGCCGGAGGAGGTCAGGCGCACCCAGGTCTTGGGCCCGTCGACCAGGCCGGCGTCGCGGAGTCGGGCCAGCGCCTCGCTGACCGATCTGGGTGGGACGGCGGTGGCGTGCGCAAGATCCCCGGGGGTCGCGCCGCCCCCCAGGTCGGCCAGTGCCTGGGCGACCTGGAGCGTCCGGGGGGCCAATGTCAGCACGACGACCACCGCCGATGGGCCTGCCGATGACCTGCAAGGCCCTGCCGGTGCGCCCCTGGCGACTGCCGATCGCCCGGCTGGGCGCCGGCCGCGCGCGCTGCAGCGATGGGGACACGCTGCCGATCCGCGCTCCAGGAAGCCAGACGGCCGCCGGCCCCGATACCCGGCCCCGGCGACGGCCAATCCCCGGCACCCGGCCACTCGGGTGAATCTTGGTCAAGGACTGGCGTCACCGGTGGCCCTCCGGGTCGCCAGGTCGTGCTGTCCAGGTCCCCGCCGGTCGCCACCCGGGGCAGATCGGGCCGTGGTGGTCGGGGGTCGAGCACCCGAGGCATTGGCGGCGAGCTCACCCGCCGGCTGAAGCGTTCGGACTGGCGCATCTGCACCCGCCCAGAGCTGACGATCTGCCGGCCAGGTCGCCTCCACAAGCAACCCCGGCCACGAGGCCGCGTCAGCGCACGCGGGGCTGTAGCCGTACACCGCCGTGAGCACATCACTCGGCGTCCTCCAGCGAGAGCATCTCCTCGAGCTTGACCAGCACCACTTCCCGGGTTCTCTTGGTGCGGTGGGTGTCGACCTCGACGCCGCTGGCCCGCAGGCTGGGAGCCAGCCGGCGCAGTCGGGAGGTGAGCCGGGCGCCGTCGACGGGCCAGTCCCGAGGGAGCTGGTCGCCGCCGTAGTGCTTGCGCAGCTCGGCCAGCAGCTGGGTGGCCGGCCCACGGAAGCCGTAGCCCTGGGTGGCGATCAGGGACAGCACGGCGGCCGAGACCGGGTCGCTCTGGGCGACGTCGCGGGCCAGCCGCTCCCCCATCCGCCGGTAGAGCTCGAGCGAATGGGTCCCGCGCACGCGGTCGACCGCCAGCAGCACCTCGGCGAAGTCCGCCATGCGGGGGTGCTCAGCGAGCTCGGCGCGGGCCGCTGGCAGCTCGACCAGGACCTGGGCCAGCAGGTCCAGCAGCGCTCCGAACAGCCGCGGGTGAGCGGCCAGCCACGCCTCCCGTAGGCCGCGCTCGGTCCGCCGCTGCTTCGGGTCGATCCGCTCGAGCTCCACCGTCAGCAGCCGCTCGGCCAAGTCACCACGCATAGCGCCGGCGTCGATGCTCGTCAGGATCAGCACCCGCTGTAGAGACAGCACGCTGACGTCGCTGTCGGTGTACAGCCGGCGGCGCACCATCCCGTCTCCGGTGACGGCCCGGCACCAGGCGTCGGAGAGCCACGCCGGGATGGTCGAGATGTTGTCGATCGCCACCACGTACGACGCGGCGGCGCTGACTCCCCAGGTCTCCTCGTCTCGAGGGCTGGACCGCAGGGCCGCGGCGCACGGGTCGAGCAGGTCCACCAACATCTTGGCCGCTGTGCTCTTGCCGGTGCCCTGCTCGCCGGACAGCAGCGCGATCGGGTGCGGCAGGTCCGGGATCAGCGCAGCCACGAGGTAGCCGACGAGCAGCGGCCAGGTCTCGTCGGTCACGTTGAGCAGGTCGCGCAACTCCTCGAGCTGGCCGCCGCGGCCCGGCTCGGGCAGCGGCATGGTCAGACCGGACCGCTCGTGCAGCACCGGGGAGCGCTCGACCACCGACCAGCTGCCGCCCTGCACGATCACGGCCCGTCCGGTCGCGTCGCCCAGATCGGCCACGACCCGCTCAGCACCGGCAGGGCTGCTCTGCCGGGCCAGTCGCAGGTGCACCTCGACCGGGTCGCTCTCCAGGGCGTGGCCCTCCAGGGTGTTCAGGGCGTCGGTCAGTGCGCCGGCTGTCGCGGTCTTGCCGTAGCGGCGCGAAAACGCCACCGCGAGATGCTGGCGCAGGCTGTTGCCGCCGCCCTTGAGCCGCAGCGCCACCCGCGGCCCGGTGCGCGGAACGGCGTGGGACTCGGTCCGCGAACGGCCCACGACGTAGTCGGCCAGCGCCAGCTCGACGAGCAGGTCCGCCTGCGCCGGCTCCTTGCCGCGCCGGGCCTGACGCTCCTCTGCCGGCGGTGGTGTGGCGGGTGCGGGCGTGGCGGGCGCCGGTGAGGTGTGCTGGGCTGGCCGAGCTGCTGGTGACGCTGCTAGGGGGCGCTGGCGGGCTCGCTCGGCCGACAGGAACGCCTCGACGGACTGGTCGGCCTCGAGCGCCAACAGGTCCACGACGTCACCGGAGTACTGCCCGTTGCTGGTGGCGCGGCCGACCCCGGCCGGGTGACTGCCGCCGAAGCAGACCCAGCGCTGCCCGTCGGTGTGCAGCAGCCCCAGCGAGGCGGTCTCGTCGTGTCCGGCGGGGCAGCGCCACTTGCCGTCGCGCCGTGGTGACCCGGACAGTCGGCTCAGCTCCTCGGCCAGATCATGGCCGGCGCGCAGCTGCTCCGCGACGTTGCTCCCCACCGTGAGCTCGACGACCCGCCGCGGTCGAGGCGGCGGCGTGGCTGGACGTGGGACCAGTGCGCAGGCCGCGGCCGTCAGCTGCTCAGCGGGGTAGCTGCGATCCATCTCCAGCTCGAGCAGCTCAGCGAGCCGGCGCACCCCGGGTTTGCCGTTGAAGGTCCCCGGCAGGCGCAGTGCGCGGCCCTCGTGCGCGGCCCCGGGGTCGCCGGCCAGGGCCCGGGCCAAGTCCTCGCACACGGTGCGGCCGGTCTCGACGTCGACGGCGGCCACGAGGCGCCACCAGGCGTGCAGGCCGCGGCCGGAGGAGGCCAGCAGCGTGGGCGGATGGGCGAAGCGGGCCAGCCGGGCGTGCAGCACCGCCCGGTCCTCGCCGTCGTCTGGGTCGAGGTCGGCCGCTACCCAGGCGTAGCCGTCGTGCTCACCGTGCTTTGGTCGCGCCCGCACGCCGCTGCCGGCGGCCAGCTCGAGCCGCTCGGCCGCCTCACGGCTCAGGGTGGCGACGCCCACCGACACGGTCTGGTCGGTGGAGGCCTGCAGCTGCACATAGCGCAGCGCCTCCTCCAAGTCGCGGGGCAGTGTGAACGGACGGGAGACCGCGCGGTCCTCCCGGATCACCGAGATGGCCAGCCGTTCCCCCGCCCGGGACTGCAGGACCTGACGTACAACGGTCAGGTCCACCGCGCCGTCGGCGTTGGCCGTGGTCACGCCTGCTCGGCCAGGTATCGGCGCAGCGCCACGCGCGCCGTCTGGGCGGCAGTGCGGTCGTCCTGCCGGGCGCGCGTCAGCAGCGCGGCGTGCAGGTCCCGGGGCAGCCGCAGTGAGAACACCTGCAGCTGCTCGCCGCCGCCTGCAGCCGCCCGCTGGGCTGTCGTCGTCGTCGCGCCATCGCTCATGGACCGGATGCTAGGAGCGACACGCCCAGATCGCGGACACATTGCAGCGCGACTTACTCCGGATAACATGTTCCGCATGGCCTCCGGCACCGCACCATGCGCTGCGGTGATGGACACCGCGGCGACCGAGCTGGTCGCCGCGGTCACTGCGGTCGTCGACGTCGTGCGGGCCCACCCCGGGATGACCCGGGCGGCCCTGGTCCGTCGACTGACCGGCCGGGCCGTACGTCGGCACCAGGTTGTGCAGCAGGCGCTGGCGGCGGGGCTGCTGCACGAGGGCCCGACGTTCGTGCCGACTCGCGGCGGTGCGCTCCGCAGCGCCACCGGGCTGCACCCCGGCCCGCCAACAGGCCCAGCGGCCGAGCGGATGCGGGTCGAGCAGGTCCGACGCCGGCGCGCCGAGCTGCGGCTGTCGCAGCAGGCGCTGGCCGGCCGGCTCGGCGTGCACCCGCGGCTGGTCCGGCACTGGGAGAGCGGCACGCAGCCCGTTCCCACCTGGGCCGCCGCCCGACTGGCCGCCCTCCTCGACCTCGGACGTGCCGTGCTCCCCACCCGCCGGCATGCCCGAGCCCGGAACGAGCTGCTGCAGCTTGTCCGCCGGCACCCCGGGCTGACCCGGCGCCGGCTGCGCGAACTGCAAGGCCGGCGCCGGCCCGTCCTGCAAGCGCTGCAGGCGGCGCTGGACGCAGGCCTGCTGCACGAGGTCCCCACTCGAAGGGGCGGGGTCGGGTTCTGGGCCGGCAGCGAGCCCCGGAGCGACGGCCAGCCGCCGTCCGGCGCTGAGCTGCGCACGGCGCGGCTCCTGGCCGGCCGGTCCGCGGGGCCGGTGGCCCGCCGGCTCGGCGTGACCATGGGGCAGCTGTGTGCTTGGGAGCGGCGGGACGAGGGCCTGCCGACGTGGGTGACGACGAGAGGGCGCGAGATGCTCGCCGACCTGGTCCAGGCCCGCCACAAGCTCGACGAGCGACTGCTGCAGGAGGTCCAGCGGCGGCCGGGGGTCAGCACCGAGCAGCTAACCCGCGGCACCTTCGGCCGGGCCGCGGCGGTCAGCTCGGCCCTGGGCCGGCTGCTCGAGCAGGGCCGGGTGCACAGCGCGTACGCCCCCACCACGGACCGCACCGGCCTGACCCGGCCGCTGCGAGGGCTGCACCCCGGACCCGGCCCGGCCGCCGAGCTGATGATGTCCGGCGCCGAGCTCGAGCAGCGCCGCCGGGCCGTCGGTCTGAGCCAACGCGCCCTGGCCAGGCAGCTGGGTGTCTCCCGCATCGCGGTCGGGCACTGGGAGTCCGGCCGCAACCCCCTCTCCCCCGGCCGGGCCGGCGAACTGTTCGACCTGCTCGAGCAGTTCGCGCCGACGACGGTGCCGCTGGTCGACCAGCAGCGGCACGACGACGACGAGATGGACGCCGCGGCGCTGGTCGTCATCACCACCACCCCGGGGCTGAGCCGACGGCGGGCTGCGGCCGGCATGCCGGGCACCGGGCAGCGCCGGCTGGCGGCTCTCGACCGGGTGCTCGACGGCACCCGAGCGCACCTGCGGCCGGCCCGTCAGCGCTACGCCGACGGGCGGACCTTCACCGTCCCGAGCTGCTACCCAGGTCCGGCTCCTACCGCCTGAGCACCCCCCGCCGGGCTCCCCACATCGGGTCCGTGGTGGTGACGCTGGATGACGCTGGATGACGCTGGGTGACGCTGACCGCGCAGGCAGCGTCACCCCCTCCGGTCACCCGTTGTGCCTGGTCAGCGGCCTGTGGTCGACGCAGCGTGAGACCGGGTGACGCTGGTGACGCTGTAGCCCCCCGTTCCTGTCTGTTGCAAGGAAGAGAGACGTAGAAGGGGGGAGAGGCGCACGAGCAGGGGACAGGAGTAGGGATCAGAGCGTCACCAGCGTCACCAGCGTCACCAGGGCGCCTGGGCCGGCCCTCGCGGCCTGCGCGTGGCGCCCCACGGCGGTGGTAGCCCGGTGCTACACAGCGGGTAGCCGGTGTCTACCCACGCGCAGCCGTCAGGAGCCCGCCCGTGTTCACAATCGCCATCGCCAACCAGAAGGGCGGCGTCGCCAAGACGACGACCGCCGCCAACCTGGCCGACGCAGCAGCCGAGCTCGGCGCCCGGGCGCTGCTCGTCGACCTCGACCCGCAAGGCAACGCCACCGCCCTCACCGACGCCGAGCCGCGGGTCTACGAGGGCAACGCCTTCGGTAAGCCGCAGCAGCTGACCGTCAGCGACGCGCTCTACGCCGCGCAGGAGCGCGAAGGCGCGGCCACCCAGGCCGGGACCCTGCACCAGGTCACCGTGCCCGCAGGAGAGCACTGGTCGCGCCGGCTCCAGGTCGCGCCAGCCAACCAGGACCTGGCCGCCCGCAACGCTGAGACGTTCCGCGGCGCCGAGCGCCGGCTAGCGCTGGCCCTCGCCGACCCGGCCGCCGACGTTGACCTGGTCGTCCTCGACTGCGGGCCGAGCCTTGCCGGCATGTTCGTCGCAGCCATGCACGCCGCGGACACCGTGCTGCTGGTCACCGAGCCAGCCGACAACGCCCTCGAGGGGATGCCCCGCACGCTCGAGGTCCTCCAGGACGTCCGGGCTGCCCGCGGCGGCCCGGCGCCCGAGGTCCTAGGCGTGCTGCCGACCAGCGTGGCCCGCGAGGCTCGGCACACCGAGCTGCTGGCCTACCTCCGCACGACGTACGCCGCGTACCCGCTGTTCGACCCGGTGCCCCGCCGCGCTGTCGTCCACCAGGCCGAGGGCGCCCACGCCCCCGTCCGGGCCTTCGGGGCCGCCGGTCGCGACGTCGGCGACGTCTACGCGCGGCTGGCGGCGTGCGTGCTCGAGGTCGCCGACATCCACATCACCGAGGGAGTCTCCTGATGGTCAAGCCCGCCACCCGCCTGCCCAAGCCGCAGCAGTTGACCGTCAGCGACGCGCTGGCCGAGGGGCCTGCCCCGACGGCTCGGTCGGTGACGCCGGCCCCGACCAACGGAGTGCCCTTCACTAGGCAGAGCAGCTCAGCGAGCGCCATCAAGCGACGAGGGCGTCAGCTGGGAGCCCGCATCCCGGACGAGCTCTACGAGCGGGTGGTGTCCTGCGCGGCCGCGACGCGCATCCCGCAGGGCCGGCTGCTCGAGCGCGCGCTGGACACCGAGCTCAAGACGCACGGGTTCTGACACACCGGGAAAGGTAGGCAGGTGCTGGACACCGGGTAGCCGGTGGGTAGACACTGGCTACCCAGCCATTGAGGGGAGAGGCCTGGCCTGGTGACTTCCACGCGCATCGACGAGGCCGGTGAGCATCTGGTCCTTGGCAGGTACCAGGCCCTCCAGATCGTCTAACCGACCTTGCGACACCGACCCGCGTCGGGCCCCTGTGGACCGGCGCCGATAACTCCCACAATGAGAGCCCCGGAGCCCCGATGACGCAGCAGGTCCACCAGCGACCGACCACCCTGCCGGCGCGGATGTACGGCCGGCCGCGGCCCGAGCTCGGTGACTCCGGCGGCCGGGTCCTGACCGGCCAGCTGGTGCCCGCTGGGGAGGACCCGGCCCTGACCGCCGAGGACGTCGCGCTGGGGTGGCTGCTCACCTACTCGAGCAAGGAGAACACCCGACGCAGCTACCAGCGGGGCATCGTCGAGTGGTTCAGCTTCTGCGCCGAGGCCGACGTCGACCCGCTGCTCGCGAAGCGCGCCCTGGTCGAGCTCTACAAGAATTGGCTCTACGACAACAGCAAGAGCGCGGGCACCGTCGGGCAGCGCCTCAGCGCCCTGTCGAGCTTCTACACCTACGCCGAGGACGAGGAGGCCGTCCGCCGCTCCCCGCTGCGCGGCGTACGACGGCCCAAGCTGCCCGACCAGTCCCGCAGCACCGGGCTGACCCGCGAGGAGCTCAACGCCTTCCTGGCCGAGGCCTTCCGCCGTGGGCCGCAAATGTCCGCCCTGATGGTGCTGCTCGGGCTCAACGGGCTGCGCTCGAGCGAGCCGCTGCAGTGCCAGGTCGAGGATCTCGGCACCGAGCGTGGGCACCGCACCCTGGCGGTCACCCGTAAGGGCAAGGACGGAAAGGTCCGGGTCCCGCTGGCACCGATGACGGCCCGCTCGCTGGACCTGTGGCTCGACGAGCGTGCCAAGGGGTTCTGCCAGACCGGGAAGGGCAGCGGCCTGCTGTTCTTCAAGATCCACCGGTGGACCGGCCTGGTTACCGCTCTGGACCGGCGCGACGTCCACCGCTACGTCCGCTCCATCGGGGCCAAGGCCGTGCCCGACAAGCCGACCCTGCACCCGCACGACCTCAGGCACGCCTTCGTCACGCTGTCCCTGGACGCCGGCGTGCCTCTGCGCGATGTCCAGGACAGCGCCGGCCACGCCAGCCCAACCACGACCCGGCGGTACGACCAGAACCGCAACAGGGTCGATCGACACGCCACGTACACCCTGGCCTCATACCTCGCTGGGGGCGCCTGACCGCTGAGAACGGCGCGACGTCCCCACGGTTGACACTTGTCACCTTCGTGCCGAGACTGAAAGAGCCGACTCCATTCGCGAGCCGGAAGTGAGGCCGGGAGTGCCCGCCGCAGTACGGGAGCCCGGCCTTCGCGCTGTCCAGGGTCAGTCAGGTGCCGTCGCCGACGTCGATCACCGTTACCCCGGGCCCGAGGAGCTCGAGGCAGCAGTCCAACTCCTCGCCGCGGTCGCGGTTCACCGCGCCGGCCACTAGGTCGGGCAGCCACAGCAACGGCTCGGCCAGCGGGTCCCCGAAGCCGAACACCAGACCCGGTTCGAGCTGCTGTGCGCGCTGCGCGTTCCCGATGTGCCGGCGGTCGTCCCGGTCCTGGGCAGGGCCGCGGCTCTCCAGCAGGACGTCCCGTGCGTTGCGGTGCTCCAACTCCCACAGCAGCCTGGTCAGGCAGAGCCGGC
>JAABVA010004147.1_pt1 | contig 13521 bp, 17 predicted proteins | sample 5560331 | NCBI WGS metagenome assembly JAABVA01 (sample SAMN12812661, study PRJNA571458) | rock metagenome | isolation source: Antarctica rocks | place: Antarctica: Victoria Land, Mt New Zealand sud | collected 2016-01-07 | reverse complement strand
CGCGCGCGGGGCGCGGGGACGCGCGCGCGCCCGCCCGCGCGCCATGCCCGCAGGGGCCTGCGCGCGCCGCCCCCGCGCTGACGCCTCTCTGGTGGGGCCAGGCCGGGCGCGGGCGCGGGCGCCGGGCCGGAGAGCGCGCGCGTCTGCGCCCTGGTGTCCGCGCTCCAGGGCGCGGTGCGCCGCTACCTGCCGGAGCTGACGGGGCGGGACGTGTGCCTGGCGGCGATGGCCCTCGGGACCCTCAGGCGGCGGGCCGGGGTCCAGCTGCCGGACCCGGACCTGCTGCCGGAGATGGCGGGCGTGTTTGAGCGGGCGATGCTGCGCGGGGATGAGACGGTGACGCTGACGGAGGTGGCGTCGTTCCTGAGCACGTGCGGGCAGTGGCGCTTCCGCATGCCGCGCTCGCTGCTGGCCGGCGTCCGGGACTGGGTGACCACGGCGGCGGGCGGCGGCGGCGCGGGCGCGGCGCCGCAGGCGCTGGGCCCGCCGGCGAGCGCCGCCACGCTCATACGCGTGTGGGCCAACCACGCCGAGGTGCGCGCGAGCAGCGCGCTCGCGCTGCCCATGGGCGTCGTGGAGGCGCTGACGCGCAGCGCCGCGGCCGGGGCCGGCGCCGACGAGCGGGGTGGCGGCTTTGGCGGGCGCAAGCTGTCGCTCACGCTGTACGCCGCGGCGAGCCTGGTGCGGTCGGCGCAGCAGGCCGCGCGCACACCGGGCCGCGGGCAGCGCATGGCGGGCCTGGACGGCGACCTCGCCAGGTGGGCCGGCCTGGCGATCGGGCGCGCCAACCCGCAGGAGGCGCAGCAGGCGCAGGACCTGGGCATGTCCGTGTGGGCGCTGAACTACCTGGGCGTGGCGCCCGACGCGGCGACGGCGGCCGCAGCGGGCGCCCAGGCGGCCGCGCTGGCCGTGCGCCTGGCGCCGCGGCAGCTGCTGCTGCTCGTCGCCACGGTGGCGGGGCCGCTGGCGCAGTGGCACGAGGCGGGGCTCGCGCCGTGCGAGGCGGCCGCGCGCGCCCTGTGCGCACGCGCGCCGGCGGTGCTGCAGGAGGCCCGGCCAGCGGACACTGCGCGCATGGCAGACCTGCTGCGGGCGCTGGCCGCCGCGACGGGCGTGCCCGCGCCCGCGCTGGCCGAGCCTGCCGCGGCGGCGTGAGCGGCGGCGGCGCCCTGGCGAGGCTGGGATCTCTCGCTGAGGGCTGGTCCGGCAGTGGGGTAGGATGTGCGGGCGCACGCGCTTTGCATGTGGACCGCTCGGCGCCCGGAGGGCTGCACTGTGTGTGTGTGTGTGTTGTGTGAGTGTGGACTTGGCTGGCCACTTGGCATTTTAGCGACTCGGGCAGCATGTGGCCTTGGTCCTGAGGGCTCAGCAGCTCTCAGGAGAGTGTTGACTGCCTATTGTTACACATCATGGCCCAGCAGACAGTGCGCCCATCCAGACACGCCTGTCCGGCTCGGAGCCCTGCTGTGCTACCCAGACACAGCAGAAGCATGACGGATGCCAATGCACGCACGTTACGTTTTGTTCAAACCAAGATGCGCTGTGCGTGTCGCTTGCGGCGTGTCACTCCTGGCTTCCTGCTGTGACGTATGTGAGCACCTGTGAGCACGCAAAGACAACTCGCTTGTGACCCACGCTCCTGTCCTGCTGCGGCATCCCCTTGGCATTTTGCACGAGCAGGTGGCACACAGCAACAGCAAGCAGGCTGCTATAGCTCCGCGTAAGCACTACACTGCTGCTGCACTCTACGACCAGGCGGCTGTGTGGCAGCCCGGGTGGCCGCCGGGCGGCAGCGGCGCATGCATGCACATGGGCTCACCAACGTAAATCCGCAGAAAGCGCGGGCCGGTCACTGCAAGAGGCAGCATATGGGGTCAGGTGGGGTCGGACCAGCTGGCCCACCGTTCACATGGTCATTGGCATAGCCTCCGGGCGGCAGCGGCGCATGCATGCCCACCAGATCGCTCACATGCATGCTGAGCGGCATGGGCTTGCCGGCGTGCACGCCGGCGGGCATGGGCGCACTGACGGGCATGCCCGGATGCGGCAACGCGTGCATGGGCCAGGCTGGCCACCGCATGGGGCCGCCATAGGGCCCTCCACCAAGAGCGCAGGGCCTCCCCGGGCACAGCCGTTGGCGGGCGCAGCCGTGTGCCCGCTGTTGTGGCAGGCGTGGCAGTTGACCGCAGGCGCGCCGCCGGCGGGGCCAAGGCCGTTGGTGTGACGCTCGTATGGTCTCTGGGGTTCTGTCGTACTGTGTATGGGTCGCTGCTGCTGGACATGCTGCGCGCGCCGCCTGGCGGCGCGCTGCTGGCGGCCCCCGGGCCCAGCTCCGCCAAGGGCTCGCGCGCCACGTTGCGGCCGCTGCCGAGCTGCGCCGCCCAGGGCTGCGCGGCCACGCAGGCGCGCTGGTGGGGGCGCGCCGCGTGGTGCGTGGCGGGCGCGCGCGCGCTCGTGAGCCGGCGCGCGCTCGCCCGGCGCTCCAGCGTGAGCGCGCAGTCTAACTCCTCCACTTTGCTTTTTTAGGCAGCAACCTCTACATTCAGGGTTGCTAGGTGAATACACAAGCAGAAGTGGCGCAGCAGACTGTAAAAACCTTCTGCAGCGTTTTTGATCACAGGCAGCTGGTGCAGTCCCTGCATCGTTCACGTGCACATCTTGTCAGCACCGTACGCCACAGCGCAGCATGGGCGCGCGAGACCCCGATGCCGACCAAGCAGCTGGGCCTCCAGCTCTACGCCTGGACCAGCTCCCCGCAGAGGTACGTGCGGGAGAGCTCGCGCCCTGCCTGTTGCCGCAGGGCAGCAGCGCTCTGCGCACAGTGCAGCGCCGCGCCTACAACGTGAGGTGCCTGGCCTGTGCAGGTCCTGCAGGCGTGCGCGCTTCGACTTGCCAGGCGCACCTGGCAATGGGATTCCGAAGGCTTGATGCAGGCGTTCTTGCTGCCGAGAGTCTGCAGGTGCGCACCGCACGTTTGATAGGAGGGGAAGCAGCCGCAAACCCCGTAGCAGCTGTGCTCGCGACCCGATCCACACGGCAGGCGGTTCAAGGAGGCGCTCGAGCAGCCATTCTGTAGCGTGCTGGAGGGCGACATTGTTGACGGGCTGTGGCGGGCGCTTGGACGGCCCCGTGCGCCCCTTGCCTTGCCAACGCGACTTCAAAAGCTTTGCCGTGCTACTGGTTCGCGTTGTGAGCCTCAACGACAGCACGGCATACCTGAAGTGTGCCTCTAACTCAGCTAAGCGCTGCCTCTGCGCGGCACCCGTGCAGTGCGTGCACGCAGCACCCTGTGGCTGCCGCAGGTACGCCTGTGGAAGCCAGCGCCCGGAAGTGGCTCCAGGTGCAAGGCGGTGCTGTCAAGTGCTTGCACGAGTTGACCGTTGTAGAGGACGCGGAGCATCATGAACCTGGCCTCGACCTGGCCGGGCAACTGTCGACCCTGCTGGCCAGCCTGCCCGCGCTGACATCCATCGACGAGTTGGTCCTGCAACCTCTCGCTTGCTGTGCGCCTGGCCGCCCAGGTTGCCGCTCGCCGGACGTCTGACGCGGCTCGCAGGTGCAGGGAGCGCGAGGGCGAGGCGAGGTCGGGACGAGGCGCGTGGACGTCCAAGCACAGGCTCTCCGGACCTGCAATGTGGCTCACACATCGCACCGAAGGCCGACACGCTGCCCGGCAGGTAGCTGGCTGATGCAGGCCTGGCTGGTGCGGCCGCTTCAGCGGTGCGCCCCGCCGTGCGCCTGGCGCCTCCGGGGCTACCTGTCTGCGCATGGGGGTTTTCGCTTGATAATTATACTTTGTAACAGCCGTCTCCAAGCCAAGCGTTTCAGTACCCTGCAGGGTCCCCAGCCTGCACACATGCGCATCTTGCTCCTATCGCGTCGTAAGCGCAGTTCCTGCGTCACAGGTGCTGTTGATTAGGCGCATTGGTTGTTCAAAGCAGCGTGTGCTGGCGTGCCCGGCAATGTCCTCATACTGCCTGTTTTTGCACTGCTGTGGTTTACGGCCCCTGTCAACGCACTGACAGTCAACAGTGCACCAAGGAATGGAGCGAGAAGCCTGTGCTGCGCCCCCAGCCTACTGGGAGGTGTACAAGCTTGTGAGCAGAGCCCTTGCGAGGAGCGTCGCCGCCTGCCTGCCACTGAACTTGCTGCAGAGCGCCAAAGAGGTTGCTGTGAAGGTCAGGGTGCAGCGTAAGCCGCACGTGCAGTCCGCCGTGGCAGGTGAAGTCAATGTTCACCTCAACTACATGCAAGCGCACGCTCCTGAACTCACAACCAAGGCTATGCGCGCACACAGTGGGAGACACCGGACGCTCTATCAGTGACTCTGCTGAGGCACGGTAGCCTACAAAGCACCTTGTTTTTTTGGCACTGCTGTCCGCCATCTTGTTGTGTTGATCACATCACGTGCAGGTGGCTCGGCTCATGGCCGGCATCTTCCTCGATGGCGGCACCTGTATAGTCGGTGGGACGATCTGTGTGCGCTCCACAGGCAGGTGGCAGGCATGTTGTTGGTGTTTCTTGGTCAGAGACGGGTCTGCAGGACAGCTAACAGACCTTGGTGCATAGCAGGCCCCGACCAGTCAATCGTGCGCGCGTATGCTGTCACTCCGGCCGGCGCTGCTGCACCACGTGCCGCAGGTTCGGTGGATGTGACGCAGCTTGCCCCGGCAGCCAAGCCTGCGCAGGGGGGCCAGCTCAGCGGCACCCACCTCTCGTTTGCCGTCAGCGGCTTGGTGCTGGCGCCGGAGGCTGTTGCAGATGCTGTGCAGGTGCGCTTGCTGTTGAGCACTTCTACAGAGGTTTCGGCCTGTCAAAGCACTTACCAGCGAGTGCTACCACAGGTGGCACTGGAAATGGCGTCCATGCCTGCCCCGCAGGTCAGCCTGACGCTGTCCCTGCGCGGCCTGGGCGGCGGCCTTCCAAGCGCCTCAACAGCCAAGGCAAGCTGGCATGTACAGAAATTGTGGAGAGGCATGGTTTGCATGTCATGGTTTTCAGCTCTGTGGAAGCGCAGGACGGCCAGACAGACGTGTCAGCCCCGCTGCCGGCTCGAGTCGACTACAGCATCCGTCTGCCAGAGGACTTGCCGGCTGCAGAGCGCCTCGCGGAGGGGCTTGCAGACTACTTCCTGGCTCCCCGACCAGCAGAGCCAGAGCTCCAGCCCCCTCGGGCGGGGGCGTCGGGCCCTGCAGGCACGCATCGCGCGGCAGGCACCCCTGATACGCATGGCATGCCTGGTGACATGCATGCGGGCGAACCTGGGACCCCGCCGCGACTCAATGCAATGATGAGCAGGCACTGCAGAGCAAATGGGCAAGGGCAAGACGGCACGCTGGTCAGGGAGGCTGTGGCAGGCGAGCAGGGCATGCAGCCATGGCAGCCCGGGCTCGAACTTACAGACGGCGCTGGGAGCAAGCAACACGCGGAGCAGCTCGTGGCGCAAAGGCCGCATGACATGGTTGACAGGGACGTCACGATGAGCGAGCACGCCGCGCAATTGTGGCAGCCTGGGCTTGAAGACACGCACTGCATGGGCAGCGAGCACTTTGAGGAGCAGGGGCAGCCTGGCATAGTGGTGGGAGACAGCACAGCCGGCGCCTGCACGAGCGAGCGATGGCTTGCGCACGTGGCAATCGTCCTCAACGCGCCCCCGCCGCTCGCCGATGCGCATCCAGTCCCAGGTGCCAAAGACCGAGTGCGGCGGTGCTCGACAGTGTGATGCTGTCTGAGTCCAGCTTGCCATGAGTCTGCAGACGCTCACCAGTTTGTGTTCCTGGCAAGCACAGAGGCCGGAGAGGAGGATGCAACGGCCGGCAAGAGCGTGTACGTTTTTGAAAACTGGACGCCGCTGCAGCGACCAGCCAAGGCGCTGGCCGCCGCGCTGCGCGACGCCGCGCTGTGGGGGGCCTTTGGCATCAAGGTCAGGGTGCGACCCGCCTGGTGCCCAAGCAGCTGTGCAGGCTGCGCGCGCGATGGCCGGCCAGAGCATCCATGAGCGGCTGGGCCGTGCAGGCGTGCGACGCGCAGCCGGACGGCACGCTGCGGCTGCGCTTCGCACAGGACGCCGACCCGGTGTGCGCGGAGGTGAGCGCGCTTGCGGTGCTGCTGCTGCCGCGCGCCGGCGAGGACGCGCGGCCGCGACGCGCTGGCGAGCGCCCGCCGGGCCTGTCGCAGAGCTGCGAGGTGCTGCGTGGACCTCCTTGCTTTGAGAGCGGCCGAGCTGGAAGCTTGTTACATGCAGCGGCAGCCGTCTCTGCTTGCTCAGCACTGGTGCAGCCAGGTCACCAGCACATAAAATGCAGCATGCCCTTACTCTCCAGCTGCTTCAGCATGCGTGCTTGGTTGTTTTGCATCTGCCATTTCGCGCTACGGACCTTGACAACGCAAGCGTGCTGTTTCAGGCGAGGCTCATCAAGGCGGCTCTGGGCGACGCGCTGGCCGCGCTCAAGCGCCTCCGGCCACAGGCGATGTGCTGCGCATTCGAGCAGCGCATGCGCTGCCTGGGAGCTGCCGCCTCCGCGTTGGCGGCCATGGCTGTGCGTGGCAGCCCTGAGCTACGCGCCTGCGCCTGCAGCGCCATGTCCTGCGACGTGTCCGATCTGGCGGAAAACGTGCAGGCGCGCAGCCCAGTGGTGAAGGTCTCTGTCATCCATGAGATATAGCACAGACCATGCCCAGCACTAAAGTGCAGCGATTGTTAAGGCTGGCCAGCAGCTCATGCACATGTCATTGACAGCATCTCTTGTCAGTCCACGTATGCTACTGGCATTCCAGTGTCTTGATATCCGAAGATATCACACCGTAAGGTGTGTCTCCCATCGCCTACACATCTGGCATGCATACTGGCAATGCGTTCTGGTACAAGAGACAGGCTCCTGCACATCTGATGGTGCGCATAGCGATGATGTAGTGTGCCCCATGATGCAGGCACGCCTGGAGCAGGCGGCACAGCGCGTCATGGCAGAGCGGGCAAGCCGTGCCGCCAGCCAGGCCCAGCCGCGCATGCCGTCCTTGGGCACAGGCATGGGCATCATTGACGGCAGCCAGTCACAGAGCCAGGTCCTGCCGTAGTCTGCACAAGCATGATGCACAGTGTCGGCCCTGGCTATGCATTCAGTCTTTACCAGCCAGGTAGCATGCAGCGTCGCTGCCGCCTGTCCGGCAGCAGCAATATAAGCAGCTTATCACACTGGCACATGCCCCACAGGTATTTGGTCTGTGTTTGGGTGCACATCAGTGCAAGTGCAAGCATAGTGGAGGTTTAGCAGAGTGGGCGCGCATGCAGGCGGCTGATGCAGCCCATGACTTGAGCCCTTACAGACTGCACTGCTCATGGTGCTCCATTCTAGCACATTATGCGCCTGCGGTGATTTGGTTAACAGCAGAAGCTATATGGAGAGCGGGACGATGCACCACCCCACAGCAAGGCTGCCCCGCACGGAGCACAAAGGCTTGGCCTGCACTGGCACACTGACAGATTTTCCCCGGTGATACCCCGCGCCACGTGCAGAGCGCCACAAGTGCAGGCTGTGCAAGCAGGAACAGGCGTCCGAGTCACGCCAGCGCAGCCACACAAAGTCTGTCATGAAGCAGCGCCAGACACGCTGAGGAGGCTAGGGAATGAAGAAAACAAGGGCCGCCAGGCCAAACCATGCACACCAAGCAGAGCAGTGTGCTCGAGCGCACTGCTGCTTGTCACTGCATGTGAGGCCATGCAGCTCACAGGTAGTGCCAGAAGGAACTCAACAGATTGCATGCGCCGCTCGCGTGCAGTACCCCACTTGCCCCACAGGCGCCGGTCACTCATACGCTGGTTGCAAGCTCTTGCCAGAATGGAAAACCACTGCAATCGTCCTGACCACTCTTGGCATGCATCTCGCTCCCTCAGGCCCACAGTTTACGACCCCAGGAATATGTCAGATGGGGCTGGATGCTCAACTCATGCCAGAGGAGGGCTTCAACACATCCGAGCGCATTTGCCGCGCGCGCCTTGCAGGCGCGCCTAGCCGCGACCCAGGACATGCCGCAAGAGCCTGTGCAGCGGTCCCGTATGCGGCGCGGGCGCCCTCTCTAGTGCAGCGCCCGACCCCGGCGCGCAGGGCGCGCCCTCAGCTGTGTGCACATCTGCAGCGACACCGTCATCATACCCAGGACCCGACCCAGGCGCCTGCTGGGGTGCCTCCCCGGCCGCGCGCGCGTCCGCAGCCACCTGGCCATCCGGCGTGGCCCTCGACCTTGACGCCCGCTGCAACATGCTGCCAGCCGGGCGTGCAGCAGCGGTCTCGCCGTCGCCAGGCGCAGCGCCCGACGCAGGCGCCTGCGGAAGCATATCTCCGCCCGGGTGCGCGTGCGCGGGCGTGGTGCCCGCGGACGGCTGCGTAGCCTCCGGGCCGGCGATCCTTCATAGCTGGTGCGCGCCTCCCGCCAGGGTTGGCCGGAGCTGCGCGCCCGCGTGCACGGGGCTGTCAATAGAGCAGGTAGGAAGAGTTGTGGGCGGGCGGCAGGTGTTGAGCAGGCAGGGAACTGAAAAGTTTGTGACTGCATCCACCACACGCCTTTTCGTTAAGGCGTTCTGACCCGCAAGCAGCAAAGGCGCGGCCATGTGCTGGGCACCCCCGCGTCTGCCGCTCCACAGAGCGCGCGCGAGCAGCGCGGTGCAGCCACCGCGGAGGCACAGTTGCGCGATGCAAGGGGCGACCCTCCCGCCAGTCCAGGGAGTGCCGCGGCCCCGCGCCCTGCTCCGAGCGCGGCGGCAGGGCCCGTGCGCGCCTGGCCGTCGGCGGGCTTGACGGAGCTGACGTGCGTGAGCTCGCGCGGCTGCAGGCCCGGCTGGCCGATGGTGTGGCCCACGCGCTCGCCGTCGCCGTTGCCGTGCGTCAGCTCCTCCGGCTTGGACGCGCCCGCGGTCGCCTGCGCCCGGCCGCCCGGTCGGCCAACACATCTTCAGCTGGATTGGCCGACCCTTTCTGGACACGCGCGACGGCGCTCCTGCGCCATGAGCCCTGACACTACCACATACGCAGACATCCGCGCGCCCGACGCCTCCGACGGCCTGAACAGCCTCGCCTTTTCAGGCCACGCGTGCAGCCGCCCACGCACGCCGGCAGAGCTTGCGGCCTCAGGCACGCCTGGTCGATAGGGATCCCCCCCATTCCCTCCAGCCCAAGCAGACGGTGAGATCATCCGCGCGGCAACGGCTCCACCTTGTCTGCTGCCCGCAAGAAAGGCAACCGGACTGCTCTGTACACCACACCCCTGCCGCACGCGCAAGCGGCGGACCCAGGACCCTCGAAGTTGACCCGTCGAGCGCGGCGGCCAGGGCGGAGCGCGCTGCGGCAGGCGAGCGGGGCGGGGAGCACGGGGAGCCCGGCCGCGATCGGGTGTAGGGTTAGGGTGGATCAGGCCCGCGCCATCATGAGGTCCACGAGCGACTTGGGCCGGATGGCCTGGATGCCGTAGCCGTGCTCGTCCACCGACACGATCTTGACCACAAACGCGTCGGCCAGCATCTGCACGACCACGACGTGGTCGCGCGCATGCACCAGGCCCGCGCGCGCCGCCATCGCGACCGCCTCCTCCAGCAGCGACTCGCCCGCTGCGCGCCGCGCGCGCCCCAGCGCTTGGGTGCCGCGCGCACAGGATGTGTGCAACCGGCTGGGGCTGTTCCGGCCCGCTGCCGCGCGCCGCCTGCAACGCCGGGTGCACTGAGAGGAGAGCGCGTGTTTGACCGAGCGCGCTTCAGCATACCTGCTGAGCAGCTTACGACCAGCTCTGGGGGCGCAGTCCTGTGTTTGCGCAGCAGAACATGCACCTGCATGCGTGCACTCGCCCCAATGCCTGCCTGCACAGAGCACACGCACGTCCTGGGAGCTCCACGCATGTCGCAGAGGCGCAGCAGCATCTCAGTGTGGACAGGAGGGCCATGACCACGCCGCATGGCGCTGGAGGGCAAAGCGGCGGCCAGCAGGGCGGCAGGCCGCGCTGCGCATGACACTGGCGGCGAGTGGATGTCCAGCGTTGCGGCCTCCAGCAGCCGCCGCCTGCTCAAGCACGCGCTGGAGGCTGGCGAAAGCGCTGCGGCCGCCGCACGCCAGAGGCAGGGGCGGGCGAGCGCGCAGGGCGGGGCCCGGGGCGGGGCCGCGGCGCGCACCGGACGGCGACGGCGCGGCTAGTACGGGCAGCAGGCCGCGCTGGATCAGGCAGCGGCGCGCGGTGTCGCGGCCCTCCAGGTGCCACTTGAAGCCGTCGTTCTTGAGCTGCGGGACCACCAGCGTCATGATCGGCTGCGGCGGCCGGTACTTGCTCACCAGGCTCGCCGTCTGGCCTGCGCGCGCGCAGCGGCCCGCCGCTCTCAGCGCGCGGCCTTGGGCGCGGCGCAGCCGGAGCCGCGGCCCACGCCCAGCCGCTGCTCCCGTCCGCCTCTGCATGGCGCTCCAGCGAGCCTGCAGCCAGGACCTTGCCTCCAGAGGCCAGGGCCCTCATCGTGGCTCAGCCAGCACGTGAGACGCGGTCGCGGGGTCGGGCGCTGCGCTCCCGCGCACCCGACTGCGTGTAGACGATGATGAGCGAGGCGCCGACCTTGTCGGCCGCGCGCACGGCGCTCGACGCGATTGACTCCAGCTTGCTCAGCAGCGGCGAGCCCAGGTTGGCCGCGCGCGCCAGCTGCGCCTGCGCGGCGCCGTGTGTGCACCACTCGGGCGCAGGGCCTGGCGCCTTGCCGGAGTGCATGCGACGATTGCTCGGTAGGGCCGCGGCAAGACAACACGGCCGGCAAGCCGCTTCAAGGCAAGCCGCTACAAGGTGGGCATTGCAGAGCGCGGTGGGCAGTGCGCGCGACGCCACAAGACCAGCGTTGAGGCATGAGCTGTGTGCTGTGCGCTGCTGCGCGGCGTTTGTTGCACTGGGCTCAGCCACGTTCTTGGCACTTTGCAGGCGCCGAACCCACGCTGAGGGGCACCTGCGAGTTGTTGCGGTCCATGCTCCGCAGCGAGGAATTTTCGCCATCGTCGAGGCCGTTGCCGTGCCCCGACCTCCCGGTGCCCAGGCTGTTTTGGCTGACGTTGCGCTGAAAGTACTGGTTGTAGTCGCCCGAGCCGCCAAGCGCGCCGCCCTCGTCCGCAATCTCCATCGCCTCCTGCGCAGCGCAGGCGGCAGGCGCTGGGTGGGTTTTTTTGAGCTGCGCGGCTGCGCTGCACCGTGCAGCGCAGCAGACCAGCATGCAGCACTCGCATGCGCGGCCGTCCGCAACGCCTGCGCGCGTCGCCGGCGGCGGCAGCGACGCGCTGCACCATACGGCGTCTGTGCAGAACTGCGCGGCCGCGTGACGGGCTTCGGGCTGTGTAGGTTTCCAGAACTGTAAGTGCGTGGGCGCCGCACCGCCATGAGGTGGTCGAAGTGGTGCACGTGGTCGAACACCTTCTCGGCCTGGCGGCAGATCTTGGTGATCGTTTCCACGGTCAACACGGGGTAGCGGCCGCGCAGCGTCTCCGCGCCCAGCAGGATGCCGTCCGCGCCGTCCAGCACCACGTTGGCCACGTCCGTCGCCTCCGCCCTGCGATTTAGGGTAGGGAAGGGCTCAGGGTTTAGATTGGCCTAGCAGGATGCCGTCCACGCCGTCTAGCTGCATTGACCACGGCTGTCGCCTCTGCCCTGCAGCCATAGGGATAGGTTAGGGTATACGTTTATGATTAGGGAGGGTTAAGAGTAGGGTTATCCTATCCTGGGTCTCAGCGCCGCCCGAGCAGGGACATGCTGCCGGTCTGCATGCGGTACCTGCGCAGCTGAGACGCGCAGGACGGCACCCGCGTGTCCCCTGTTCGTTGCCGCTCTGTGCGCCCGGTCCGCCTCAACGAGGGACGCGCTGTCACGCTCACTACGCGCTTGACGGCGGATGGTGCTGTTGAACACTGTTGGGTACAGAGTAGGGTTAGGTGTGCGTGCAGGGATCTCGCTCACATGAGACCTCCTGCTACTTGACGGGGCGCGCACCGTGTGGGCCGCGGCGCGACGCACATCGTGTCCACCACGCGCGTGATGATGATGGGCTTGCCGAGCAGGTTGCAGTTGCTGATCACGCTCTTCTGCACCAGCGCCATCTTCTCCGGCAGCACGTCCAGGCCCAGGTTGCCGCGCGACAGGATGATGCCGTCGGCCGCGCCCGCGATGCTCTTGAAGTTGAACAGCGACTGCCGCGTCTCGCACTTGGCGATCACCTGCGCGAGCAGGAGGGGGGTTGGCCCTAAAACCCCTCAACCTCACCCATGGGCCTGCTTTGCCTAGAGGGTAGGGCCATGCACGCCTCTGCGGCGTACAGCAAGCAGATTGGGCTGCACTGCGGCAGCACAGCGACCACCCCGCCAAGCGCAGAAAAGTGTGATGAAGAGAGGACGCTGCGTCTGGTGGTAGTCGGGGCACAGGCACAGATGCTTCTCCGGGCGGGGACACCGCGTTTAAACACAGAGGCTGCAGCGCCCAGCTCTGCATATGCGAGCTGGCGGGAGGGCGTGGGCCGCGCCTTGGTGGTGGTCAGGCCCGCGGAGTCCAGGAACTCGCGCGTCTGCGCGATGTCGTCGGCCGTGCGCGCAAAGCTGAGGCTCACAAAGTCCACCTCGAACTCGCCTGCCAGGGACTGCCGGCCCCGCGCACCGCCGAGTCAGCCGCCGCGGGGCGTGGCCATCTCGGATTTCCCGCCGCGCCCCCGCTGCCGCGGCCGCCCGCTCTGTGAGCGCGCGCTGCGCAGGCGGCCTGCCTGCAGCGCCGCTTTGCAGCGAGGCGCCTGGCGCTGGCCGGCGCCGGGCGGCGCAAAGCTCTGCGCAGCACAATCGCGCAAGGACAGCTCGATGCCTGCGTGCCCACCAGCTTGCGAAGCATGCTCAGGCCGGGAAGCAGGGTTTGCTGCACCTTCGGCGCGGCCCTGCCTGCCCGGCAGCGGATCGCGCGCGGCGAGCAGGCAGAGCGCAACCTGCCTGCCTTGACATGGTTGAAGCCCATCCCTGATTCCAACCCTGTCAAGGCAGGGGTAGGGTCAGACCCCATGCGGCCGGGGGCCGCGCGCCTCCAGCGCGGCCTTGTCCTCGGCGCAGAGCACGGGCAGGTCGTTCTGCAGGTTGGCCAGCGAGTCGGCGGAGCGCTCAGTGTGGAAGACGGTGATGAGGCCGTCCAGCACGCCCGCGTTCATCGCCGTGCACACCACGTCCGTCTCGCCGACGCTGTCCACCTGGCGCGCCGCGGCTCGGCCTCAGCTAGGCAGGAAATCAGAGCAGCCCAGGAGCGCTGACCTGCCCCGGCGCTGGGCACAGGTGCAAAGGCACGCGCGCACCTGGCTGAGCACGCGTGAGAGGGAACAAGTGTTAAGGGGTTGACCAGCGCGTGCGCCGCGCGTGCGCCGCGAGAGACTTGCAGTAGACTGTGTGCAGGCCTGCAGGCATGCCGGCATGCACCTGACCACCGGGCTGCAGCTGACAGTGCCCGGCAGTTGCCCCACGCCCGCAGCATGTCCCAGCCATGCAGCGCCTTTCG
>JAABVA010004145.1_pt1 | contig 13524 bp, 15 predicted proteins | sample 5560331 | NCBI WGS metagenome assembly JAABVA01 (sample SAMN12812661, study PRJNA571458) | rock metagenome | isolation source: Antarctica rocks | place: Antarctica: Victoria Land, Mt New Zealand sud | collected 2016-01-07 | reverse complement strand
ATCCCTTTCCATATCCGTGCATTCTCCTCCCAGTCTCAAACCGAAGTTGAACTCTTCCCAATTCGTCCCTTTTCCTCCATTAGAACCCCATGCTTTTTCATTTCCTCCTCCATCGCAGGAGTTGCCTCCGTAGTATGATGCGTCATGCCTACCTTATACCCTCCTATCCCATTAGGGTCCAACCGCAGCTAACATATGTATGTACCTTAACAAGAGCAGGGTGGGCAATCCAAATTTCACAAATGCATCGGTAACGGAATCGTTAGTGCTAAAGGAATGGGTGATTAAGTGTGAGATGCTTTTTTAGCATGTAGATATTTCAAGGTACAGTGACAGAATAACTCTGCACTATTATTCGATGCAGACGGGTACCAAGAATCTGATGAATATAAAACATACCCTCATACACAACACGTCTCCAAAACCTCCGTAGAGGCCTATCTACTTATCCTAATCCTACTATCCAAGAATATTGCATACCACTATCGTTCCTATACAGCACAAATCCCACCCTCGGCCAACCCGTGATTCCTATACCAGACATCCACCCCAGGAATGTCAGCATCGTAGTCTTCTCAACATCCCTGCTACAGACCGACCCGCCCTTCCCTTCCATTTCGCCTCATTATCAGAACCAAAAGAAATGATTTTCGTACGTATCCGTAGAGGATTTTATCCATAGTCCACCAAGCCGCACCTGGGTATCAATAGCTATGCCCGCCGTTGCAAAAAGAATTTCCAAAATAAAGGATGTAAGGCCGGCCGATTCATCGCGTGGATATGGGGTAGGTCGGATACCTGGGGCTCTCCGACTGGTCCCCATGCGTTCGGGCGTTCCGTGGCAGCACCTGCCTATTCTTCGTAGCCTCGAAGCATTCTCGATAAGACTTGCCCCCTCTAGCGGTTCCGGCCGCCCTTTCCCGATATCCCTAATATGTCCCAAAAGTATGATTCCAGATCGTGCATCGCGACATCGACATTTCAATCATCAAATCATGATTCCTCCATCAATGCCTCATCCCCCGCATCCCTCCACTCCCTCGAATGCTTCGTCAACTTCTTCACCCCCGCTATTCTTCCTGCCCACAGACTCTCCGCAGGTGTGCGGAAGGTATATCCTCTTTGTGACGCAATAACCCCAATAGCTTGCAAAACCGCTTTCCTCGAGTCGCGGCCAAAAACGGCAGGATGGTTAATCCATTCCAGAGACGCCTCGAGTTCGGTGTCCAGCGAGTTCAAGGTGATGGCGTCGATGCCGGAAGCTTGAGCCATGCTACTGTCGGATGCTGGAGACGGTTGCCGCTCAGGACTTCCCGAGCCCTCGTTACCGTGAACACTTGTGGGGGCACTAGGCGATCTGGGAGCTGCGTGTGGGATTGGTGGGAGGCCACCTTTTCCTAAGCCTTTCAAGATACTTCGCGTTTCCTTTAAGAGATGATGTGCGCGGTCGTGCTGTCCTCGTGATACGAGTGTCAAGGCTCTTGTAAGCATATCTGATGTTAACAACTCCATTCGTCGCTGGACGATGCTAGGATGGGGCGGTATTGGGGGGGTAATAGGCCTTGCCGTCGACCTGGCCCTTGAATTTGCTGGTAGCATAGTGATGGCTAATAAAGATGGTCTCGGCGAGTGTGTCAGGGTGCCCTCGCGTAAAATGTCGCCGTAGCTTAGATCAGCCTGTATCAAAGGCACCTCCTCAACACTAAGCGTTCTCTGCTCGTCTGAATCAAGTGGCCCGCCAAGGGCCTCCAGACCCGAGACGATGGTTTCCCATGGATCCTGGGGCAGGTGGTCCTGAGACGTGTTGTCCGGGGCAATAACCAATTGAACTAGAATATCTGCAGAAGAGGTCCGCTGTTAGAAAGAAAGCCACAATATAAAAGTAAGATTAGCCGGCAAGTCTAGACGTACCTCTCTTATCCCCGAATCTCAAATCCCCTAGCGCGGCTTCTGCGTCTTTCCCAGTGGCGCGCTTCGTGATCTGTAAGGCACCTGAAATCTTGACAAATTTCGCGGGAGAACCTTCCGGCAGCCTCAGCTTTAATTTGACGTTTTGATGAGAAGTCGTTTGCATTGACCCCAGGCAGCCGGCAACACACTCCCGCAGCATCATCCAGTCTTTGACATAGGTGTATGAGGCTTTTGTACGGGTCGATAGCTCAATCATCGTGTCGGGTTTGTGCGTTAGACCTAGGCCAAAGGAGTGGATTGCGACCCTAGCGAACGAAAACGGTCAGTACTCATTTGGCGCATGGAGGCTCCTAGATCTGAGAGCCAGATATCCGAGCGAATGACGAAACGAAATATACGAACTTTGCAGCTTCCGCCCGTGATACCACAAAGTCAACGCTTTCTGCGTCTGAAGTCGACGAGTCGCTGATGAGCATGATAGTGGCGATCGGGTTGTTGGCCTTGCGTTGCATCAACAAGTCCATAGCCACATTCGCACCTTCGACGACATCGGCTCGCAGGCTTTTCGGCCCTACTGGGCGGATGGAGTTCAAAATCTTCGTCCAGCCGGTCCACGCTTTGGTCGTCATACCCACAAGCGGCACACCGCCTCCACTAGACCCAAAAGTAACCAGACCCATCCTATCTCGTTCCCCTAGATTTTGCACAAGGAACTTTAGGGCATCCCGCAGGAGAGTAATCTTGAGACCTTGCATCGATGAGGAGACCGGGATGACAACAACGATATCAAGTGGTACATGCATAGACGTTGGCAGATGCACGTCTTGCATTGCCATGCCTTTTCCGGAGGTAGTGTACTCTGTGGGAGCAGTATTGACTGATTTGCCAGCTCCGTAAGAGGAGTTCACTGATGACACCCTCTTGGTTTTGTTGGTGGTTCGATCTTCCTCATCTGTGCCAGAGTTGTCCTGGTCATATTCATTACTCTGCATAGGCGGTTCCGTAGCGTTTAGATCGAGAAGTGCGCGTTTCCATTGGTCGACTTGGTTTTGACTTTGGAATTGCAGGTGGAATTGTTGTAGGTCCTGTACAGAGAGGCTTAGGGTCAGGACTGGCTCATCTGTACGTTGAGAAGTGTTAGCCGTGTTTGGCGCCCCAGACTACATCATACGAACCTGGATTTGACTCGACATGCTTCAAGTGCTTTTTGATCAGGATCGAACCCTTAAGCGTGCATCTTGTAAGTTTGCGCTTAGAATTGCCGTCTGCATACTGTGGAGCGGCGCCTTTCTTTTCCTTTACGCATATAAGCATCTCCGCGAAGAGGAAGCACTCCAATTCCTGCCACGACTGGCGGTCTTTGCCAACTCGTACGGTCCCGTAAAGACGCAGCTTGCCGAATCTGCCATACATTAGAATTATGAGATATGCGCTTCAGGTGATATTGTACGTGCCTTTGAAAATCCAAGCCATGCCAGTTGTCCACGCGCACGCGCAGGTCTTCGGTTATCTCCTCGAGTACTTCAGAGGACTCAAAGGGCCAGTCTGCCTGCCGCTCTGCCGGAGGAGATCTTGGGCGGGCATAGGTATTGTTTTGCTGCATGGACGGTAGGACAGGCGCGCCACGTAAGTCTGCTGGGTCAGGACTCCATTTGCCCTCTGGCACCTCAATAGTCACCAAGCATGTCAAACTTTGCTGTTGCCGCGACCGGCTCAGAGTAGGATACTCGCTCCTCACAGTGACCGTGGGCGCAGGAATTGGGTTCTTCGTGATGCTCGCTCTGGGGCTGCTGATGCTGGTTTCCATTGATTGCACGTCGTAGTCGTGCCTTCTGCCACCATTGGCATTATGAGGTTCAGCGTAATCGCCAGTAGATGCAACACCGGTATTCCCGGTATTGCCGCTTCCATTTCTTACATGTGGCTGTCGTGGCGAGTTTCCATATCTTTCCACTCTTTCCCGTTGAGCTTCCCTAACATCACGATCTCGTTGCTGTGGTTGTGAGTCCCTGCTATCACGTTGTGTGTTCCGATGCATCGACTCCCGGCTTTTGGGTCGCCCTTGATTTTGCTGACCATCCCATGGTACAGGCGTATTCTGAGCGCTGCGCTGACTTTGCTCTCGAGCTTCGTTATTCAAGGAAACAGAGCGGACTATGCTGCTCAGTTTCTCTGATCGAGAGTTAGCTCTGTACATCGTTCACAACCCGGGAGCTTCCTTTACCTAGATCCAGTACATTTCCGCCTCTGCTCGTGTCCAATCCGAGGGGTGCATTGCACGTCGGACAGTATTGCGACTCGAATTCTTTAATGTATTCATAGAAACAAGCCTCATGCGAGACATGTCCGCAAGAGAATTGCAGGATCCGTTCACCTCGAAGCGTATGCTCTAGAGGTTCTTCGCATACGGCACACTCACTTCCGATAAAAGTTCTCTCTCGCCGTGTCCGTGACCGCTCAATTTCCAACATGCCCGCCATCGGACGTCCTGATCGCCAATTAAACGACGTCTGGACGCCGTTACTGTAGATCGGGTTCGGAGTGCGCGCGTTCTGTTGAGCGACAATCCGATTCAACACCGACTTCCCTTTCGGTTTGTATTCTTCGGCGCGCACGGGATATACGGGTGGGTGTTCGCGTCCTGAAGGCGAGTGGGTGGAGAAGTTGGAGATCTGACGGTTGTATGTGGGTCTCGCAAGAGATTGTGTTGATTTGGTGGTGGTATAGGCAGGGCGGGATGCTGCTTGGGAGGAGTTGTCTAGAAGGTTGAGCGATATTTAGTTTAGTCGCTGCCAGTTCCCTATGAATACAACAATACCGTTGTTCCGGGTTCGATGGAACATGATGTTGTCTCGGATACATTTGGGCGTTGATGATGATGATTGAGAGTAAGGACGACTGATTTGGTGACTTACTTCGTTTGATCGATGGTCTGTCAGCTGTCTTCCTTGGCAACAGGCCCAGATCTGTCAAGTTGACGACCTTTTGCGTTTGATTTTTGTAGCTGCTGCCTTGCCTTAAACTTCCGGGACGCTGGGTAGACAATAGATTACTCGACGACATAAAGGTGAGAAAGGGGGGAAAAGGTAGGTAGTTATTATTAGTAGAATTGGTCGCAGCAGTAGTCGGTAAGGTAAATAAGACTGAAAATGTACAATAATCTGTACTCAGCTACTGCTACAGCCAGTAATTACTGGCTGGCTGGCGGGCTCGCTGTCCGGTGCTGCTGCAAGTGCAGGAGTAAGCAAGAGATTTCCAGCAAATTGCGACACAATTAATCTGCTCGGGCCAACTTAATATTAAATCAAATAATCAAACTGGAGAGATTCCGTTTAGATACCTTAATTTTGGAATTTTGGGGGCAGCACTACTACTTCTACATACTACTGTAGATACCACGGTACGAGTACTCCGTCCTATCCCTCCGTGCCCCCCCAATTGTTGATTCTGACGGCGTTGTGCACCCTACCTAGGTAGCCCCCAGAGCCTTGCGACCACGCTAGGGCTTTACAGTACCCACCCCTCCCACTCCTACCTACTTCTTACTAAACTCCTCGCCCTTATGCATGTCTACGGTAGCAGCCTGCCAGTCTAGAGTGCATGACGCTACCGCACCGCTTGCGCTGGACCTTCTAGAAATTGCAGGCATCCAGCCATTCGACCTGCTGGAACTGGCGCTGGTCCAGACATTTCATCCGCTTTGGTCGGCTGTTTTAGTGCTCCTAGCCTCCTGGGCGAGCCATGCGACGCCGGGGGATGTGGACAAACTCTATAAACAAGGCAGGGGGCTGGGAAGGGAAAGCACTCCAGAACCGAAGAGTCCCTCAGCAGGCTCAGCTAGGATCGTTAAGGATCTCGTGGCACCCGAGTCGATGATGGCTTTTGCCTCGCCACGATTGGCCCTTTCTCATTTCTCATGGTCATGCAGCTCTCTCTCCCGACTATGATGTCTGAAGCCCTGAGAGTGAGGCCCAAAGTCAGATCAGCCAAGATTCGCTACCGACGCAGAATCGACAGCTTTAAAAACTATTGACAGGATAGATGCAATGCACCAAGCTATCTATTTATGCCGTCCCTCAGGCACGGCCGTTACGTGGTTATCTTGCTGCTGAATTGCTGTCATCTGATTGCTGCTGATGCGGGTTGTCCGGCAGGTCCTGGATTTTTTCGAGACACTACATGAAACTCGAGGAATTTGTTGGACTACTAGGTATGTACAGACTATTCTGCGAGGTACTGCGCCATTCAGTTCCCGTCTTCGTAAAACATCAGCGCCCACATGGCACGGGCTTCCACACACTTTTCCTCTGTGCCGGCCAACATTGCAGGCTTCTGCCTTGCGTGCCGGGATGCTGAGGGTGTGAGCGACGGCCTGCCCGAGAGCTACTGCTGTCTCCGAAGAGGGTTACGGAGTGGTAGTTGTAAGCCCAGGTTCCCTCACAAAAGCATCCGCATCGCGGGTACGGAGTGCAGCGTAACCTGACGGATTGCATATATCTCATGCCCAGGGAGATTTGCGCTGATGTTTCCGAGGTTCAAATATACAGTGGTGTTTTTCCTACTCAAGACTATGGTAGGTCCGAGAATTCGGGTTCAAGACGCCCCTACCCCTGGGCTCAAAGGAACGATTGGTCTGACAACCTCGACCGCATTGCGCTTTTTGAACCATCAACCTATCAGATCGCCGCTTCATAGTTTTCTACCTGTTGGTGATCCGCGTCATATCTGTTAAGCCTTTTCGCACGTATCAGACCCTATTTGAACATCAAGGGCTAAGGGATGATAACGCCTGTCTGCATGTCATCATATGCCATGGGCCATATATGGCCTGAGGACAAGTCTAAGAATTCCAGATGGCTATTAGTCGGAATCGCTCTATCAAAGCTTCAACTTTGGGTCTTTTTGTGCTCGTTCTCGGATAACCGAAGCGATGTCCTACAATCCTCGTTCCTTTCGCCGAATATTTCCTTTTGGAACTCTGATGCAAATACGTAAGGAACCAGTCATCTTCTCCCATCTCGAATTAGATTCAGCTGCGTGTCATACAACCGAATTGATTGATAGCGTATGCACGAGGGGCAGGCGGCTGTGAAGTTAGCCCTCATGGAATCCTCCGAGCTGACCGACCTGGTGATCAATCGGTACCTCGTATTCCACGCAGTGATGAATGATAGAGACCAGTACAACAGTAGACCTAAGTAAGGCAAGGTATAGAGGCAAGTCTCAGCAGTCAGCAATCAGCAATCGAAGGATGCGGTCAGCACTTCGATTTTCTTGTACAGTACTCGTAGGTAAGGTAATTCTTGAGATTATTGCGCCACGAGCTAAGGCAGAGTAATTCGGCTAGCCATGTGCTCCCGGTTGAAGAAGTACGTCATAAGCCGAGCACGAGCTACTCGTCTTGATGCGACCAGATATCCGCAACCTTCTTTGTTGGTTTGAACTCACTACTACTCCTACTACTACTACTCCTACTATTCCTACTACTACTACTACTACTACTACTACTACTACTACTACTACTACTACTACTACTACTACTACTACTACTGGCGTAGAGATGAGAAATGGGAGATGGGAGATGAGATCTGCGCAAATCCCCCGGATCAATCTCCAATTGAAGAACAGGCGCAACCGGCTAACATGTCAATCGATCGACTGGCCTGGCTGGTTTCTGCGCGTCCACGCCATCTTACCTACACAACCCTGAAAGCCCGATTCCGATCAACCGTTGAAGGAAGATTAACAAACGCACGTGGTCGACCAAGAACTTCACCGACATGATGTCGACGAAAAGATACAGTAATCACAATGAAGGAAGCAACCTTCCACATAAGCGTTAAGTTACTTTAGCTTCTCTCCCACGCGATGTTCGTTCCCGATCAAAAAAGCAGACAACCTGCAGGTGGGGAATCAAACACCATCACATGGAGAAGAAACTCTGGGCAGGTGTTCGATTCGTCCCGGATTGCATATCGCCGCTCGGCGCCCGCCGCATCGAAACTCCAGTTCCGCTAATTGTGTCCTTTTTACCTTTCTATTCTTCCGAAAACCTGGGGCCCCACATAGCTCTCCGAAACCTTCCGCACCTTGGGCCTTGGTGAGTACCATGGTAGAAGCGTTCGAGAGCTCGGACTGGCTGGTGGGCTTTGGACCATGGTAAGGTTATCATATTAATAGTTCTTGCCTGTGCGAATTGCGAGTGTATGGACCACTTGGCTGGTTGCTCGTGGCTTTTGTTCCATAGGTTCTGTGGATCCCGTGTAAACCTTTGTCCCTGCATGCTGAAATGCACGAACAGTCACCCTTGCCCTAGTTCGCTGAACATAGCGATCTCTTCGGTATGTGTGCCTGGAGTGGTTGTGGCAGATAAACTCCTTGGCAGCCTCGCAGGTGGCTGATGCGAAGGCTTATGGGAGTACGATATCAATAACAAGCCCGTGAATGAGGAGGGAATGAAATCGATTGCGCTTTGACAGACAGAGAAATGATGGGTTTTCCCGCAACGACTAACGGACCCGAAAAGCCACATTTTGCCTGCTTTTGGCGTGCTCTTACGAGACTACTTTGGACACGCAATTCCAGGAGGCCCATCCTTGTGGCAGCATCGCCACTCACCAGGCGCGTCAATCATAACCAACAGAGAATCCACGACTCAATGGCAACAATCACTCGCGTTTAGCCATTTTTATTGAGAGCCATGTCAATCTTAGTGTGTTTGCGGGTTTGCCGGTTCAACCTTTCCCACATGGCTGATTGAGTTCTGTGTATACCCGCAACGAGGCGCATTCCGCGTTTTGTTGGTAATGGAGAAACGCCAGAGCAACGTCTTTCATAAGTGCTCCTGACTCCAAGGTTTGCTTTCGCTCGTAGTATTCGTCAATGTAGTCGTTGTTTACCCGTGGCTGTAGTGTGCTTGACAACTGTATCGAAACTTCGACTGATGGAGTTTGCTTGCGTTCTGTAACCGACAAAGTCTTTCGACTACCTTGCTCCGGACTGCCGACGGGGAAACGTCGCCACTGTACGACGAAGACTCGTTGTATGACCGATGGGAGTCCATCTCATTCTGCCCAGATGGCCGTTCATCGCTACCTTCTAGTCTTTGAAATATCAAGGCCTCATCGATAAATACTCTTTTCTCCGTCGCACGATGCGTCATCAATCGATCTTTCACAGGGCAATCTTATGCTTGTATCAGGTCTTATGTCCATAAAGACCCCAATACATGGCTAGTACACACTACCATCAGTCAGCAAACTCCAAGCGAGCACAAAAGAAGCACCCCGTTATATTCCTGATCATCGTAATCCATGGCAGACCTTGAGGTCCGTAAGTCATGGCTGAGGAGTGCAAATTTCCACATGGCAAAGTCTGACCCATTATGTTCCCTGAAAGTGCTTGTTGGTATCACTCAACGCTCGAATTTAATTTGCTGCGATCCTCTTTTGGGTCGTTCGCTCGAATGCTAAGTGCTGCAGCTCTTCGAGGGTGTTTGGAATCCTGCTTGCCTTTTCGTTCCTGCCAAACAAGGATGTGGGACGGTTGAGCTGGTGGGATTTGCCGATGATTGAGCGAGATCACTTGGTAAGAGCGATGCTTGCTTGTTCCCCTTCTTCAACGCAAACACTACATCATCTATGCCCGGTCAGAAGTGATGGCAGCAGCCTTTTGACTTAAGCTGGTCCGTTATCGGCACACTGAAAGACATTGCTTGCCACCATATATCTGTCTTTCCGTTACGGAAAAATGCACTACAAAACCGATACAAGCCGACCGTTTCCACGGCGGTTAGAGATAGCCAAAGAAAGCTGTCCTGTCTCTGAAACTTCACACCGAACACAGACCGAGTACGAGTCGAATGGAAGAGTGCGGAAGCCTGTCGAACTTAGACCTGCCGTTACAGAATCGACCTAAAAGCATTATTTTTCACTCGAGCTTTAGCCTTCAGGCACGAGTAATAATAAGATTGAGGAAGCTTACTGTCTGGGTTTCCTGAGGTAGGCCGTTGCAGCTTGGAGAAAGGAGGACTGCAAGGGGCGAACGGTCGACCATGTGGGCATAGCAATATCTTTCATCTGGCGCTATGCGGGTTACTGAACCTCACAACGCTCACAGTTTAAGACAGCAGAACCATGCAACGGGAAGGGCGTTCTCCATGTGCGGTTCAAAAAAATCCAGGTCCAAAGTCACTAATATCTTCAGGCTCAAAAACGGATGAGCTTGAAAATGCAGTCGATGCAGAATTAGGGGCGTTAAAGCAAGCTACAACAGCCCCGGCGCAAGCTCCAGCTAACTGTGTAATTCCGTAGAGAAATATTGTTACCTGAGATGAAAGAATTCTCTCACAAAACCTCCTACTGCGGGAAATCTTCCATCTACCAATCCTGGCGCAACGAGTTTCCCACAATGACCATAATGCTTCGAGCATTCTACTTTTCTTCCCAGCTCCTGAACTCTCAGAGTCGCTCTCCGAGCATTGTCATTGCTACCGCAAGCTTCCTTCACGATCATCTACAGTTCAGAACGCAAGTTTCGGTTAGCTCGATTCATCTAGCTTCTAGACCAATTACGTGACGGCTTTGAGAAAGGAGAGATGGTCTACCTGATAGGGTAGGTGGATGGGTGGAAGATAGCCTCACAAAGACGTGCCTGCAGTGTTTGCCAAGGGAAAGAACAGGAAGGATTGTACACACGGAGAAACCAAAGAAGTACTACGAGGATCACAACTTCTGGCGAGGCCAGCAAGCCACAATGACAGTAGTATTTTCTTCTGACCCAGCACTCGATGCTACGTTAACGGTCCACGGTCCACGGTTGGAGCCATGCTGCTTATGCAGGGGACTGGTTTGACCTTGATCAATAATGTGAATGGGTCTAAATCTTGTTCAACGCATGGCACCAGGGATGCTTGTTGAGTACGAGCGGGGCGAGCTCTGCAGACAAATTACCCGAGTTGGTGTTCGTTGCACATGCTCCCAAGCTAGAAGTCTATGCGCAAAGCAGTTGACTGTCCTGGAAGAGACGAACAGCAGTACCGAGTAAGATCACCATGGAGGTTCGGAGTATCCACATCAAGTTCTTCCTGATCAATTACAACGCTTTAACTTTTCACTTCGAAGAGAGATTCAAGACGAAAAAGGTGAAGACGTTAGCTTACTACCAAGGCCATTCAATATCACAAAATCCAGAACATGTCGGAACGAAACTTGCTGCAAAGACGAGCATTCATTGACGATGCTGCTAGTTACTTGAGCAAATTCTTTACTCATGCCGATATAATCTACCAAGCGCTAGAAATGCACAGAAGTACCTAGGTAGTAGGTATGGGGGCGGGCACACCGCAGTCGCAGCTCGCCTTCGAGGCAGAACCATGATCTATTGGCCAATTGCCGTGTTGGTAGCCTAAGATGAGACGAATACTGCTGACTAGAGTATTCCGGATGTATTCTCGAGAAGCTCGCTCGCCAATGAGCTGCAGAGTCGCTTACCTGCAGATGCATGACCCCAACAAGTCCCCATTGGATCGGCCCGCACCAAGGCCTTCCTTATCCTGATCGAATCCTCCCTCCCGTCGTCTCTTATCTTCCGCCAAACGGTGAGTTCATAAGACACTCTACTGTAAGACACTTTACTTCGTAGGTGCCTCGGGAAGCGCCCCATCATACAAGCCACCGGCATTGGATGGTGGCGTTCGACCAAAAGGAATAATTACTGCGGTACTACAGTGTGTATTCCGTAGTGGCCCTGGTGACTTGGTCGATAGAGTGAGTAGATGAGGTAAGCGACGCGAGGACAAGGTTGAGTTTCCTTGGCTTTCGATTGGCGTCACAGATCAATTGCTGCAGGTTTCGGCCTCATGGGGAGATGAGAGGGGAGATCATCAATACCACAGTGTATCGAGATGGTACGAGTACGTGTGCAGGGCAAAGGCTGACGAACCTCGGATACCATGGATGGAGGAAACGATAACTCGGATTCTGAGTCCTCGAAGAAACCACCAAAACATACGGTATTGCTTTCTCGCTTCTTACAGCCATGAGTCAAGGGAGCACTGTGTTTGCTGGTGGTGTCGCGGTCGCGACGGTACGAACTGTTCAGACTGTCACCACTGAATCCTTGCGAAATTCTTTGCCATTGCGTCATAGTCTCATTCTGGTCAAATGTCTCAGTCCCAACAGCTAACGAGTACTATCTCCCATACAGATAGCGCCTTACACCATACCAGCAATAGCCTCCGACACCGTAGCAGCAAGCAGTATCGTCAGCAGCGCAACCGCGTCAGCAAGCAGCGTCGCAACTGGCTCAACAGCTACACCTGCCGCTTCGACTAATTCTCCACCCCAATCCACCACCTCTTCCTCTCCCTCCAGTCCAACCTCATCAACAGCGTTCACCTCAACCTCCCAATCTCCCACCCCCTCCTCCTCCTCAAGCGGCCTATCCCAATCCTCCAAAATCGGCCTCGGTCTCGGCATCCCCCTCGGCCTTCTTCTCCTCGCCGCCCTCGCCTTCCTCATCCACCGCCACAGCCGCCACGCCAAAGCCTCGCGGCACCGGCACTCGAAAGCGCTCGACGGGAGTGGATTCGACACTCTCGAAGCTGCTAATGGGATCGGTGGTGCGGGCATGAGAGGTGGTGGGACTGAGAAGGTCGAGGGTGGCAGGTTGGCGGAGATTGATGGGAGGGATGTTCCGGCGTATTCGAGGGAGTTGGTGGGTGATGGTGGGGTGAGGAGGGTGGAGATGGCATAGGGATGTGGGTATGCGGGGTAAGAGCTATACTGCAAGATGGTTTTGGGTGATTTATAGAAGGATGTGTAGCAGATGGGAGTCTCGCGATTCCAGAGCAAGATTACGTTATACCCACAGAGGACGAAGAGCATTTGCTCAATCATACATATCCAGCGTTCCGACCCAGACGAAAGCCCCTTCGCGCTCTCATCGACGCTCTCTCTAGCCTCCACACAAGCTCCCCCTTACCGTCTCACCACCCCCTCACATCCCTCACAACCCTTTTCCTCATCTCATCTCCCATCTCCCACCCCCATCCATCCACTCTTAACCACCCACTCTCAACCAAGACTTCCTTCCATCAAAATAACCCACACACGCAAAAGGTATAATGTAACCACATACACACACACACACTTTCAGAGTCCAGTCCAGACAGAACCACTCGCCGCATCTATTTTATCATTTTCTACTGTATTTATCTCGAAGTCGTCGTTACTAGATACTGTAATACTGTAGAAAGTAGGAAGTAGGAAGTAGGTAGGTAGTAATTCTGTCGAATTTCTTTCTTTTTTGGGGGGGGTTTTGGGGGGTTTTGGGGTGGTGTGTTGATGTATTTCTCTCTTATATATATATACATACACACATACACACGCGGCGGGAAAGAGGGTGGATTATTCAGTTCTACCCTGCGCCTTTTCATACTTCCATACTTTCATGTTCTCATCTTTTTTTTTAGCAGGGTTCTTGCGAGGTTTTGCTTGCTTGCTTGCTTGCTTGCTTGCTTGCTTGCTGCCGCCCCCCCCCCTTTTTTTTTTTCTTTTTTTCCCTTCTCTTTTTTCCCCTTGAAGACAACAGCCCCTTCTAGGCTTACTCTCT
>JAABVA010004144.1_pt1 | contig 13524 bp, 13 predicted proteins | sample 5560331 | NCBI WGS metagenome assembly JAABVA01 (sample SAMN12812661, study PRJNA571458) | rock metagenome | isolation source: Antarctica rocks | place: Antarctica: Victoria Land, Mt New Zealand sud | collected 2016-01-07 | reverse complement strand
TGTGATCGCCGAGCAGAACCACCTCGTGGCCGATCTTGCTTCGGCTCGCCGCCGGGCCGCTGACACGAAGGCCACGTGAGTCCGGTACGTGGGAAGAGCGCCTCGCCTGCGCAGCCACACCACACTGTGTTACTTGGCCGGTGATCGGTGCGCGGCTTAGCGGACGAAAAGTGCGACTACGGCGACCATTACCGCGATGATCGCGATGACCACGCCCACTACCGTTAGCCGCAGCGTCTGCCGAGCTAGTGCATACGACTCGGCGGCAAGTCGGTGACTGGCATGGTTGGCGCGCTCAGAGTCTCGACGGCGCAGCTCATCCTCGAAGTACTGCGTTCCCACGAAAGTATTCCCCGCGATTTCATCGTGTTCCGCGATCAATTTCTCATCAAGGGTACCCCGAAGTGCAGCGATTGAGTAGGCCATCCCGTCACGCTAGCGGCTCTCACCAAACGGCCCGCAAGAATCGTCGGTGCCGGGGCCTGTAGGAGTAGGTCGTGGACGGAGCACGGTTGGGGACGACGACTGAGGGCCGCACAACGCCGAGCACCCCCGCCACGGCGAGCTGACGGGGGGTGCTGGTGGCACTGGGGTGCGACATCTCAGGGCCGCGGGCTGCGAGGAACCTAGGGAGCGGTCCGGCGCTCAGGTTGTTCGGGGGGTCTGGCCCTCCCCCTTGCTGCTGGGGCTGCGTGCACCAAGCCTCCCCTCCCTGCTCTGGCACCGAGTGCCAAAACCCGCGGTGGTGCATGCACAGGTGAAGCGGCCTAACTAGGCGGTGTCCGCCGCGGCGGTTCAGGGGTCTCCCCCTACCCCCAAGCTGGAACTAGCCGGCGCCGGTGTCCGCGAGCAGCGCCCTCGCCTGCGCCTTAATCTGCCAAGTCCCAGACCAGGACCAGGGTTGCTGTGAGGCCTCCCAACCACCGGCGGCCCACAGCTCCAGCGCCGCACGACTGCGCTCAGACACCCCGGAACCAGCACGGGTCAGACCGGGGTGGCGACCGGCCCACACCCGGCACCCGTCACCACACCACAGCCGAGCCCGACCCTGTACGGAAAGCGGTGGGAGCACCGCACGGCACGCCTTGCAGGCCGGAAACCTCTGTGGCGGGTCGTACGGAACCGAAACCCCAATCTCACGCTCCCGGCGAGCAGCAGAGCTACCCGGTGTCCGCTCGGGGTGGGGGGAGGCGTCCGACCCCTGCCGTTGCTGCTGGGGTGGGTGTTGCCGCTCCCGTGCGTGCCGCTGCTGGCCGTGCCGTACCTGACGGGTGGTCGTGGTGCCGGTGGTGGTGCTCATCGTGTGACGGCGCCACGGGCGCGGGCCGCGTCGCCGAGGGTGGCGAGCTTGTCCTTGGCGTCCGCGATGGCTTGCGCTCGGGCATCGCCCCGCTTGGTGGTGGCTTCGTCGAGCAAGGCCTTGGCGCGTCCAGCCGATTCGCCCGGGCTCAACTCGGGATGCTCGGCGGTGACGGCTTCGGCCAGTGCGGGCAGGGCCGAGGGCGGCACGGGAGGCACAGGTGTGCTTCTCGCGTTGGCGAGCGTGACGTTCGCTTCGTTGCCGTCGTGGAAGTCCTTGACCGGCGCCCAGTACGACTGGACCAACCTGGCGTCGACGGGGTGCTGCATTTTCGAGACCCCGGCGGCGAGTTGGCCGAGCCCGACGGCGTCGTCGTAGGGCGTGTGCGCCGGGTCGGCGGGTAGGCGTTGCAACCAGGCCAGCTCGGTCGGGGTGAGCGGCCCGTCAGGGCGGGGCTTGCTGTGGTAGGCGAGCTGGCCCGGGTGGTCGTAGGTCTGCGCGGTGGGTGCCGTGCCGACCGGGTGTTGCTGTTGCGCGTCCTTCAGGAACGCGGACTGCTTGACCGTTCCCTTGCCCTTTTCGCGGTGGGCGAGGAAGGCGAGGGAACCGGCGCTGCCCCCGCTCCGGGTGGAGGTGACGGCCTTGACGATCTCAGCGCTGCTCAGCATCTTGTGCTCCTTGGTGTAGTGGTGGGTGGTGCTGCCCGCTCGGTGCGGGTGGTCATAGGGGTGCCGGGATCGGCGTGGTGGTGCAGGGGGCAGAACTCGGTGCGGGTAAGGAACGGGCAGTCGGGGTGCGCGCAGCGACTACGTGGCGCTCGGGTGTGCCGCAGGGTGGTGGTCTTCATGCTGCGGTACCTGCCGTCTTGCGTCGGGCCGACTCGGCTGCGCAGTGCACGTGCATGACCGTCCGGCCGGTAACCGGATCTCCACATTCAGTGCAGGGCCGGGACGGTGCGGCGGCGTCGATCAACCGCTGGGCTTCCTTCGCGCGAAAGCACTCGGGGTGGCGGACCATGCCGGGCGGCACCCGCTCGCCGCACTCGGGGCACAGGTTGGCGACGGGGCCGGGTGGCTCGATGGCGGTTTCGGCCTGCGCACTATGCGTACTAAGCGCATTATCCCTGTGACCTGCGGGTTTGCTGGCAGACTTTGTGCGCATGGCTTGCGCACTAAGGGCACTATCTCCGCCACCCGCTGGACTTATTGGACCTTTGTGCGCACTTACTGCGCACGATGCTTCGACATCATTCTCCCCGGTCGGAGGCTTAGTACGCTTTTTGCGCTTACTGCGCGGGCGGTACGTGGTGCGGGGTCGCCCGCCCGTGGTGTCGTCGGTGGTCTGGTCGACGTCGCCGGACTCAATCAGGGCCTTGAGCAGTGCGGCGATCGCGTCGGCGGTAGTGTGTTTGCCGAAGCAATCGCGGTAGATGTCAGACCGGCTCACCCCGGTGCCACCCGCAGTGGTGATGAAGTCCAGCAGCTTGCGTTGCTCGCCCGACTCCTGCGTGTGGCCCGGTTGGCCGAACACGTAGCGGGCGGAGGCTTCCGCATACTCCCAGAGGGCAAGTGCGGCGTCGAGGTGCGGTGCGTCGATCTCGGTCTGGGCGTCGAGCAGTGCGTAGGCCAGGGCCAGGCGGAGCACCTGCGGCACGGCCCGTGCGGTGGCCTGCCCGTCTCGGCCTTCGCCGCGGTCGGCGGTGAGGTCGGTGTACCGGCTGCGCCACAACGTCTCCGCTGCTGGTGTGCGCTGGTAGATCGTGCTGTGCGCGTCGGCAGCGGCGACAGCGGTGCGGATGATGCCCGCCGCCCGCTGTAGACCGTGCTCGGGGATGTTGCCGCCGTCGGGTAGGAGCTTGCTGCGCTTGGACAGGATCAGTAGGTAGCGGTTCACGGTGCCGCCGGAGAGGTCGGAGTCATCGAGCTTGGCGACCAGCTCGCCGGGCGTGACGTGACCGATCACGGCAATGTGGTGCGCCTTCGCGGTCAGCTTGCTGTTTTTGCGGTTGAGCAGCTGCAACGGTGACCCGTCCCACGCGGTGCGCAGCACGGTGCCCAAGGTGTTGCCCTGTCGGCCCATCCGCGCCAGTACCGCGGCGAACTCCGGTTCGACCACGATCAGCCGCTTGTCGCTCACGCCTTCGTCAAAGTCCTTGTCGTCCGGCTCGCCTACCGGGTCGCGGACGGCTTCGATCAGACCTTCACCGGAGGACAGCCCGGTGGTGATCCGCGCCGACAGCAGGGGGTCGACTTTGTTGACCACGCGGCGCACCACGTCCCAGCTGGTGCCCTTCGCACCGGAGGATGTGCGCCCGACGATCAGCGGCCAGATCAGGGCGCGGTGCACATTGTTGGCGACCTCCAGGCGTGGGCCTTCGTTGCAGAGGACCCCGACCGCGGCGAGTAGGGACGCCAGCACCGCGGCGGGGTCCGCTTCAGTGGTTGGCTCGATCTGCCGGACGATCTCCCCGGCGCCACCTTGCAGCGCTGCGGAATCCAGCACCGGCCACTCACGGGCGAGCAGTGGGGAATCGTCCTCGGCGTACGGGCCGTCCAGCTCGGGCTCACCCGAGTAGATGTTCGTCATGCGATCACAGCCCGGCGCCGTTGCAGTGTCGCGAACGATGGAACGGCCGCTTGTGCTGTCCAGTCGAGGGCCTGCGAGACCTCGATGGACGCCATCCGCTCGGCGATCCGACGATCTCGCTCGATCTGTTCCGCGATCAGGAACGCGGCCGACTCAGCGCGCTCGAAGTGGCGCAGAGCGAACGCTTCCACGGCCTCACGCGTGGCATGCGGCAACCAGGCGACCACGGAGTTGCGGCGCTCCGCCCACTCCGACAGTTCCAGCAATGCAGTAGAATCGGTGTTGATTCCGCTGCCCGCGAGATCACTGGCCGCCCCTTCGCCGGGGCGGCTTCTCGCGTTCATCGTCGCCGCCCTTGGCGTTTTAGGACGTTGTTGACGGCTTGTTCGCCCGTTGGATCTGCATAGGCGATGAACCAGCTGTAGAAGTCGATGTCGCTGCGCCCCTCACGGACGAAACGGCGGACCAGCTTGCGGATGCGAGACCCACTCAGCCCGAGGTTGCACTTTGCGTTGATCAGCCTCGCGGAGACGTAAAGAGTGCGGACAGAAAGGAACTCGTCCTGTCGTGCTACCTCTTGATTGTCCCCGAGGGCGGGCAGAACGGGCGGCGCGGTGGTTGTCATGTGGACGCCTGCGAGTCCAGCCAGGCATCCACGTCCGAGAGCCGATAGCGGATAAGGCGACCTGCACGGGTGAAGCGGGGGCCGACACCCTTCATGCGCCATATGGCGAGGGTCTGCACGGCCGGGCCCGCGTACTCGTGCACCTCTTGCGGACTGAGCAAGGACACACGATCTGCGCCGACGGTGGTTGTGTTCATGCCACTCCTGACAGTCTTTCTGGCGCCGACCGGCACCTGCTCTTGTTTTCATGACATTGCTAGGTCTATCAGAGGCTCGCGCACATCGCAACTAGCTTTCTGACGGTTCGGCTGATAGCGTCACGATTCATGACAACAGCGAGCGTCGACAGCGAGGCGATGGACTGGGGCGAACGGTTCACCCACACGGTGGTGGCCGGCATCAAGGCGTACCGGGAGCAGCGCGGATGGAAGGTTCAGGAGTTGGCCGACAGGTGCACAGAACTCGGCTACCCGATGCGCCGGACGACGCTGAGCAACCTCGAAAGCGGGTTGCGCAAGTCGATCACCCTGCATGAGGTACTGATCATCGCCGTAGCGCTCGGGGTCCCCCCCGTCATGCTGATATTCCCCGGCTTGCCTACGGAGCCAGTCGAATACCGACCTGGCGTTACGATTGAATCATGGCCCGCCGCAAGGTGGTTCACTGGCGAGTACGGAGACCCGAGCGGCCTAAGAAGCGGGCTTCGCGCTCCCTGGCGGTTGCTGGGGGGACTCCGCGGGCTCGCTGAAGTTGAGAGGCGGCAGAACCGTGCGCGGCTCAACAAGGGGAAGAGCCGCTACAGAGCCAAGCAGCTCCGATTGGAGGGGGACAACGACACCGCCGACCTCCTCATGGAGCAAGCCGACGATGCCGAGAATGACCTTGCGGCAGAACGCGTGCGCCTCATTGAGCACCTCAGGGACAGCGGCGTCGACCTTGGTGACAGTGATCGGTACCGGGCCGATGCCTAGGAGGCCCCTCGATGTCGGCACCTACGGCAACATCAAGGTCACCGTCATCGCATCCGGCCGGGTCCGCGCAACGGCCCGCTACCGCGACAAGGACGGGCAGACACGTCAGGTGCAAGCGTTCGGCGGCTCCGGTGCGGACGCTGAGCGCAACCTGAAGGCCAACCTGAAGGTGCGCCAGCAGCAGAGCGGTGAGGACATCACCCCGGACATGAAGCTGGAGGTACTGGCGGATCTCTGGCTGGACGAGCTGACCGTCGAGGGTGAGGTCAGTGCCCAGACCATCGCCAGCTACCGCGCGCAGGTCACCCCGTCGACGGACAAGCGCCGCAAGCACACCACGGTCACCATCAAGACGGGGATCGGCGGCCTACGGGTGCGCGAGGCCACCACCTCCCGCATCAACGCCTTTCTGAAGTCGGTCGCGCAGGATCATCCGACCAAGGCGCGGCACATGAAGGTGGTGCTCACCGGCATGCTCGGCATGGCCGTGCGGCACGACGCGCTGGCCGTCAACCCGGTACGCGAGGTGTCCAAGACCAAGCGGTCAGCCAAGGACGTGCGGGCGCTGAGCACGGGCGAGCTGAAAGCACTCCGCGAGCGGGTCCGCTTGTGGGAGGCAGACACCGAGCACGCCGGACGGCGACGGGCACGCGGAATGCTGGACGTGGTGGACGTGATGCTGGCGACCGGGGCGCGGGTCGGCGAGGTGCTCGCGATCCGGTGGGCCGACATCGACCTCGGCGCCCAACCTCCCCGGTTGACCATCTGCGGCACCGTGATCCGCGCCCCGGTCGCCGGGTTGCGCCGTCAGGAGCACACCAAGACCTCCGCCGGTCATCGGACGGTGCTGCTGCCCCGGTTCGCCGTCGACACCCTCATGCGGCTGCAACTGGAAGCCGAGCCGAACCCGTACGACGTGATCTTCCCTAGCTCGGTCGGGACGTTGCGTGACCCGCACAACCTGCGCAGGCAGTGGCGCGACGCCCGCGGCGCCATGTTCGCATGGGTCACCCCACACAGCTTCCGCAAGACGGTGGCGACGCTCGTGGACCGCGAGCACGGCTCGGACGACGCGGCCTCGCAGCTCGGGCACTCCGGTACCGCGGTCACCAAGCGCCACTACATCGAGAAGGCCATCGAGGCACCGGACCTCACGGACGTGCTGGAGCAGCTCGGCGGGTAGTTAGGGTTCCCTTTTCCGTGTCGATTCCGTGTCATTCGGACCCATTACCACCGGATACAGAACACCCCAAAACATGCATAACCGCAGGTGAGGGGGTGTTTTCGTGTGCGCTCGAAGGGATTCGAACCCCCAACCTTCTGATCCGTAGTCAGATGCTCTATCCGTTGAGCTACGAGCGCGTATTCAGTTGTGCCGGTACTCCTACCGACCCAGCGGAGGCTCCGGGATTCGAACCCGGGATGGGGTTTAAGCCCCAAACCGCATTAGCAGTGCGGCGCCATAGACCAGACTAGGCGAAGCCTCCCGAGGCGTGCAGCAAACCCTTCGGCCACCGGACGGGAAGGTTACACAGTCCCCTGCCCGCAGGGCAAAGCGCCTCACCTCCGCAGCAGCCGGAGCAGCAGTGGCGGCCGTCCACCGAACCCCTCGGCTTCCGACGCAGCCAGCGCTATCCGCGGCAGATCCCTGGGCCCGGAGTACACCAGATAGCGGGGCACCCACTGTGGCGAGAACTTGTCGTTGAACCGGTACAAGCTCTCGATCTGCCACCAGCGCGAGCCGAAGCGCAGCACCCACGCCCACAGCTTGGCTACCGGTCCCGCACCGATCTTGGCGCCCCGCTCCAGTGCCGCCCGGAACATGGCGAAGTTAAGCGACACCCGACGGACCCCGATCTCGGCCGAACCGGCCAGCAGCCGCGCGATCATCAGCTCGTTCACGCCGTTCTCCGCACCGCGGTCGCGCAGCATGGCATCCAAGGACAACCCGTCCGGCCCCCAGGGCACGAAGTGCAGCAGCCCGCGCACCGCCCCCTCCTGCACCGCGGTCACCACGACACATCCCGGATCGACGGCAAGCCGGCCCAGGGCCATGGAGAACCCTCGCTCGGCCTCCGCTCCCCGCCACTGTCGGCCCAGCTGCACCAGCTCGTCCAGCTCCTCGGGAGGGATGTCCCCGACCCGACGGATCCGCACGCTGTAGCCCGCCCGCTCCAGCCGCGCCACCGCCTGGCGCACCCCCCGCATCGACCGCCCTTGCAAGGTGAACGTGGCCGCGTCGACCACCGCCTCGTCGCCCAGCTCGAGCGTCCCCAGGCCGTGCCGCGCCCACACGGTGGCCCCCCGTTCGGAGCAGGCCAGCACCGCGGGAGTCCAGCCGTGGGTGGCGCACGCGTCGAGGTAGACCTCGGTTGCCCCGCTCCACGCCTCGTAGTCGCCCAGTGGATCGCCCGAGGCCAGCGCAACACCGGCGATCACCCGGTAGGTCACGGCCGACTTGCCGGTCGGGGAGAACACCGCGGCCTTGTCGTCGCGCAGGGCGAAGTAACCGAGCGAGTCGGCCTCCCCGTGCCGCTGCAGCAGCGCCCGCAGGTTCGCCTCGTCCGCGCCGGACAGTGCTGGGTGGGGTTCCTGCGAACGGAGGAGGAAGTACGCGACGACGGCAACGGTGGCGATGCCGAAGCTCAGTCCGAGTATCGCGATCAGGTCGTCGAGCACATCGCTGGAGAAGGTCAGCGGCCCGGCCACGCCCACCAGCGCCAAGCCCGCCTGCTGCACCTGCTGCAGCAAGGACGGCCGACCGTCGATGTTCTTGTGGTTGAACAGCATCAGCAGCATCGTCAGTACGAAGCCCGAGGCGAGCACCTGGAAGCCGACGCGCACGGCGTAGCCGCGGCCGCCGGGATCAGGCCGTGCAGTGAAGCGCCGACGCGTACTCACCAGCAGCACCAGCAGCACGATCGACAGCACCAGCGGAACCACCCCGCGCGGATGGACGGCGTGCGACACGACGAGCAATGCGCTGACCACTGTGGAGCCCGCCCACGCGTTGCGTTTACGCCGGTGCAGGCCGCTGGCCAGCAGAAAAAGGCCCACTCCCGCCACGAGAATTATCGCCGCCGCAGACTCCGTGGCCTGCTTCGGCAGGTCCAGCACGCCGGCCAGTGGTTGCTGCAGCCGGTGGCGGCCATAAGGAAGCAGCACCGACACCAACGCGAGCAGCCCGGTGAGCCGAGCCAACAGCGTCACCGACCGGACGGCGCGCTCCCCATCCGGTATCCACCGCCGCTTCGGCTCCTGCTCGACGGCCGTGCTCACCGCAGGTGGCTGTCAAACCAGTCGAACACCCGTTGCAACGCCTCGGTGTTGGTTTCCTCGTCGTCGAACCGGTGGCCCACACCGGGGTAGGTGACCACGTTGGTGGCCACTTCCGAGGCCGCCGCCGCATCGCGCAGCGCCTCGACCTCCGTCAGCGGAATCGCCTCGTCCTCCTCGCCGTACAAGCCCAACCACGGGCAGGCAAGCGACGGGACGGCTTCCAACAGGGTGGGCAGCCCATCGGACAACCGGTCCTGGATGCCACCCCCGGCGACGGTCACCGCCGCCCCCACCTGGCGACTGGACGCCACGACCAGCGCCACGGAGCCACCGAGGTCGAAGCCCATGACCCCGATCCGGTCGGCTCCGACGCCGCGGTCAGCGAGCCAGGCGAACGCCGCGTCGCAGTCCTCGAGCACGGTCTCGCCACTGAGCGCCGCCAACGCCCCGTCGCCACCGTGGTTCTCTCCCTCACGGTGATACAGGTGCGGTGCCACGGCCAGCCATCCCTCACCGGCCAGCGCGGCGGCAAGCCGCTGGACGTCCTCGGTGACACCACGAGTTTCCTGCAGCACCACGATGCCGCCCCGCGGGGCACTGTCGGGCTCGACGATGGTGAGCGGCACGCTCACCCCGGCGTCTGCCGCCTGGGAGGTGGACGGGCTCAGTGGCGCGTTCTCGACATGTGGTCCGGACATGCACTCAGTGTCCCATCCCGGCCTCGCCCTGGGCCAGGCCCAGCGCGCGCTGACCTACCCTGGGCCGGTGAACGCCCACCTCCGCGCAGACCTCGACGCCGTGCCGCCTTACGTACCCGGCCGTTCGGCGCCGGGGGCCATCAAGCTCTCCAGCAACGAGGTGTCCGGCGGCCCCTTGCCGAGTGTGCTCACCGCGATCACCGATGCCGCGGGGCAAGCGAATCGCTACCCGGACATGGGCTCCACCGCCCTGTTGCAGGCACTGGCCGCTCGGCTGGGGGTGGACGAGCAGAATTTGGCCGTGGGGTGTGGCTCGGTCAGCCTCTGCACCCAGCTCGTCCAGGCCACCTGCTCCGACGGTGACGAGGTGGTATACGCCTGGCGCTCGTTCGAGGCGTACCCGATTCTGGTGCGCGTGGTGGGTGCGGTGCCGGTCGAGGTTCCGCTGACCCCCGCATTCGGCCACGACCTGGATGCCATGCTCGCCGCGATCACCCCACGCACCCGACTGATCTTTGTGTGCAGCCCCAACAACCCGACGGGCACGGCGCTGCGCCGCGCGGAGCTCGAACGCTTTCTCGATGCTGTTCCCGCTGACGTTCTGGTAGTGCTCGACGAGGCGTACATCGAGTTCGTGCGCGCCGCGGAGGTCGCTGACGGCTTGCAGTTGGCGGCCCAGCGCCCCAACGTGGCGGTATTGCGCACCTTCTCCAAGGCCTACGGGCTGGCCGGCCTCCGCGTCGGCTACTGCTACGCCGCACCCGAGGTGATCGCCGCGGTGCGCAAGGTTTCGGTTCCGTTCGCGGTCAGCACAATTGCCCATGCCGCCGCCATTGCCTCGCTGGACGCGGCGGACGAGCTGCTCGCCCGGTGCGACGAGGTGGCCGTGGAACGGGTGCGGATCCGGGCTGCGCTGGTGGCGGGCGGCTTCACCGTGCCCGAGACGCAAGCCAATTTTGTGTGGCTACCACTGGGCGAGGGGGCTGCATCGTTCGCCGAGAAGTGTGCGGCCGCGGGCGTGCTGGTGCGCGCGTTTGCCGGTGACGGGGTGCGGGTCACCATCGGAACCGCTGCGGAGAACGACGCGTTTCTCGACGCTGTGCTGAGCTAGGCCACCTACCGGGCGCTGTTGCGGATACTTTGGAGACCCGCGGCGCAAGCCGGCTCGTGCCGTCGAAATTTTAAGCACCGCCCCGTGCGCTGGATGCCATGGCACTGATGTGCTGAGCGAACGAGTCGCGGTGCATCTTGGTATCGGCGGGGATGTCGCAGCAGGCGCGCGCGGTGTCCGAACCGGCCAGGTTGATGACCGGTCCATGGACCGGTGCGTCGGGTTTGCGCGCGTTGACGGCTTCCACCACCGTGGTCAGGGTATTGCCCAACTCCGTGAGCATCTCCGGGTTCACCCTGAGCACGGGTTCATGCCGCCGCCTGGATGCGGGCTCGGGATGAGCAATCCGGGCAGGCCGGTGTGCGGCGTATTGACGGGCAGGACCGTCGGATCTGGAGCCATGCTTGCCCCGGGCGTCGTTCCCCTGTGGACCGCAGCGGAAGCGGAGGGATTTGAACCCCCGGACCCTCTCAGGTCTCTCGCTTTCAAGGCGAGTGCATTAGGCCGCTCTGCCACGCTTCCGCGCAAGAGCATAGGCGGAGGACCGGTCCTCCGTCAGCGAGATCCGCGCACAGGCTCGGCCAGTGCGGCGTCGGCCCGCTCGAACACCTCGGTGATGGTGCGCTGCTCGGCGGCACCGAGCTGGTCGATCAGGTGCTTACGCACACCTTCCAGATGGGTGGGCGCGGCCGCTTCCAGGCGTCGCCGCCCCTCTGCGGTGAGGATCGCGAGGACCCCGCGCTTGTCGTCCACGCACTCCTGTCGGGTGACGATACCGGCTGCTTCGAGCCGTCGAATCTGATGCGTCAGCCGGCTTCGCGAGGCCACAATGCCATCGGCGAGATCGCTCATCCGCATCGCCTGCGACTCCACCTCCGACAACAGGACCAGGATGCGGTAGTCAGCCAGCGAGAGCCCGTGGGCGTCGCTCAACTCGCGGTTGAGGACTTCAAGCAACCGCTGGCTACCGTCGATGAACGCCCGCCACGCGCGCATCTCCCCGGGATCGAGCCAGCGCGGGCTCTCGACGGTGTCGACGGCTTCGGTCACCGGGCAATCTTATAACCCCAATGTCAGTTAGGTGCCAGGACCGCTGCGTCGATGTCAGCCACGCTGCCTATGCCCGCCATGGCCATGGTGAGGTCGACGTCGGCCAACAAGCAGCGAAGCGCGTGCTCGACGCCGGACTTGCCGGCTACGCCGAGTCCGTAGACCCACGGACGCCCGTACAGAACGGCATCCGCCCCCAGTGCCAACGCGATCACCACATCCGCGCCGCACCGAATCCCGGAGTCGAACAGCACGGTGCCGCGATCGCCGACCGCCGCTGCGACGCCAGGCAACGCATCCAGAGCCGCGATGGCGCCGTTGACCTGGCGGCCACCGTGGTTGCTGACGATCACCCCCGTGGCACCGGTATCCAACAGCGCACTCGCATCGTCGGGGTGCAGCACACCTTTGACCACCACGGGAAGGTCGGTCCACTCCTGCAACCGTGCTAGGTCTTTGAGCCGCAACGTGTGGTTGCCGAACATCCCGATCCAGGCGAGTACTGCCATCTGCCTGGCCTCCTCGCTCGCTTCCGGCGGCGCATTGAGCCGGGAGCGGAACACCGGGTCGGAGAAGTAGTTCGCGAGGCCCTTGGCTTGCAGAAACGGCAGGTGCGCGAGCTCGAGGTCACGGGGCCGCCAACCCATGCCCGGGGTGTCGGCGGTGACCACGATTGCTTTGGCGCCTGCACTCGTCGCTCGCTCGACCAACGAACGCGCGACCTCGTCGTCCGCTGGCCAGTACAGCTGAAACCACCAGTCCCCGGCCGCAGCCGCAACATCTTCCATTGGTGTGGAGGATGCCGTCGAAACGACCGTACCGATGCCGAGGCCTTTGGTGGCCTCGGCAACGGCGCATTCGGCCGCGGGATGCACAAGTTCGAGCACCCCCACCGGCGCCGTGAGCACGGGCGCAGCCAGCTCGGTGCCCAACACGGTGGTACGCAGATCACGGCCATCCGGCGCGGAGCTGCCCCGCCACATTCGGGGCACGATGCGATGGCGATCGAAGGCCGTGATGTTCGCGTCGGCTGTGCGTTCGCTTGACGCGCTACCCGCGACGTAGGCGTAGGCCTGCGCGCTCAGTGACCTTTTCGCCGCAGCGTCGAGGCCGGCGGCCGTCATCGGAAGCGCCGGAAGCTCTGCACTCAGACCGCGAAAGTAGATCTCGTTCTGCAGGTCACCAAAATTGCCCATGCCGTCGACGCTAATCGATGCGATGCCTGAGGGGGCGCCTCCGCCCTGCGCGCACCCCTATACCGGCCGCTTTGCTTTGCACGCACAGCTGCATCAGCGACGGCAATGACGTCCTCTGCCAGCGCAAATGTGCCGAATATTCTCCTACGGTGCTGCCGAGTGCACTTGTGCGCGCAGAGCAAAGCGGCCGGTATCGACCCGCAGTGGAGGACAACACCGGCACGGGCACCACCCACCGACTGTTTTCCCCGACCACGTGGCGCGTCAGCCGAGTTGTGCACAGCCGTCCGGCCTGTCCACAGTGCACCCTGAACTGCGGCCGGGGGCGTACGAAAAGAGCCAGGCTTGGTGGCATGAGAAGTCATCCCCAGATCAATGTCGCCGGCTACGTCAGGCAGGCGCGCCGCCGAACCAGGATGAGCCAGCGTGAACTTGCCGCTGCCTGCGCGGTGAGCGCGTCGACCGTCAGCAGGGTGGAGGCGGGACGCACCGTCCTCAGCTTGACGACGTTCTCCCGTCTGCTGCGGGCGGCGGGCCTGCGGCTGGTCGTGGTAGATGAGCACAAGCGACGGGTTCCGCCACTGAAGGAACCACCGGAGACCCGCGACCTCGCCGGCCGACGCTTTCCCGCCCACCTCGATCTCATCCTTGACCCCGAACAGGGGGAGTGGTGGGGCGATCACTTCGGGCTCGTCCGACCGCCCGAGA
>JAABVA010004139.1_pt1 | contig 13531 bp, 21 predicted proteins | sample 5560331 | NCBI WGS metagenome assembly JAABVA01 (sample SAMN12812661, study PRJNA571458) | rock metagenome | isolation source: Antarctica rocks | place: Antarctica: Victoria Land, Mt New Zealand sud | collected 2016-01-07 | reverse complement strand
GGCGCCCGGCGACCTCGCGGCCGCCGGCAAGGCCGGCCCCGGCGGGCGCGCGCCGGGCGCGAGCGGCACGGGCGCGGCGCTCTGGGTAGACCGCTACCGCCCGCGCGCATACTTTGACCTGCTGAGCGACGAGGCCACGAACCGCGAGACGCTCAGGCGCGCGCGCGGCGCCCTCCGGCACACCAGGCGGTGTCGCGCATCCGCCGCGCATTCGCCGCAGCCCCATGTTGACTGACTTGTGCAGCCGATGCGTCATGCAGCGTTGACAACTGCACAGGCGCAGCATACGCGTACCGCATGCACCCGAAGCTCCTGGCATGTGCAGTGCATGCTCTGTCCCACACTTGAGCAGATCTAACACACGCCGTCGTCCAGCACTGTTTTGTTGAATCCTGTGGCACAGGGTCGACGGGTGTACCCAGCCTGCGCGTAGTGCACTGCTGAAAGGCGCATCGCATGCGCCGCAGCGCTCCACCTCGGCCGCGGCGCGCACCCCGCGCCTGCGCGCGCAGGTGGCTGAAGGGCTGGGACGCGTGCGTGTTTGGCGCAGCGGGCAAGGGAGCCGCTGGCAAGCCGGCCAGGGCTGCGGGCGCGGCTGTGGGCGCCGGCGCCCCCGCGCGGCCCGAGCAGCGCATCCTGCTGCTGAGCGGCGCGCCGGGTGCGCTCACGCCGCAGGCATAAATCCGCTTGAGCTTCAGACCCTTGGACACGGGCCGGTGGTAAGGTCCCAAGCAGCACCGCCTTGACCTGTTGTTTCCATGCCTCCAGGCATGGACAGTCCTCTGCCCAATGGATGGCTTGTGTCTGCAGCCAACAGCACACTGGTGCGTTTTGCATGCCCGGGTCGGAGGGAGAGACCCCTGCCGGCTCTGCATGTCAGCTCGGAGCGCCTGCAGGCCTGGGCAAGACGACACTGGCGCACGTGGCAGCGCAGCACTGCGGGTACCGCCCGGTGGAGATCAACGCCAGCGACGAGCGCACCGCGGCCACGCTGCGCGCGCGCGTCGCGGACGCGGTTCAGATGACGGCCGTGCTCGGCGCGCGGCGGCCCAACTGCGTGGTCATCGACGAGATCGACGGCGCGACCGGTGCGCCGCGCGCCGGGCTCGACGCTCCATTCCATCAGTCCAGCTTACTGGGGCTGCTTCGAGGGGGGCTGTCGGATCGGAGAGGGTCACAGCGCTGTCCCGTTCCGCCACTGCCCGCTTCCGCAGGTCGCCTTGAGCCGGCGCGGTTCGGCGGTGTGCGACACGTCGCGCATCAGGTCTGAGCTTGATCAGGCATGAGGGCACGGCTCCGTTGTCGCGCAGGCGGCGCGGAGGGGCGGGGCGCCATCAGCGCGCTGATCCAGCTGGTGCGCGCCGAGGGCCGCCGCGCCGCGCGGCCCGGCGGCGCTGGCGCTCGCAGCGGCGCGGGCACGCGGGCCGGCGACGACGGCGCCGGCAGCGCCAGCGACGAGGAGGGCGGCCAGGGCGGGGCCGGCGAGCCGCCGGCGCCATCAGGTGCCTTGGTGAAGAGTGCCAATTGCTGCCTGCCTCTGTGCTGCTCGCACATGCGGGCGACTTTCAAGCACATAGGAGAGATGCATGGCTCCGCTCTCGCACCATTCCCCTTGCAGGCCGTGCCGGTAATGAGGAGGGTAGCCCAGGGGGCTTGCGCTTGGTTCGCCAGCCTCGCTCGCGCCTGCTCAGCAGCGCAGCGACCCTGCGGCAGCACATGCAAGCTGGCGCTGCGATGCAGCCTGACCTGCCATCACAACACCCCCGCGGCACGCAGGCGGCGCGCCGGCGGCGGGGCGGCGGGGCCGCGGCCGCGCCGCGGCGCAGCCGCTGCTCCGGCCCATCATCGCCATCTGCAACGACCTGTACGCGCCCGCGCTGCGCCCGCTGCGCACGGTCGCGCGCGTGGTCCAGTTCCGGCCGCCCGCGGTGCGCGCGGCGCGCTGCCCGGGCGCCGTTCACCTTTGCGTACACAGAAGGCATTGCGAACAGGTAAGAACAACCTCATGCAGTCAGCATATCACCAGTTGGCTGGCGCACTGCGCATGTGTGCGTGTGCGTGTGTAAACAAAGCATAAACGCTTGCACGGCATACCGCAGCATAGGCGGCGCCGATCTGCTCACCACTGATTGCGACCTCAGGCGCCGGAGCGGCCAGCAGAGCGCGCCCGGGGGGGCCTGACGGGCCCTTGTAAAACTGGCCCCCAGCGCCCGTGGCCCCTGCGCCGGGGTAGTACGGCGAACCGTACTTGGCTGCCTCTGCTGCGCCGATCTGCGCGCCAGTCAACGCGGCCGGAGCGGACGCCGGGGCGGCCAGCAGGGCGCGCCTGGTGCGCCAGCTGCGCCGGGAATGTACTGCCCTGCGCCAGAGTAGTAGGGCGAGGCATATCCGCCGAACGCGGCGACGCTTGGGGCGGACGCAAGTCCTGCAGCCAGTGCAGGCGCGGCCGCAGGGCCAAGTGGCTGCGCGTGGATGAGGAGGCAGGTCGTGGCAAGCAGAGTGAGGGTAAGGCTGCGAGCGGCGGCCGGCATCCTGTACGCAGCAGCGAGCGCATTCAGTGTTGCTGCAGCAGACCAGCAAGGGGTTGATGAGAGCCGGCGGGTTGCAGTTTTCGGTGGTTGTGCAGGTCAGCAAGCCTGGTGTCTAGGAGGGCAAGCAGATGACGGACCTGGTTGACACTGATGGTTGCCGGTGGTGTGTCGGTCGGCTACGCGCGAGCTTGTCTAATATTCACCAGAGAAAGGATCCGAGGATATTGCCCTTTCGCGTTGCCGTTGCCTGATGGCCGGAAATTCAAAATGGCAGCCCTGGTTGCTGCACGTGCGGATCACTGCTGGCACCACTGTGGCCACCCAGTATGTGTTTCTTATGTAGTTCGTCTTGCAATGTACCACCTGAACACAGGCTCCTGTCTCCTTGGCGTCTGCTACCGTCATTACATTTAATCATCTCCCTGCTGAATATAGCCTCACTGACCAAGACTATAAGCTTGCAGCTCTAGCCACTCCAAGTGGCATCGTGCATTGCATGCGTTTGCTGACAACACAAGAGACGGCGCAAGCCACTTCATGTGGTATTGAGCACATTGCAGTGCGTTTCCGCACGCGCAGCACATGCCCATGACGGACCCGAGGACCCCATGCATCGCTCAGCGAGCGTGCAGCAGCGCAAGCGGCGCTGCCGCACAGGCAAAGGCCCGGTGCCGGTGCAGCCAGCCCACAGCGCCTGCATGTCGGCTGCATCAGCCCTATCCCAAGAGCCCTCCATCATGCCCCTCGCGCGGCTGCGGCGCGCGGCGCGCGGGCGCAGCCGCTCACACCACGCGCGCGGCCTGCACCACTCCTGGCGCGCACCCTAGACCACAAGGTCCTGCGCCGCGCGCCGCAGGCGCAGCGCAGCGCGGATAACATCGCTGCGCGTAAACATGCCCACCAGGCGGCCCTCCTCGTCCACAACGGGCAGGCGCCGGATCTGCGCGCGCAATCGTGTATTGCACCAGCCTCCCCGCTGCGCAGGCGCGTCGTTGGCGCAGACCGTTGGCAGCGCCAGGACCGCGCATGCAAGCAGGCATGACAGCCAGCAGCGACTGATGTCATCCGCGCCTGTGTGCGCCGGCCCACGTCCTTGCACTCGACAACCGGTCCACGTCCTTGCACTCGACAACCAGCCCAATCGCATGTTGCGTTGCCGCATAGCACGTGTGCAAAGCCAGCAAACAGGCGGACTGACAGCAGCAAAAGCTACCTTAAGGCGCAGCAGGATACGCGCGGCGGCCTCCAGGTTAGTGTTGTCGCGCACGGTGAACGGCTCGGGCGTCATCACGTCCGCCACCCTGCCACGCATGCCGGGGCGGCCCCTCACGGCAGCTCACATAGCCAGAGCAACCCCTCAAACCAGCTTCTGCTCATGCCAAAGTGGCCTCTCGAAGCAGTTCTCATATAAGGGAACAGAAAAGAATGTGTCCTGCACGGCGCAGCGTGCTTGTAGTCACATTTAGTCAGTCGAATGCGCAGTGTGAAAGCCACCGCTCGTGCGGCCATAAGACATGCTCCTGCGAGCTACCCTGCAGGCTGGGGTACGTGCGGATCAGCAAGGCCAGGGCCGTACACTTTGCCCGCGTTCTTCAGGATCAGCTTCTGCACCTCGAAGAACGCCTGCCAGTTGGTGTTGGTGTCGGGAAACATGCCCGCCTCCTGCCGCGCGCCCGCGCCCACCGCTGGCAAGCGTGCGAGTGGCTGTAACAAAACAGACCAGGAGCACCAACATGGCGCACATCATGCGCATCCGGCAAGCGCAAGCCACTGATGCGACTGCTGCAGCCCTAATGGCAACAAAAGGAAAACAAACAACATAGGACTTAGTTTGTGCCGCGCGGCGGGTCGCACCTCCATCTTCCCCTGCACGCCCTCCAGCGAGAGCAGGTCAAAGTCCGACACCACGCCCACCTGCAGCAGGCGCCCAGCAGGTCTCGTAAGGACACAGGTCGCTGTCGAGCAAACTCGTCGCACGCTGCGCCTGGCACAGGGCGCCGAACTGGCGCTTGTAGATCACAAGCCTGCGTGCTTGACAGCAACGTCGGGCACACCAAAAATTCACATCAAGGTAAAACCCACCTGGTGAACTCGAAAGTGCAGCCAAGCAATGGTCAGCGCCGCAACAATGTGTGAAGTCCTCGATGCTACCAGCGCCAACTACAAAGCTGCTTTGACAACGGGCTGTGCGGAGCGTGCGCGGTGCGCGTCCTCGCTCTGGACGCACCACGCGCTTGTCATCGTCGAGGACGGGCAGCCCAGAGATCTTGAACTCTACCAGCATCTCCAGCGCTGCCGCACAGAAATGCAAAGATATCAGCGGCGTCAACCACACTCAAGAACAGCTTAGAACACTTCACACTTTTGCTAAGTAAGCAACCTTCCCCGGTGTGCAACTCGGAGAATATTGTAAAAAAGCACAGGCTCTTGGTGTCAGACAGTGGAGAGACACAGGGTGGCTTGAGCCTGGAAGACCTTGTATGAGCTGTGCTGAGCACAATCCAGGTGGAGGCCGGTGCGAGGCTGAGCGCCTGACACAGCCAACGGGGTGCTTGCCTTCATCGATCGACGTCCACTCGTGCACGCAGTGGATGTTCCCCTTGGTCATCACGTCCGCCACCTTCTCGACAGCCCTCTGCGCACCCGCACGCAAAGGCTCAGGGCCGGGCGTCTGCACAGGTACGGGCGTCTGCACAGGTACGTTGCGACAACGTCGCGGACATCGAGCACATCCATTACTCTCGCAGTTACTGCGCACGTCACAGGAAGCACCAAACTAGCACACTGCTAGTCCTGAGCAACATCGACAGGCGCACACTCTCTCTTCCCAGCACACAGCTGCAGCCCTAACCTGCTGCCCCCCACTCCCGAGCCTTCGCAAGCGGCGTCGCACAGGTCTGCCTGTATGCCCCAGCACGGCGACCAGGCGAGCACGCAACCTCATTTGAATCGCAGCAGCAGTGCGCCCCCTGCTTGAGTGCTGCAGCGCACACAGCGCACTTGCGCCCTGTTCGGTTGGCGGGCAACCAACGCACGTCGCCAGCCACCAACGACCACGAGAGCGCACGCCGTCTAGTAAGGAAACGCCCCCGACGGCAATGGCGCCACACCTCCTCGAACTCAAGCACGGCACTCAGGAGCAGCGCACACACTGCGCACGACAGGCACTGACACCCACTGCTGCACCTGACACCCCCTGTCCAAAGAAGCGGCGTGCACCCCGCTGCCGGTCGGTCGAGGCGCGTCAGCCAGTGCAGCGCGCGCGACGCATGGCCTCCGTGCCTCCAGCGCGTGCGCCGCTGGCAGCAGCGGCTGTGTGAGGAGGCTTGGTGCGTGCAGCGCATACCGCGTCGGCCGCGCCTGGCCGCAAGCCGGCGCGGCGAGCGCAGCCACGCGGCCGCTGCAAGAGGCGCCGCAGGCAACCCGGCCGCTCATGCCTGCTGCCATACAATATCTCACGGTGGATATGTATAGGTGGTGTGACAGCTGTCCCTCGGCTGCTTGCAAGCGCTCAAGAGGGTACAGCAGCTGGGTGGTGGAGCACTTGGGAGCACCGGGAGTAGGAAGCGTGAAAGTAGAGCTGCCTGCGTTCCCGTGACGGCAACACGCTCGCAGGCCTACCCCACCCTGCCACATGCACATGCATCCACCCATGCTCACATGGAGGGAGGAGGAGGGACAAGCGGGAAGTCCACGCGCTTACACCTATCATTACACCACCAGGATGGGGTGGATACCAGACGCCTATCGTATGCACGACAGGATGGGGTGGATTCCAATGCCTTCGAGGCGACAGTGCATGCAATAGTTTACAGCACTGAGGTGCAGGGTCACGGCCATCCTCAGCACACAGGACAGCTAGCTCTGACTAGAGCCTATGATAGACAGACAGACACACAGACACACAGACACACGACGCGTTACTGTATGCATGCACAAAACACACACCTTCAAAGACTCTCGGACGTGCACGTCCGCAAAACCGTCCAAGTCACACTTCCAGGTGTCATGTGCCTGCAGGCTGTTTGCACATACCAAGGTGGCTACTTCATGCTGCCAGGACAAGACCAGCACAAGCTGGCGGCGCCGTCTTGGCGGTCAATATGGTTGCTCATGCGCCGGCTTGGCAACCCTACATCCTGCCTTGTCTGGCCCAGCAAGCCCCAGATCGTGCGCGCCAGGCGAAGTGTTCATGTCTGCTGACCTGCGTCTGTCCCTCGATGCGCCGACACTAAACGCCTGACGCCCTAGGGCGTCACCGGCTGGTGCGGGGGCCAACTGCGCCCGTCCCTCGATGCGCCGACTCCGCGCGCCTGAGGCCCTAGGGCGTCACCGGCAGGTGCGGGGCGAGCGCGGGCGCCAGGCAGCGCGCGAGCGCGTCCATGCCGACGGCCTCCGGGTGCAGCGCGTCGGGCATGAGCGCGCGGTTGATGCGCATGGCCGCCTTGTCCTCCTTCAGGTGCTGCGTGGCCCCGGAAACTGTGTCATTTCCGATCGCGTTGCCCGCGCGTTTACACCAGCACATGGCGCTCTCGCCCCCGACATGCTTGCTGGCCACACGTCCGAGCCTTGCGCTCCTTGATGCGGTGCACAGCCACAGGTCCTGGCGGTCAGCTAATGAGGTAGCCGCGCATTGGCCTAGCCGGTGGTGTAGATAGGGACGAACGCCCGAGCAGAATCACCGTGTCGGGCTCAGCCAGGCTCCAGGCTGTGCAGCAACACCTTCAATCTGGTCGATAACATCCGGCATGCGACTGTGTCCAGAACAGCCTGCTCATCCAAATGCACCGCACTGAACAGCACGCCGTGCCCGCAGTCAGGCGAGCGAACACCATAGGGCAGGCCGCTCGACTGCCCGCCGTACCAGGCTCGCCAGGCGCGGCCCGGCATATGGGCGCCCAACCCTACCCAAGTCCTACCATACCCTATGGGCTGCACCTCCTTGTCGGGCTCCAGGAAGACGGCGTTGCAGTCCAGGAAGCGCGCGCAGGTCTGGTTGGCGGCCGCCGCCGCGCGCAGCCGCGCGTTGGTCGCCAGGATGGCCTTGGAGAACCTGCGCGCGCGCGTCGGCGCCGTCAGCTTCGCAAAGTGACACCTTCAAGGCTTCAGCGCCGCCGGCACCGCAGCGCGACGCCTCCAAGGCCTCGGCGCCGCCGGCGTCGAAGTGCGACACCGTTACATCCACACGTTGCGCGCCCTCGCTCCGTCAGCACATCCGCGACGCCCGCGACCGCCCCCGCCCGACTGCGCGCCTCTCATCATGAACTGCGCCTGACCGGCAACGCCCCAAATGGGCTGCGGGGCGCGCTTGCACGGCCACGAGTGCATCGTCTTGGCGGGCCAGTCGAGGCCGCGGTCGCCGCGCGGCGTGAGCGCCAGCACGACCACGCGCGCGGCTGGCGCCTGCTCGCACACGCGCCGCGCGGCCAGCAGCACGCCCGCCGCGATGTACGCGCTCACGGCCTCGTCGTCGTCCAGGTCCTGCCGCGCGCGCCAGCCCTAGGCTCATGAGATTAGGGTCAGGGTTACGCTCACATGGCTGGCAATTCGCGCCCGCTGCGGCGGCTGTGGCGGCTGCGAAAATGGGGCTTCCGCACGCAATTTTCCATTCTGCAGTTTCCCTTGTAATGATCTCTAGAGGATGTCTAAACACATGTGCTTGTGGTGCATTCGTGGCGTGTCGGCCGCGCCCACGCCGACGCGTGCGCTGCAGGCCGCGCGGCGCGCGCCGCCGCCCGCGGCGCGACGGCCGAGCTGGGGCCGCGCCAGCGGGTGCTCGGGCTGGGTGAGGTCGTTGGTGCCGACCAGGATGACGACCGCGGCCGGGCGCAGGCGCTCGGGGCCCTCGCCGTGCTCCAGCCGCCAGGCCAGGTTCCGCGAGGTGTCCCCTGCGGGGCGCGCGGCCGTGGGCGCGGGGGCCGCGGGTGCAGGTCGGCGCCCGCGGGACGCGCCGGCAGGGCGCTGGCGCGCTCCGGGAGGGAAAGATTTCGCACTGGCGGCCGGCAGAAAGCATCCCTGTGCGCAGGGCAGGGTGCCTGCTAAGGTGTGGCAGGGCAAGCGGCGCGCGGACCGGCGATGGAGAAGACGCCGGCGCGCAGGCGGCCGTAGTGCTTGGCGAACACGTCGGGCACGGGACGGAATTTGTCGTACGGCACGCCCATGAGCGTGCCACGGAACGCCTCGGTGATGCTGTCCCCATAGAACAGCAGCTGCAGGCCCTGCGCCGGGTGAGGGTAGGGTCAGGCCCCACCCTACCCTGCACCCGCCGACCCTGCACCCGCCGACCGCGGGTCGGCGGCCGCGCGGGGTGGGGCGCCGAGCAGCGCGCTGCGAGGTCCCGGAGCATCTTCACCGTGAAGGGCTGCGTGGCTTTAACCCTAACCTATGGGGCCCGGCCCGGGCGCGCGCCTCCTGCGCGTGCGCGTCCACCTCCTTCAGGTACTGCTCGTGCAGCTCCATCCACTCCACCGGGCGCCAGCTGGTGCGCGGCTCGCCCTCCGCGCTCGGCAGGTAGCCGAGCGCGTCCCCGACGGCCGCCATGCGCGGCGCCGCGCCCACCGCCGCCGCCAGGCCCGGCAGCTCCTCGTCGACCTGGCGCGGAACACAGCACGCTGTAATGCCAGCCGTGGAGCTCCTGCCTTGCTTTAATAGCACGCAGGCTTGCCGGTGCCCGGTGCGGCCGGGCGGGCGGCTGTGTGCGCGGCGGATGGCCGAGCGCAGCCCCGGCGCCGCCGCCAGGCGAAGCAGCCTCTGGCTGGCCGAGTGGCAACATTTCCAGTCTGTCTCACCAGCTCACACAGCCAGCCACGAAGCTGACCTTCTGGCTTCAGCCATGCATGGGGCTGTCACAACTGGCTCTTGCTTGTGCAAGCAACCCACCGCCTCTGCGACGGCAGCCCAGACGCGGCCCTTGTCACTGCGGCCGCAGCAGGCTCGGCAGCGCCCGGCTGTCTCGACCGCCAGCGCGCCCAACGGCAGCAGAGCAGTCTGCAGACCAGGCTTGTGTTCGGCGCAGTGCAGCGCAACATACAGTCACAGTTATCACGTGAAGGCTTGGGCACGTGTCAGTGCCTGGGCCAGGTGCACACCACAGCGTCCATCCGCGGGTGGTGCGCAACATCTCCACGCTCTGCAAGTGCCTCGCCAGGGGCAGCTTGTGCGCTGCCCCCGCCTGTCACCACACAGGCACAGCTTCCAGAAGAGCGGCGCTGCGGCAGCACACAGCCCGGGCGCGCACGTCGAGGATGCTGGGCGCCGCCGTGCCCCAGCGATCTGAGCCGCGCAGCAGCAGCGCGCCGAGCAGCAGGCCGGCCGCCGACGCGAGCGCCAGCTTCTTCCAGTCGGCATGCTTCCAGCCGCGCGCGAGCAGGCTGGAGGCGCGCATCGCGGGCGCGCTCGGGGCGGGGGAGCGGCCGCGTGTGCCGTTCACATTACGGCGCCGTCGTAGGCTGAGCTTTGTTCATACCGGCGGGGTTGCACGTCCGTCCTTGTCCATATGGTCACGGACACAGTGCAAGCGTCTGGCAGTGTCAGCTGGGGGGCAAAGGTGGACGCAGTAGCACTGCTTGCTCACACTGCAGCTGCTGGCAATGCTCGCTGGCCAGCTCATGCCAGATGCCTCGCATTGCCAATTTCCATCTTACTTCCTTGCAGAGGTGCGGGGTCCTGGACACTCCACAAGTGTCCCTCTGAGCATGCGGTCTTGGCAGTTTCTTTGGTCGGGCAAGTGATGCAGCGCTTTCCGCGACTATGTGATGACTGGGAGACACGCGCCACAGCCAGCGCGCACACCCCCAGCAGCGTCCCGTTTTCATCAGTGCCAAGTGCTGTGGGCAGCACAGCATGCACCTCAAGAGACAATGCTGCATGTAAGACTTGCGGGAGGCAACTGAGCCCAGGTCTGGCATGTATTTACAGCCATCCGCCCTGTTCCCCTCCATGCCCATGCACACACCAAAGCCGCTGTCAGTTGCTCAGCCACATCACACCAGCTCAAGAATAAAGCATGCAAGGCAGGTCGTGGTTGCAGGCCTCCTGCGCGGTTGGCGTCTCCCAGCAGATCAAATCGCTCCGGCATGCCGCTCAGGGCCTGGGCGCCTCTAAGCGGGCGCCCCGTAACAACTAAATGTGCCGCAAAGCTGTATGTGCCTGCAGGACGCGCCACGCATGCAGGCCATGGCAGTATGCCAAGCCTGGATGGGTAGTAAATGGGCCGAAAAATGCCCAGCAACCTGAGTAGGTCAGCTTGCCACCAAGTTCAGAGTCTCCAGGCAACACACCGCTATGGGTGTCAAGCAAAGAGACCCTGAGAGGCCGCATGCGCCTGAAAGCTGCACCACCACCAAGGCCAAGTGCCGGCGCCCACGGTAAAAAAGTAAAGCGTAAGATGATTGAGCGACCTAGACACCAGAGAAGGAAAAAGTGCTGCTGCAACCAGTTCAGAACGTGCACATGTACTGAGTCACCTGACAGGTACCAAGCAGAGCAGAATCATCTACATGAATCGATCCGCTGAGGCGGTGTTGCGCATGCAGGCAGTGGCTGCTCCGCACGGCTGCGCGGGCGCCTGGCCGGCGATGCCTACCCCAGCCCTTGCTGGGCGGGCACTGCTGCCCGTACTGATACCGGTGCCAAACTGGACACTGATGACGGACGTGTTGGGCACCTCGGCGGGCGCCGCCTCACATGTGGTGGCGCACCGGCACCCACACGGGGCCGGCCGGCGGCGTCGGCACCGGCGTCGGCGACAGCGTCACACCGGTCGCCACGCGGCCGCAGTTGGCGGGCGCATTGTACAGCGACATGGCGTTGCACGGCTGCCCGCCCGAGGCCTCCGTGCCCGACGCGCCCACGGTCGCGCTGGTCGGCCACGTGGTGGCGGACTCTGCCGGCCAGGTGCTGGCGGTCGTGCTGCCCTTGGCGGTCGTGCTGGCGGTCGCGCCGGCGGCCTTGGAGCCGCTCGCGTCGTAGAACGCCACGCCGAAGGGCGAGCTCTGTCCCTGCGCGCGCCGCCGCACCGCGCTTAGGGGCTTGTTCACGGCGATAGCACTTGCAGCCTGCAGGGCACGGCGGGACTGCTGAAATGAGCACACGGCTATTTGACAGCGGTCCCCTGCATGAAGAGCGATGCGGCCGGGCGGCGCGCCTGCAGCAGCTGCGGCGTGGTGCCGCCGGCCGTGGTGGCGACGCCGCTGATGACGCTCGGCTGGTTCAGCGTGAGCACCGATGCGGCCGTGGTCGGCGCGGGCGTGGCATGTATGCTGGCCACGCTGCCAGCCGTGCTGTAGAGCGAGGCCGGCGAGAGCGTGGCCGACGCGCCGCCCAGCGTCAGGCTCACGCTGCCGGCGCTGTTGAGCGGCCGCATCGTGGCAGTCATTGCGCCCATCGAGCCCAGCTTGCGCGCGCTCTCCTCGCCGCGGAGCATGCGGCGGCCTGTGCGCGCGGGCGCGCCCGCTCCGTCAGCGCGCCGAGCACCGGGCGCCCTGACCGGGGCACCAGGCCCCCTCCCTGGTCACCGGGCGGTGCGTGGCTGACGCCTGGCAGCCGGCGCCGGCCTGCCCACACAGCAAGGACATGCGCTCCAACCTGCACGTTGGACCTGGGCTGCTCTGTGCGCCGGGCACAGGGGCGGCACAGCGCTGCCGGGCGCCAGCTGAGCGCGCCGGCCAGAAACGCAGGGAGGCAGCCCAGTAGCTTGGCCCAGGCCACACGCCCAGCACACGCAGCTGCCCAGGTGCTGCACCCACCTGCTTGGGGGTCAGCTGCTGTAGTAGCAGCCAGCACCGTGACTGCCAGCACGGCTGCCAGGAGCGCCCGGCAGAGGGGGAGCTGCGTTGTAGCCATCGTGCAGGCCTTCCGCGCCGACGTGCAGGCAGAACCCGGCTCAAGTTCACACAAAAGGCTCACGAGGCTCGCTCGGCCTCCTGACGCTGCGCTGCCTTGGCTGCTGAGGTGGCTCTTACGCCCCCAACGGCTGTGATGTTGGAAGTGCTCGCCGTGCTTGCCGCGTAGCCCGTGACAACAGGTATACTCAGAGCTGGATAAGCCGGTGTGCTGACAAATATCCGTCACGCGGCGGGGCTGGCGGTTCAGCCGGCGGTGCTTGCTGCAGAGAGATCAGAGGCAAACCGCTCAAGCTCAGCTCAAGGTGTACACATTCACTTGTGCGTGTGCCCGCGAGTCCAGAGAACGCATCGAGCACGCAGTGGTGCCGCGGATGATTAACTGCTGTTCCAGGCAGGGTTCGCAGGACAGCGGGGGGTTCCGCATGAAATTCAAAACCGCCCATCATCGCATCAGCTGTCGATCGGAACCGCTACCCGTTGTGCGGACCAGCTCGATCCAGGCAGCGCCCCTTTATCTTTTTTTGTGACTTGTCGACTTGCAATTCACCTTGGGACAAGCAGCGAGGGAGAAGCACAAGTGTGCAGAGACATCTGGGAGCAGGGTCTGCTCCTTCCGAGACGGGAAACCCGGCTCGGCGACATGACGCGCCCGTGGCTGCTCGCAGCCCTGGTCGCCGCATGCCTGCATGCCGCCGCAGGCGCGCACGCCTGGCACCACGCTTGCATGTTCAGGGGTGCAGCAGCGCTGCCCGGTGCAGGTTGGCAACCAATGCGCACCACCCACCAGCGGGTCATGCGCTCAGCCTGCACTCAGCCTGCATGGGGTTGCTCAGGCAGCGGAGCGGGCGGCCTGCAGAACGGCGGCCGGCGCCTCACACAGGCCGGCAGCGGCGGGTTTCCTGAAAAACCGCATAGCACGCACGCGCCGGTGACCGCCGCCGCCTTCACCAAGGCGGCCAGCGAGGCCAGCACCGGCAGCTCGCTCCAGGCGGCGCTGCTGGCCGCGGCCACGCGGCTCACGCAGCGCAGCGCCGTCGCGGTGGCGACCGCCGCCCCCTGTGCTCAGCACAGCGCAGCCGGCAGAACCCCGCTGCCTGCCCCGTCCGAGCGCTAGCCTCTTGAGTCCCGCCTCAGCCCTTGACAGTGCTGATGTAG
>JAABVA010004136.1_pt1 | contig 13532 bp, 10 predicted proteins | sample 5560331 | NCBI WGS metagenome assembly JAABVA01 (sample SAMN12812661, study PRJNA571458) | rock metagenome | isolation source: Antarctica rocks | place: Antarctica: Victoria Land, Mt New Zealand sud | collected 2016-01-07 | reverse complement strand
CTTCGAAGCAGATCGGAGCAATCACGGGGCCTCCACGCGGCCCAAAATCCGAGTTCGAGCCGGGGAAATCCGCTGCCCGCGAGTTTCGTCGACAGATTCGGGCCGGAATCGTCAAACACCTGGAGTGGGCTGTTTGCGAAACTATCTGGCCTGCGGCAATGCAGCACGTTTCGCGGACCGATCCCATGCTAAGCGCCGAACTATCCCATCAATGCACCGATGCGCCGACATGCGGACGACAGGGTGTGGGGCGCTCACATCACTGGCATGAACACCACCGAAGGACCAACCTGTCCGCGGCGCCTCAACCGCTCGGCCGACTGGCGCGGAGTGCTGTGGCGGTGCCTTGTGTCCGGTTCCCCGTCCGCACTTGACATCCGTGTCATTATTCAGGAGGCGACTCAGCACTCGAGCGAACGCGCGTCGGCCCGCGCTGATGGGGGAGAGCAATGCAGACAGATGGTGGGGACGGCCCCGGTGCCCGGCAATCAGCGGGAGAGTGGGATGACCCATGGCGTCCAGGCCCGCAGACGCCGCCTCACGTTGATCCGGAGCCCAGTCCGGAGGGCGTCATCTACCCGGCCTCGCAGGCCCATGTCACCTCGGTGCGCGAGGCATGGGAAGTCGCCCGTGAATGGGTGCTGTTGGCCGAGACCGACCCCGACGGTGCGCAGTCTCAGCTGATCCGCTTCGCGGCGTACGTGCATTTCACCCCGCTGAACAGGTTGGTCGGGGCAGTCTCGCTGGGGGTTGGTTTGCTGTCGGGCCTGGAGATGCGGCTGGCCGAGGCCGGTGGCGCCCTCGTGGTCGCCGAGTGGGTGATGGGTCCTGACGATCCCGGCGGGATCCACCTCACCGACGGTGTGCGCTGGCTGATTCCCGCGATGCGCACCCATCTGCTTGCACCCGAGGTGGCCGACGCGCTCGGTGAGGCGGGCGATGATCAGCTGCGACTTGGGCTCGCCGCCATTGAGGCCGCCTTCGCCCGCGACGTCGTTGCGCTCTCCGGGTTGTTGCATCCCTCGCTCGACCCGGATTTCGCGGTCGATGCGGTACTCAATGCGGTGCACGCGATGGCGGGAATGCTGAGCGAGGTGTTCCCGGACGATCCGCTCACTGTCGAGCAGGTCCTCCTCGCCGCTAAGTACCCGGAGTCGATCATTGATGTCGCCGAGGCGATTCGGGTGGGGGCTTGCGCGGGGCAGCCCGTTCTGTTGACCGCCTACGCCGCCAGGAGTTGTCCCAGAAAGACGCACAACACGTTCGAGCGGGCGCTGGGACCGGTCCCGCAGCTGAGGCCGCCGACGGAGTGGGCCTATCGGTTCGAGCAGGGCAACGTGTTTGAGGCCGGGGTGTTCCACGCGTTCGTCGACGCGTTGGGGTCGCGGTGTGTTGACCTGACGCCCTCAACACCGATCTCCATGCCCGAGCATGTGCGTGCGACGCTCGCCGCCATGACGGCCGGTGTTGAGGTCATCCTGGGCGGCTGGTTGCCCGATGATCTGGACGGTGGCCGAAGTGGTAAGCCCGACGTCCTCCTCCGCGGGAATGACCGGGCGGATGGCGGACCGGGTTACCACGCCGCCGACGTCAAGGCGCATCAGGCGACGAGCGAAAGCCGGACCGTGTCGCCGGGGTCCGTCCTGGTCTCTTGGCCCGAGGCGCCGTCCTATGCGGACGCGGCCACCCTCACGGGCTGGACCGCCAAGGCGGGGATGGAACCTGACTGGCTCCAACTTGGTCACTACCACCGGATGCTCGACGCCGCCGGGTTCGGTGTCCCCGGGCCACCGGTGGCCGCGCTGATCGGCACCGGTGTCGTGGATGGACGCAGCAACGCGATCGTATGGCTGGACCTCGCAACACCCCGGATCACCGGGTACTCCCGCGCGAGGGGAACAGCCAAGCGCAGCATCCTCGCCGAGTACGACTTCCAGTTCGCGTTCCGGCAAGAGATCGCCCATCGCGCGGTGCTCATGGGCGCCGACGACACCTTGGCGCCGCTTGTCGAGCCGATCATGCAACACGAATGCACACACTGCCGGTGGCGCGAGGTGTGCCCACTGCAGTTGCCCCCCGACGACGCGGCACTGCTCCTCCCCCCGGGTAGCGGGGCGACTCAGCGAGAATGGGCACTGCTGCGTGCCGCCGGTGTCCGCTCGTTGCTGCAGATGGCGACACTCGACCTGGAAGGACCCCTGGTCAATGAGGTGTTGGCCCAGGTGGCCACACCGCACTCGGTGAAGGCCCGCATCGCCGGATACCGACGCAAAGCCGACATGCTCGTGCGGGGCGTCCGCATCGAGCGGACCACCACCGGGCCCCTCGACCTCCCCCGCTCCGACGTCGAGGTCGACTTCGACATCGAATGGATCGGCGCCCACGACGTCTACCTCTACGGTCTTCTTGTCACCGACGGTGACTCAGCACCCACCTACGAGGCAGTGTCCTCGTTCGGGCCTGCGACAGCCGACAGTGTGCGGGAACTAGCCGAGCGGGCAGTCCAGCGACTTATTGCCCTCCGCGCCGCAGCATCCGCGCAAGGCCGGAGCTTCGCGGTCTTTCACTACAGCAACCCTGAGATCTCCCAAGTCCGCACCGTCCTCGGTCAGCCGCACGCCGGATTCGAGGACCTGGTCACCACGACGTTCCACGACCTCCACACGACGGCGAAAGCGCACTACCAAGGTGTATGGGGTTTGGGGCTGAAGGAGATCGCCGTGTACGGGGCGGGCTTCCACTGGGATGATGTTGACCCAGGCGGACTCAACTCCCAAACCTGGGCCGCAGCGGCGATGGCCGGCGACGACGACGCCCGGCAACGAGTGCTCAAATACAACGAAGACGATGTCCGTGCCACAGCGACCCTGCGCGCCTGGATGCGCGCAGATTCCAAATAACGAGGATTTCTCATAGGGCCTAGGCGAGCTGTCATGGTGACCTCGTTCAGGCGGAGGTGGCCGAACGCTGCGGGTGCCGTGAGCGCTGGTCCGCCTGGCGGTGGCGTGGTGCACACGAGCCTGACCGCCTCAGTCACAGACGCGCGGTCCTACCGGTAGGTGTCTTCCGGTAGAAGGATCAGGACGACAGGGCTCTGATGTCCCTGCTGTAACCCAGCGATTGAGGATTGTAGCCCTCCCAGTCGAACCCCTTGCCTACGTGACCGCCCACGTCTCCCTTGTCCGGGTCCATGAGGGTGACTGCCCGGCGCTCCCACGTCGTGACTGGTTGGGTCTCCCAGATACCTACGACCCGCGCTGGCTTAGCGTCGGCTGTGGTGATCGCCACCAAGTTCGTGATAGGGCGCGACTGGTCGATACACGCGCCCAACCCCCAGTACTGGCGGCATCGTTCGGCGGCCTCTGCTGGCTTTGTCACGCCTGAGACAACGGCGCGGTCTTCGTCAATCCGATCCAGGCCGATCTTCACCAGCAAACTTCCGCTCAACTCCGAATACCGCAGAACCCCCTCCTGAAACGGCAGCAGCGCTGTCAGGTCCCGCGATTGCTTCATCTTCGCTATGTTCAGTAGCGCGCTCCCCGAAGTTTCCGCGTCGGCCAGCGCGCGGATCACCAGCGATTCAGCACGCTCAGCATCCGGACGAGTGGAGAAGGGTTCGGCGGTGATACGCACATCACCGCTGCGGTCCCGCAGCGCGTCCACCTCCGGCGTGTGCGGCCCGTACGGTCGGCTTCGCCCACCGATGCCGACGTAGCCGATCCGGCCCTGCTCGTCGAAGATGAAGTACACGTAAGCGTTCTCGCTCATGGACCCTCAGTCTAGGCGCTTAGCCTGCACGGGGTGCCATGGCGGTCAGCCTTCTACGTGGAGCGCGTCTTCGAGGCTTGCGGCGGCATCCCTGACGAGTTGGTTCGATTCATCGAAGTCTCGCCAGGCTTGGGCGACAGCCGGGCTGTCAACGAGGTCACGAGGCGGCAGGACCACGTTCTCGATATCGGGCTCATAGAGCGCGTCGACGACAGACCCGCATGCGGCGGCGGACATCTGCTGGCGCACGGCCGGAGAAGCCATGGCTGCCCAAATCCAGCCTGCGTCCTCCGAGGAGTCAGGGAGGATGCGGCCAACGTGCCCGCTGGCAAGCCAGCCTGCACGCTCATCGGTGACCATGACCGGCTGGCCGAGGCTTTCCTCGGCCCTGCCGTCGGCCTGGCAGGCGACCATGCCCGCTTCGAGTTCATAGCGCTTCGCGCCCTCCTTGAGGCTGCGGTTCGAGATGTGCTTGGCCCCGATGGGCTTGAACTGGAGGAGGTGACGTCCCGACAGCATGGGCCGCCCGTGTTCTTCGGCGACGTAGTAGGTCTTGAATCGCCCCGCAGGCTTGCGGGCCGTCGCGACATCTCCGAGACGCTGACCGCCGGCGGCGAGCAGGGTTGTGCGCAGGTCACGGACGTTGGCTTGGTGGAACGCAGCGTCGAACCGGCCTGCGAGATCCTTGGCGCTGACGGCCCACCCCTGGTGAGGGGGCTCGGCGGGTGGGATGGGAGGCAGCGCCTCGGTGAGCGCGGTGACGGCATCGCTGAGAGTCACTCGTGCCTCGCCTTGCAGACGGCTCGCCTCTCGGGTGGAGGCGACGACCTGCGCATAGACCTGTGGAAGAACCGGGACGGATTGACGAGCGACCTGTCCGGCTGAGAGGTGGTCGATGACACTGCCGGTGCGGTCGAGCCGGAGGAGTTCCTGTCCGGTGGGGGTGTTCAGGAACGCGAAGACGTAGTGGCGGTGAGCCTCGTCATCGATGCGGATGCGGAGGAGGTCGTCGGAGGGGACGAACCGGGCGAGGTACTCGTCCGAGAGGACGCAGGGGCCGAGGTTGCGCCCGCTGCGAGTCAGGAGGATGACGCCGGGCTCGATGCGGAGGTCTGCGAGCCCGGGGGTCCGGTCGACGGAGATGAGGTCAGCAGGTTCGGGGAGGTATTCGAAGACATCGAAAGCTCGTAGGAACGGCAGTGACTCTTCGGCGGGCGCGGCGAGGTGCCGCTTGAAGCGGTTGGTGTGCTGGACCGTCCCGATCCCGTCGTCGCTGCCGATCTGGAGCATCTCGATGCCTGCGGCGGCGAGGACGACCAGTCGCTCGACTGACCGGACGCCTGGTGAGGTGAAGTATTGGGCATCGAGCCTGCGACCCTCGAACAGGGATCGAGACCTGACGGGGGTAATGATCACGACTGCTCGCTGATCCAGCGCAGGTAGGCAGTGGCCACGTCGGGGAGGTCGTCGTCGATCTGTCGGTCCTGCAATTCCATCTGTCGTAGGACTTCGACGCCAGTCTCCTGGTCGATCTCGGTGACGGTCTCGACGCGGCTGACGAGGTAATCGCCGCCTTCGTCGGTGCGCCGGTAGATGACGTTGCCGCGCTTGTCGTGGCCGATCTTCTCGGCGACGGCCATGAAGATGGGGTAGTCGAGTCCTTTGTCTTGTGCGGTGGTCTTCTCCTCGGCGGAGAGGCGGCGAATCAGGACCATCGAGGTCTGGGTGTCGTTGCGGGGCTGGAATAGGTCGCGGTGCATGTCGATGACCGCGAGGATCTGGGCGTTCTCCAGCAGCCACTGGCGGACGTAGGCGAGGCCGGGGTTGTTGAGAATGCCGTTGGGGATCACCATCGCCATCCGGCCCGCGCCGGGCTTGAGGAGTTGCAGACACCGCTCGATGAACAGAATCTCGGGCGGCTGGGATTTCTGCAGCACGGGGACACCGCTCTTGTCGAGGCGCATGGCCCAGTTCCCGTCCTCATCGACGTCCCAGGTCGCCGCGAGGTCGTACTGGTTCAGGATGGCCTCGTCGTCGATGAGGATGTTTGCCCCGAACGGCGGGTTGCTCACCACCACGTCGACGGTGCCGAGTCCCACACCGTCCCGCGCGCCGGGCCCCCACGAGTGTGGATTCTCGAGGCTGTTGGCCTGCCAGAGACCACCGGCACCATCGTTGTTCATGACCATGTTCATCTTCGCAGCGCGAACCAATCCGGGGTTCAGGTCGATGCCGAGGACACACTTGGTCAGGTACTCGTTGCGGCGGCTGAACAGCTCCTGTCGTTCTTCGTCGGTCCCGTGGCTCGGGTCGATCCACTGGTCACGCTCGGACTGCTCGATGTACTGCAGGGCGTGGTTCATGCCGCTGATGAGGAACCCGCCGGTACCGCAGGAGGGATCGAGGAGTCGCTCGTGCGGCTGCGGGTTGAGCATGGTGACAGCCATCCGGCAGGCGTTGCGCGGGGTGAAGAACTCGCCTCGGTCGCCTCGCAGGTTGGCACCGACGATCTCTTCGTACGCGACGCCCTTGACGTCCACCGGTGAGGCTAGGAGCGAGTAACCCTGCAACTGCGTGACGACATAGGCGAGGACAGAGGGCTTGAGGTCGATATCCGTGTCCTTGACGTCGAAGATGGTCGGGTACTTCAAGACGACCTTGTCCTTGAACAGTTCCTGGATGCGCTTTTTCGCCGATGTTGCGAGTGCCGTGCTCGCACGCTCGCTAGGGCTCGCATAGAAATTCAAGGCAGGAGATCGCTCGTCCTCGATCTTCGTGAAGATCAACTTGAGGAGTTCCCAGAACGCCTCGGTCTTTTGCTTGCCTTCGTGGGCCGAGATGTAGTTGTGGCAACGGCGGAAGGCGAACAGAAGGTTGTCGGCGGTGGCTACCTTGAGGTCACGCCGCTTGGGACGCTGCGCGTCCTCCTCGGTCTGTCCAAACGCGGGGATCTCGATGATCTCGTCGAAGGTCCAGCCGCCCTTGTCGTTGGTGCGCTTGGCGAAGCAGAACCGGTCCGTGCCGTTGGTCCACATACCGTACTTCGAGTTCAAACAGGCTGCCATGTACGACTGCAGTTGGCCAATGCCCTCAGTCTTGCTCGTGGGCTTGACGTCGGATCGCTTCGTCTCGATGAGGATGAAAGTGTTGGCCTGGACGTGGTTCTGTCCGGGTTCGAAGACCACGATGTCGACGCGCTTGCGGCTCGCACCTACCTTGATGCCGAACTCGGGCTCGCAGTCCTGGGGCGTGAACTTGTACTGCCTGACGAGCGCTTTCTCGATGTTCTGCCGGACGTACTCCTCGGGAGTGTCGTTGACGAACTTCCCGGTCAGATAGTCGGACACCTTGCCTTCCGGCACGGAGCCAATCGGTACGACGGTCGGTGCGGACGAGGTGGGCACCAGCACGGCAGGAGTCCTTCGGTAGTGAGGGCAGTTCGCTATGAACATTATGCGCGCGTAGGAGTCTGACGCGGTGGTACTGGGGCGTCCTCGCCGACGAGTCGGTACGGCGTGCCAGGATCGCCGCATGCATGGAGACGACGGCAAGGTCCGAACTGGGGGCCGTGCTGCGCCCATAGTCGCTCGGTGGCGGTTGGGGCGCGAGGCCGCTTCGCGTCCGCACAACTGGCGGTCGAGACGATGAGGAAGCCCGCATGAGCCTGGACCGCTGGGAGAACGCCTACCGGAACCATCCGGCGTGGGCACAGCTGACCACGCTCACCGAGCACCTCGACGACGCCCCCGAGCGTGCCGATAACGACGAGATCGATCACTACGACAGGCTCCGGTGGCTGACTAACCACCTGACCGAGGTCCGTGACAATCCGGCGATATTGGTGTCTACCCCGGCGTTGGACAATTTGAACAGCGCGCTTGCTCAGCTCGTCGGCCAGGTGGCTGCATGGGTGAGCAACACTGGCGGTCAGTACCTGGTGGCTGCAGGTGCCGGGCATACGGACGTCGTCCTTGACGCGCTGCGGGCATGGCCGGTCACCAAGGACCGGATGCAGCGCGGGCTGCTGGCAGCTGGAAGAGAGTTCGAGAAGGAGTCCGGCGCAACGCTGCAACAATTGCGTGACGAGGTCGAGGAAGCTCGCCAGTCATTAGCCGACGTCACGGCACACGTGACCACGACGCGAACTGCCAGTGAAACCGATCTGCTCACCCTGCGGGCCGAGATCGCGCAGGCCCATACAGAAGTCACTGCGCAGACCACACGACTGGACACAGCGCTCAACGGTGTGCAGGACACGTTCGCCCGGGCCGAGGAACAACGGGCGGCGGCACACACCACTCAGATAGAGGAGATGAAAGACCACACACGCTCAGTCATCGCAGAGGCAAAGACCGCGGCGGCGGACGCCCTCACCGAGCAGGCGGCGGCCGCGCAGAAGCAACTCGCGGAACTTGAGCTGGCGAACACGCAGGCCACCGAGCTCGTCGGCACGATCGGGTTGGTCGGTACGGCAACCGGGTACGGGCTGTACGCGAAGGAGCAGTGCGATAGCGCGAACAAGTGGCGCATCGTTGCTATGGCCGCTTTCGGGTTTAGCTTCGCATGGTTCCTGGTCACGCTGTGGAAGACGCAGCTGGACGCCCACACTGCCTGGCAGCTCGTGGTGTTCAAACTTGCAGGGTCGGTCGCGTTGCTCGCGGGTGGCGCCTACGCGTCGCATGAATCGGGCGAACACCGAGTGGAGGAACGACACGCAAAGAGTGTGCAGCTGGACCTTGCCGCGCTGGACCCGTTCCTCGCAACGCTGAACGAGGACGAACAGCATGCGATCCGTGCTGCGGCCGCTCGCCGCCTCTTTACCGGCGAGCGGCAGGACAGCACCGCGACCAAAGACGAGTCCGACGGCGGCACCACCAGCGCGAACGGGCTGGTGAGCACCGCGGCAGCGGCGGTCGTCGCGTTGAAAGAGATCGCCAGCAACGGCAAGCCATAGAGGTGTAGCGGCGCCTGCACCCCACACTTGTAGGCGTGTCATCAAGGGTAGACACCACACAGATCGTCCTGGCACGCAGCGTCCTCGGCCCACCGAGGCGAGTACGACCGGTGCGAGAACCAGCCGAGTGGCGACCCGGATGAGGTCATCCGCCACGAACCGGCGTGTTGCCGCGGCTGCGGTAGTGGTCTGGCCGGTGCCGCCGAAGCCGGGGTGGCCCGTCGGCAGGTGTTCGACCTGCCGCCGATCACGATCCGGGTCACCGAACACCAGCTGGTGTCCCGGCGCTGCGGTTGTGGCACGGTGACCGGCGCCGAGTCCCCCGACAGGGACGTGCCCCGTGCGGTACGGGCCCCGCATCCTCGCGGTGATCGTGTATCTGTACATGGGTCAGTACCTGTCGAAGTCCCGGACCGCGACCGCAATGTCGGAACTGTTCAACACCCCGGTGTCCGAGGGCACGGTCGGGGCGGCGACCGCAGCCGCCGGCGCCTCGATGACTACCTGCGCTTCACCACCAACCCCGCGGTCCCGGCCGATAACGATGCCGCGGAACGAGAAATCCGCATGGCCAAAATCCGGCAGAAAATCTCCGGCGGCATGCGCTCCCTCACCGGAGCCCAGCACTTCGCATCCTGCGCTCCTACATCGCCACCACAGGAAAACACGGCATTGACACCCTCGCCGCGCTCACCCAACTCGCCAGCGGCCAACCCTGGCTGCCCCAGGGAACCTGACTAGTTACACGGAAACAATACTCGGCGCGGATGTCACGCCTGAGTTGTCCTGGTTCCGGATCGCCGTAGTACTCCGCCCGCATTGTTTGTTACTACTGACGTCCAAGTGAATCACGGTGTACAACCGTCGTGTGGATGCCGAAGATACGTCGTGCCACTCCGAGGTCCTCCAGTCGCATGGGTACCGTGCCCCGCAGCACGGCGCCGATCCGCTGCGCGGTCATCTCCGCCTCACGCGCGTAGTCGTCCTGCGTCCAGCGCTTCCCTGCCATGCCCTTGTTGATGAGGAAGGCCGTGTCGTGCTGGATCTGTGACGCGCACAGCCGTTCCCGATCCCGCTTGGACAGGTCAGCGGTGTTCCGCCACGCGATGTCCCTTGCCTTGCCGAAGGTCGCTGGGGGCACGGCGTACTGGCGCGGAATGTAGCTGGCGGTCATGCGCCGCCAAGCTATCTCCCGTGCGGCTGTGGCCCCGAGATCCCCGCGTTCGACACCTGAAAGGTATGCCCTAGACATACTTTCTATGCCTGTGGCATACAATATGTCCCTCAGGCATACATGGTCTGCGCGTGTTCCTCATCATGGGGACACCACTGCCGACACCACTGGCTCGGGCTGCGCTACGGCGTCACCCGGTAGTGCCCGTCGTCGCTGATGGTGGGCCACAGTCGGGTCCTCAATCCGCTCTCCAGCCGCGCGATGGTGGCCATGTCGGGCCAGGTGGTGCCCGCCAGGATGGCGGCCACGGTCGAGTGGTTGACGCCCGTGAGCTCTTTGGCCGCCCGCACAGTCCGGCCACTGAGCGCTGTCTTGAGGTTGCCGGCGAACAAGCGGGCGGCTTCGCCGCAGACATCGTCGCTGGACGTGACCGGCCAGTGCTGCGTGAGCTCCCGCGGCAGCGGGCGGACGGGGCGGACCATGCCGACACCCTAGAAGCGGCGTCCGTAGAAACTGTCGGCCCCATCACCGAGACTGTCTGTAGTAATAGACAGGAGGATATGGTGGCCGCCAAGATCCGCACCTACACGCCGCAGCTTCCGCGCGCGGAGTGGGCGGTCATCGAGGACTTCGTGCGGACGGCTGTCACCGACTGCGAGGAACGGACTCCCTACGCTGCGGCGAACTTGCTGTCGGTCTGCTCCCAACACGTCCGCTGGTGCACCCAAGTCGCGGGACAGCCCCTCGACCGGGCGGTGATATTTCACCGTGAGGTCATCGAGGAATACATCTGCGGCGGCATTACCAGGGTGACCGCAGGGACACGGGGCAACCGCCGCTCCCTGCTGCTGCGCATGTCCGAGCTCCTGCTGCCACCGCAAGCCCGCACCGTTCGGCTGGCCGCCCTTCCCCCTGCTTCACCGAGCACCCCCTACACGCCGCGTGAGCTCAGCCTGCTGCGGTCGTGGGCGGGCGGTCAGAACACCGAGTTCCGCCGCGTCAACGCCCACATCCTGCTCGCACTCGGGTTGGGCGCTGGCCTGGCCGCGCGGGAGCTGCAAGAAACCCGGCCCGCCAACATCACCTGCGACAGCGACGGCGTGCTGATCACCGTCGCCGGTGCCCGCCCACGGGTGGTACCCGTGCTGGGCGAGTGGGAGAGCGTGCTGCGTGATGTCGCCACAGCAGCCATGCACAAAGACAGCTACCTGTTCCGCCCCCGCCGGACCCGCTGCTACCCCAACGCGATCACCGGCTTCGTCGCCGAAACCGTCGGCCGGCAGGTTCCCGTGTCCAGCCAGCGGATGAGGGCCACCTGGATTGTCGGGCACCTGCGCGCCGGGGTACCGGTCAAGGCGCTGGTCGATGCCTCCGGTGTCGCCTCCTTCGAAGCGTTCACCCGCTACCTGCCCTTCGTGCCCGACCTGTTCGTCACCGACTACCGGGACGCCTTCCGCCGGGAGCTGCCCACACCATGAACAACACCGGCGAAGTAGACGAGCAGGTGAGCCCAGTGCTCACCGGCCTGTTCGTCTCGTCCACCTACGACGGCACCTCCGCGCGGGGAATGGTGCCGATGAAACGCTTCAGCGCCGTCGTGGCGTTCGTCGACTCCTCGGGCATCCTGCAACAAGTCCGGCAGTGGCGCGACGAGGACACCGCAGGTGGCCACCCAGGTGGGCGGCCAGGGTCGATCACCGACCGGCAGGTTCTGGTCTTGCTGTTACTGCTGGCGCTCAACGGCGAGCCCCTGCACATCACCCGACTCACCGAACTCCTCACCGCCCGACTGACCCGCAACGCCCTCACAGACCTCGGCCTACCCGGCAAGTCAGACGCCGACTACGGCGCCATGTATCACCGCCTCCGCCGCGCCCTGCACTCCCTCGTGGCCGTCATCGACCCCAAACCCGGCACCGGAGGACGCCGGCGCACCCTGGCCGAGGTCGAAGCCATCAAGGAGGCCCGCGACCCCGCCGAGTCCGCGAAGAAGCAACAACGCCTGGAATGGGTGACCAACGCGCTGCTAGAGGCGACCTTCACCACCCTGCCCGCCCACGTTCGGGCCCGATGGCAGGGCAACATCTGCGTCGACGCCACCCCCGTGGGGGCGTGGGGCAAACGCGGCTCACCGGGCAAACCCAAAAAGGGCACCCCCGGTGTCCCCGACCCCCAGGCGTTGCAAAGCCCCGAGTTCGACGCCGGCTGGTATCACCGCGACGCCGACCACCGCGACACCCTCGACGGCCGGGGCCGCCAGAACTCCAAATCCAAATGGGCCTACGAAACCCATTTCGGTGTCATGGCCCCCAACGACCCCAAGGTGCGCCCCGACTTTCCCCTGCTGGTGATCGGCATGACCACCGACCGCCCCGCCGGGCGCATCGGCGAAAACGCCACCACCCTCATCCGCTCCGTGCACGAGCGCGGCCACCCCGCCGGCCTGTTCACCGGCGACCGCGCCTACCTGCCCAACAGCAAACCCGAGAAGCTGCAGTATCCGCTCCGAGCCATGGGCTACGGCCTCTGTTTCGACGTCCGCATCGACCAAGCCGGCATCCAAGCCCACCACGACGGGGCCAACCTCGTCGAAGGCCACTGGTTCTGCCCCTCCATGCCCGAGGGCCTCATCAACGCCACCAAGCTGCTCAGGACAGGAACCATCAGCGACGACGTCTACGCCCAGCGCATCGCCCAACGCACCCAGTACCGCTTCCGCCCCAAGTCCAAGCCCGACGCCGACGGGCAGGTCGTCATGCGCTGCCCCGCCGCCGGACCCTCACCCACCACCAGATGCCCCCTGAAACCCCGCAGCAACGAGACCGGCCTCGGGATGCCCACCACCCGCATCACCGCCCCACCCACCGACCCGCCCCCGGTGTGCACCAACAAGGAATCCACCACCTTCCCGCACACCGCGGGAGGCAAGCACGCGCAGACGCTGCCATACGGCACGGTGGAGTGGCACGACAACTACTCCACCGCACGTAACACCGTCGAGGCTTTCAACGCCTACATCAAGGATGCGGGCCACGAAGACCTCGAGAACGGCGGGCGCCGCCGCGTCCGCGGCTACGCCATTCAAACCCTGCTCATCGCCTGCCTCGTCGCCTCGGCGAACCTCCGGAAAATACGCGCGTACCTCATCCGCACCACCAGGCCCGACTACCACCCCAACACCCCACGCCCCCGCGCCAAGCGGCGCACCGACTCACTTCTCGCCTACCTCCCCGAGCCGAACCCACCACCCGGCGACACCCCCGCCGCCGCGCCCGCCGCCTAGACACCACGCCCCACCGAACCGCCCGAGTGGTTACCCCCTGCCGCAAAGCAGAGCCACAGGGCCACATCGGAGAGCCACCACCGTCCGGGCGGGTCCGGCGAGCTCTGCGGGACCGTCCAAGACCCCCGAAGACAGAGAAAACCGGCCACCACACCATGGCGACCGGCCAGCCGGGCAGAAACTGGGAGTTACGCAAACAAGAAGGCCCTAGTTCCGCAAACAGCCCGGAGTGTCCGAGGGGGGACTTGAACCCCCACGTCCCGAAGGACACTGGCACCTGAAGCCAGCGCGTCTGCCATTCCGCCACTCGGACCGAGCAACGCCGGAGAGGTTAGCACGCGGGCAGAACGCCG
>JAABVA010004134.1_pt1 | contig 13535 bp, 10 predicted proteins | sample 5560331 | NCBI WGS metagenome assembly JAABVA01 (sample SAMN12812661, study PRJNA571458) | rock metagenome | isolation source: Antarctica rocks | place: Antarctica: Victoria Land, Mt New Zealand sud | collected 2016-01-07 | reverse complement strand
GTTATTTGACAGCGCCGAAGGTGAGGCCGCGGACCAGTTGCTTTTGGCTGGCCCAGCCCATCATGACGATGGGCGCGATAGCCATGGTGGAGGCGGCGGAGAGCTTGGCGTAGAAGAGGCCCTCGGGGCTGGAGAAGGAGGCGATAAAGGCGGTGAGCGGAGCGGCTTTGGCCGCGGTGAGGGTGAGGCTCCAGAAGGCCTCGTTCCAGGCGAGGATGATGGCGAGCAGACCGGTGGAGACGATGCCTGGAAGGGAGAGCGGAAGGAGGAGGTCGAAGAGCTCATGGAGGGGGCCGGCGCCATCCATGCGGGCGGCTTCGAGGATCTCACGCGGCACCTCCTTGAAGAAGGTGTAGAGCATCCAGATGATGATGGGGAGGTTGAGGAGGGCGTCGACGACGAGCAGGCCGGTGCGGGTGTCGAGCAGGCCCGCTTCGCGGAAGAGGATGTAGATCGGGACGAGGACGCCGACCGAGGGCATCATCTTGGTGGAGAGCATCCAGAGGAGGGTGTCGCGCGTGCGTTTGGTGGGCATGAAGGCAAGGGTGTAGGCGCAGGGGACCGCGAGGAGAAGAGCGAGCAGCGTGGAGCCGAGGGAGACGACGATGCTGTTGCCGGCGAAGTGGAGGTAGCTGGCCTGCTCCTGGATAGCGCGGTAGTTTTCGAGGGTGGGGTGGAAGAAGAGGTGGGGCGTTCTGGAGATGGCCTCGGTCTCGGTTTTGAAGCTGGTGAGGACGATCCAGAGGACGGGAAAGCAGAGGATGAGCGCGGCGGACCAGCCGAGGAGCGTCATCGCCAATTTGCGCCGGAATTTGGCTGAGAGCATGGGGATGATTCCTTTCAGGCGTCCAGGTTGCGCGCGAACGAGCGCATGAGGACGAGTGCGAGCAGGTTGGCGAGGATGACGGCGACGAGGCCGGCGACCGAGGCTCCGCCGATGTCGTACTCGAGGAGGGCGTAGCGGTAGATGAGGAAGGAGAGGTTGGTGGAGGCGAAGCCAGGTCCGCCGGAGGTGGTGACGTAGATCTCCGCAAAGATGCCGAGGAGAAAGATGGTCTCGATCATGATGGTGGCGGTGACGGCTCGGCCGAGGTGAGGCCAGATGATGTAGCGGAAGAGGTCGATGGGGCCGGCTCCATCCATGCGGGCGGCCTCCATGCGTTCTGGGTCGAGGGACTGCACGGCGGTGAGGAGAGTGAGCACGGCGAAGGGGAGCCACTGCCAGGAGACGATGACGATGATGGAGGAGAGCGGAGCGACGGCAAACCAGTCGATGGGTTTGAGGCCGATGGAGCGCATGAGAAAGGCGAGGATGCCGTTGTCCGGGTGCATCATCATGTTCTTCCAGACGAGCGCGCTGACGGTGGGCATAACGAAGAAGGGTGCGAGTACAAGAAGGCGGGCGATGCCGCGGCCGAAGAACTCCTGATCGAAGAGGACGGCGAGAAGGGTGCCGAGGCCGATGGTGATGACGAGCACGGCGCCGACGAGCAGGACGGTGTTCCAAATAGCCACGGGTAGGCCCGGATCGCTGAGCAGATAGCGGAAGTTGCCGAGGCCGTCGAAGCCGGTGCGGTCGGGCTCCATGAGGTTGTAGCGGCGGAAGGAGAACCAGAGCGTCATGCAGAGGGGAACGAGCGACCAGAGGAGGAGCGAGGCAATGGCGGGGAGTTTGAGGGCGGAGCGTGAGAGCCGGTCGGCGAGGCTTTGCTTTGCGTAGGGCTTGTTGATCGCCGGGCTCAGTATTGGGGCGCCTGTCATTAGGAAGACTTCCTGGCTCTCGAGCGATGCCTTACTGCGGGACGCCGGTACGCTTTTCGACGCGTTCGGTTGCGGCCTGTGCCCGCCGGAGTGCTTCGTCGACGGAGAGGTCACCGACGAGAGCGGCGGCGATGAGTTGTCCGACCTGATTGCCGATGGTGGGGAAGGAGGGGATGACGATGCACTGGATGCCGGTGTACGGGACGGGATCGCGGGTGGGGTGGAGGGGATCGGCGGCGAGGATAGAGCGATAGGTGAGCTCGGCAAAGGGAGCGGTGGCAAGGTATTGCGGCTGCTGGTAGGTGGACTGGCGGGTGCCGGGGGGTATGGCGGCCCAGCCGCTGGATTTGGCGACGAGCTGGATGTACTCCTTGGAGGTGGCCCACTCGATGAATTTGAGGGCCGCGGCGGAGTGCTTCGAGGAGGTGGGTATGGCGAGCGCCCAGAACCAGAGCCATTGGGAGCCGTGGGTGGTGACGGCGACGGGCGCGGGAGCGAAGCCGACGGTGGAGGCAACACGGGACTGCTTCGCATCAAAGAGCGAGCCGGCGGCGACGGTCGCGTCGATCCAGATGGCGCAGCGGCCGTTTTCGAAGAGGGTGAGAGATTCGTTGAAGCCGTTCGACGAGCTGCCGGGCGGACCGTAGTGCTGGAGGAGATCGACGTACAGGTTGACGGCGCTGCGCCATTCCGGGGAGTTCAGCTGCGGGGTCCAGGCGGGGTCGAACCAGCGGCCGCCGAAAGTGTTGGCGACGGTGGAGATGTAGGCCATGTTTTCGCCCCAGCCCGGTTTTCCGCGGAGGCAAATGCCGGAGACGTCGTGGGCGGGGTCGTTGAGCGCGCGGGCAAAGCGGGCGATGTCGTCGTAGGTCGGCTGCGCGGGCATGGTGAGGCCGGCCTTCTGGAAGAGGTCCTTGCGGAAGTAGGTGAGGGAGCTTTCCGCGTAGAAGGGCAGAGCGTAGAGGCGGCCTGCGAAGGAGGCGCCGTCGCGGATGGGCTTGAGCAGATCGGGGAGGTCGTAGGCGGGCGAGAGCTTGTCTTCGAGCGGGAGGAGCCAGCCGCGGCGGCCCCAGATGGGAGCCTCGAGCGGGCCGATGGTGACGATGTCGAACTGGCCGCCGTGGGCCGCGGCGTCGGTGGTGGTCTTTTCGCGGAGGATTTTTTCTTCGAGGATGACCCAGTCGAGGCGGATGTCAGGGTGCTGCTGCTCGAACTGGCGGGAAAGGCTCTGCATGATGACCATGTCGGCGTTGTTGACGGTGGCGATGGTGAGAGTCGTCTGTGCACGGAGGAGGGAGACGGCGAGCAACGCGAGGAGCAGGGTTGCGCCGGTGCGGAGGGTGCGGCGTGGTGAGCCGCGACGATTGGGTCGTGGGGAGGCTCGTCTTCGCGCGGCAGTTACCTCCATCGCATCTCCCCTGAGCTGAGCCTGGTTGCCGTACATCGATTTGATCGATCGCGGTTCCGAGACAGCTTACTCGATTTGGGCGTCGGTTGGATTGTTTGGGCTGGTGGGCTGGCGGTGGTTCAGCGAAAGGACGCGTGCTGCTCTTACAATCTGAGGACGGCATGCGAGCTTTGGCTCGCGACGTCCCTGAGAGCTCTGCCCATGTCGATCTGCACATCCCCCCTCTCCGAATCTCTGCTCGCTGACGCTGTCCGGGAGCTTGGCCTGCTACTCGGGAAGCGAGCGACCACGGCGCAGGCTCAGCGCGAGCACCATGGCTGCGGCGAGAGCCACCATGCACCCGGGCTGCCGGACGTAGTCTGCTACCCGCACTCGACCGAGGAGGTGAGCGAGATCGTGACGATCAGCCAGAGGTACCAGCTCCCGGTGATTCCGTATGGAGCGGGGACGTCGCTCGAGGGGCAGGTGAATGCGGTGCGGGGCGGCATAACGCTGGACATGCGCGAGATGAACCGGGTGTTACGGACGAGCGCTGAGGATCTTGATGCAACGGTGGAGGCCGGGGTGACGCGGTTGCAGCTCGGCCGGGCGCTGCAGAATACCGGAACGACGTTTTTTATCGATCCGGGGGCGGATGCGACGATCGGCGGGATGACAGCGACGCGGGCATCGGGGACGACGGCGGTTCGCTACGGGACGATGCGGGAGAACGTGCTTGGGCTGACGGTGGTGCTGGCAGATGGACGGGTGATCCGGACGGGGAGCCGGGCGCGAAAGTCGTCGGCCGGCTATGACCTGACACACCTATTTGTGGGCTCGGAGGGTACGCTGGGCGTGATCACGGAGGTGACGCTGCGGCTGCATATTCTGCCTGAGGCGGTGTCGGCGGCGGTGTGCGCGTTTCCGACGGTGGAGGCGGCAGTTCGGACAGCGATCGAGGTGATTCAGCTCGGCATCAACGTCGCGCGGATTGAGTTTCTGGATGATCGGCAGATCGAGGCGATCAATCGATACTCGAGGACGAGCCTGTCGGTGCTGCCGACGCTGTTCTTTGAGTTTCACGGGATGAGTGAGAGGGATGTGTCGGATCAGGCGGAGCTCGTCGGATCGCTGGCGGAGGAGCATGGCGGCCTGGGATTTCAGTGGAAGAGGTCGCCGGAGGATCGCGAGATTTTGTGGAAGGCGCGGCACGATGCGTACTACGCGGCGCTGCAGTTGCGACCCGGTGCAAAGATGTGGACGACGGACGCCTGCGTTCCGATCTCGCGGCTAGCGGAGTGCATTACCGAGACGAAGAGGGATCTTGCGGAGGTCTCGTTTCCGGCGACGATTGTTGGACATGTGGGCGATGGGAACTTTCATGTGCTGTGTGTGCTCGACCCGAAGAAGCCGACGGACTTTGAAGAGGCAGCCCGGTTTTCAGAGGGGATCACGCGGCGGGCGCAGGCGATGGGCGGGACCTGCACGGGGGAGCATGGGGTCGGCTCCGGGAAGTTGCGGTACATGCGAGAGGAGCATGGAGCGGCGCTCGATGTGCTCGGTTCGATCAAGCAGGCGCTGGACCCAGAGAATCGCATGAATCCTGGAAAGATGGTGTTGCCGACTGGTGAGGTTTCGGTCGCGTAACGTAGACATTGCGAGACGCATGGAAGCGCTTGGAACGGAGTGACGGATGGAGATCGAGAAGAAGGTCTTTCTTGTGACGGGCGGCGCGTCTGGGCTGGGCGAGGCGACAGCGCGCATGGTGGTGCGGCGCGGCGGCAGGGTGGTGATGGCAGATGTCAATCCTGCGGGCCGCGCGCTGGCGGAGGAGATGGGCGCCAATGCGCTGTTTGTGGCGACGGACGTGACGCAGGAAGTTGACGGGGTGCGAGTGGTCGAGCAGGCTAAGGAGAGATTTGGCGCTCTCCATGTGCTGGTGAACTGTGCGGGGGTGGCGCCGAGCGAATGGATTGTTGGACGGGGCGGAACGCACAACCTGGAGAGCTTTACGCGCGCTGTGACGATCAACCTGATCGGCAGCTTCAACATGCTTCGGCTCGCGGCGGCGGCGATGATGAGCAATGAACCGCTCGCTGATGGCGAGCGCGGCGTGATCATCAACACGGCTTCAATTGCGGCGTACGAGGGGCAGATCGGCCAGGCTGCCTATGCCGCTTCAAAGGCCGGCGTCGTTGGGATGACGCTTCCGGCGGCGCGGGAGCTGGCGCGGAGCGGCATACGCGTGGTGACGATTGCGCCGGGGCTGTTTTTGACGCCGATGATGGCCGGCTTCCCTGCCGCGGTGCAGGAGTCTCTGGCGCAGGCGGTGCCGTTTCCGGCGCGGCTGGGCAAGGCGGAGGAGTACGCGGCGCTGGTCGCAACGATCTGCGAGCTGACGATGCTGAACGGCGAGACGATCCGGCTGGATGGCGCGTTGCGGATGGCACCGAAGTAAAGGTAGGGGGCCGAGGCGGCGCCTCGCGGACTGTTCGAGAGAGGGCACAGGTTCCCGGACACGGTGGAGCCGAGGGGCCTGTGGGTGCGCGGTGACGGGGTGTCGACGTGAGCGCCGGTGCGGGGCCAAGGACGGCTGACGTTGAACAGAGTGTTACGTCGCGGTTGTCACCGAAAATTAACCCGCCCGTGCTGACATAGCATCCCTGTGCGCCTCAAGGTGGGAGAGTTCACACCGTTCGTTTCCCTGTTGCACCAAGGCGCTGGCAGGCCAGGCGCGGACTCCGCGATCTTGCGGAGTTGCGGAGTCCCGCGATGCGGGCACGACGCACCTGGCGATGATTCCAGAACTCGGAACCCTGGGCAGACAGCGGACCGTCTGCCAAAAGACCTCCTCCTCCACCCAAATCGGAGACTTATGACTCAACCCTTTAGACCTCACCGAGCACTTATAACCGCTATGACGATGGCGTTGCTGATGCCGCTTGCTGCGCGCGCGCAACAGAACGTCGACGACGATGATGACAACCAGGTTCCAAGTGCACAGACCCTGCCCAACACCGGCCAGATGCTTACGCCGCTTGCTCCGCGGCGCGCGCGCTTCGAGCCGTTGAATCCCAACCTTCCGGACAATCCGCAGTTTCTGGCGGGCCAGGCTGAGACCACGGTTACCAGCCCCGACCACAAGACGCTGTTGATTCTCACCAGCGGCTACAACCTGCTGAACTACAGCTCCGGCGCAAACCTCGGCAAGCAGAACGATGCGGATTCCACCGAATATGTTTTTGTTTACGACATCAGCTCGCCGCTGCCGGTGAAGAAGCAGGTCATCAAGGTTCCGAACACCTACGCCGGCATCGTCTTTGATCCGTCGGGCCAATCCTTCTACGTCTCAGGCGGCAACAACGATAACGTGCACATTTACTCGCAGACAACGACAGGCACCTGGGCCGAGGCGGTGGGCAGCCCGGTCGCTCTCGGACATAAGGCCGGCAACGGGCTGGGCGTGATGCCGGAGGCGGCCGGCATTGCCATTACAGCGGATGGGTCCAGGCTGGTGGTCGCTGACTACTACAACGATGCCGTGAGCATCCTCTCAAAGAACAACGGCGCGTGGGCGAAGTCCGGGGAGCTGGATCTCCGGCCAGGAAAGGCCAACGCGAGAAATGCCGGCGTTCCGGGTGGCGAATATCCCTTGTGGGTCAGCATCGCGGGCAATACGGCCTATGTTTCAAGCCTTCGTGAGCGGGAGATTGTTGTCGTCAATCTCCCGGCAGCTTCGGGCGGCACTGCGTTCGTGTCTCAGCGCATCAAGGTCAAAGGGCAGCCGAACAAGATGACGCTCAACGCGGATCAGACGCGGCTCTACGTTGCCGAAGATGAGACGGACGCGGTAGCAGTGATCAACACGCGGACCAACCAGCTGATGGATGACATTGCCGTCACAGCTCCGCAGGGGCTGCTTCCGCAGACACGTGCGTCGCTGAAGGGCAACAACACCAACAGCGTGACGCTCGCGCCCGACCAGACGACACTGTATGTGACGAACGGGAACACGAACGATATCGCCGTGGTTCGCCTCAGTTCCCCGGGACAGAGCCGGGTCGAGGGGCTTATTCCCACTGGCTGGTATCCGAACTCCGTCAGCTTCAGCGGTGACGGCAAGTATGTGTATGTGGTCAACGGCAAGTCGCCCACCGGACCGAACCCCGGCAACTGCAAGGGCCTCACGCCTGCGCTCGCGGCCCAGTGCCAGGGCTCGAACGAGTACAGCCTGCAGCTGATCAAGGCCGGCTTTCAGAGCTTTCCGACGCCGACTCCGGGAGAGCTGAACAAACTAACCGAGCTGGTAGTCGACAACAATCACTTTCAGCGGTACGTCTCTGAAGACGACCGTGAGAAGATGCAATTCCTGCGCAGCAAGATCAAGCACGTGATCTACATCATCAAGGAGAACCGGACGTATGATCAGATTCTCGGTGACCTGGCAGTTGGCAACGGCGATCCTGACCTGACCGAGTTCGGCCGCGCTACCACGCCGAACCTTCATCGTCTTGCCCGCCGCTTTGTGACGCTTGATAACTTCTACGACTCGAGCGAGGTGAGCATGGACGGCTGGCCGTGGTCGACATCGGCGCGGGCGCCGGACGTGGTCGAGAAGCAGACGACGGTGAATTACGCGGGTCGCGGGCTTTCCTATGACTCCGAAGGAACGAACCGCAATGTCAACGTTTCGCTTCCAACAGTTGCCGAGCGGCTGCAGGCCAATCCGGTGACGCCCCAGGATCCTGACCTGCTTCCGGGAACGATCGACACGGCCGCGCCAGACAGCCCTTCCGGCCAGATCAACAAGGGCTATATCTGGAGCGCTGCGCTGGCGCACGGAGTTACGCTTCGGAACTACGGTTTCTTTATCGACCTCACCAGGTACTTCCTCCCTGCGCCTTATAAAACTCCCGCACCGCTGGACCCGTTTGCGACGAAGACGCAGGTCGCGTACTCGGCCAACGCGGAGCTGCGGCCCTACACCGATCCGTACTTCCGCGGATTCGATCAATCGTTTCCTGATTATTACCGCTTCAAGGAGTGGGAGCGCGAGTTTGATGGCGGGACCTTTCCCGCACTGACACTTCTGCGTCTTGCGCACGATCACACCGGAAGCTATGGGTCCGCGATTCTGGGTGTCAATACACCCGAGCTGCAGGTGGCCGACAACGACTATGCAGTTGGCCTTGTCGCGCAGAAGATTGCCCGGAGCGCGTACAAGAACGACACGCTGATCTTTGTGATTGAAGATGATGCGCAGGATGGCGCCGACCACGTCGACGCACACCGGAGCACCGCCTATGTGATAGGACCGTACGTGAAGCAGAGTGCGGTCGTCTCGCACGCCTACAACACCGTCAACATGATCCGCACGATGGAGGACATCCTCGGTATCGGACAGCTCAACCTGAACGATGCCGTTGCTGCTCCCATGGCGGACGTCTTCGACGTGAACCAGAGGCAGTGGAACTTCACCGCCGCGCCCTCGCAGCTGCTCTACACCACGGAGCTTCCGCTACCGGTGCGCAGCACGCAGGCGCGCCTCAATCTCCGACCAACGCACGATGCGGCTTACTGGACCGCAGCCACAAAGGGTATGGATTTTTCGGTTGAGGACAATATCAACGGAGCGAGCTACAACCGGATTTTGTGGCAGGGCCTGATGAATGGAAAGCCCTACCCGGACGCACCTTCCGGGCTTAACCTGAGGGCGCGTCGTGTCCCTCTGTTGACACGGTATAAGCTACCAAAACAGCGGCTTGGGGAGTTGCCGAAGACTGCCGTGATAGAGAGTGGCGGCCAGTAAAGAGAGGCGGCCAGAACGAAGTTAAGGGGCAGAATCGATAAACGATTCCGCCCCTCTTTTTAGGATGCAATTGGGAGCATGGCCCATGGAGATTGCGTTGTCGACGATCTCGCGGGGTGGCATCGCTACTGGTCGTCGTGGGCGGTTGAGCGGGTCACCGTAACGCTCTCACGCTGCAAAGTAACGGTGCGAGTATCGCGGCGCTCCGTGTCGCGCCTGGTCACACGGACCTCTTCTTTGAGGATCAGCTGTGTCGTCAGGATAAGCTGCTCTTCGACAACGGGATAGATGGTTGTGTCGCCCTCCTGCCGGACCGGAGGCGGACCATCGATGGGGTGGTTGAGAACGACGCGCTCGACGTCGAAGGTGCGGACCGCGAGCGGCACATCGAGGGTCTGCTGGAACTCCTGGACTTGTTTTTCGAGGAGGATCTTGCCGGTAGCGACTGTGCGCTTGCCGATCTGGAGGTGCTCTTCGATCACCGGGATGACGATTTTGTCGTCAACGGTGCGGAGATCAGCTTGAGCGAGGGAATCGAAGCCGGAGGCCGAGGTGGAGGGCTGCGTGAGCAGCAGTGTCGGAATACGAACTACCTGTCCACCGGGGAGGTGCAGCTCTGTCTGTGCGCGCTGGGAGTCCAGGCTCCCCGAGACGGTAAGGACATTGTCGCTGGACAGAGGATGGCTCTCCTCAAGAGTCGATCGAGAAGCGAAGTTGCTGTTCATGGGAGCTCCGGTCGTTGCATCTTGTCAATGGAAAACGGGCCGGACAGCTTGTGTCCGACCCGCTCCCTGGCTCGTTTTGAAGTTAGTAGCGATTTTTCTTTTCGGTAAGATCGCCCGTGATCTGCTCCACCTCGACCTCGGTCTTGCGAACGGTGTCGTGGATAGCTTCCGTACGCTCATTCGACTGCTTGCCGACCAGCACCTCTTCGACGACGCGACTATTCTTGCCGACGACAGCTTCTTCGCCCGTGGCGCGCAACTCGAAGGAGGACTCACCGGTGGTGAAGTCGGCTGCCGTTGCAGGCCGATTGACGGCGCGGCGCTCCACGTTGACGCGCTCGTCGCGAAGCGTGACATCCGCCTCGACAGGGCGTTCGACGACGTGCGAGTAGATGCGAACACCGCCGCGGTCCACCTCCCGCTTGCCGACGACCAGCTCTTCTTCGACGATTGGAATCGCTGTTTCGCCAGTCATATTTGCGCCGGTTTGCGATTTGTCAAAGTTGGCCGAGGTTGCTGAGGCAACTGGCCTCTGCTGATTGCCGCCTTCGATCTCCCGTGCGCCATACTCCTTCAACGTCGCGGCGACGGCGGACGCATCATTGTCATCCACCGTGGCGGTTAGAAGTGCCCCGCCCTGGTTGACGCCGGAGGCGTAGTGATTATGAACATCTTCGTCCCCGCCGGTGAGGTTGCGGAAGAAGCTGCTCACCTTTTCGCCGATGCCTGTACCGCCGCCACTGCCGATATCGGTGTAGCCCTTGTCCGATGCGGTTGCGCTCGCGTCGCCGGTCATTCTGGCGGAATCATTTGTCATCCGGTTAGCATCACCGGACATGTTGTTGGCGTCATTCGCGACGACTCGGATGTTTTGTGCCTCGTAGCCGTCAGCCACGAGTGTCTTTTTGACCTGTTCTGCCTTTGCGGTGCTCTCAAAAAGTCCTACGACTGTCTTTGACATAGCGCGCTCCTGTGTGGGTGATAGGTTATTGCTGCGAGAAGAGTTCGACGCGGCGGTTATCAGCCTTGCCCTGTTCAGTGGAATTCGTATCGACGGGCTTCGCTGCTCCGAAACCTTCGCCGGTCAGCCTGCTGCGTTCGATGCCCTGGCCCTGGAGGTAGTCGACGACGGTCTTGGCACGCTGGTCGGCCAGGGTGTCATTGTGAGCTCCGTTGCCAGTGCTGTCTGTGTACCCTTCGAGACGAAGGTGCACGTTTGGATTACCCTTCATCGCTGCCGCAGCACGCTGCAAGGTGGCCTGGCCATCGGGTGTGAGCGTTGCTTTATCGGTATCGAAGTGCACTGTACCGAGGTCCGGGAAGGCTGTAGCCGCCGGGGGTGCTGTTTGCGAGACTGCGGGAGCATCCGTACCTGGGGTGTCATGATGACGGGTGAGGAAGTAAGCCAGTAAGGCAAGAAGAAGAAGAAGCGGCAGGAGCCACGCCCAGATGGGAAGCCCCTTTTTCTTTTCTTCGTAGACTTTTACACGTTCTGCCATGGTGAATCTCCTGAGTATTTCGAAGTTGCGGGGATGGTGACTAAAAGGAGCCGCTGGGGTTTTTTCGGACCTCGGTGGAAGGCAGTTCCTCGACCTCAACTTCCGTTCTGCGCACGGTGTCGCGAATGTGCTCGGTCCGCTCACCAGCCACCTTGCCGACGACAACTTCCTCGACGACGTGGGCGGTCTTGCTGACGACAGCCTCTTCGGCGGTCTCGGTCAATTCGAACGAGCGGGATTTTTGAGCGTCCAGATCTTCCTGCGTGGCGGGGCGATTCACGGCATTCCGCTCTACGACGACATGCTCCTCGCGAAGGCTGACAGTCTCCTCGGCGGGAATTTCCACGACGCGGCGAAAGACGCGAACGCCGCCCTGGTCGACCGTGCGCTTGCCGACCTGCAGCTCCTCTTCGACGATGGGGATAGCGGCTTCACCGGCAACGGCAGCACCGGCCAGGGGAGCAGCTGCCGAGGGAGCAGCTGCCATGTCCCTGTCGCGCGTGACGGTTTCATCGATCTTTGTGGCACTATGGTCGCCAAAGATGCGCTCTACGGCATTTACGCGATCCGGGGTCGCCGAGACGGCAATTACGGTGCCGCCGTCCGCGAGGCCGTCCTGAAGGTGCTTCAAGTCCCGCTCGGGGATCCCAATCGTCTCAAGGGTAGAGAAGGTAGAGTGCTGGCGATTGGCACCAGTAATCGTGGTCAGAGAGGACTTTGGTATGCCTGCCCTCTCCAAGTCGTTCATAGCTGCCTTAGCCTGATTGTCATGGTGAAATAGACAGACAAGAATGGTTGTGTCGCTGGTCGATGGCATAAGTCCACTCCAAATTGGTTTCAAAAGCAGTTATCCAGAGGTGGGGGATGTGACGGGAGGCTAAGGAAGTCGCGGCGGGAGCGACTCATCTCAAGTACTTAGTCACATCTCCTGATAAGGGGATAGGCGAGGGTGTGGCCTTCGGTTCGATACCTGCAGCTCACTCGCTTTTTCAGCGCCTTGTCGTTAGGTGCGGCGCTGACGAGGCGTGTTGCCTCCGTGCGACAGCAAATCAGCAGAGCCTTCGCAGACGAATGTTAAGATTTGGTAACTCAGGGCACAGCTCTGCCTCTTCAGGCACCGCACTTAGCGGCCTGCCCGCGGCGAACGAACTTCCCTCGCGTAGGAAGACTTCTTCTCTTTCTGCCAGATTCCCGCAGCGGGACTCGTGGAATCAAGCGTTTCCCTACTGGCCTTTAACGTGCATTCATACCTGTGTGCGTCAATCGAGGTCTGCCGTGTCATCTACGAACAAGGTCAACCGTCCCACCGATCTCCCGATTCTGCCTGCCGTCAATATTGCCCTTCTTGCTCTCGGAGCAGCGGTCCATCAGAACCCCGCGTTGATCCGGCCGGTGCTGCACTGGGTCCAAACTCTCGCGGTTGCCTTGTAAAGCGAGGCTTAATCTCCGCGAGATGCTGAACGCCTAATTGCTGCCGCTAACGCGATGCCCACGCCAGACCGTCCGCGCCCACTCCTGCCGTCAACCTCCGATTTACCTTCCAAGAACTCACCTCGCCATTGATTGCCAGCTCCGCCACGGCACCTTCAGGGGAGCAGGAGATGTACGCCACCTTGCCATCCGGGCGGACCAACACCTCTACCGGCCCGCTACCCACGTCCAGCGTCCGCACGACGGTGAGCGTGCTGAGATCCACCACCGCCAGCCTGCCCGTCTCCCGCAGCGCGACCAGGAGATGCCGGCCATCCTTGCTGACCGCTGCCCCATATCCGACGCCCGGCAGTGCGATCCATCGCGACACCTTGTTGGTCGCGGTGTCAATAACAGCCAATCGCGGCTGCTCCTGGTCTGCTGTAAAGACAAGCTTGTCATCGTGGGAGATCGAGATACGCTGCACATCGCGGGCGACGGGGATCACACCGACCGTCTGCCGGCCCTCCATGTCCAGCACGGATACCGTGCCCGCCCCCACATTGGCGGTGTAGCCCCGGCGGCCATCGTGAGAGATGACCAGCATGTGCGATTCGGCCTGCCCTGTCGGGATCGTTCCGATGATCTTCAAGGTCTTGGGATCGACGACCGAGACTGTCTGATCGAGCTCCGTTGTGACGTAGAGCAGGCTGCGTTTGGCGTCGTAGAGCGCGCAGTGCGGCCGCACACCGTGCGCGAAGTCAACCGTCCCGCGAAGCTTTCGTGCAATAAGATCGATCACGGCGATTGAGCTTCCGTCCGTTCCAGGCTTGCCCACGCCGGAGTTCCCGTAGATCGGCACGAAGGCCGTGCGGCCATCCGGGGTCACCGCGACCTCGTGCCCGGTGACACCGCCCACAGACACGCTTGCGACGACCTTTCCA
>JAABVA010004132.1_pt1 | contig 13537 bp, 17 predicted proteins | sample 5560331 | NCBI WGS metagenome assembly JAABVA01 (sample SAMN12812661, study PRJNA571458) | rock metagenome | isolation source: Antarctica rocks | place: Antarctica: Victoria Land, Mt New Zealand sud | collected 2016-01-07 | reverse complement strand
AAACCGCTACGCAGCAACCGAAGTCCGCGACCTACCCGGCCCCCATGTCAGGAGTTCTGGATCCTTGGGCCACCGCCACGGAGGGGCGAACAACTCTCCCAGCACGCCGCTTAGGCCGGACGAAGATGGCGGCTGCTGGTCGTCTTCTTTCACGCGGCCAAGGGCCAGAACAACAGAGGCCGCACCCAGGGCAAGGCTCACCCATAGGAGCCGTGGCCAGTGAGCCATCTCGCGCAGGTGGGTGCCCCAGGCAAAACCGACAGCACAGCCCAGCAGCGTCCCGACAACCCACCGGCCGTTCCGGCTCGCCGCTACTCGTGACCCACCGCGGAACAGCACTTTCAGGACCGACTCGGCAAGGATCTCGAACAGAACCTGCACAATGAACTGGATCAGCAGTTCGACGATGAAGTCCACTCCCTGCGGTCTTCCTCCTCGGGATGCCACACGCAGGCTAGCGGCACCTGCATGCTGCGTGTCTCCTCATCGATCGCTAGCGAATAGCAGGGCGACACGAGACTCGCCGTCGCCTACAGGCGCAACACGAACGGCAGCCGTACCCCCGGCCGGAAGTAGCCAACGGTGATGCTGGTGATCGTGGCACACGCACTTGGCGCGAACACAGGAGCGCTCTGGCGCATGACAACAGCGTACGCACGGAGGTCCGCCGTGCAGACCTTCTGAGCAGGGCGGATGATCACCAAAAACGGGGCGCCGCGTGGCTCGACAGCCGCCGCCATCGGCGGCCACGAGCCACTTCCACCATGGCGAACTCGACGGTCGTGGGCGAGAGCACTACGGCGCGCCCGGGCCGCAGCGGCGCCGGTTCTCGTCCGGGCTGTAGGCCGAGGACGACAACACTCGCAGACGGACGAGGTGGTCGCTGGGCTCGGCGAGACGCTGGATCGGGTAGTCGCCTGGTGCGGCATGCGGGCGCCGGTGCAACCGGCGGCGGAGAGGATGAAGACCGTTGCCGCCACCATCAACAACGCTCTCACACCAGTTGGCTGCATTATGCCCGCGTCAGTCTGCCGGGCTTGAAGGCCCGGCACGACAACCTACCGACAGCCGCTGGTTCCCCCAGGGCCGAATAGCGCGCCTGGTGTTGCCATCCCCAGCCAGCGCGCCAAGTCGGGCATGCTCAAGCCATGACCGCTGATCTCGATCTGCAGGACCTTGGCGAGGTTCACCGTCGAGTGGTCACACCTGTCCTGGACAGGTCTGTTCCGCCCGGGTGAGTTAATCTCGATCGAACTCGGCGCAGGTGCACCCGAGGGTCATCCCCACGTCGGGGACCATGACGCGCTCTGGCTCAAGCTTGGTGATCAAGACACGGACACGCATTGGGAGCGCGTCGGCAAGGCCCTTGAGCACCTAGTAAGCGCTGCGGACCTAGCCTGGTATCTCGAAGATCGCATCACTGAGTGGCTGAGCGAGACGCGCTACGCGTGGGGCAAGGAACGGCACCTGGTGGGACCGTGTCAGGGCCCGACCGCGACTAATCGAGATCACGAATAGCGCCGCATCTCAGCGTCTGGAACGGCACTTACCCTTCTGTGGCCACCCGCTCCAGCGGCACCACCTGCCACTCCATCTTCTCGGCGTACTTCTCGTAAAGCGCGAGGACCGGCATGCACGCCAGGTCGTCGTTGACCTCTGCGAGCAGCGTGGTGAGCGCGTCCGGTGTCGCGCCAGCCGCACGAAGCACAGCCCACCGGTAGCCCTGCCCGTCCTCCAGGAAGATGCGGTCCCCTCGAATATGTCGACGCTTATAGCGGGCGACGAGGGTGAGGCCGCAGGGACGCTGCTCGTCCCGCGGCGGGACCAGCGAGCTCACCTCGGCCTCATCACGGTCGCCGCAGTCCTCTTCCGCGATGCACGCGCCGCAGATGGTCACCGACACGCGTCCGCCGGGATGCAGGTTCCACTCGTGGCCGCAGGCACTGCACTCGCTCACTTCCACCCGTCGAGGCTAGTCGCGGTTCCTCGACAGCATGTAGCGCCAGGGATGCAGAATCTGGGTCGATCTCCCGCCCGGTCTGACTCTTGTAGCGCCCGGCGCTTCTGCTGCCTTCTAGGCGATCGCCTGATCGCGGTTGTCACCGAAGGCTGAGGCAGGCGCTCACGCCCCGGGTCTGGCCGTAGGTACGGGAGGGCGCAAGGCTGGGCTTCCCGCTTGGAGGTCACGATGTCCGACTTCGTCCTGGTGCCCCGCCCGACCGGTCCCGGTGTCACCGAGTACGCGCTGGCGAGCTTCCTGGCTCGCTACCGCGGCGGACGCTCCGGGCCTACCAGCAGGACCTGCTGGCGTTCCTGCGCTGGTGCGCTTCCCGGCAGCTAGAGCCGCTGCAGGTCCAGCGTCCGCACCTGGAGCTGTACCTGCACTGGATGGAGCAGCAGGGGCTGGCGCCGGCCACCTTCGGGCGCCGGTTCGGCACGGTCGCCGGCTTCTTCAAGTACGCCGTGCTCGACGGTCACCTGCACGACAACCCGGCCCTGGCGGTCATCCGACCGCGGGTCAGCTGGGAGGCTCAGCGCCGCACCGTGCTGCACCCGCTGGAGTAGCCGCGCTGCTCACCGCAGCACGCCAAGACGGGCCGCAGAACCACGCCCTGGTCGGGCTGCTGGGGATGCTGGGCTGCGGGTCAGCGAAGCGTGCCGCGTCAACGTGACGGATCTGAACTACCACAGCGGCTGCGAGCTGCTGCAGATCCTGGGCAAGGGCCACAAGCCGGTCACCATCCCGCTGCCCGTCGGTCCTGCGCGCCGTGCACGACCCCGTCGGGACCGCCAGAGCGGGCCGATCCTGCTCAACACCCGCGGCCGGCGGTCCCCCGCCTCAGCGACCGCTCGCCGGCACCGGCTCGCCCGGGCGATCGGGATCGACCACCCCGTCAGCCCGCACAGCCTGCGGCGCACCTTCTGCACCGCCGGACTGATCTTCGGCGTGCCGCTACGCGACATGCATTACGCCATGCTGCACGCCGACACCCGCACCACCATGCGCTACAGCATGGCCCGCGCCAACCTCGACCGACACGCCGCGCACCCGGTCGCCGTCTACCTCGACGGCATGGCCATGGACTGACAGCCGCGATCAGGTGACGCTTCAGCGGAGGAAGCCTTCGGCTGACGCGTAGCATGTGTGCTACATTTGGCCTATGAGCGAAGTGGGGTTGCGAGAGGTACGTCAGAACGCGAGCGAACTGGTGCGACGTGCGCAGGCCGGAGAGCGCTTGACGATCACCGTTTCTGGGCGGCCTGCCGCATCCCTCGGCCCAGTGGATGTCGCGACCTGGGTGTCCTGGGACACCGTGGCGGATGTCTTCACAGGGCCGGGAGACCCGCAGTGGCAAGCGGACCGGGACCGTCTTGACGGCTCGCTTCGCGACCCGTGGGACGCGTAGGTGGTCGAGCGGGGGCTGCTGGACACCAGCGTTCTCATCGCAGAAGACGTCAGTCCCCTCCCGGGACAGCTAGCCATCAGCGTCATCAGCATCGCGGAGCTTCAGTTCGGTGTGCTCGTCGCGACGTCAGCGGAGATCCGGGCCATCCGGCTCACGCGTCTGAGCCGACTGCAGCGGCGGTTTGACCCACTTCCCGTCGACGATGCTGTGGCCGACAGCTACGGGCAGCTCGCAGCGCACGTCGCCGCTTCCGGCCGGCAGCCTGGCCCACGCACGATGGACCTGCTCATCGCCGCGACCGCACACGTCCACGGGGCCGTGCTCTACACCCGCAACGCCGACGACTTCCGTGGCCTCGAGTCCTTCATCGCCGTTGCGACCGCCTGACAGCAGGCACCTCCAATAACCGCAAAGAGGCGGCCTGGTGCATGGCCGCGCTTGTGGGTGAGCTCATTCTCCGGGAACAGGTGGAGCAACTTCTGGCTTCGGACCGGCCATCATGGAGGCATGGGCCGCCTAGTTCGTTCGACAGGCTGGACCGCCGCCGGACTGCTGGCCGTCCTGCGCGTGGGTGCCGGGTGGCAGGTCCTAGCCGCGCGGGCGGACCGCGCGGCGGCCCTTCCCCTAGGCGGCTGGTGCGCGTCGGCGGTACGCGGTTCGTATCTGCTCTGCACCGGGCCCCGCACGGCCACCACAGTGGTGCTCGACGCCGGTTAGCCCGGACGCTGCTCGACTGGTCCCGTGTCCAGCCGCTTGTCGCCGTCCGCCAGCGCGTCTGCTCCTATGACCGCGCCGGTCTCGGCTGGAGCGACCCGCGACCCGCGACCCGGTCCGCGCGACGCCCGACACCTGGCGCAGGATCTGCATGACGTCCTGCGCGCCGGTGGTGAGCCCGGACCGTACGTCCTGGTCGGACACTCGCTGTCCGGCCTGACAGTCCGCGCGTTTGCCCTCCGCTACCCCGCCAGCATCGTCGGCCTCGTGCTGGGCGACGCGGCGAGCTTCGACGACGCGACCCGGCTGCCACCGGAGGTGGAACAGCAGCAGCGTCAGCAGTTCGTTCCTACCGGCCTGTGCTCGGGCGTCACACCGCTCGACCGGTTCCTGCCTGGGATCGGCTGGGCCCGGATGACGAGCAGCAGCCCGGCGGTCGACGACCGCTATCCTCGCCGGGTCCGGCCGCTGGTGGCGGCGAGCGCCCAGCGCTGGGTGCAGGGCCGCAGCCCGGGCTGCGAGGCGGCGTACGCCGAGCACGCGGCCCTTCCCGCCGACGGGTGGCAGACGACCGCCGCCGGCGGCCTCGGCCGGCTCCCCTTGGCTGTCGTCACGCGCGGCCTGCCCGAGACCTGGCCTCCTCCGGTCCCGGTGGCCGCCACCGAGGGTGCCTGGCACGCCGAGCAGCCTGCACCTCGAAGCGCCGCACGCGCGGCACGACGTCGAGCTGGACCAGCCCGACGTGGTCGTCCAAGCTCTCGACTGGGTCAACGCGACCGCGCGGTCCTGACGCAACCGACATGTCGGTCGTGGGCGGCCCGCAGGGGAGGACTGGTACGGAACGCCGGGCGCACACGTGTTCGGCTCGGAGCGCGACGACCCCGAGCCCTGGTACTTCATCCGCCCTAGTGGGGGCATCAAGATTGGACCTCCTTCGGAACCACCGGGAGCGCGCGACTACCGGCCGGGATCGTTGAGAAGTGCCGCTTCGCGCTCGGCGGCAAGGCGGCGATCCTCTAGGGATCGCGAAGCTGGGGCCACTGCTTCAGAAACGATTGCATTTGACGGCGGCTCTCCAGCACGACCCAACGTTGGCCGACAGGAGCTTTGCTGAGCATTGCCCCGTACTCGTCGTCGTACTTGCCGTACATACGCCAGGCCCAAGCCACGATCGAGCGCTCAGGATCGAGGGATAACACGTTGCGAAGCGATTCACGGTTGCCATTCCAAAGCTCGCGCCGTAGCAGCACGCGTGCACATGTACGCCCGACCACTTGGCGCATGACAAGACCTCTGCCGACACGTAGCCACACGACGATGTCCGCTCGTGACATCACGAGGTCCCTCGTTCGGGCGTAGTTCCCATCCACCACCCACTCCGCCCCAGAGACGAACGCGCCAACGCGCGTGCGGAACTCCAATAGATCGAGCTGAGTCCAACCTGCTTGATGAAACAGACCGTCAAGCTCGAGGTACGCGACATTCTGAGCCGTCGCCAACGTGCGTGCCACAGTCGACTTCCCCGCACCACTGGGACCTACCACCGCGATACGCACCACGACCCCTACCTTGGCATCAAGCAGTCGACGCGTAACCAACCACGCGCTCAACGCTGGGTAGGTGTCGTTCGCCAGGATCACGACCGACGGTGCTGCGCCTCGCTCCAAGAGCCGCTGGAGGACCGAGGCAGGGTCACGATGCTCTCGACCCGCTTATGAGTGGTCTACCGACGCAGGTGCGACCCTGGGTGGGACGCTTTAGCCGCAGGCACGGCTTGTCGGGCAAACCGTGACATAATAAAATTATCGTTGGCCGGCCGCAAAGGCGCAGGTCGCAGGACGCAGGCCTCCATATGTCACTACGCAATTCATCGACGATGTTTTTCCAGCCCGGTGCGTTGGTGGCGGCGCTCGATGCTCACCCGCTCAAAACGGTCGGTCGGCCATGGTCATGACGCGGTACGGCGGGACTCCCTGAATATCCGCGTTCTCCATAGTCACCCAGTTCGCGCCGATCTCCACGGGCCCGCCTTCGGCCGTGAGCACGGCCCGGCACAGCACCTGGCTGTGCGGACGACTGTCCCGTCACCGCACAGGACCGCCGTCGGGGGGAGTTAGGCGGACTCCGACACCTTCGACAGCTTCATGCGATGCTCCACGAACACCGCTCCACGTACCACGACACGCGGTGAGCGCACATGCTCCTGCGCTGGCAGCCTGGCCACCCTTTCCACTCCTGGACCAGGCCGGCAAGGGCTGTGCGGTACCAGGGGCCTGGTCCCGGGGCCACGCAGTCGTGGGGACCGGCCAGGCGCCCAGTTGGTGGACATCAGCCCGCTGGGCGCCTGGCAGGAGCACCCGCAGCATGGGTCTGGCCGCCGGGGGCGAGCTCACCGCCCGCGCGCAACCGGCTATGCCGGCGACCGTAGAGGGAGTACACCACCAGCCCCACAGCCATCCACACGGCGAAGCGGACCCAGGTGGCAGCAGGCAAGTTGAGCATGAGGTAGAAGGAGACGAGGACGGACAGGACTGGGACAAATGGCACGAGCGGACACCGGAACGCCCGGTGCAGCTCAGGACGGCGGCGGCGCAGGACGACGACCCCAGCGGCGACAACGATGAAGGCAAAGAGCGTCCCGATGTTCACGAGCTCGGCGAGAGCAGTGAGGGGGATGAGCGCGGCGATCACAGCGACCACCACCCCGGTGAACAGCGACGTCCGGTACGGCGTACCGAAGCGCTCGGAGACCACCGAGAACGCCGGCGGGAGGAGATGGTCGCGACTCATGGCGAAGAAGACGCGGGACTGCCCGAGGAGAAGGACCAGCATCACCGTCGTCAGCCCGATGAGCGCCCCGACAGAGACGACGGTGGCGATCGCGTCCTGACCAACAGAACGGAACGCCGCTGCGAGCGGGGCATCAACACTGATTTTCGTGTACTTCACCATCCCCGTCACGACGAGGGAAACCGCGACGTAAAGGACGGTACAGATCCCCAGGGAAGCGAAGATGCCGATCGGGAGGTCACGCTGAGGCTTCTTCGTCTCCTCCGCAGCAGTAGCCACGATGTCGAAGCCAATGAAGGCAAAGAAGACCAGGGCAGCACCCGAGAAAATACCAGCGACACCAAAAGCACCAGGGGAGAACCCGAAGTCCTGGAGCAGGGACGGCGTCGCAGTCGCACCCTTGGCCGTCGCGGAGCCAGACGGCGGGATGAACGGGGAAAGGTTCGACGCCTTCACGTAGAACAGCCCGGCGACGATCACGAGGAGGACGATCGCGACCTTCACCACGACAGCGACCAAGTTGAACTGGGCAGAGACCTTGATCCCGAGACAGATCAGGCCCGTCAACAGGAGCACCACGGCCGCCGCCACCAAGTTATGGCCCTCGCCGTACACCGACGGAGGCAAGGTGATTCCGGCTTCCTTCAGAACGTCGGCGAAGTACGTCGACCACCCGACCGCGACAGTTGAAGCACCAAGGGCCAGCTCCAGGATCAGGTCCCATCCGATGATCCACGCCACCATCTCCCCGAGACTCGCGTAGGAGAACGTGTACGCAGAACCAGCGACAGGGACGGTCGAGGCGAACTCCGCGTAGCAAAGTGCTGCCAGAGCGCACCCGAAGGCAGCGAAGATGAACGACAGGGAGACCGCAGGACCAGCCTGGACACCAGCAGCCTTCCCCGTCAGGACGAAGATGCCGGTACCGATCACGACACCGACACCGAACACGGTCAGCTGTACCGCACCGAGAGAACGTCGGAGTGTGCGCCCCGGCTCCTCCGTGTCAGCAATCGACTGCTCGACGGTCTTCGTACGGAGAAGATCCACCACACACCTCCAGGACGCCCGGGTGGCCGGGCACGGTCACAGCGTTCCAGCAAACTCCCCCAGATCCGTCGCAGCGTCGCACAGCGAAGCGACGAAGCGCACGCACATGAGCCACCCGTTCGCCACAGCGCAGTAATCCGGGACGGGGACGGCCCGGGGTCGGGGCGAGCGCCGTCAACCCTGGCAGGCGCCTAGCCTTGGACGGGTACCTGAGGTGCGCTACACGGATGAAGGGCCCCCCGGGTTGGGGTCTCGTCGCTTTGCTGACATGCGGCTATCCAGGGGGGAACGGTCTGGCTTCAGGCATCCACGCTCGCGAGGGCGCCGGTCGCAGCAGGCGGCGCTGTCCTCGCCTCGACGGAGTCCAGGGCTAGGTCCAGGGCCATCCGAAGAGGAGTCACCGAGCGGGCGGCCTGCGCGAGCAGCAGCCCACCCTGCACAGCCGCCAGCAGGCCGAGGGCCAAAGCATGCGGGTCGACGTCGGGGTCGAGCGCACCGTGCTCGCGCATGGCCCTCAGTCCCGCGGCCAACCGGTCCTGCCAGCGGGCGAACCCGGCCGTCAGAGCCGCCCGAGCGGCCGGGTCGCTGTCGGCGAGCTCGCTGGCCAACCGACCGAGCGGGCAGCCACGGGCGTCCTGCCCGTTGAGCGCGACCACCCGGTCGCGCCACCGGCGCAGGCCCGCCATCGAGTCCACGCTGTCGAGTTCGGGCTGCTGCGCCTGCAACACCTGCTCCACCTGCCGCTCGATCACGGCCCGCACCAACGCCGACTTGTCGGCGAAGTAGTGATACAGCTGCGACTTGCTCGTGGCCGTCGCCGCCCGCACGTCGTCCAGGCTGGTGCCGGCCACCCCGCGCTCGTGGATCAGGGTCGCCGCGGCCGCGACAATCCGATCCCGAGTCGAGCGCCCCCGCGCGGTGAGCACGGTCTCAGCGGCAGCCATACTGCGCAGCATACGGGGGAATGGACTTGACAGTCCACAACCTGTAGGGGTAGTTCTGGACCTATCGGTCCACTGCCTACCTGCACTCCTGGAGACTCATGCCTCGCCTCGAGAACGGCCAGACCTTCCTCACCCTGCAGCTGCCGCAGGTCGGCGGCGGGACGCTGTCGCTGCCGGACGACCTAGCCGGGGCCTTCGGCGTCGTCCTGGTCTACCGGGGGGCCTGGTGCCCGTACTGCAACGCGCAGCTGTCGGCCTTTCGCCGGGCGACCGAGAGCCTGGACGAGGCTGGGGTGAAGGTCGTGGCCCTGTCCGTCGACGACGAGCAGACCTCGGCCGGCCTCGTGGACAAGCTGCGCCTGCCCTTCCCCGTCGGGCACAGCGCGGACGCCGACCAGGTCGCCAGCCAGCTCGGCTGCTACGTCAACGACGAGCCGCACTACCTGCAGTCCACGGGGTTCGTGCTCGCCCCCGATGGCACCGTGGTCACCGCCGTGTACTCCTCCGGCGCGATCGGACGTCTGATGCCCGAGGACGTCGTCGGGCTCGTGACCTACATCAAGGAACACTCCTGACGGAAACAGGACCGGCAGGTCCGACGTCCGCCCCACCGCACAGCCGTCCCCTTGAAGGAGAACTCATGGACCTGCACGACCGCTCGATCCTGCTCACCGGCGCCGGCAGCGGCATCGGCCGCGCTCTCGCGCTGCAGCTCGCCGACCACGCGCCCAGGCTGACCCTGGTCGGCCGAAGGGCCGAGCCGCTGGAGGAGGTCGCGGCCCAGGTGCGTGAGCGCGGTGGTCGGGCCCTGGTGGTGCCGTCCGACCTGACCTCCCCCGGTGCCCCCTCCGTCGTCGTCGCCGCCGCCCAGGAGCAGTTCGGCGGGATCGACGTCCTCGTCAACAACGCCGGCAACGTCCGCGCCGGGCGGCTCGAGGCCGTTGAGGAGTCGGAGGTGCTCGCCCAGGTCGCTCTCAACCTGACGGCCCCGATCCTGCTGACCCGCGCCGCGCTGCCGGCGCTGCGCGGCTCGAGCGACGGGCTCGTCGTCAACGTCTCCTCGGGCATCGCCCTCATCGGCATGCCCTTCTACGCCACCTACGCCGCCACGAAGGCGGGCATCGCGCACTTCGGGGAGGCGCTACGCCGTGAGCTGTACGGCGAAGGCGTGCACGTTCTCAACGTCTTCCCCGGCGCCACCAGCACCCCGATGATGGAGACCTCGAAGGCCGGCGCGGAGCACGGCTTCGACTACGAGAGCCCCGAGAATGTCGCGGCCGCAACGATCGTCGGCATCACCGATGGCAGCCTCACCGTGATCCGGGGCGGCGAGGCGCGCGCCCAGATGATCGCGCTCAACCGCAACGACCCCGCAGCCGTCGACCAGCTCCTCAACGGCCGCAAGCCCGAGCTCGAGCAGGCCGTGGCCGGCCACGCCAGCCTGTAAAGCCCCCCTCAGAGGAGCAGCCCCACCATGACCACGGCCCTGTTCTCCCCCTACGTTCTGGTCAGTTCGAGCTGCCCAACAGGCTCGTCGTGGCGCCAGTGATGCGCAACCGGGCTGACGGGGACTGGGTCCCGACACCCTCGATGGTCACCGACTTCGCGCAGCGCGCCAGCGCCGGACTGATCGTCACCGAGGGCACTCAGCGCAGCACGACCGGCCAGGGCTGCCCCTTCCCCCCGGGCATGCACGCCGAGGTGCAGGCCGCCGCCTGGCGGCAGGTGACCAAGGCCATTTACGAGCGGTGGGGCCGCTTGCTCCCACAGATCATGCATTCCGGGCGGGTCGCCTTCAGCCCGACGTCCCGATGAACCGCGCCGGCGAGACGAGCTTCTCCGGCGGCACGACGCCCGTTACCTCGACTACCCCGCGCTCGACCGGGCCGCCCGCGTGAGGCCCGCCGGTCAAGCTGGGCTGCGGGGCTCGTGATTCCCCAGCCCGGATCGACGGGCGGACACGACGGCCGGCAGTGGTGGCGGCCGGCGTTGGCGATGTTCGCGGTCGGCTACGGGGCGAACCAGTTCGTGCCCCTGCTCAGCGTCTACCGCGGGGCCCTGCATCTGTCCGATGCGCAGGCGACAGCCGTCTTCGGGGTGTACGCCCTCGGGCTGATCCCCGGTCTACTGCTCGGAGGGCGGGCCAGCGACCGCTACGGCAGGCGTCCCCTGATGCTGGCCTTCGCCGCGCTGTCGCTCGTCGCCACCGCCGTGCTCATCACCGGGCGATGGGGGCCGGGCGGCCTGTACGCCGGGCGGCTGCTGACCGGTGTCGTATCGGGCACTGTGTTCACCATAGGCACGGCCTGGGTCAAGGAGCTCTCCACCGGCGCGGCGCCAGGCACCGGTGCCCGCCGGGCCGCTGTCGCGCTGACCGCGGGCTTCGGCGTCGGGCCGCTCGTCGCGGGGCCGCTCGCGCAGTGGGCACCCGCCCCCGAGGTCCTTCCCTACCTCGTGCACCTCGTCCTCGCCGCCGCAGCCCTCGCGGTGCTGCCCGGGGCTCCCGAGACGCGCCCGGCGAGGCCCGCACCCCGGCGCCGACCGCGCCTGCTGCCGACGTCCGTCTCCTCGGGCCGGTTCCGGCGACTGATCCTGCCCCTTGGTCCCTGGGTCTTCGGCAGCGTGACGCTCGTGTTCACGACCCTCCCGGCACACGGTGTCCGGCCGGTTCCTGCTCTGGGCGTCGCGCTCCCTGGACTGCTGGCGGCAGCGTCACTCGGCGCCGGCTTCGCAGTCCAACCGTGGGGACGGCGGCTGCACGCCCGCTCCACCGACCATGGCGGTGCTGGCGCAGCTGGCATCGCTCTCGCGGTCGTGACGGCGGGATGTCTGGCAGCGGCCGAAGCCACCGCCCGCCCCGGCCTGCTCGCCGTCACCGTCGCGGCGCTGCTGCTAGGGGCTGGGTACGGGCTGTGCCTGATCGTCGGCCTGCGCGAGGTCGAGCAGCTCGCCGCGCCCGACGAGCTCGGGGCCGTCGTTGCGGTGTTCTACAGCCTCGCCTACAGCGGCCTCGCTGTCCCGTACCTGCTCGCCCTCATCGCCCCCCACGTCGGCTACCCCCCGGCCCTGCTTGGCACCGCCGGCGCGGCCGCCCTGACCCTGCTCGTCGTGCTGCTCCGAGCCGAGCGCCACCCGACGTCAGAGCCACCGCCCGGGCAACGGCCTGCCGCGCAGGAGCAGCCGAGGCCGCAGTGAACAAACGCCACACCGCCATACGTGCAGGCCCCGGACGAAGGTGTGCCAGGCAGCCCGCGCCTGCGAAAGGACGCGGCGCCCCCATCCCAGGACATGCATTCGGCATGCTCTGGCCGTCGCAGCGACCGCAGCCACCGCCTCCCTGACCAGCGGGCCTACCAGGTCATGATCGAACTTATCGGCGCCACCACCACCCGCACCGGCCTCACCGTGCACGCCGACGCCGATACCGGCAGCTACCCCCGAGGCATCAACATTAACGACGCCCACCTGGCCGCGATCGCACCACAACTCAAGCTCGACAAGTTCCACGGAGAGTGGAACTACACATTCAAGCCCGCCGCACCCTAACCACACGACCCATGACCTGACTTATTTTATTCCGATCCCTTAGCCCCCAAGCAGGCTGTCGCACGACTATCTGCGGCGAGGTTGGTCCGGGGGCCTGGGTGGGGTCGGCAGGGCAGGCTCACTTCGCCACGGCCTGCCGCCGCGGAAGGCGGTCCGCCAGACAGCCGGCCTGCTAGCCAGCGGCGCAAGCAAGACCACAATCTCGGCCAGCACCGTGCCGGACACGCCGAGCCCACAGCCGGTCATGCCTCCTCGCGCAGGCGCTCGTAGCCAGCATGTGGGCGTCCCACCGGGGACAGCTGGGGGCTCGCGCCGCTCGTCGCCGATCTCCTTGGCGGTGCCTGTTAGGTGCGGGCGTGTTCGAGGACGATCCCGGCGGGCAGCGCACGGCTCACGACAGCGACTGCAAGCTGCGCAAGTTTGATGTTGTGGTCTCGGGCGTACTGCCGAAGCGCTGCGTACGCCGCCGACATGTCCAGGTCACCGCTATGGGCGAGGACGCCCTTGGCCTGCTCGAGGACCACGCGGCTGTCGAGTGCGTTCTGGAGCTGCACGTTGACCGCTTCCTTGTCTGCGGCGGCGCGGTCTTGGATGAGAACGATCGTGGCGACGTCGGCGAGGGCCTGCGCGAGGCGCAGGTCGGCTTCGTTCAGCGTTCCGCGGGTTGCGCCGAACAGGTTGAGCGCCCCCAGGACGTTGTTGCGCAAGCGCATCGGGACGGCATGGACGCTCGCGACGCCTGCCGTCGCCGCCAACGCGGCGAACCCGGGCCATCGCTGGGCCGCGGCGGCGAGGTCGGGGACGTGCACGGGCCGGTTGTCGAGGTAGCAGTCATGGCAGGGGCCCTGACCGCGTTGGGCCTGGAACGCCTCCAGGTCCGCGACGCGCTCGGAGGACGTGGCGACGACGTGCAGGGCTCCGCGCCGGTCCGCCAGCAGCAAGCCAACGGCGGTGACGTCCAGCAGTCGTGCGCAGTCAGCCGCGAGCCGGTCCAGCAGCTCGGTGATGTCGCCGCCCTCGACCAGGCTTCCGGCCATCGAGACGAACGCTGCGACGATCTCGTCCTCGCGGGCTGTCATGTCTCGC
>JAABVA010004130.1_pt1 | contig 13539 bp, 14 predicted proteins | sample 5560331 | NCBI WGS metagenome assembly JAABVA01 (sample SAMN12812661, study PRJNA571458) | rock metagenome | isolation source: Antarctica rocks | place: Antarctica: Victoria Land, Mt New Zealand sud | collected 2016-01-07 | reverse complement strand
TGAGGTCCAAAATCCTGACGTCCAAAGCTACCTCCGTATCCGCAAACCCTAGAAATGGGCATCGGCACGGCCAGCCAGAAGTCAGATCAGCTCAACCCAGGGTAGTTGTGAAAACTGCGTCTTAGGATCCGGAAGTATTTTCACATCAGCGTCCGGCACTGTCCCGCGCCGCCGTCGCCAGCACGTCGGCGCGCTCGTTCATCACGTCTCCCGCGTGGCCGCGGACCCATTTCCACTCGATCTCATGTCGTTTGGCCGCATCCAACAACCGCCGCCAAAGGTCCATGTTCGCCACCGGGTCGCCGGCCGCGTTGCGCCAGTTGCGGCGGACCCACCCGGTGGACCAGCGGGTGATGCCGTTGCGGACGTATTCGCTGTCGGTGTGCACCACCACGCGGCAAGGGCGCGACAAGGCCTCCAATGCTGCGGCGGCAGCGGTCAGCTCCATGCGGTTGTTGGTGGTGACCGGGTCGGCGCCCGTGAGCTCCCGCTCGGAGTCGCGGAAGCGCAGGATGGCCGCCCAGCCGCCCGGGCCAGGGTTGGGCTTGCAGCCGCCATCGGTCCAGATTTCGACCGAGGGCTCAGAGTCCGTAGGCATGGGCGTCCGGGGCGGCCAGGTGGAAGCGGAGGCGGCGCAGGTAATCCAACGGGTCCTTGCGCGTCACCATCGCACCCGGGGGGGTGTTCACCCAGTCGAACAGCCGGGTCAGCAGGAACCGGATCGCGGCGCCTTGGCACAGCACCGGCAGAGCGGCCCGCTCCGCCGCCGTCAGCGTCCGCACGGCGTCGTAGGCGCGCAGCAGGGCGCGGGCCTTGGTGACGTTGAAGGCGTAGTCGGGCTCGAAACACCAGGCGTTCAGGCATATCGCGACGTCGTACGCCAGCAGGTCGGTCGCAGCGAAGTAGAAGTCGATCAGGCCCGAGAGTCGGCCGTCGAGGAAAAACACGTTGTCAGGGAACAGGTCGGCGTGGATGTGGCCGCAGGGGAGATCGCCGGGCCAAGCCGCGAGGATGCGGGCGAGGGCGGCCGACAGCTCGTCGGCCAGGCCGGACAGCACCTCGTCGGCGCGACCGAGGCAGCGGTCCAGCAGCGGCAGCCACCCGGCCGGGCCAAGGGCATTCGGGCGGATGGCGGCGTAGTCCCGCCCTGCCAAGTGCAACGCGCCGAGGGCTTGGCCCACCGGGGCGCAATGGGCCGCCCGCACCCGGCGCGGCCATACGCCGGGCAGAAAGGTAGTGATGCAGGCTGGTCGCCCGGCAAGGCTCCGCAGCGCCCCACCGTCGTGACCGCGCACCGGTTGCGGGCAGGTGATGCCTCGCACCGCCAAATGTTCCATCAGCCCGAGGAACCACGGCAGCTCCGCCGGATCTACCCGCTTCTCGTAAAGCGTGAGGATGAAGTCGCCGCTGGTGGTGCGGAGCGAGAAGTTGCTGTTCTCCACCCCCTCGGCGATGCCGCGGAACGCCACGATCGAGCCGATGTCGTAGCTTTCCAGGAAGCTGCCGAGCGCCTCGTCGGTGACCTCGGTGTAGACGGCCATGCCTAGGAAAGCGGCGCGGGCAACTTGAAGATCACGTCTTCCTCGGTCACGCGCCGTTCCTCGATGCCGAGCGAGTAGCGCTCGGAAAGGTGCTCCAGCATCTCCTGCACGAGCGCTTCCGGCGCCGATGCGCCCGCCGTCAGCCCGAGCGTGCGCACCCCGTCCATCGCCGACCAGTCTAGGTCGCGCGCGCGCGGCACCAGGATGGCGCGGCCGGCGCCGGCCCGCTCCGCCACTTCCCGCAGCCGCTGGGAATTGCTGGAGTTCGGGCTGCCGATGACGATCACCAGGTCGCAATCCACCGCTACCGCCTTCACCGCAGCCTGCCGATTGGTGGTGGCGTAGCAGATGTCCTCGCGCTTGGGGCCCTCGATGCAGGGAAAGCGTTCCCGCAGCACGGCGACGATCTCGGCGGTGTCGTCCACCGACAACGTGGTCTGGGTGATGAACGCCAGGTTGGCGGCATCGGCCGGCTGCACGGCGCGCGCCTCGCCAGCGTCCTGCACGAGCGTCACCGCGCCCGGCGGCAACTGGCCCATGGTGCCGACAACCTCGGGGTGCCCGGCGTGGCCGATCATCAGGATATGGCGAGTGTCCGGGCCACCCTCGGCATAGTGCCGCTCGGCCTCGCGGTGGACCTTGCTGACGAGGGGGCAGGTCGCGTCGAGGTAGACGAGGTTGCGGCGCTGCGCTTCCAGCGGCACGGATTTCGGCACGCCATGGGCCGAGAACACCACGGGCGCGTCGGCGGGCACTTCGTCCAGCTCCTCGACGAATACGGCGCCCTGAGCTTCCAGCGCCTCCACCACGGTGCGGTTGTGGACGATCTCGTGCCGCACGTAGACGGGGGCGCCGAACCGGCGGATCGACTCCTCGACCACGCGAATGGCCCGGTCGACGCCGGCGCAGAATCCCCGCGGCCCGGAAAGGAGAACGCGCAAATGAGGTTTTTGGTCCATGTTGTCCGCTTCGGCCGCGGCGCGCACTATGCCGCCAAGCCTCCCTTGCCACAACTCGACCGGCATAGCATCCCCTTCGGAGTTCCTGATGTCCCCGCCCGCCTTCATCATCCGCACCGCCGCGGCCCTGCCGGTGGTGGCAGCGCTTGCGTCGTGCACCTCGCTCGACCCGTCCGAACGGTTTCCCCCGGTTTGTCCAAAGACCGCGATCCTGGCGGACGCCGCCGACCTCACGCTGTTCCGCAGCGGCGGGCGCGACCTCACGGATATGGTTGTCAACGGGCGTATCACAGGGCTGTCCGGCAAATGTGCGCTGGATGACCGCGAGCATCTGCGCACGACGATTTCGGTCGGCATGGACCTGACGCGCGGCCCGGCGGCGCCGGGCCGCGTCGTCGACGTGCAATACTTCGTCGCCGTGTCCGAGGGCGACACGATCCTGACCAAGCAGGATTACACGCTGCATGTCACCTTCGCCCGCAACTCCGACCGCGAGCGCCTGACGGGCGATCAGGTGGAGCTGGTGTTGCCAGTGACGAAGGAGAAATCGGGCATTGCCTACAGCGTCCTGGTCGGATTTCAACTGACGCCCGACCAGCTCGCGTTCAATCGGCAACGCGCCACCCGCTAAGGCCGGCGGGCTGGCTGGTCAGGGTTTCCCCCGCGTGGATTGGCATTGCGTTCCAATACCCGCCTCGTCCATAATGGGACGTCCGAACAACCCAATCGGGAGAGCGCAAGGTGTTGAGCCTTGTCGCCGAAGGCGCAACCGGCCCCCGGAAACGCTCAGGCACCCAGGACCGGTCGGGAGCAGGACCTCTGGAAAGCCGGCCCTATGCTGGGGCTGCACCGACGGAGTAACGGCATCCCGCTCAAGCGGGGCCGGAATCTCTCAGGTTCCGTGACAGAGGGGGGTCGCACCTGCCGGCATGACGCTGGCGGGCGACCTTGGTTCGGAGCCTGCCCGTTGCCCGAGTTCCTGCCTGAATCGACAGCGCTGCTGACCACGCCGTTGGACGCGCTGCACCGCCGGCTTGGCGCGCAAATGGTGCCGTTCGCCGGCTACGAGCTGCCGGTGCAATATCCCGCCGGGGTCATGGCGGAGCACCTGCACTGCCGCAGCCAGGCCGCGCTGTTCGACGTCTCGCACATGGGACAGATCAGCCTTCGTGGCGACGCCCCGGCGGCCACCTTGGAAAAGCTCGTGCCCGGCGACATGCTCGGCATCGCCCCGCACCGGCAGCGCTACACGCTTCTGCTGGATGAGGCCGGGGGCATCCTGGACGATCTGATCGTCGCCAACTACGGCGACCGGCTGCTCGTCGTCGCCAATGCCAGCCGCAAGCTGGCCGACGTCGAGGCCTTGGGCGTGCGGTTCGCCGCCCTCGACATGGAGTCGCACGCCGACCGCGCGCTGCTCGCGTTGCAGGGCCCGGCGGCGGCGGCGGTCATGGCCCGGCTGTCCGCCGAGGCGGCCGCCCTGCCGTTCATGGGGGTGGCAGCGCTGACGATCGGCGGCGTGCCAGCCTGGATCTCCCGCAGCGGCTACACCGGCGAGGATGGCTTCGAGATTTCGCTTCCCGGTGACCTCGCCGAAGCCTTCGCCGAGCGGCTGCTGGCGGAACCGGAGGTCGCCCCGGCTGGACTGGGCGCGCGCGACAGCCTGCGCCTGGAGGCCGGCCTATGCCTATACGGCAACGACATCGACGAGCTGACCAGCCCGGTGGAGGCGAACCTGTCCTGGACGGTCGGCAAGCGTCGCCGGCAGGACTGGGACTTTCCCGGCGGGGTTGCCATCCGCGACCAGCTGGAGAACGGCCCGACCCGCCTGCGCGTCGGCCTTCGCCCCGACGGCCGCGCCCCCGCCCGCGCTGGAGCAACCATCGCCGCCCCGGATGGCACGGGCGCCGGCACCGTCACCTCCGGCGGGTTCGGCCCTACGGTCGGGGCGCCGATCGCGATGGGTTACGTGCGCCGCGACCTTGTCGCCGAGGGCACGGCGCTGAACCTGATGGTGCGCGGCAATGCGCTGCCCGCCCGCGTCGTGCCGTTCCCGTTCGTTCCCCACCGCTACGTCCGCTGAAGGATCAGCCATGACCGAAACGCGTTTCACCAAGGACCATGAGTGGGTCCGGCTTGACGGGGATATCGCCACGGTGGGGATCACCGACCACGCGCAGCAGGCGCTGGGCGACTTGGTGTTCGTCGAGTTGCCGGAACCGGGCCGCGAGGTGGCGGAAGCCGAGGCGGTCGCCGTGGTCGAGAGCGTCAAGGCGGCGTCGGACGTATATGCCCCGTTGCCGGGCCGCGTGACGGAAGTGAACCCGGCGCTCGCCGAGGACCCCGCGCTGGTGAACCGCGATCCGGCGGGCGAGGGCTGGTTTTTCCGCCTGGAACTTGCCGACGCCGCTGGTTTTGGCGCCTTGCTGGACCAGGCGGCTTACGACGCGTTGGTAGGGGCGGCATGATGGACCATCTGGCCGAACTCGCCTCGCTCGACGACTCGTTCGCCGCCCGCCATATCGCGCCCCGCGAGACCGACATCGCCGCAATGCTGCACGCGGTCGGGGCGACGTCCCTGGACGAGTTGGCGGCGCAGACCGTGCCCGGCGCGATCCGCACCGGCGGGGTGGCGGGACTGCCCGACGCTGTCAGCGAGGCTGCAGTCATCGCCGAGCTTCGGGGTTTGGCCGCCCGCAACCGCCCGATGCGCTCGCTGATCGGCCAGGGATACCACGGCACCCATACGCCGCCGGTCATCCTTCGCAACGTGCTGGAGAATCCGGGCTGGTACACGGCGTACACGCCATACCAGGCGGAACTCGCCCAGGGCCGGCTGGAGGCGCTGCTGAACTTCCAGACGATGGTGTGCGACCTCACCTCCATGCCGATCGCCAACGCCTCCCTGCTGGACGAGGCGACCGCGGCGGCCGAGGCGGCCGCGATGGCGCATGGCGTGTCCAAGTCGAAATCCAAAGCGATTGCCGTGTGCGCCGACGTGCATCCGCAGACCCGCGCCGTGCTCGGCACCCGCGCCGGGGCGCTGGGCTGGACGATCGTCGATGTCGCGCCCGGCAACGTCGCCGCCATCGGCGCGGCCCAGCCGTTCGCGCTGGTGCTGCAGTATCCCGGCACGACCGGCGCTGTGCGCGACCTGCACGCCGAGATCTCGGCCGCGCACGAGGCCGGCGCGCTGGCGGTGGTCGCGGCCGACCTGCTGAGCTTGGCCATCCTGACGCCTCCCGGCGAGATGGGCGCGGACGTGGTGGTCGGCTCGTCGCAGCGTTTCGGCGTGCCAATGGGTTTCGGCGGCCCGCACGCCGCGTTCTTCGCCACCCGCAACGCGTTCAAGCGCGCCATGCCGGGGCGGCTGGTCGGGGTCAGCCAGGACGCGTCCAGCGCGCCCGCATTGCGCCTGGCGCTGCAAACGCGCGAGCAGCACATCCGGCGCGAGAAGGCGACCAGCAACATCTGCACGGCACAGGTGCTGCTTGCAGTGATGGCGGGGATGTTCGCCGTCTGGCACGGACCGGAGGGGGTGCGCCGCATCGCCCGGCGGGTAAACCTGCAGGCGCGGCTGCTGGCGGGCGCTGCCGTGCGCGCCGGGCTGACGCTGCGCCATGATAGCTGGTTCGACACGATCGCGTTCAACACGCCGGACACCGCCGGGCTGCTCGCGCGCGCCGAGGCGGCGGGCTTTAACTTCCGTCCGCTGGAGGGCGGGATCGCGATTGCGTTGGATGAGACGGTCACTGCGGAGGAGCTGGCGCAACTGGCGGCCCTGCTCGGCGCCGAGCTCGCGGACGCGCCGCCGTCCATCCCGGCCGTGTCGTTGCGGACGTCGCCGATCCTGCCGCATGCGGTGTTCAGCGCGCACCATTCCGAGCACGAGATGCTGCGCTACCTGAAGCGGCTGGAAGACCGCGACGTGGCGTTGAACCGCAGCATGATCCCGCTCGGCTCGTGCACGATGAAGCTGAACGCGACGGCGGAGATGATGGCGGTGACCTTGCCGGGCTTCGCGGACGTGCACCCGTTCGCCCCCGCGTCGCAGACCGAGGGCTACGGCGAGATGATCGCCCGGCTGTCCGCGTGGCTGTGCGCCGTGACCGGGTTCGCCGCAGTGTCGCTGCAGCCGAACGCCGGGTCGCAGGGGGAATACGCCGGGCTGTTGGCGATCCGCGCCTACCACGCCGCGCGTGGGGAAGGGGCGCGCGACATATGCCTCATCCCGTCGAGCGCGCACGGCACCAACCCGGCCAGCGCCGTGATGGCGGGGCTGCGCGTGGTGGTGGTCGGCTGCGACCGCGACGGCAACGTGGATTTGGACGACCTCGCCGCAAAGGCCGCCGCGCATGCCGGCCGGCTCGCCGCGCTGATGGTGACTTATCCCAGCACCCATGGCGTGTTCGAGGAGGGCATCCGCGCCATCTGCGAGACCGTGCACGCCCATGGCGGCCAGGTTTACATGGACGGCGCCAACATGAACGCCCAGCTTGGCCTGACCAGCCCGGCGGCGATCGGCGCCGATGTGTGCCACCTCAACCTGCACAAGACGTTCTGCATCCCGCACGGCGGCGGCGGCCCCGGCGTCGGCCCGATCGGGGTCGCATCCCACCTCGCGCCGCATCTGCCGAACCATCCGGCGCGCGACGATGCGGGACCTTCGACCGGGTACGGCCCGGTTGCGGCGGCCCCGTTCGGCAGCGCGTCGATCCTGCCGATCAGCTACGCCTACATCCGCATGATGGGCGCCCGCGGGCTCGCCCGCGCCAGCGCGGTGGCGATCCTGAATGCGAACTACATGGCGTCCCGGCTGCGCGACGCCTATCCGGTGCTGTACGTCGGGCGGAATGGCCGGGTCGCCCACGAGTGCATCATCGACTGCCGTGGCTTCCAGGCCGAGGCGGACGTGATGGTGGAGGACATCGCCAAGCGCCTGCAGGATTATGGCTTCCACGCCCCCACCATGTCATGGCCCGTCGCCGGCACCCTGATGATCGAGCCGACCGAGAGCGAGCCGAAAGCCGAGATGGACCGGTTCTGCGAGGCGATGCTGGCCATCCGCGCCGAGATCGCCGCCATCGGCGACGGCAGGCTGGACCGCGCCGACAACCCGCTGAAGAACGCCCCGCATACCGCGGCCGAGACGACGTCCGACAGCTGGAGCCACGCCTACTCCCGCACCCAGGCCGCCTTCCCGCTGCCATGGGTGCGGACGACCAAGTATTGGCCACCGGTCAAGCGCGTGGACAACGTATACGGCGACCGCAACCTCGTATGCACCTGCGCCCCGCTCGAAACCTACGCCATGGCTGCGGAGTAGCCGCCTCATCGCACGATGCTGCGGCAGGCAGCCGGAAGCGGCGGCGGGGGCGTCGACTGCGCGGGGGCGGGTGGTTCGTCCAATCGGGTGAACCACCAGCCGAGCGCGTCGCAGCCGTCGCCGGGCGGCGGGGGCGGGGCGCCATCGCGGCAGTCGGGTTGGTCCGCCGGACAGCGGAAATGGATGTGCATGTGGGCGGCGTGCCCGTACCACGGCCGCACCAGCCGCAGCCACGCGCGGTCGCCGGTCGCGATCCGGCACAGCTGCTGCTTGATGGCGGCGTTCACTAGGACCCGATCCACGCCGGGCAACTGGGTCGCGAGCCGGATGAGCGTCGTGACACCCGGCATCCAGCGCGCCGGGTCGATGTCACGCTGGTCGGGGCGCACCAGGCTGAGCGGTTCCAACTGGTCTCGCCCGGACGCGTCCAAGCGAGGCTTCGCCGTGACATCCAGGTAGATGTCGGCGTCCAACCCGAGCTGATGGCTGGCGTGGCCGCCGGGGATCGGGCCGCCGCCGGGTCGCGATAGGTCGCCCACAAACAACGGCGGCAGCCCGGCGTCGTGCGCTTCCACGGCCAGGGTCTCGACTGCGCCGACCACGGCCGGATGTCCCCAGAAGCTGCTGCGGCTGGCGCGGATGGTGCTGTACCCGGGACCCTCGGCCGGCAACTCGATCGCGCCGGCGATGCAGCCCGAGGCCTGGCCGCCGATGATGTGGACCGGATCGGCCGACGCCGCGGCCGAAACGGCGAACGATGCGGCGAACAACGCCAGGCGCCATGAAACGGTCATGCCCCTACGTTGACGCGTCCTGCCCGGTTCTGCCAGATGCCGCGCATGACCCAACGTTTTCTCGTCACCGGCGGCGCAGGCTTCGTCGGCAGCCACCTGGTCGCCCTCCTGGCCGATCGCGGCGCCGAGGTCGTCGTGATCGACAGCCTCGTGCAGGGCCACCGCGCCGCTGTCCCGCCAGGGGTCCGGCTGATCGAGGCCGACGTCAGGGACGAAGCGGTGCTCGACGCCGTGCTGGCCGAGGGGGACTGGCACGCGCTGTTCCACTTCGCCGCCCTATCGCTGGTCGGCGAGAGCATGCGCGAGCCGATGCGCTACCTGCGGGAGAACGCGAATGGCGGCTACGCGCTGATCGACGCGTGTATTCGCCACGAGGTGAAGCGGTTCATCCTGTCCTCGACCGCAAACCTGTTCGGCACGCCCGAGACGGTTCCGATCGACGAGACGGCGCGGATCGACCCATCCTCCCCGTATGGTGAGAGCAAGCTGACGATCGAGCGGGCGCTGCGCTGGGCCGGCGAGCTGCACGGGTTGCACAGTGCCTGCCTGCGGTACTTCAACGCAGCGGGCGCCGACCCGGCGGGGCGCATCGGCGAGGACCACGATCCCGAGACGCATTTGATCCCGCTGGTGATCGACGCGGCGCTGGGCCGCCGCGAGGAGGTCGTGATCTTCGGCGCCGACTACCCGACGCCGGACGGCACGTGCATCCGCGACTACGTCCACGTGACCGACCTGGCCGATGCCCATATGTGCGCGCTCGGGCAACTCGACGACCGCAGCGTCACCTATAATCTCGGCAACGGCGCCGGGCATTCCGTGCGCGACGTGGTCGCCGCGGTGGAGGAGGTGACGGGCCGCCGCGTCCCGATCCGCCTCGGCGACCGCCGCGCCGGCGATCCGGCGGTGCTGGTCGCGGCATCCGGCCGGATCAGGTCCGAGGCCGGCTGGTCGCCCCGCTATGCCGGGCTACGGGAGATCGTGCAGACCGCGTACGCCTGGCGGCTGGCGCATCCAAAGGGTTACGACGACCGGTCCTGACCTACGTCTGGTCGCCGCCGGTCGCGGGGATGGCGAGGTAGGCGATGCGCTTGGCTTCCTTCCGGCCGCGGGCCACGGAGTCCAGGATCAGCCCGCAGGTGAAGCTGAGGAAGGCGAGGCCGACCAGGGTGGCGGCCAGCACCGCCGTCGGCAGGCGCGGCACCAGGCGGGTAGCGAAGTATTCGATCACGACCGGGGCGCCCAGCACCCCCGCCAGCCCCAGCAGCACGAATCCCGCCAGGCCGAAGAACTCCAGTGGCCGGACCTCCTTCACCAGCACGACGATCGTGCGCAGGATGCGAAGGCCGTCCGTGTAGGTCCGCAGCTTGGACGCCGACCCCGCCGGGCGGTCGCGGTAGGCTGACGGCAGCTCGCCGACGGGCATGTGCAATTCCAAGGCGTGGACGGTGAACTCCGTTTCCGTCTCGAATCCGCCGGCCAGCGCGGGGAAGGACTTCACGAACCGGCGCGAGAACACCCGATAGCCGCTCAGCATGTCCGACACGCGATCGCCGAAGATCAATCGTACGATGCCGGACAGCACACGATTACCGAGTTGGTGCCCGGAGCGGTATGCGCCTTCGCTGGTGGGAATGCGGGTGGCGTTGACCATGTCGAGTCGTTCGTCATGCAGGCGACGCACCATCTCAGGCGCGTCGGACGCGTCGTAGGTGTCGTCGCCGTCGACCAACACGTAGGCGTCCGCTTCGACGTCGGCGAACATGCGGCGCACTACCCGGCCCTTGCCTTGCAGGGCTTCGAACCGCACCACGGCGCCGGCCTCGCGCGCGGCGATTGCGGTGCCGTCGCGGGAGTTGTTGTCGTACACGTACACTCGGGCGTTCGGCAGGGCCGCGCGGAAGTCGGCCACGACCTTGCGGATCGCGACCTCCTCGTTGCAGCAGGGGATTAGGACGGCGACCCTCATTTGAATACGACGCCACGCGACAGGTTGAAATTGGCGAACATGCCCGCGACGGCGCCCGCTGCGACGGCGTAGATCGGTTGGTCGGCGCACAGGGGTGAAACCGTCACCAGGGTGAAATAGGTGCCCCGGTTCAGCACGAAGCCGAGCAGGTTGGCGACCACGAAGCGCGCCCATTGCCGCAGGGTGGATCCCTGGCCGAGGCCGCGGAACGTCCACATCCGGTTCAGTGCCCAGGTCACGGTCACCGCGACGAGATAGCTCAGCAGCCCGGCAGCGTACAGCCCCGCCCAATCGCGCGTCGAATAGACCACGACCGCATCCACCATCAGCCCCGCAACGCCCACCGTCGCGAACTGCACGAACTGCGCCCCGAGGATCAGGTGCGCGGGCGAAATCCACCGCCGTGCAGAACTGGGCAGGATGGCGTGGAGGCTGACGAACAAACCATGCATGGTGGGCTTGTAGCTGAAGCGATCCGGCGCTGCCATCGTTGGTCATATCCTCGCGCAGGCTGCGAGTTCGTGAGGGATGGCTGGGCGTGTGGTCTGGGATTGACCTGGTTTGGATACTGCTGGCGAAGTCGGGACGGATTTGGCAGGAGGGTGGACTTTCGTCGCATGGGGCTTGAGCGCCCGCATTTCTGAGGCCCGCCCTGTCACTCCGTCCCTCTCCGTTTGCGACGGTTCCCGCGTTCACGGCCGCTGTTGCGCGCGCTGCCTTGCGGCGCGGCAGCCCGCATCTGCGCTTGCGCCAATATCCATGGATCAGCAGTTCGTTGCGTTGTGTCCCAGCCACGGGCAGCCGGCCGAGGCGCCATGGCGATGCGGGTGGCGCTGAACGCCCTGGCCATTGCCGCACCCGATTGGCTGCGTTTGCACGCCGACCCGGCCTGGACGGACCGTTACGGCAAGCCTGCAGGCGACCATGGCATCCCGCTGAGTGAGGCCGCGCGGCAGGCCTACGCCGAGGGGATCGGGCGTGACGGCCACGCGCTGCTCGCAGCCGTTGCGGCGCTGGATGCGCCGGCATGGCTGCGCGAGGTGCCGGCGGTGATGCTGCTGCGGCGGGTCTGGACACAGAACTTCTGCCTGATGTCGGCCAAGGGCGGCGCTCAACGCGGGACGAAGACATGCGACGACGAGCGGCCGCACCTGATCAGCCACGTCGGTCGCGACGCCCTCGGGCCCCGGGCATGGATCGCTCGCCACCAAGGGGCTGTTGCCGAGCCAACACCTTGTGCACGCCGGCCACGTGGATGCGGACTAACTGGTGGCCAGCGCGCGCGGTCACAGCGTCGCGCTGATCGGGCCGAGGCTTGAAGACAACCAATGCCAGACCAAACGCAGGGCGCCCTCACCATCCAGGACTTCACGCGCGATTGGCATGGGCAGCTGGCAACCGGCCCGGCCGGACACACCAGCCAAAGCTGGACTGCCAACCACAACCAGAAACGGACGGTGATGCGCATGCGCTTGTCAACAACACACGGCAAACCATGCGCGCTGAAGCCGCACCTCGCCGTGCCCGCTAGGTCAGGCTCGCCAAAACCCACCTGCAACACGTGCTCACTGCCGCCGCCATGAACCTCCACCGCCTCGGCCCCTGGCTCGCAGGCACACCACGCGCGAGAACGCGCCAATCCGCCCTTGTCCAGCTTATGGCCGTGCCAGCACCCACCCAACGACTTCCCCAGCAGTATGCAAACCAGGTCAATCCCATTCCTCAGGCTGCTGGAGCTGCAGGCCAAGCACGGCTTCGCCATCAAGGGGTTGGGCGACCAGGAACAATGCCAGGCGATCGAGGCCGGTGGCACGATCGAGACCCTCCGGCGCGTGCTGCCAAAGGGGGGATGCCGGAACTGCTCAGCACCGTACGTCAGGAGACCAGACGCGGCCGGAAGATTGCCGGGCTGTTCCGGGACGGCAAGGCAGCGGAGGCGCTGGCCATGAAGCGCGAGGACGGCACCGCCTGGCTGGTGGGCGGTGACCAGGACCAGGTGATCGAGCGCATCGCGGACCTCTACAGGCGGCGCCGCCGCGAGGAGGAAGCAGCGCGGCCCAGCTTCAGCCCGTCGCCATACTGATGTGATACCCGTTGGCGTAAAAGCTGACCCCTCCCTTTGGCGTAATGCGTGGACCAGATTGGGCCGCGAACGCCGGCACGGTCAGGTCGAGACTTATGGTAACTGGTATGAGGCGCTGTCCAATGACCGAATCGGGTGGAGAGCGTACCTTCAGCCAAAGGGTTTAAATATAGCAATGCAGGCGTTTGCCGGGCAGCAAGTCATAGGGCGCCATCCATCCTGGCAGCGCCGCAATTCGCTGCAGCCAGGCGTTCACCGATGGATGACTTACCGCCAGATCGTAACCGCTCTCGTGCGTTGGGAATACGAGGTATCCGGTCATCGACAGATCGACGATCGTCGGATAATCGCCGACGATGAATGGCTGATCCTGAAGCCGGCGTTCAATGATGCCCAGGAAATCATCGACCCGGCGGCGCATGAAATCGAGCACATGGGGATCGGTCGCGGATGTGAACGCACGTCGATAGCGATACATCGCCATAAAGCCGCTCAGCTTTTGGTTGTCCCAAAAAAGCCAGCGCAGGACTTCGTAGCGCGACGTCTCGTCGGCACCCTGAAAGCGGCCGAATCGGTCGGCAAGGCGCAGGAGGATCGGCGCCGTTTGAGTGAACGGCACGCCATTTTCCTCCAGGACGGGAATTTCGCCCATAGGATTGACGGCCTGGCGCCACTCGGGAGTCCACGTCACGCCGCTGCCGAAATCCGTCCAGACCGGCTCGAATGCCCGCCCGCACAGCGTCAGCATGAGCGCCAGCTTGTAGCTGTTCCCGGATTCCGGAAAATAGTGCAGACGATACTCGGTCATGGTTCACTCCTCAGGCGAGCACATCGCGGACTTTCCTCGCGAGGACCTTCGCTATACCC
>JAABVA010004126.1_pt1 | contig 13545 bp, 14 predicted proteins | sample 5560331 | NCBI WGS metagenome assembly JAABVA01 (sample SAMN12812661, study PRJNA571458) | rock metagenome | isolation source: Antarctica rocks | place: Antarctica: Victoria Land, Mt New Zealand sud | collected 2016-01-07 | reverse complement strand
CAAGGAATACAGCGGTAATGAGCAGGATGATGAGGCCTTGCAGGACATTCACCAAGGGGTAAGGGACGTTGGTGTTTATCTGCATGCCGTTGGAACCGGCCATCATGTTGGCGTAGAAGACGGCGGCTACGATCGCCGCCCAGGGGTTCAGGCGCGCCAAGAGGGCGACGGTGATGCCCAGGAATCCGTAGCCGGGCGAGAAGGTCTGCAGGAAGCGGCCGCCGTTCGGGCCGAGGACGAAGATCGCTCCGGCCAGCCCGGAAACCGCACCTGAGGTGGCCATCACCTGCATGCTCATGCGCTTGGGGCTGATACCGGTGTAAGCCGCGAACCGGTTCATCTGTCCGATCGCGCTGACTTTTAAACCCCACACCGAGCGGGTCAGCACAAGCCCTAGCGCCACCGTCACGACGAGCGCGAGGACGAGGTCCAAGCCGATCCCATACTCCGGGCTGAAGACCGGCAGCATTGCCGAGTCTGCGACCTTGGGCGAACCCGCCAAGCCGGCCGCCGGATCCCTGAATGGCCCGGTGACGAAGTATGCCGTCAATAGCACGGCGATGGAGCTCATCATCAACGTGGTGACAATGATGTCCACCTTCCAGAAGGCGAAGAGCGCCCCCGGGATAAGGCCCCACACGAGGCCTGCTGCAAAAGCGGCGGCGAGGCAGAGCAGGATGAGCAGCGGCCCGGGCAGGTCCTGGAACGTGAATCCGACCCATGCCCCGGCGAAGGCACCCACGTATAGTTGGCCCTCGCCTCCGATATTGAAGAAGCCCGCGCGAAAGCTGACGATGACCGCGGACGAGAGGACGAGAAGAGGAATGAGTTGCGCAAGCAAGGCGCCCATGCCTTGCGGTGAGGTAAAGCTGGAGAAGAACAGCTCGTTGTAGGCCGAGATCGGGTTCGACCCGATGGCAAGGATGATGCCTACACCGATCAGTAGCGAAAGTGCGACGGCAATCACCGGCTGGGACGCGCTGGTAAAAACTCCAGCCGCTACGTCACGCATCCAGGAGCCGGATACGGTGTCGGCTTTCGGTTCTGTTGTGGGCCTGGGCGTCGGTGCAGGATCGTTGGGAGACTGGGTTGGGGGTCCCGACGGGTCGACCGATGCCAGGCTCGTCGCCGCATGTGTCGATGAGACGAGTGCAGCGATCTTTTCGTGTTCGACCTCGGCCTCGGCGACGGCAGCGGCATCGGGTGCCACGCCCGCCATCGCCAACCCGACCGCGGTCTCGGTCATGTCATCGTGCGTGAACTGAGCGGCGACCGCTCCGCGGTACATCACCAATAGACGGTCGGACAGCGACATGACCTCGTTGAGGTCGGCTGACAGCAGGAGCACGGCTGCCCCACGGTCCCGAGCCGAGACAAGCGCGTTGTGGACGAACTCCATGGCGCCAACGTCCACCCCCCGAGTGGGTTGACTGACGAGGAGGACGCTGGGCTGGGCATCAAACTCTCGCGCGATGACGACCTTTTGCATGTTGCCGCCCGAGAGTGTGCCAACGGCGGTGCTCGGACTGGCACCGCGGATGTCGAACTCCCGGATGAGGCGTCGAGCCAACGCCCGGACGGCTCGGTTACTGAGCCATCCGTGTCGCGCTATCGGCGGAGACAGGTGAGTGGCTGCGACGTTGATGGCCACACTTAGCTCGGGTGCTGTCCCCTCGTGTTGGCGGTCCTCAGGAATGTAAGCCAGACCGTTGTGTCGGCGGTCGGCGACGCTTGCTATGGTGACGTCTTTGCCGCCGAGGATGACTTCACCTGAGCTGATGGCTCGCATGCCCGCGATGGCGGCCGCGAGCTCTGTTTGCCCGTTGCCCTCGACTCCGGCGATACCGACGATCTCTCCGGAGCGGACCGCGAAACTTACACGGTTGACGGCGGTTACTCCGCGATCGTCGACAACCGTGAGATCGTGGAGTTCCAACGCCGTGTCCCGTGGACTGGCCGGTGTGTGCTTAATCCGCAGAAGCACCTCGCGTCCGACCATCATCTTGGCAATATCGGGCTCAGAAAGACCCGCCGCCGGGCGCGTGTCGATGGTTTGACCGTCACGGATGACGGTGATGTCGTCGGCAATGGAGAGTACTTCTCCCAGTTTGTGAGAGATGAACAGGATCGCGCATCCTTTTTGCGCTAGGGACCGGATTACTACAAAGAGGTCGTCGCTCTCGCTCGGTGTCAGTACCGCGGTCGGTTCGTCCAAGATCAGGAGCCGGGTGTCGTGGCTGAGCGCCTTCAACACCTCGACCCGCTGACGGAGACCGACCGAAAGTGTCGACACGGTTGCCGTGGGGTCGATAACAAGGCCAAAGCTGTCACTGAGTGAGCGGACTTCGTCTTCCATTCGCCTGTTGTCAAGCTGACCGGAAGTGACCACCAGTTCTCGACCGAGGAATATGTTGGCCGCGACGGTGAGTGAGGGCACCAGCTTAAAGTGCTGGTGGACCATGCCGAAGCCGAGAGATGAGGCCTTTTGGGGATTGGTAATGACCGTCTGCACTCCGTCGACCAGAATTTGGCCACTATCGGGTCGGGCGGTGCCCGCGATCATCGTCATCAGCGTTGTCTTACCCGCGCCGTTCTCTCCGGCGATAGCGTGAATGCGGCCAGCGTCCACCGTCAGAGATATGCGGTCATTGGCCAGGAGTGCGCCGAAGGACTTGCTGAGCTCTCGGAGTTCGAGAAGGGGAGGTGCCATGTGTTCCGCCGATCTCTGCAAGGGGGTGCGCCAATCAGGCGCGCGGGACGATACGCGTTGGCCGTCCCTCCCCAGCGGGGACGGCCAACGCTGGCATCACAGGATTGTGGGAACCTTGATGGCCCCGTCTGCCACCTGCTTGGCGTAACTGTCTACTTTGCTTTTGATATCATCTGGCACAAGGTTGCTGTTGTTGTCGAAGTCGAGCCCGACGCCCTTGTTGGCCAACCCGTAGTTGGTCGTCTCCCCGTACTTCAGTTTCCCGGCTGCGGCATCGTCTACAGCAGACGAGAGCGACTGGCCGATGTTCTTCAGCATCGACGCGAGAATGAAACCGGGCTGGATAGCGTTCTGGTTGGCGTCTACGCCGATCGCGTAGTGTTTCGAGGCCGCGGCGGCCTTCAGGACTCCAGCTCCTGATCCGCCCGCGACCTGGAAGACCACGTCTGCTCCCTGGCTGTACATCACGTTGGCCTGGTCGAAGCCCTTATTGGAATCGGTGAAACTGCCTACGAAAGAGACCTTGACCTGGATGCTAGGGTCAACTACCTCGACGCCCTTCTTGAAACCGACGACGAAGTCATTGATGACAGGGATGTCCATACCACCGACTAATCCCACGACTTTCGAGCCGGTGGCCAACGGGAACTTGTCCTTGTTCGTCGTCACCAGCCCGGCGAGTACACCGGCAACGAAGGAGCCCTCGTTTTGACGGTACTTGATCGAGGCGACGTTCGGCTGCTTCACCTCGTCGTCGTAGATGATGTATTTCTGCTTGGGGTACTTCGGGGCATCCTGGTTCAGTATGTCGTGCATCTGCGTCGTGCCGGTGATGACGATGTCCCACTTACCGCTAGACACGGACTCCAGGTTCGACTTCCACTGGGCCGGGTTGTTCGCGTCCGACTGGACGATCAGGATCTTGCTTCCAGCGGATTCCATCTTCTTCATACCTCTGGCCGCATCGTCGAAGAAGCCTTGGTCGCCTAGCGGGCCGCTAAGGACATTGGCCACCGATGGACGTGTCGTACCACCGGAGGAGGCGTTCGAGGAGGGCGTAGGGGATGAGCTCCCGCATGCCGACAGGAAGATCGCGGCGCTGCCGATAATTGCCAGTCGCCCTTTGGTGGTTCCCTTCATGACAGTTGCTCCTTTGGATATGTTTGAAAGCAAGGGCATAGCGTCTGAACTTCATTTCATGTGCGCCCGCCGATCTCGGGTGGACCATCCTCGAGTGGCAGGCTCATCAGAAGTGCCGCGACATCGTCGCGCGTCGGCATTCCGGTGGTCGCGCCTAGCGCACCCGTGGACAGGGTGGCAGCACAGACCGCCCACCGCACGGCTTCGAGGAACTCGTCGCCGCGGGTAAGGGAGTCAGCAAGCGCGCCGACGAACGTGTCCCCGGCGCCCGTAGTGTCGACGACGGTGACTGGCGGCGCCGCTATCGTCGAAAGCCGACCCTGATGCCAGACCAGGGCCCCTTCACCGCCCAGAGTGACAACCATGAAGGCGGGCAACTTGCTGTCTACCAGTCGGTCCGCTGTCATCTGTTGCTCGTCGGTGGCGGGGAACCCGGCGACTGCCTCGAACTCACTTTCGTTCACGATCAGCACGTCGACCAGTCTTAGAAGGCCGTCGTCGAGCGGCTGCGCCGGCGCTGGATTCAAAACAAATACCCCGCGGGCGTATTCAGCCGCCCGGCGCACCGCTTCTAGAGGCACTTCCAACTGCGCGACTACCACCGTGGCTGCTCGGATCGACTCCGCTGCCTCGTCCACATGCTGCACGAGCAGCGCGGCGTTGGCACCGCCGATCACGACGATCGAGTTTTCGGCCTGGGCGTCCAGCATCACCAACGCTCGCCCCGTTGACTCAGCCGGCAAGGTCTTGAGAAGACTGACATCGACTCCCTCGTCTCGCAAGGCCGCCCTGACAGCTTCCCCAGCCGCATCCCCGCCCACCCGGCCAACGAGCGCTACTGACTGGCCCAGCCGCGCCGCAGCAATCGCCTGGTTTGCACCCTTTCCGCCGCAGAACTCCTGATAGCCCGTGGCCATGACGGTCTGGCCGGGTCGAGGCAGCACCGACACCGATGCGACGAGATCGACATTGGCGCTGCCGATCACGACGATCTGGGGTTCTATGGGCGCCATTGCACATGCCTTGTCCCGAACGAGAAAACGTATTCTTGTGCTCGCAGCGAGTCAAGGGCAGGATGAGGTCGTTGTCAAGAGCCGGACAGAACTCGTGCCCAACGCGTGACCAACGGGGCGTTCACGAGCGCATGCCGGTAGACGCCAGAGCTTCATCCTCGGGGGTGATCCATCATCAGACGTGCGACGGTGCGAGATGTGGCGGCGGCCGCACAAGTTTCACAAGCGACGGTGTCCCGGGCTCTGTCCGGAAACGAGACGGTGAACCCAGTCTTGGCCAGACGGGTCATCTCGGCGAGCGAGAAACTTGGGTACACCGCGAATGTGGTGGCTCGGGCCCTGCGCACGCAGCAGACCGGGACAGTGGGTGTCGTAGTCCCCTCGCTCAGCAACCCATTTTTCATCGTTGCGGTGGAGACCCTGGAGGGAGTCCTCGCTCAATCTCAGCGCTCATTGATTCTGTGCTCTGCTCGTGACAGCGCGGCGGTTGAGGCCGACCACATCTCTCTGTTGCTCGCCCGGATGGTCGACGGGCTCGTTGTCATCCCGGTGTCTCAGGCAGGTTCCCGGCGGGCGTTGAAGGCTGCCGCCAAGCAGGTTCCGGTGGTCCAGTTCGACCGGTTCGTGTCGTTGACTGGCACGGATTTCGTCGGAGCGGACAACGCCACCGGGGTGCGTCAAATGGTGGAGCACGTTCGTGCGCTGGGCTCCCGAACGCTGGCTTATGTGGGGGCTGAACCGACGAACAGCTCCGCTGCCGAGCGGCTCAACTCGTTCAGGCTCCTTGCCGCACAGGGCAGTTCCCATCTCCCGCGACCAGAGTTTCTCGGTACCTTCAGCATGCAGTGGGGGTGGGAAGCTGGCGAACGACTACTCACTGCTGGCTCGTTGCCGGATGCGGTGATCTGCGGTGCCGACGTGATCGCCGTCGGACTCCTGGCGGTACTTCGCGAGGCCCACGTCGAGGTGCCTCGAGACGTGAATATGGTCAGCTACGACGATTCACCGATGGCAAGTATCACCTCGCCGATGCTGACATCTATTCGACAACCCGTCGAACCCATGGCCGAGGAGGCGATCCGCCTTCTCGACGACGGCGGAAAGGCAGGTCAGCGGAGACCCCGCAAGCGCATCTTCGCTCCAACCCTCGTTGTCAGGGAGTCGAGCGAGGCTAAGCTTGCATTTCGCAGCGTTTGACCGGCCGACAGCCCTGACCTTGCGCCGCTGGAAGACCACCGCCAACATTGGCTCGGTCACCATGCCTCGCCGGGAGTTGGCGGGTTCATCTGGACGGCCGTGCCCGCGGTCGTCATGTTCCCTCTCGCTGCACTGAAGAGACGAACTGGCCCGGCGCTCGGGAATCCGGCGCTGGTCGCCGAGGGCCGAGTGACGTTCATCGACGGGCTCCTCGCCGTCGCCGTACTCCCGGGATGGCCTTGGCCTTCTCCTCGGGTGGTGGCGGACGGATCCGGTGACCGGGTTCCTTATTGTCTATTACGCCTTTCGGGGAGCGATTCACATTTTCCGCTGCGAGGGTTCCTAGCCGTGTCGGCGTGGGGCAGGTCGTCGTCGGCGGCCTGGTGCTGGTGTGGCTGGTCCTCGTTCTCGTGCTTTGGCTCGAGCAACGCAAACACCCAGGTCGTGCGTCGCTCACGGATCTTCTTCGTCTCGCCCCAGACGTGGTGCTCCTCCTGAAGCGTGTCGCCTCCGATAGAGACGTGCCGGTCGGGGTCCGGATCTGGTTGGGAGTGTTGCTGGTGTATCTGATCTCCCCGATCGACCTCATCCCGGACTTCATTCCCATCCTGGGCTAGGCCGATGACGCGTTGGTCGTCGTTATCGCTCTTCGCTTCGCGACCAGGAGAGCCGGAAGCGAAGCCATCACGAAACACTGGCCAGGGACCTTGGCCGGCCTCGCAGCGGTCCTCCGCCTGGCCGGGTTGCCCTCACCCCGACAGGTCAACCGCTATAGGTCAGTCAGTGGATGCTGACTATTGCTTCTCGGGTGGATGTGATGAACAGGCTGACCGAGCGATGGCCGATCCAACCAGATCCCGGATTCTGCTCTCGTGCTCGATGGGCCCGGATATCCCGGTGCATTGGCGCGCGAACTGGAACTATCACGGTCGAACCTGTCGAACCGCATGTCCTGTCTGCCGGGCTGCGGTCGAGGGGCTGCTGCGTACCTAGTCTCAATTTAGTCTCAATTGCGGCTCTCCCCAACGTCGTTGGCCTCCCAGAGGAGTCCGCTGAGCCGGGTCGCAATGTCCTTACGGATGGGCTCGACGACGTGGGCGTAGCGCACGGTCATGGCTGAGTCCGACCAGCCCATGATCCCCATCATCGAGCGCTGGTCGACGCCCAGCAGGAGGAGCACCGTGGCCGCCGTGTGCCGGGCATCGTGAAGCCTGCCGTCTCGGATTCCCGCCGCGGTGAGGAGGGCCTTCCAGTGGCTCCTATCGGTGCTCGGGTTGATCGCCCCGCCGGTCTCGTCGGCAAAGAGCCAGTCCGCGTCGGTCCACATCTGAGCGGCCATCTGGCGCTCGGCCTCCTGTCGGGTCTGGTGTGCGCGCAGGAGGTGGACGAGTTGGTCGGGCAAGCCGATGAGCCGGCGCCCTGCTTTCGACTTCGTCGAGTCAGTGTCTGCGCGCGTCTTGATCCGGTCAGGGCAGTGGCCGGCGCGATCGTGTCCACAGGTCCCGCCGCAGCCGTGAGAATAGGTCGGCCTGAGCCGGTTCCTGCTCACGGTCAGGGTGTGGGTCTCCCAGTCCACGTCACTCCACTTGAGCCCCAGAGCCTCACCTTGGCGCAGGCCGAGTGCGAGAGCGATGACCCATCGGGCGCCGTTGCGTACCTGCGCGGCCGTAGTGAAGAGCTGTTTGACCTCCTCCACGCTGTACGGGTCGATCTCCTCGTCCTCGATCCGAGGCGTACGGGCCAGAAGCGCGGGGTTCTTGCTGAGGTAGCCGCGTCACACCGCTTCGTTCAGCGCAGTCCTGACGGTTCGGTGCACCTGGTGCGCCGTAGCGGGCCGGGTGAGGGTGCCGCGGTTGGTCGTGGTGGCGAGGAGCCGGACGTAGAGCCGTTCCAGGTGCTCGGGCTGAAGCGCGGTGAGGCGGTGCTTGCCGATGCCTGGGATGAGGTGGTGGTTTACCGCGACCCGGTAGCCGGCCAGAGTGTTGACCTTGACGTAGGGGGCGGTCAGGTCTTCGAGCCAATGGGTCAGCCACTGCTCGACGGTCCAGTTCTCACCAGGGCGGGTGAGCCGGCCGGCGTCACGGCCCTTCTCGAGGGCGCGGACCTTGGAGGTGACGGTGGCCTTGCTGGACGACATCACGTGACGGCGGTCGGATCGTCCGTCGTCGCGGACGCCGACGGTAACTCGTCCGTGCCAGTAACCGTCTTTCCCCTTGTAGATGCTGGACTGGCCGTCGCGTTGCCTACCCATCAGGCAACGTCGTGGTCAGCCCTGCGCAGCGACGCGACGAATGTTTCAAGCGCGTCGATGGGGATGCGTCGAAGCCGGCCGATGGTCACGGATTCGACCGCGCCGCTCTTGACGAGGGCGTACATCAGGGTGCGTCCAACCCCCAGCCGGTCGGCCGCTGCTTCGACGGTCAGGACGAGCGGGGTGACGTTGGTGGTCGTCGTGGTCATGGTCCGGTCTCCTTCGAACTGGGCGGCATTGGGAAAGATGTCGAGCGTGTTCATAGCGAGCGGACTCACTCCCTTCGGTTGTTGAACCGCTCCAAGGTGGTGAGGTCCGCGGTCACTACGACTCGACACTCTCTGTTGCTCGTCTACGAGGTCCTCGGGTCACTATTCGCTCGAAGGCTCCCCTCTAGAGACTGAGCCCACTGGCGGCGATCGCCCGGTCGGTTGGGAGTAGACCGAACCGGGACGGCACCAGGCCTCTCATCCGTGGCGAGAGGTCCGCAACCCGCTCCCGCGCCTCGCGGGTCGTTTGGCCCAGCTTCGGTACGTCTTGCGGTCGGGCGACGACGAGGCGGCCCTTCGCGCGGTCGTCGATGATGGCGGCTCGCGGTTGGATCGCACGGGCGCGGATGAACAGCAGGTGCGAGCCGAGCAGCTGTCCGGCCAGCGCGTCGATGGTCACCATTCGCGCGGCGAGAGTATCCGTGGCGAGCGACAGGTTGCGCACGGCCTGGTCAACGTTGATGCGTTCGAGGGCCGCTGTCTGCGACCGGAGCGTTGCTTGGGCGCTGGCGAGGACACTGAACGTTTCTCTGGTGGCGGCGGTGTAGTGGAGCGACGGAGTCATGGCGGTGGTCAGGGCTTCCCAAGCGGCCCCCGCCGCATGCAGCGCCAGCGCGGTGGTCCTGACTTGCTCGCGCAGTCCGGCGATCGTCTCCACCCGCGCCGGCTGTTGCTCTCCCATCAGCTTGAGGGCGGCGTCGGAGGTCGCCAGGATGTGCACGCCGGTAGACATGATGTTGCGCAGCACGTCGACGCTCGGGACTGACTGTCTGAGGTCGTCTCGGGCGGCGAGGGTCCATTCCTCGAGCGCCACCTCGAGCCGGTCATCGAGGGTGCCGGTGGTCGGGCGTGGGTGGTTCGATGCGACGTGCCCGAGCTGCGGGTATGCGTCGTGACCGGCAAGGGCGTCTACGGCTTGCTCCGTGTACTGCGCGATCCGTAGCGCACGAGCGGCTTCGGTGATCGGCAGGTGGGTGAGGGCGTACCGGGCGACGACGGAGGCGATGGACAGGACGTGGCGCACCGCCGCGGCGGTGTGCCGGTCGTCGGTGAGACGGCCACCGAAGCGGTCGACGTCAACGGTGGTGAGGACGTCCGCGAGGCCGCCGAGAGCCACGGACAGTCGCGCGAGCGGATTCGGGTCGCCGCCTGTAGCGGGTGTGACGTCGGGTCGTGTGTCGAGTTCGTCGGCGTCGATGAGCCACCCGTGCTTGACGAGCTGGCTGTCCAGTTCGCCCCCGCGCAGAGCCCTGGTGACCCGGTTGACGGAGGTGCCGAGGAGACGGGCTGCTTCGACGGCGCTGTACGTCTCGCCGCGGACGGGTCGGATCGGTTGGGGGTAGGCCTTGAACGTGGTGATGACGGCTCGTGTGATTCCCGGATCGCAGCCGGTGAGCTTCCGGCCGGGTCCGACGATGAGGTGCAGAGCCCGGTAGAGCGTGTCGTCGAACGCCTCCCACTGCGCGAGCGTGATCGTCGCGTTGCTGGCGATGAGATCCCGGGCGCGCCGGTCCGCGACAGCCAGGAGCTCCGCCGCGGTCGTATTGGTCACGGCCGGGTTGCCAGTTGGTCGGCGAGTCGTCGCAGCTCGACGACGTGCCAAATCCAGATCAGCAGGTCAGGCCCGGCCGAAGGTGTGTCAAGGGCGTCGAGGGCCCGGGTGAGGCAGTCGTGAACGGACGAGGTCGACGGTGGCTGGATGGGGTAGACGGTGGGATCGATGGCGCCGGCGACGAGTCTGATCTGGCTGGCCAGAGCGCTCCAGGCCGAGTAGATGTCGCCGTCAGCGAGGGCCTCGGCTTTGTCGGCTGCGGTATGCAGGTGGGTCAAAGCCCGTACAGCAGGGCCCTGTTGGGCGGCGATACTCACCGGCCCTCCGAGACGGGATGTGGCATGCGGAGACGTCGTTGGTCAGTCACCGGCGTCATAGCAGGCCGATGCCGTTGTCGCGACTGGGGTCTTGACGTGACAGGTCCAGCGGTCTCGCCGATCCGGCATACGCCGGACGGGTCCCGGGGTAGCGACGCAGGGCCGTTGAGAAGGCGCCGTTGGCGTTCCATCCTTGCCGTGTCATCTCGCGTTCGGCCTGGTCGAGTAGTTGGCGCGCGGCGGCAGGGGAGATCTGGTTGATGAGCGGGGCAAGCAACTGGCGCGCGCGGCTCACGGGGTCGCCCCTGCCGTCGCCACTGCCGTCGATGGCGATTCGGGCGAGCTCCCGGCCGGGGAGCGTCGGGGTGATGAATCCGACGGGCCGCGGGGTGGCTGAGTTGCTGAACGCATGCAGGCCTGGGGTTCCGTGCCGACGGATCCAGTCGGCGGGGTCGAGCCCGTCGGGTAGATGGGTGACGTAGGCGATCCTGTGGCGTTGGCCGACGAGCTCGGTGAGCCACCGGTTGGTTCCTTCTGTCCCCGCCGGGTCTGCGTCGAGGGCGATGACCAGGTGCGCGTTGCCGGATCTTGCGAGTACCTGGGCGGCCTGGACGGCGGTGACGGCGACACCGCTGGCGGTGAGGGGTACGAAGTCCGCGGTTCGTCCGGCGGCGGCGGCGGAGGCGGCGAGCGCGAGGGCGTCGAGGACTCCTTCGACGATGACGACGGTCCCGGCCGGGTTGAGGGTGTGGTGGGTGGGTCGGTAGAGGACCTGGGCTTTGTCTAAGGTGGGGGTACGGGTCGGGTTGCGGTACTTCGGGGCTCGGGGGTCGCCGGTGGTGTCCCGGCCGATGAAGCCGCGGATCCGCCGGTCGGGGTCGGGGTCGGGGTCGGTGACGGGGACGATGATGCGGTCGCGGAGGGTGTCGATCAGGCGCCCGCCCCGGGTCTGTTGGGCGAGGTCCATGGCGAGGAGCTCGTCACCTGTCACCCCGCGGTCACGAAGGGCGTCGACGAGTGTCGTCCAGCCGTGGCCGGCGTGGCCGACGACCGCGCCGAGCTGCTGAGCCTGTAGCGGCCGCAGGTCGATCCCTCGGTGGTGGAAGAGGTAGTGCTCCGCGAAGCCAGTGCGAACTGGCGTCGAGAAGTGCTGCCAGGCCATCGCGTTGATCTCGAACCCGCGCTCCGCGGACACGGTGACAACGTCACGATCCCGCGCTGGGAGCGGCCGGGGGGTCGGCGTGCCATACAGGGGGTTCGGTGCTCCAGCGATGCCGGTGGTCAGGCTGCGCGCCGCCTCGATGAAGGTCATCCCGTGCAGGCGACGCACGAAGTCGATGACGTCGCCGTGGGCGCCGCAGCCGAAGCAGGTGAACCGGTCGGGGACGCCCGCGACCGACATCGAGGGCCTGGCGTCGTCGTGGAACGGGCAGCACCCGATGAAGCCGTGTCCGGCTGGTCGCAGCTCGACCCCGTAGGCGCGGACGACGTCCTCGATCGGGTGCTCCCGGCGGATCGTGGCCACGTCGATCTGGCGGAGCTGGCCTCCGTGGACGCTCACAGCTGCGGTCCGCCGGGTTGGGGTGCGAGAGTCGGTGTCGTCTCGTGGCCGGCCACGAGCGAGGCGAAGTCGGCGACGGACATGTGGATGTTGGTTCCGACGGCCTGGGCGAAGGCCGAACGAACCGCCGCGGCGGTCGCGTCCCGGGACAGGACCGTGTACTCGTCCCAGGTCGGGTCGTATGCGTACAGCAGGCCGCGCTCACCGGCCACCGGGTGACGCAGGGAGGATGCGCTGCTCGCCCGCTGGACCCCAGCGCATGCCGTAGTCGTGGTCGACCCCCGGCCGCGACCCGAACTGGGCGGCGAACGCCATCGGGCCGAGCCAGGTCCGGGACTGGGCGACACCGGGTGTCGAGGCCTCCCCCAGGGCAGTGCACCGAAGCGGACCCAGGTCGACGACCCTGTCCTTAAGAGCAGCTGTGAGGCGTTCCGAGATGGCGAAGGCGGTGGAGTCGACGCCGCGGGCAACGACGATGCCTGCGGCGTGGGCGTACGCGTTGCGTTGTCCCAACCGGTACCAGTAGTCGATGTCGTCGCGCTGGTCAATGCTGCGCTGGTCGACGCTTCGGTGGGCGTTGCGGGCCAGCGCGATCATCCGTTCGGCGGCCGGGTCCCAGTGCAGGCGGTGGAAGCCTGACGTGTCATCTGGTGCCATGGTTGCCTCTCCCTCACCGGTGTCCTGCGTTCGATTTGGCTACGTGCGGCGGGGGGCACCATCGATCGCGATGGGCGTCAGTTCGCTTCTGTTGGAGTTGGTTCCACTGGGCGAGTCGCTCGGGGCAGCTCGGGCCGGTGGATCTGCGCGGTGCACTGCGTCTTGCCGGCGAGGTCCCGCAGCAGGGACTCGACGTCACGTAGCGCCCGGAGCCAGTCGATGGCGGCAGTCGCAGGCGCCGAGTCGGCGTAGGAGGCGCGCTCGTGGTCCCGCAAGGCCGAAAGGGTTTCGACCATTCCGTTGTGTCGCAGCCATCAGGGTGGGATGACTCGAGTGTCGAGGGCGAATCGTGAGACGAGCTGGTCGACCCAGTCCTGCAGTTCGTCGGTCCGACTCTCACGTTCTTCTTCTGTGAGGGACGGCCAATGCACCGGGCTGGCAAGCTCACCGAACCTCGAGCCGTAAAGCTGGCCGTCGATGTCCAGGGGCAGCTGGCTCGTCACGACGCGCACCCAGCGGCGGCCTGGAGTTGGCGGCGCAACATCGCGATGATTCCGAAGGTGGCCGCGGTCCGCCCCAGTCGCCGCCAACCGGCGGAGCCGTCCCACACCTCGTGGAGGCGAGCGTGGTGCTGTGGACAGAGCGCGATGAGGTCCTCCGGCTCCTCGGCGCCAAGCCGCATGTAGGTCAGGTGGTGCAGCTGCCCGGAGCGCAGCGACCATCGGCAGCCGCAGACCGTGCAGGCGGGCGCGCAGGACTGGGTCGACGTCCAGTGGTGGTACCACTCACGACGTTTCTGTTGCCATGCGACCGAGTCCATGTAGGCGGTGTACTGCGCCCGCCGGGTGATCCGGCCGCTCGACCATCGACTACCGGCC
>JAABVA010004125.1_pt1 | contig 13546 bp, 9 predicted proteins | sample 5560331 | NCBI WGS metagenome assembly JAABVA01 (sample SAMN12812661, study PRJNA571458) | rock metagenome | isolation source: Antarctica rocks | place: Antarctica: Victoria Land, Mt New Zealand sud | collected 2016-01-07 | reverse complement strand
TAGAGAATCTGGCAGACGACTATCGACAGAAGCTCTGACACTTGATTAAAGTGCTTGGGATAGCGCAGTTGGATCGCAATGTAATCGTACAGTCTACAAAGGCAACACAGGAAAGAAGAATATATGACCTGTGCTTTCCATTCTTTGCATCAACATCCACATATCCCATCGCAGGCACACAACCCTTATTGCACGATCAGCCGTGGCCCCAGAGTCTTCTGTGGGACTTCAGGCGTTATGGAAGGCAGACCCCCTCGTCCAACTCTCCCCCCATGTACTCTAAATAACCCAGATATCAATACCGAACCCTAATTGACTGCAACCCATGTCCTAAGTACGTCTGTGACTCTTACGTATACGTACAGCTTGTCAAGCCTAGGGTCAAGCCTGATCGATGTCTGAGAGGGAACCCAAGTCACACCAACTGTGAAGCCACGCTGATAGTGATGAAATAAGACCTTTCCTCGATCTCAGCCTATCTCCTCCTTTCCTGCAACCCTCACCTCGCTATACCCAACAAGGACCCATCTTCAACCCTCTGAACCCTAACCCTACACTCCCGATTTCCAACTTCCGCCCGAGGTGGTGATGGACCCGATGATCTCCTCACCCTACTCCATCAATCCCGCTACACCGGTCGCGGAGAGCGGAATTCAAGGGAGCGGAAACCTGCGGAAAGCATCTTCACACCCGGATGCGCTTGTGCTGAAGTCATCGACAGCAGTCCTGCCGCTACCCAGCTGCTACCAATCCTTCCATGTACCACCGCCCCTTGCAGTCTACCAACCATGTCGAACACTGCAAAGCCTACAAACGTATGAGATCTCATACCGTACTAGAGAAACCGGCCCTCCCAGTGAGAGTCCTCCCGCTACGATAGATAGCATCTGTCCGTCCTTTACTTCTCATCCTCACCGAGAAAGCGAGGCAGGGCGTAATACTACGGACAGCAATCGATCTCAAAGCGCGCAGCTTATGAAAGCGCATCTACTACAGAAATCAGGTCGGCTCAGTAGACGTAGTCTTTGCAAGCCAATGAATTCTAAACTAGCGGTCTATAAACACAGAAGAACAGAAGAGCAAAAAATCCAATCCGATCCCGTCCCATAACCAGCACGCGACGCATTCTAACAAGTCACAAGAAGCCAAACCAAAGTCCATCAAACACAACAATCGTAATCCAACCCAAGTGCATCAAAAACGACAATCACAATCCAATCATCTCGAGTCCCGCCTAGACCCCAGCGCATGCCGTTTCCGCCCACTCTACTGCTCCTCCTCGCTCCCGTCCGCCATCTCCAGCGCCCCCTGCAGCTGCAGATCCAGGATCCGCCTCCCCAGCAGACTCACCCACTCGGCGTCCCCGAACCCCAGGGGCCCTTCTTCCGAGGCCATAACACCCGTGCCATCGACCGTTGGGACGAACGGCGGCGCCGCGGCCGTGGAAGACGGCAACCTCGACCTCACTGGTGTCATTGGCATTGGCATAGGCACTAATGCTGACACTGACGCTGGCACCATCGCCGCTGCCGGTGCGACAGACGGCATCATCGGCGGGCGCAGGACGGCCTCTCGCGCACGCTGTTCTTTCATGGTGGCGATATCGATTTCGCGCTGCTGTTGCGCCTGAGCCTCGGCGTTGGAGAAGCGGACGCCTCGGGAGAGTTTGGCTTGGGCCTGCGCGACCGTCGAGGTGGAGGTTGCGGGTGAGGAGGTCGCGGCGGAGACGATCATGCTGGAGGATGTTTCGGGCGAGAGGGAGCCGCGGGAGCTGTCGGTCGAGACGTTGCGGCTATGGGCCGTTGCGGGCTGCGTGCTGGCTGCCGGGGTGTTGTTGTTGGGGAGGGCTTGCTTTCCGTCGTGCAGGCGCATCAGCCAGGTGACCTCGCGGCCCGTGAGCGGGTTGGGGGTGGGCGCTTCCCAGTTGGTGCTGAGGACTTCGCGGATCTCCTGCTCGGAGAGGGCGATTTGCGCGAAGAGGTCGCTTTGCGGCTGGTTGGGTGTGGAGGGCTTGGGGGCCATGGGAGTGCCGATGGGGGCTAGTTGCTTTCTGTATTGCTTCTCTTCGCTCGTGGTTCGGATGTGGCGGGCCATTTCTTCGCTGCTGGTTTGCCAGATGGATCGCTCGAGGAACGGAACGAGATTGGAGAGGGACGGCTTGGTGGGCTGGATCGCGGAGTGGAGTTTATCCATGCTCCAGATGTCTTTTGCTGTAGTGGAGTAGGTATGGTCGAATCCTGCTAGTCCAGAGTCCTCTCCATACGGGCTTGTGAGGCCACTTTCTGGGGTGTTGCTGGCGGTCGAGGGATTCCAACGGAAAAATTCGCTGAATCGGGACCTTCTGCCGTGTCCGGCTGTCTTCTCCACTGCCAAGATGAAATCATCGCTGATGCTGGATTTGACAGGTGGTCGTTCTGTTTTTGGGCTAGGCAAATGGGTGTAGTTGTATGGGGGAGGTGCGTTCATTGCATCCTCATCCGAAAAAGGCATGTTCTCCATGGATGGAACGGTGCGTGGAATAGCCCAGTTCCAGGGAGTGACCGTGGAGGAGGAACCCTGGGAGTTGGTGTCTTTGGAGAAGTAACCATTAGAAAAGGGAAATCTATCCATGCTTGCTTATTTCTATGCTTGCTTGCTAAGAAGAGAAGAGAGAAGTGGGTTGAACGGGATTGAAGTCGTAAGCTCAGCGAGGCAGTTTTTTGATCGAGATTTATCACAAGTAGCTTGGTAGAGTGTGTGTAAGAGAGAGAGAGAAAGAAAGAAGAAAACGGAGAAGAGAGATGTTTTATACCCTCCCACTAGAGTTTGGCATAAGTCCGAAAGAGGGCAAGTCTGCAAGATTCTGGACATAAGACCAGAATAGGGCAAGTCTGAACGGCCAAGACCCCTCCTCCTATACAGGCAGCATTCAAACCTGCCAATCTCGCTCCAAGAAGGCTTAGTTTCCATCGATCAGGTAGGATTCAAATATGTTGGAAGGGTTGAACTTGGGACGACGCTAAGAACATAGTCGGTGGGGAGTAGAATCCCGTCGGGATTGAAATATGGTGTATGATGGGATGACGGACGGAATCAGAATGCCCACTCAAACCAAACAGAAAAAGTGGGGATCACACTGATGCGAACATAGTAATGCAAATTGGTGAGCATAGTACATGTCCTCGTTAAAGAGCAGATAGAGAGTGAACAAAAAGAACTCATTGCAAATTGCCAGTGAGACCTTCCTTCAAGCCATTTCTGCCCGGACTCCACGAGAGTAGGCAAAAGCACTCTGGATCTCCTCCATGCTACAGTCTCGTAGATAAAGTAAACTAATCGACAGGTGAGAGTTACTCCTAGGCTTGGCCGTAGGCTATTCCAGATACACAGCTTGTCAGTAGTATCGGGAATTTTGACACTGAGAGTATTGACATTGAGAGTAAAGACACTGAGAGTGGAGACTTCGTCGAGTGGTCGATTACGGATTGGTGCTGCACATTCCCAGCCTAGAACATACAAGCCGATATAGGTGGGAGGACTCGAGGCTCAGGGCTTCGACGGTCGTCGTGTATTCAAGGCTCACAAATAAGATGGGATCTTGGATGCCGGGACGGACCGTTGCGCTTAGATCCCGACCTTACCGCTTTATCTTGACCCTAACAAGACCCTTGTTTATGGCACATATGCAGCTTCTACAAAATGCGATGTCCTTGATGGTTTCATAAAGCAAATTTATATACAAATTAAGTATCTACGGAGAACACTGCATTCGTCCCGGAGAAGTGATGGATAAGAGCAAATCATTGATACTTTCGCAACTGCGACAGGATTAGCAATGTTCATCACACCGCACAGAGATCCTACGGCACTCACATCAAGAGTCAGCGCCTTACTGCTGTTCGCCGTCTGGTCTCTGTAGATGCCGACCAACGCCTCACTCTCCTGAAACAGGCTGGTCTTCAGACTGATGACGATGAACTGCATCCCCGGTCGAGCGTGCTCGCGGATGTAGTTGGCGATCTTGGCCACGTTGGCGTTGTCCAAAGCCGCGTCGACCTCGTCCAGCACGAAGAAAGGTGAGGGCTGGTAGCCGTGTACGGCGAACAGGAGCGCTAACGCCGCCATAGTTTTCTCGCCTCCGGAGAGATGCTCCATGTCGCGGAAGCGTTTGGCTGGCGGCATGGCGTGGTACTTGATGCCCTCGAGGTATGGCTCCTCGTCATTCTCGAGGTCCAGGTACCTGTCATCAATGTCAGCGTGCTCCTAGGTTCCAGTGGAGATGCTGATAACGTACGCCTGACCGCCAACTGGCATGCTTGTGCTTCTTGTCAATTCCTTGTAGACTTGATCGATACGTTCCGAAATATAGGAGAAAGCCTTATCAAATAGGCCGTAACGCTGTTGCCTAACTTGCTGGAAGTCCTCTTTCGCCTGCTTGGCTCGCTTTCGTGCGTCTTCGAACTCTCTGTTGGTCGTCTCAAGTCTACCTTCAACTTCTGGGAGCCGCTCGATGGCATGCATGTTTGGTGCCATCTTGTCGAGCTCGGCGTTGAGAGTGTTGATTTTCTCATGAAGTTCATCCTCGAGCTTTTCGTCGGAGTTCTACGCGAGCATATTAGCGCTGTCACCTTCGCTATCTACCATCGGCATACGCACTTCTTTGAGATCGTCATCCAAAGCATCGAAGTCGACCTCAATACCGTAATCCTGCACGACAGGTAAGCGGATATTGCTCGAATCTGGATCCTCATCGATATCCATGGTGTCTGGATCAGCTTGAAGAAGATCGTCTATGGGCAGTTGGTCCAAATCTGCAGAATCTTCCTCCAAAGGTATCTTAATATCCTCAAGCTTGCACTTTCGCAGCACAGCATATTTATCTGCCGCGTTGCGCTGGATCTCCGCCTCCAAACCATTCACAGCTTTCAAGGTACCTTCAACGTTCTTATTTCTCTTTTGGACCTCGTGCCTTTGTTCCGCAACCTTCTCTGCTTTCTTCGCGTACTTGGCTTTCTGCTGATCCGATTGCTCTTTCAGCTGATCATACTCAGCATTGAAGGTATCGAGCTCGTTCTGGATCGATTCCTTCTCGGCTTCTAATTCACCGACGAGCGTCTGATGTTGATTGGCTCCAGTCTCTAATACTGTTATGCGTTCCTTTCTGTCCTGTAGACCATCTTGTTCCAACTTAAGCTGTAACTCGAGCTTGCGCTTCTGCGTCTGGAATTCGAGCTTTTTCTGGGCGCCTTCACGCTGCAGTGAGCCTTGCTGAGCCTCGTATGCTCGTATATTGTCATAGCCCAGCCTCTGGCAGAACTCCGCAAAGACGTCATCTTCGACTGCCGCGACAGCATTTTGAAACTCCTGGAGATTTTCCTTCACTGTCTGAAGTTCCTGTGCCTTCTCCTCGTGTTTCGGTTGTACCTCGTTCAGCTGCCTTCTCCCAAAGTCGAGTTCTTTTGACTTGCTGACAATGTTCCGTTCCAGCGCCTTTACTTCTTCCTTGGCATAAGCGAGCCGCTGCTCAAGGCCAGTAAGTTCGCCTTGCAGGGTTTCTTCTTCTACGTTCCTTCGGTGGCCCTTTGGCAGTTTTTCGAACTCAGCTAAAAGGTTATCCTTGAGCTTTCGCAGATTTTCCACCTCGGCATCTTCCCATCTTCTCGCGTTTTGCTGCCCTGGTCCCCTACCACCGGTCATCAGCCCACCTTTGTGGATGATAGTACCATCAAGGGTGACCGCTTTAGCTTCAACGCCCCTCTCATAACAGATATACTTGGCGGTCTTTAAGTCATCACAGACGATAGCGTTTCCACACGCGTACAAGAGAGCTCGCTCAAAGGCATTGTCGTATTCGATTGTATCTATGGCCAGCCGCATCCCACGGTGCATGCCTTTGAGGTTCGAGTTTACGGCCTTGACCTGGATTGTATCCAATGGAATGAACGTAGCTTGGCCGCTTCGCTGATCGCGCAAATGTTGGATACAGTCTTTCGCCGTCTTCTCATTGTCCACCACTACAGCGTCAAAGTGGCGGCCAAGCACGGTGCTCACGGCTTCGGCGTACTTTTTCTGCTTGGGCTTACACAGCTCACTCAGGCGACCCTTGACACCGGGATAGGTACGCTTTAGGGTAGCCACAATTTCTTTCATACGCAGCTCTTTCTCGTTCTGTTTTCTACCACTGTCCGCTTCGACGAGCTTGGAGAGGACATCCTGAAGCTTTTCTTCAAGCTCCGTTCGCACGCGAGCGACGCGGAGGCGTTCAGAGGTCACGTTGTTGGATTCCTTCTTCTTTCCCTCGAGTTCTTTGGACGTTTGTTTGATATGGTCGTTTATGGTTTGTTTGCGTCCGTTCAAATCTTTCAACTCGTCCTCGAGTTTACGCACTTGCCACTCGGTGCCTTTGACCTTACTTTCAAGGCTATTGACTGTTTCCTCGTCGGTCTTGTGTTGTCGAGTAAGATGGTCGACCCTGATTTGATTCGCCGAGGTTTGTTTGTTGACTTGTTCTTTGAGCTTGTCGTACTGCTGCAAATCTGCCTCGCTCAGTTCTCGACCCTCCTGTTGTGCAAGTTTGTTCCATTCGGACTCCCATTGCGCTTGGGCCTTTTCGACGACTTTGAGGTCCTTGCTTAGCTGCTTCACTCTCTGAGACTGACTGTCTCGTTCCTCCGCTATCTCCGCGATGCGCGTGTTGACATTCTTGATGTTCTTGCCCGAGATCTGGATCTTCTCCTCAATTGGAACAAGACTGTTCTCCTTCTCTTCAATCTCTTTCTCCTTCCTCTTGATCTCCCGCTCAACTTTGCTTACGTCCCTTCCGACCTTTGCCTGCTCCTTCTTCGCCTCCTCTAGGCCCTTTTCGTACTTTTCTACTCCTCGCCGGTATTCTTTGAGTTCCTCTTGATGTTTTCTCATCTGCTCACCAGATTCGTCCATCACTCGCTGAAAGTGGTATAACTTCCAAAGAATATGTGTTACAATGGCTTCGTCCTTCTCATCGGCCTTCCGCGCGTAGTTGTCCGCTTCCCGCTTTTGCTCCTGATACTGTTTGACTTCCGAATTGATCCCTCTGCGACGGTTGAAAGTGTGAGTCTGATTCTCCAATGCCTGTTCGTGCGCATCCTTTAGCCTCTCGTACTCGGCCTTGTACTCTAGACTGCCGGAGATCTGCTCAACAAGCTTTGTTAAGTCCTTAGGTGATTGAGAAGCAATAGCTTCAACGTCACCCTGGAAGACAAGGAAGTTGCGCGCTTTGATCAGGATGTTTTCCGCCTCCAGTGCTTCGTTGTACTGCGAGGCAGTCACCACACGATTATTGATACGGTACTCGCTGGTCACTTGTTCGCCTTGCTTAATGATTGTGCGCTTCCACAGATGCTCGTCCTCAGCGTCATCCTTGTAGACAGCCATCACCCATGCATTCTTTGGGTCATGCCGCTCTTGTGTCCCTTGTTGCGAATCGTCTGCATCAAGGCTGGCGTCGCCATTGGCATGGCCATCCTCGCCAGGCTTTGTCGCAGAGCCATCACCGTTAATCTTAGATGTTCGTAGAACCCGGCCTCTATAGATCAGATCGCGCAAGTGAGATGATCGCAGGTGTGAAGACTTGATTCCGAGGACGAAGGAAATTGCGTCCATCCTATCGTCGCGTCAGCGCTGTTTTCTGCTCTATCAGATGCCGAACATACGAGTTAGATTTCCCAGAGCCATTCGGTCCGATGATTGAAGTGAAGTAGGAATCGCTGAACTGGAGCGTGTGATGACCTTTGTACGACTTGAAGTCTTACAGAGCTACAGTCAACAACGATCCACGCAGATGGGTGTGGAAGACTTACTGTAGAGCTCAAGCCGCAGAAGTTTCCCCATGATGGGCCGAAAGCGCAATCGCGATCCAACTTGTTGCGCGGGCTGATACTGAGGATCACTCTTTACGGCTATTGTACATCTGTCAATGCGCAAATGTGCAGTAGTGGAACGATAGCTTCGTGACCTGGTCAAAGACTTGGGAGGTTGAGCGGGTCGCAGATCAGAGCGAGAGGGTCGGATTCCATCGAGTCGCGTCGAGAAACGCGAATTAGCTCATCAAATGGATAGGACTGCTTAGTAAGTAAGGTATTACCATTTATCTTAGCTTGGGGGTACTATACAGTAGAAGTTTCCGGGACGGGTACTGTAACAGACTGCTCTTTCGGTGCGTTCATCCACATTATTTTGGTTTCTGCACACTACATACTGTTTTCCGCCGGTCGCGACTTTCATGGCCCAAGAGGGCGAAAAAGACAGATCATGTCTCCAATTGATCAAGTCACTACATATCAATTGACAGAAGCCGACAAAGAAATTGGACCGCCGGAATATCTCTACAGCAATCCAGTGACCCGCGCTGCCGTCAACCCCGATTCACGAATTCTGGCCGCCGTCCTTGATGCAGGTTTCGACCCCTCCGCCTATAGTGCACCTAACTATGGCGCAGTCTTCGATTATGACTCACCGCTACTCGCCGCCATCAGAGCTGGTCTGAGAACGAATGTCGATATTCTACTCAGCAAAGGCGCAGACCCCAACGGCTTTCCCACTGTTCCGCTGTCACAATGGAGCGCTCGCTTTCTCCGCTTCCGACCGTATCTCCCAACTACTTCAAAGAAGACAAGAGAAGAAGTCCTAAGCACTATCTCACGCTCACAGATCGAAGCTTTGACTGCCGAAGAGCTCGATGCAAGACGCAAAACACGTGCAAGATTCTGGGCCGAGCCTGAATTCCCCCTTCTGTCAACCCGAATCGACCCTCCCATGACAGCCCTCGAAGCCGCAGTCCTCAAAGGTGACATCCCTATGGTCGACGCCATCCTCCGCGCCAATCCTGACACCACCGCCTGGACCCACACCGACACCACCAACACCCCACGCCTCACCGCCTCCTTCCTCGCCACCTCCACCCCCCTCCACCGCGCCATCTCGATTCACTCCCTCCCCCTCATCTCCCACCTCCTCTCCCTTTCCTTCATCCCCTCCAATTTCCCCCCCACTACCCCTACCTGCGCCCTCTCCCCTCTCATGTCCACCCTCACCACCTTCCCCCCCTCCCTCCCCGCCCTCACCCTCCTCCTTTCCTCGCCCCACGCCAACCCTAACGCCCTAACTCCCCTCTTCAAGATCCATATCCTCCACCTCGCCACCGCCGCGCTCTCCCTCCCGGCGCTGCACCTCCTCCCCCCTCCCCACACCGCCCCGCCGACGGCGCTGGGGCACACCCTCCTACACGTCGCCTGTCTTCCCGCCACGGACGAGGAGGTGAACCATTTCTCGGTGAAGATCCACGCGTCCGTGCACGAGTTGCGGACACTGAGTCACACCTACCGCCCGCTTACCCTCTACCCGCTCAAGCCACGGGGCCAGTTCCGCGACATTGCCCCGCCCTTTCCACAGCCCGCGCCGACCCAGACGTGGGAAAGGCAGAGGGAGGTGGTGGCGTGGGTGTTGGCGAACGGGGTCGTCGATCTCGCGGCCCAGGACGTGCATGGGAATACCCCGCTGCATTACCTCGTCTCCTCTCGTGCCGTCAACGAGGCCGTCGTCGAGATCCTGAGAGCGGCGGACGGCGAGGGCGAGGTGTGGACCGGACGGAAGAATCGGTGGGGTTTCACTCCCCAGGATCTCTACGAGGATGGGAAAGCGGCCTTGCAGGCGATCGAGGATAGGGGGGAGAGGCAGGAGACGGTGAGGTATATGCCGCATTGGAGGGATCCGATGGGGGCGTGGGTTATGGGGAGGTGGCAGAGCAATTTTATCCCGAAGACGGGTAAAGGGATCCATGGGATAGTCAGTCAGGAAAGATGGGAAAGAGTCTCAGGTTGGGAAAGTCGGCACTAGAAGTATGAGAAGGGCTTTGGTAATGGGATGTTGTCAGAGCAGCTACTCTGAAGATGGGTACGGAGGTGTACAGCATTCTCAAGACAGTTGGGAAGGTGTCTCGAATTCGGAAAGGTTGACCTGAAGGAACGGGAGCTTCTTGGCGAGGCACTTGTAAGCTTTGATACTGATACCGAGGCTCTGAAGGCATCATCGAACTCGCATGGCGCATACCTTCTGGAACCGGCACTGGCAGCAGCAACCCCGCCGATGACCGTGGATCAGACACCAACCCGCCCGACACATATTTCATAGTCCATCTCCACGTCGACCACATGGTCTACGATCCCGCCGATGGGACCCGTTGGCCTGGTGTCTGCAACATCCAGGCCTTTCACGGCCAATACATTCGACAAAACCTCCTACGCGTTGACGGTAATTCGCAGACGGCCAACGGCCGCCAGGGCCGCAACGATAGGACGGAGGTCCTGGAGTGCGCCATCGATACAGGCAACAATCGCCAGCATTTCTACCCGGGCTACCAGGCTCAGAATGATCTTCTGGGTCGGTTCGGCGTGGCGATCAGACAGCGGGGGTATGTGATTGGTAGCACTCTAAATCTGGTAAGCCGTTCTTACTCTTGCCACCAGTCGCTACTGATGTTTCATGGTTGCATTCTGCTCACTCTTGCATTCCTTTTGGTTGGTGGTGATGGCCCACCCGTTGGGGACGATGTTCCTTCGAATTGGGGGAATTTGCCTCAGGTGGGGAATGGTAATAGTAGGGAATCGGGTAGTTTCACACCTGGTGGTGCGCCGTGGACAAATCCAAACGGGTATCAGAGGCTTTAGGGGTAGATTGCCTTGGGGTGATGTTTTCATGTAGTGTATGTGATCATGCCCCTGACCGATATTGGATTCCTGAATTTTTAGACAAATTATTGTACAGATTCACGAATCTGCTGAAGGCTTCCGCGGGTAACCTATAGGTCGGTCGGGTCCGGGTAGGGTCAGGGTGGCCTTTTTGGGGCCCCGGGTCGGGTGCGGGTTAACCCGACCCTGGGACCAGCCTAGGGCACTATGAGAGCATGGGTCACGGGAGTTCCGCATTAACTATGATCCGACCTTGCAGTGCACGGACCAGAAAGCATCCTACCTAGCCAACCAAGTCTCTATGTTTTGACACGTCCTTTTCAGACATCTAAGGTACTCCATACATTCCTCTCAACTCCCATCGCGACAGCATTGCGGGGTACTGCATGGCAACCGCGTTACTGAGAGCTCACATGCTTATCAGTGCACGGCGATAAAGGTAGTTCTCCCGCTGCTGTTGCTTCTGCTTCTGTTTAGGTTGCCCATCCATCAATAACTCCCGCGCCCTTGATCACGTCTTGAAGCGGCTTGGAGTATACAAAACCCCCACTGTTGTGCTGACAATCGTGCTCTATGGTAGTCCTTGCGCTGCAGCGGTTTGGAAGCCGCTCGATTTCCTTCCGGGGACGCTCGCCTGAACTGCGCGCGTTCCAGCAACAGATACTCGAGATGTCGGACCCCGTGCCCATACCAACGGCAAGCTCTGCACCCACTCTTCCTACCGACCTTCTCTCTCCTAAAATCTCTCGCTCTTCAACGAACGAGTCTAACGCCTCGTCGATGGAGGGGACTACTCCACCATCCGGCATCAAGACACCTGCTCTATCGTCCACTCCCCCGAGCCCACGGCTGTCAAGGAATGTCTCCTTCTCCACCAGCGGCTCATATCAAGAAGACTGGGATGCGTTTCCGCCCTTGGATCGCCTCACCGTATTCGACGTCCTCGACAATCTAGCACTGCCACAACGGCTCGAGAAGTGGCAAAATACTTTGTCTGCACACACGGAGAGGGTCCGGCGCCAACGCGAAAAGTTGAGATCGTCTAGCAAGAATGCAAAGGACAGAGTGGTTGAGGAATGGCGGAGAAGAGTACCAACACCAGATGAGCAGTTGGACAGGTACACAAAGCGCATGAAGGAGTCTGTGGATCGACTCGGCCGGCGTTGGAACGATGCCAAAGTTGTGACGGTCCGAGAGAAGATTGCATTTATAGCCGGAGTCCTCAACATCTTCATCAGCGGCTACCTTATCGGAGCTCATCCGCAATCGTTCTACTACTGGTTCACGGCGCAACTGTGCTATTTCATGCCCATTCGATACTACACTTACCACGCAAGAGGCTATCACTACTTCCTAGCGGATCTTTGCTATTTTGTTAACCTACTGCTATTACTAAGCATATGGTTCTTTCCAAACTCGAAACGTCTCTTTATCAGTACCTATTGCTTGGCGTATGGTAATAATGCTGTGGCTATCGCGATGTGGAGAAATTCCATGGTATTTCACTCACTTGACAAAATTACGAGGTATGACACCACATCTCCCCAAGCTCGGATCGGATCTTGCTAACAGACTGAAGCCTCTTTATTCACATCATGCCACCCGTCACACTGCACTGCCTCGTTCACCTGACATCGCCGGCCTTTCTACAGAAACGCTTTCCGGCGATTTACGCGATCAAGCATAGCCCACCCGACAGCAAGGACCACTACTCGCTCTGGGCAATGATGATCTGGGCCTCCGTGCCCTACGCAATCTGGCAGCTAACCTACCACTTCCTCATCACCGTCCGACGGCGCGAAAAGATCGCCGCCGGCCGCCCCACAAGCTTCACATGGCTCCGCAAATCATACTCCAAGGCCTGGATCGGCCGACTGGTCCTCTCGCTCCCCGACCCCCTGCAAGAGCCCGCCTTCATGCTCGTGCAATACACGTACGCGCTCGGCACGATGGTGCCCTGCCCGCTCTGGTTCTGGTACCGGTGGGCCAGCACCACCTTCCTGCTCTCCGTCTTCGTGTGGAGCGTCTACAACGGCGCGACCTACTACATCGACGTCTTCGGCAAGCGTTTCCAGATCGAGCTCGAGCAGCTGCGCCGCGACGTCGCCAAGTGGCAGAGCAGCCCGGACCTGAGCACCAGTCCGCTGCTGACGCCGAGGGCGGAGGATGGCGCCACGACGCCGCAGCCGTTGAGTGCGGCGACTGCTGGCGTTATTGATGCGGTGCTGGGTGGTCGTGGTGGTGGGGAGCGGCATGGGAGGTCGGGGAGCTTGGATAATATCCCCTTGCTGGATTCGAAAGATGTCGAGTCGAGCGGTTTAGATAGCGCTCTGACCAGTGGCGTCAGGGAGCGGAAGTGATTGATTCGGCTTTTGTAGGTTTTAGTCTTTTCTCTCGGGCGTCACAGCCTGCTCATTGCGCATGCGTACGGATTGAAGCTTTTGATGCGACTTTCAAGATGTGGAAACCACACGGTCTTTATTGTTTTGCGGCATCGCAGCGTCTTAGCGTATTCCCATTCCGAGTTGGTCTTGCTACATTGTGTAACAATAATTCATCCCTAGCGTATGTCAGATTGCGACAGCTTCCCCGCATGCGTTGTTCTGTTTCTGACTGGATCGGGCCCATAATCGAAACGATTGGATATATCTCGTCATACAGTGAGAAGCCTTGAAACAAACTAGATACACCTCCCCGAAACGCCACGACACAGTCCGGGTGCCAAGCCCTAATCTTCCAACACTCCCACAGCCCATCACCCCTCACCCCTCCATCTCCACCTCCCCGCTCCCCGCCCCTTTCCCCAACTTATCCAGATTCCTCAACATATAGCTCTTCTTGAA
>JAABVA010004122.1_pt1 | contig 13551 bp, 9 predicted proteins | sample 5560331 | NCBI WGS metagenome assembly JAABVA01 (sample SAMN12812661, study PRJNA571458) | rock metagenome | isolation source: Antarctica rocks | place: Antarctica: Victoria Land, Mt New Zealand sud | collected 2016-01-07 | reverse complement strand
GAATTGTGCTATCAGATCAGACTGAGAATTGATCGACAAATTTTGACTACAACAAGTATGAATGAACATCAAATATTTCACACAAATTGACATGTGAAATCTGAAAAGTAATATTCAAAATTAAGAAATCAAGTAATCTTTTTGATTCTTTTAATACTCATATCTTAGAAATCAAGCATTTCTAAATCAATGATCTAGCTAGTTTCACAGTCACAAGCTGATAGATAGAATTATTTATTGCATGCAGCATCACATCATACTTTCATGTAATAATTAAATAGCAGAAGCGAACAGAAGAATTAAACATTCTTTTTGCGTAATTTTATGCAATGATTATTTCGTACTTCAGTTTATCTCTGTATAATTATTTTCTTGTATTTGTAATAAGCTTCTTAATCAATTATGATGTTTGAAATTTATTAAAATGTGCTAGTTTTTAGAATAATTAACAGTTAATTTAAAAGATAAGAATTAATCAGTCATAAGTCAACAGTGACACATGATTAAGATTTGCATTGATCTTCAAACTTTAAGCTTAACAACACTTGAAAAATCAAACTTGTTTTCAATTCTTTTTGCAACTTTCTTTGCAATTCTTTTTGCAACTCTTTTTGCAGTTTCTTTTTTGTTTAACTTGCTTATTATATGATTCTCTTGAATGAGAACATCGAAATTGCAAGCAAGTATGAACAGTTTATTCAGTTCTATAAATATATCTTCAAAGAATCTTAACGACAGTGAGCATGATAGTGCTTGATTCTCTTCTTCTAACATTACTTCTATCATGCTTTTTGAACTGCAGTCATTACACGATGAATGATATGTATTATACGATCATGAGCAAGAATATCAACATATATTTCAGAATTGATGAAAGCAAACTCAATATGCGATGCAAGTAGAATGAAAAGTATCAGACTATTATCATTCAAAGTGAATCTCACAGTTACAAACAGATGAGATATGAAATAACTTTTATCAGACAGCTTTAGTTGAAAGTGAAAGACTTAAACTCATTTGTCATTTGTGTTTGCATGTCTACGAGCATTCTAACAATAGAAGCATCAATAACAGCATCATGAAACATCATTTGAATAGCAAAGATTGTGATAGATGCACAAACTTAGTGTCAGAAACTGAGCTAGACTAGAGATACTATCAATATAAAAGACTGATATTATTATTACTTTGATAAAATTTAAATACAAGACAATACATCAGATAATGTACAAGATGAAAGACAAAAAGTGAAAGAAAAGAACGAAAGCTCAACTTTTATATACATGAATTGAGCAGAATCAAGACTAGACAGTAGTTTTATTGACTTAAGATTGCAAAAGTTCATGCACATAATTGAAATAATCAAAACAGAATTGCTGAGACTAAATTAAGATGATGATGACTAGATTGATGACTTGATTCATTGAATTGCAAAACAGATTCAATGAATCAACATTATTTAAAATATCGACAATTTATGTTCTAAATTGAGTTGATGATCTGACATCATGACAGTAACTTTTCTCTTCAAGACTGAGCTTCTGCAAAACAATAAGAAAAAACAAGATGAAATGAGAAAGAATTGAAAACAAAGATTGAAACGAGATGAGAATTGATGTAAATGCATTTTAATGTGATGAAGCACAAATGAAACTAGAATAAATCTGAGTCACATCTGAGTCAAATCTGAACAAGATGTTTGAAAAGTAAGACGAGATGAGACGCATTTTAACGTGATGATGCACAGAGAATTGAAATACATCTGAATCACATCTGAATCAGATTTAAACAAGATGTCTGAGTCAGATTTAAGCAAGATCTGAGTCAGATCTGAGTAAGAAAAAGACGAAATGCAGTTTAATATGATGATGCACATCGAGACAAAATGCATTTTAATGTGATGATGCATGACGAGATGAAACGCATTTTAATGTGAAAATGCATGATGAAACTAGAATACATCTGAGTCACATCTGAATCAGATTTAAACAAGAGATCTGAGTCAGATCTAGACAAAATCTGAGTCAGATTTGAGCTGAGTTAAAATAATGAAGATTGAACTTAATGTTCTTGACATTAACATTGAGACATCACACACGACAATATATGTGATTCTTCGACGACAGAGTTGACGAGATGATATTCATCGAGCGCTTGCTTACAATTATTCAGAAGATGAAAAGACTCTCAAGTAAAGAAGTGATCTTTTCAATCAATGTAATACTTGAGCAGAGATGAGTTATAACATTTATCATGCTTGAAGTTTAGTATGCTGTTTACATATCAGAATCTTTCATCATTCTTGATGAAGCTAAGTTCTCAAGATTTCTCATGTTGACTTGAAAGAAAATCACTTGTGATATGATTCAGAAGAATGACATGAAAGATTGAATGAATCTTCATGAATGCTGAAAGATTTAACTCAATGATCAGAAAATTGTTCTTGAAAACATGCTTGATCTTGAAAAGATCAACATTATGATCATTTAACTTGACAGTGAAATGAGTGATGCTGAGATTGCAAGCATTCAGTCAGACTTCATCTTCAATGAAGTATTTAAAACAAGAACGACAAGAGAGATTGACATTAAATTCATAGATGATTTGAGCTATAAGCATCTCATCACGTAAATGATTAGTTAATTTCTTCATCTTCTTGATGAACTTTTTGACATTGATTAACTTGTCTTGAGCTTGAAACGTAAGATTCTCAAGCAGAGATTCAGAAAACTTGAAGTCTAAACGTGAGTTTTGACTTAAATTGATCAAGAAGAGTGATGCTAAAGTGATTGATGATGATGCGTTATTAACGATGAATTCAACTTTAGAAAGTCACTTAGCTCAGTCATTCTGCATGTAGTTGACGAAGATTTGAAGATAATGTTTCATGATAGCATTGACTTTCTCGATTTGATCATCGATTTCAGAGTGATACGTTGTTAATAACTTAGCATTTATCTTTAACATTTTACACATATGCTTTCAGACATCGAAGATGAATTGTGTGTCTCAATCAGACATGAAGAACTTGAGTAAATCATGATGTTTTCAAACATGAGCATAGAAGCAGTTGATAACTTCTTCAACTTTCATAAAAGTGATGAGAATTAAATGTTTCATTTTGATAAGATGATCAATGAAGACTAAAACATATTTATATATGATATTCATGAAGATATTGAGCGATAAAGAATTTACATAGTTCATGAAAACATCACGTCAACGACGTTCAAGAACTGAAAGAAAACATAATCATTCTTGAGTTCATTGTTTAAAGAGCTTGAAATGTGTGCATACGTGATAGTTTCATATGAAGTGTTGAACATACTTATAAATGTTTGATCATCAATAGATTCAACTGATCAGTTCATAACTTTTTGCTCTTTCTGAGTGATCATTGATGACACTATCATGAGCGAGCTGAATGATATGAAGACGTAGTTTATCTGAGTTGAGCACGTACTTTCTTTCTTGAAAGTACAGATGATTCTCATGTTTTTCACACTCAACTAAAGAAATCTTGTTGTGATGTCGTGCTTCATTGCGAAGCACTTCGATTATCTGAGCTGCAAATTTGTCATTGATTTCGACTTGCTTTCACAATGTCTGAATGAGAGTGTCAACAGAATCTTCATCAAGATTCAGAATGTTTTGATCTAGCTGAGACTTGACATTTTCAACGTTGAATTCTTCGATTTCTAGATTCATGAGAGCTAGAATTTGCAAGAATGTTGAGATAATTGAGAACAGATGTAACTGAACTGAATTTAGAGTGATGATTTGTGACTGAAGCTTCATGACTTTGATGTTAAAGACATTAAGAGCGAGATTCTCAACAATATTGATGTCTAAAACATGAGTTTTCAGAATTGTTTGATGTTGATATTGATGTCGAGAATCGAATGTATCTCTCTCTTTAGAAAGATCTTCTGAGCAACGTGTCAAAGCATTCAACTTATCATCAATCTTGTCGAAATGATAAGCGATATGATAGTTGAATCTAGACAGAAACTCACTTCAACGAGCTTGATGATAACTCAACTGCTTAGTTGACATGAAATACTCAAGATTTTTGTGATTCGTAATCATCTCAACAGAATAGATAAAGTCTTCGAACTCTGATCATCATTTCTCAAAAGTGCAAACAATGATCATGAGTTCTTTATCGTAGATCTCGTAGTTACACTCGACTGAGTTATGCTTCTTCGAAAAGTAAGCAACTGAATAAAAAATCTCATTCTCATCGTATTGAAAGAGAATGTCTTTGAACACATAGTTTAAAGCATCAATTTCTATCACAATCTTGTGATCTGAATTATAGTGACAAAGAATAATCTTGAAAGTGAAGACTTTCTTAAGAATGTTGAATGCAATCTGACATTTCTGAGATCAGACAAAGAATACATCTTTTCTGATGAGATGAATGAGCGAGATAATTATTCTACTATAGTCATAGATGAATCTTTTATAGAAGTTCGCGAAATCTAGAAAACTTTGAATGTCTTTAACGTTGATTAAAATGAGTCAGTTGATAATGATATTTATTTTAGAAAAATTCATCTTGACTTCTTTGATGATGATTATCAATTCTAGATACAAAACTTGAGTGATGTGAAACTCACATTTGATTATATTCATCTGAAGATCTGCTTCTTACAGCTTTTGCAGAATGAGCTTGACATGAATTTCATGCTCAAGTTCATTGTTAAAATAAATCAAGATGTCATTCAGATAAGCTGTACAGAACTTATCTAGATGTTTGCAAAGAATATTGTTGATGTACTTCTGAAATGAGACAGACTCATTACATAGATCAAAGAGCATGACTAGATACTTGAATAATTCAAATTGAGTGTGAAAAATGATGAGAGTTTCATCTTCTTCTTTGATTCAAAGTCGATTGAATGCAAAGATGATATTCAGCTTGATAAAGATTTTAGCTCAACTTAGACAATTCAGCGTTTCTGAGATCAGAGACAGAGAATATCGATTCTTGACTGTGATAGCGTTCAGATCTTGATAGTTCATGCAGAAGCAAAGTTCTTCTTTGAGTTTCTTGATGAAGAGAACAGAGATGATCATCTGAGAGTGACTGACTTGAATGAAATCTTTGCTCAGATTTTCATTCAGATAACGATGAAGTTCTAGAATTTTGTCACGACTCATGTTGTACAAAGTAAAGACTGAGAATTGAGCATCTTCTTTAAGATGTATGACATGATCATGAACTCAATACAAAAACAAGATATCAATGTTCTTCTTGAAGAAGATGTCTAGAAACTTGAAATATCTGAACGATAGAATTGTGATTGAATCGACGTTCTTACTTTGTCAATAAGCTTCAAGATCTTCTTGTGTCATGAATGCAGTCAAATGAAATTTCTTTTTCATTTGATGAAGATTCAGACAATGATTCTTATCATACATACTGTCTTGAGAGCGAGATGAGAACTGAGCAAGAGTTGAGCTGTTTCTTGAACAGACAGTCAAAGTGTTGAAATCGTGTCTAGAAACTAATCAGAGTGCATGCGTGACTAGAATGTTTGATCTATAAAGATAGTTATAACTAAGACTTTAAGAATACAGAACAAAGAAGATACAAAAGACAAGAAGAATATGCTCTATATAGTAATTATCGAGGTTCGACGCTAGTCTCAAAGAAAACGTGTTGAAACACAAGAAAGATGTTTATTTGAAAGATGTTTGCAACACAAAGAAATGTGTTTGTCATAGACATCTGTTAACTATTCGTAACACAAAGAAGTGTGTTTGTCTAGAAGACAATAGAAGTTGATTAGAAGATGCTAGGGAAGAAAAAAGATGCTGAGTCATATTTGAGTCAAATCTGAGCCAGATCTAGATCAGCTCTCGACTAGATCATTAACTAGCTCTAATCAATACGCAGTGAACTTGCTAACATTCACTGTGAATTGATTAGAGTTTGATCTTTGACACATTCGTAACATTATTCTTCTCTTCGAAAATTCATGTTCGCATGAATAGAATAAATGAAACGCAAAAATTTCCACTGTTTTTCAATTTAGTGTGACTTGTCTGAATAGAGCTTATGAAATTCGACTAGAACTTCTTTTGAGTTCTCGAATTCTTCTTTATCGACATAGTATCATTCGTCGTTTCGATCTAGTTTCGTTCATTTGATCTTGTATTGTATTCGATCTCGATAGCGTCTAGAGTTCAAAATGTCATCTATCTTTCAATGATCATCGTTCTCGATTGTCAATGATCTAGAAGATTTCAAATGCTGTTCTGACAATGAGTCTTCGAAATAAGATCGTAATAGCTTTGAACTGAACATCAAATGCAGCTGCTTCATGCTTATCAATAAATGAAGATGATAGAAGATCTCAACTTTGACAGTGATTTGATAGAGTTCTAGCTGTTTATCTTTCAAATTCTTACATGATCTAGTTGTCTTTATGTTTCTAGAGAATAATCAAACTTAGTCGTCTACTTCATAGATGATGTCTCGTCTATGTTTATTGATCTGAGCTTCGATGATCTGCTTCGTCTTTTCTAATTGCTGATGATCAAAGATAAGAAGCTCTTTCATTCAAATGACAATATCATCTGCTTTTCTAGCTTCAAGACGTTCACGAGTTGTTTTATAATCAGTTGTATCTGAATCGAAACTCATTCGTGAGTGAAAATTCTTATTGAAGTAGAACGAAGTCATTGAGATGATCAAGAAGATATTGAAATTCTCGCTGAATTTCATCATGAGAAGTCATTTCGCTCAGTCATTCTGCATGTAATTACAGTAGATTCTAAGTTCGCATTTGACGTCTTGATTGACTCACTCTGATTGATCATCGATCTCAGAATGATAAACTGTTGATAGATTAGTCGTGATTCTTAGTCGCTTGCAAAGACTTTGTCACATTATTGATATGAACTGAGAATCTCTGTTCGAAACAATGAAACTGAGTAGATCATGAAGTTGATAGACGTTTCATAGCATGATTTAAATCGTTTCTTCGACTGAGATGTTCTCGTCTTCTCAATGACAGAGAACATAGTGACGTTTCTTGATGAGATGACATATGATTGTGCAAATGACGTTATAATCTTTCGATAGAGATAGCTCAGTAATGAAGTTCATAGCTATATCTTTTCAGCGTTTCTGTGAAATCGATAGAGAATGAAGAAGTTCATTGATGCTATTTCTAGATGTCTTGCTTCGTTGACAGACATGACAGTTTCGAATGTAACGTTTAATCATTACTCGATGATCTGATCAATAGTAGAAACGTTGAACTAAATCAGTAGTTCTTCGATTGTAAGAATGAGAGATGAAAGACTGATCATGAATTTTCTTTAGTAATTTCGTATGCATATTCTCAGAAACTCACAGTAGGTCTTTTCTGAACAGAACGTCGTCAACGATCTCGCAGTGCTTCAATTCAGTGCTATGTAGCTTGAGCTTGTTTTCGCTTATAGCTTGTTTATACTCATTGCAAAGCTCATTCGTCTTGTTGACATCTTTTACTCGCTGATAAAGATCAACTTCAGATTCAATAGCTAGAATATTTATTCTATCGAGTATCAGAAGAGTCTGATATCAATCTTCAGTACGCTGAGTTGATTCAGAGACGTTGATCAGAGACATTCTGATTAGAGCATCAACTTTAGTGTTCATTTTATCTGATCGAAAAATGATCTGAAAGTTAAACTCGAATAGAATGTCTAGATAATTGACTTGACGTCGAGTTAACTGTTTGTTTTTCGTGAAGATCTTCAAAGTCTGATGATCAATAAACATCTGAATGAGCAGCTCTGTGCATTCTAGCTCGAGTCTTCAATGTTCAAAACATCGAATAATGACTAGCAATTTCTTGTCATAAATGTGGTAATTGCATTCAGCGAGAATCATGCTCTTGCTGTAGAATGCTACTGAGTGAAGAACACTCTCATCATCGTACTGAGATAGTATTTCATCTTTGACGTAGTCAGAGACATTGATTTTCAGAATAGTCTGTCGTTTTGAATCGAAGTGTCGTAGAACTGAGATTGAGCTGATCTGTTTCTTTAGATCGTCAAAAGCTTGAACACAAACTTCATTTCAAACAAAAGATGTGTTCTTTCTAGTCAGCTGAGTGAATGATTTGACTAGCTTCGAGAAGTTTTTAATGAAATGACGATAGAAGTTAACAAATCTCACGAAGCTTTGAACTTCTTTTAGATTGATCGACGTAGTTCAGTTGACTATGACTTTCACTTTGATAGAATTCATACGAAGATCTTGTTCTGAAACTATGACTTCTAAGAAAACAGTTTCTTTTACGTTGAATTCGCACTTTCGAATATCTACTTGTAGATCAGCTTCTCATAGATGATCTAATATCATCTTGACATGTTGTCAATGTTCTCGTTGAGTTTTGCTGTAGATTAGAATGTCGTCTAGATAGACTTGACAGAAGTCATTTAGAAAGTCTCAAAGAACATCATTCATATATTGCTGAAACAAGGCAGAATCATTGATAAGTTCAAAAGATAACATCTTTGATTTGTACGCTTCTAAAGCGATGATAAAGATAGTGTAGTTCTCACTATCAAAATGCATTCGCAGTTTGTTGAAAGTCGAAATGATATCTAATCGAGTCAGATGCTTGCAATCAACTATTTTGCTGATCATCTCATCTATGAGCGATAGAGAATAGCGATTTCTTTTGATAATAGCATTGAGCTTTCGATAGTCAACGCAGAATCGTAGATCTTCATTTGCTTTTAAGATGAACAGAACGAATGAGAAATACGAAGCTTTGCTAGAGATTATAAATTCTTTGAAAAGATTCTCGTTCAGATATTTCTTTACTTTCTGAAGCTTGTAAAGAGACATTCAATATGCTCGGCAGCGAAATGACGTTACGTCACTAGTAAGCTCTATCTTATAATCATACGAACGATGAGACGATAGCTTGTCTGCTTGAGCTCGATCAAAGATGTCTAGAAAATTCTGATATTTCGATGATAGCTTGACTTTAATATTCTCTAGATTCTGAATCGTTTCATTGACTGAAAAGATGTTTATGACATTTAGTTCGCATTGAGTATTGTAGACGATTTTTCTATCGATGTTCTCGACGAACATAGCAAAAATCTCTGTCTGATTCTTCTTTTTTCATTTTACTAATGCTTGAAAAGAAACGACGTCTATATTTTGAATCAAGAATGACTTTTTCTGAATGAATGAAACTGAACGCTTGAGCATCTTAAAGATCTTGCTGTGAGCTGCTGAAGAGATCGAAGTTGATCGCGATCAACTTGAGTGCTTTGTATTTGACGAAATCGAAAAAATCGAAATAGAAATATCTAATTGATCAGAGAATACGATAGTATTCTGTCTCATGTTCAATAATATTTCATTTTTGTTCATTCAGAGTTTGCTCAATATAGCTTCATGATGCTCGATATCAGCTATCAGCATTGACACAGTCAATTCTCTATGACTTTCGATCGTGAGATTGAGTAGAATCTTATGAGTAATAGTCTTTCTAGCTAACTTTTCATCATAGTCTCGTATTAACTTCTCTTTTGCTATCAATATAGATTGTATTTCAAGTTTCTGACATATCTTATCGACTAGCTTGTCATGTATCAGCGTGTAGACGACGAAATCACTATCTATCAAAGAGCGAAGGCTGAAAGAATTGATCTGAGAGATAAGAGAAGCATTGATCAAAAATGACTTTTCAAAATAGTTTTCTTTCGATAGAACTTCAATTTGACTGCACAAAGATATGATCTCTATCTCTTTGATGACTCTGAAAGAGATAGCTAGTTTTTTGAATCAGAATCTGACTCAGAGTTCGATGTAAATTGATCAAACTCGTCATCTTCTAATGCATTGACTTTCGAAGTTCGATCAGAGCACTCTCTAGAAGTATGATCTGATTTGTGATAGATGAAACAGATTTTAGTCTGTAGATCGATGTTTTTGACGCTAGTCAAAATCGCGTCGCGCGATTTTGAATGATCAACGAGTGTAGTGACTTCGATCTTTCTATAGAGATTCAATGAATCTCGTTTCTCAGCAAAGATGACTTGCTTTCTGACTTTGTTCAGAAATTTCTTTTCTTTGATGTCACTCATGACTCGATGCTCATTGTTCAAACGAATCAGATAGCTACGAATTTCATTCAAAGATTCTGACTGAATCAATTGATTACTTCAAGCTGCATGAAAACGATAAACTATCTTGTCTCGTAAATCAATGATCAATTGCTTTTCGTGATACTCTAGATAGAAGAACAGACGTTGAAACATCGAATAGAAGTTGCTGAATTTGCTCTTTTCTTGAAAGAGATTAGCATATTTTCTTCGAAAGTTTGTCTCTTTGTTGAAATCATCATAAAGCTGAGCAAGTTCATTTAACAAATCATCAACTGTGACATAGAGATTCAATGAATCTTGTTGACGTTGAGCTAAAGTAGCTTTGACTGCGTCTTCTTCGATTCTGAAGTGAACGTAGATCAGAATAGCTCTATTGATATCAAAATGATCAACGTTGATTTCTAGCTTGTCACGAATCTTTTCTTGTCAGTCATTTCAGATAGATTCTTTTTCATCAGTAAACAGAGATGAATTCGAAAGCTTTTGAAATCGCTTGAAGAAATTGAACAGAGTAGAAGAGAAAGAAGTGACTTCTTTAAATGATCGCAGTTGATGTTGTAATTCAGTCACTTGATTTCAAAACATCTGATTTAATTGATTCAAGCGTTCTTTGACTCTATTCATTTTCTCGAAATGAGTCTTTCATATTTGTTCGCTTGATATCTTGTCAAATAACTCACAAGCTTTCATGTCTAGATCTCGTTGAGTTTGAAGACTGTTCAAATCTTCTAGAAAAACTTCTGAGTCTTGTTCGATTCAGTATTGTAGCTGCTTTACATTTTTTATATCTCATGAAGTAGAAGCTTCATGAGATTCATCGAGAGTCTGAGAATGAGACAAAGAGTATCGATGTTTTCATACAACATCAATTCTAAGATATTTTGATATGCGAGATGATAGCTCAGAATAAATGACTGAATCTGTAGTGTCAGAAGAATAAGAGCTTTGATTACTCTCGAAGATATTGTTCACAGATGATCAAATCATAGCGAAGAATTGACGATCGAGCGAAGAACGATGCTTGATAGTATGTAGTGAGATCGTTTGTTAAAGTGTTTAGTCTTCAGAGAAGAGTGTTGCTGATTTGAGAAGGTTTTTTGATGATTCTCAAGCAATCAAGATCTTAATTTCTTGATTCTATCAATCGATTTGAACTGATGCTACTGACTGAGCGATAGATTCTCTAGCAATCACATGATTGTATGTTCTCGTTGATTCTATTGATCTCTTGATGTTGTTCTGTCTTTTGATGTCGTTGATCATCAGATACACAAATTTCTTTATACTCGTTTCGTTGTCAGTCGAGTGAATTTGAATGAGTATAGAAATCAATATCGTGTGATTAACGAATTCTTAAAGTAATGTTGAGATCATGTCTAGAAACTAATCAGAGTGCGTGCGTGACTAGAATGTTTGATCTATAAAGATAGTTATAACTAAGACTTTAAGAATACAGAAGAAAGAAGATACAAAAGGCAAGAAGAACACGCTCTATATAGTAGTTACTCAGATTCGACGCTAGTTTCAAAGAGAACGTGTTGAAACACAAGAAAGATGTTTATTCAAAAGATGTTTGCAACACAAAGAAATGTGTTTGTCATAGACATCTGTTAATTACTCGTAACACAAAGAAGTGTGTTTGTCTAGAAGACAATAGAAGTTGATTAGAAGATGTTAAAGAAGAAAAAAGATGCTGAATCATATCTGAGTCAAACCTGAGTCAGATCTAGGTCAGCTTTCGACTAGATCGTTGACTAGCTCTAATCAATACGCAGTGAACTCGCTAGCGTTCACTGTGAATTGATTAGAGTTTGACCTTTGACACATTCGTAACACAAAGTCGCATGACGCGATTTTGATTCATCAGAGTCTAGATTAAAAGACGAGATTGACTCAAGATTCAAGAAGACATCGATTTTCTTTAGAATGATGCTAAACACTTCAATGTTTTTAACATGAGCAGCATGATCAAAGCTTCAAGCTTTCAACTCAATTATGTCAAGTTGTATAGAAGATTGATCGAATTGATCTGCTTGAGAAACAATAGAAGTTCTAAAGAGAAAAGAATTTTGACACTTGATTTTTAATAAGTATTCTTTTTGAATGACTTGAAGAATACAACTAGAAGCTTCTTGTTTCAAATGAAAGACAAGATTGAACGAGATTTGTTTTTTGTGAACAAGCTGAGTATTAGTTGACTTTTTGTGAGTGAACGAGAGATTATATTGCTTCTTGTGAGCAGACGAGAAACTGAGTTGCTTCTTGCAAGCGAATTGAAGACTGAATTGCTTCTTGCAAGCGAATTGAGAACTGAATTGCTTCTTGTGAGCGAATTGAAAACTGAGTTACTTCTTTCAAGTGAATGAGAAACTAAATTGCTTTTTGCAAGCGAATTGAGTGCTGAATTGCTTCTTGTGAGTGATCTGTAGACTGAATTGCTCTTTGTGAGCGATTCATGAACTGAGTTGCTTCTTGTGAGTGAATTGAGAGCGAGACTGAAGAAAAGCTACTTTGTTAACTTCAAGCGAGAAATTTTCTTCTTGTTGATTAAGATCATAGATCTTGACGAGAGATTGATAACAATGATTAAGATAAAAGAAGAAAGACAAGATGAGAATATTGTGTTCAAAATTGATATCAATGACGTGATGATGAAGTCATGACAGATTCATGATGATGAAATATTGACTTAATTCAATGACATAAAAGAATAGTCTTTTGATGTGTTCATCGAGAATCATTGTGATTTCAATGACATGAGTAATGTCATCAATTAAAGCAACTTGATCATCAAATTCTCAAAGTCTGCAAGAGTGAATTAATTGATGCAAGAAAAGATGATGTTGTTACGCGAAGAATTTATTCATAAAGACATAAGCGAAGACTTCACTATCAATCAGAGCGAGAATGAAAACTCTAGATTGAGCTTGACGTAAAATACAGAATACTATCATGTGACTATCTTTGAATGTTAAATTGAATTCAAAGAGTTTCAAAGCAAATTTAGCAGAAAACTTTCTATATGATTGAAGTGAAAGTGAAAAGATTGAAACTAGTAGACAAGATGATATGTATACAGATTTCTGAGCATGACTTAGTTCAAAGACTAAACTTTTTTCACAGACAGCGAGACTTCTTCATCTATATTGACGACATCACTGTTGTAAACGTTCATGATACACAGAGTGAAGAACTTCTTATTTTGTCAGAATCGTGTCTAAATGATACAATCAATGAAGATCAGAGTTGATAATGCTTAATCTTTAGAAATAGCTATAACTGAATATTAAGAATACAGAAGAAGATTGATACAAAAGCTTTTATTTATGTAATGTTCAGAGACTGTGCTAGACTTGAAAGAAATGTGTTTGTGACATGAGAAGAATGTGATGTAGATGAACAAGATGTTGATGAAAGAAA
>JAABVA010004115.1_pt1 | contig 13564 bp, 14 predicted proteins | sample 5560331 | NCBI WGS metagenome assembly JAABVA01 (sample SAMN12812661, study PRJNA571458) | rock metagenome | isolation source: Antarctica rocks | place: Antarctica: Victoria Land, Mt New Zealand sud | collected 2016-01-07 | reverse complement strand
CCTCACCCGCGCCGCCGGCTGCCTCGCTTCGGCGTTCCACGCCCGCGCGACCACCGCCACCTTGCGCGCCCATCTGATCAATGTGCCGGCCCGGCTGGCCCGCTCCGCCCGCAAGCTCCGGCTGCACATGCCCCAGCACTGGCCCTGGGAACCGGCCTGGACCCAACTGTGCGACGCCACGCTCGGACCCCCAACAACCGCCTGAACCCGACCGCCGCCGCAAGGCCCAACGCGCAACGTCAGTCAGTGGAAGAGCCGGGCAGACCGGCCGGTCCCGCACGACCACCACCCAAGCAAGATCACCCAGACCAATCAGATCCGTTCAGAAGCCGGCGCGGTGGATCCAGGCTGAAACGCCGGGGCTAGCGCTCTGCCTTCCATCGGCAGTGTCGGTGATTCCTACTACGATAACGCGTCGGCGGAAAGCGTCATGGGCTTGTTCAAGGCAGAGCTCGTGAGCTGGGAAGGGCCGTGGCGAGGACTGGAAGACCTCGAGTTCGCGACCCTGACCTGGATCGACTGGTCAACAACACCCGCATCCACTCCAGCCTCGACTATTGCACCCCAGCCGCGGTCGAGGCCGCGCACTACCGTCACGTGCACGACGCCGCCGAGCACGTGCTCCCGGCGTAACCGACCCGGCGCACGACCCGGGGCGCTTCAGTCTCGCGTCCCGGCTGCACGCCCGCGCCACGACCGCGACCCTACGGACCCAGCTGATCCTGGTCCCGGCCCGGATTCGCCCGCTCCGCCCGACGGCTCGTGCTGCACCTGCCCGAGCGCTGGCCTTACAGGACGCCTACGAGCAGCTGTTCACCGCCGCTACCGGACCACCCACTACCCGACCCTGACCACCACCCCCGGCGCACCGCGCGCCCGACTGGACACGACGTGGAAGAGCCGGAGCCGACCGGCCGCTCCCACACGCCGTACAGGTCGCTATGCCCATGACGGTCGTGGTGATCTGGGGGTCGAAGCCCGTAGATGCGATCATTACCCGTTCGCGGCGCTACAGCATGTCCATTGTAGGGCCAGTGTCAGTAGGTTGCGGAGCCGGGCGGCCGATTGGCGAGGGTCCACCCCACAACCAGAGGCATCAGCGCTCCGCTGATCGCGAGGAGAGCGCCTACGGCTAGCCACCCCCAGATCCCGCCGCCTATAACAACCGTGGTCAGGAGCGCGGGGGCGACGCTCTGCCCTACGCCAGTGCCCACACCCCAAACCCCCTGGTATTGGCCGTGGATGTCACGAGAGGCGAGGGTGAATGAGAGGCCAAAGGAGCCCGCCGCCTGGCGCAACTCGCCTACGGTGTGAATCAGGATCGCGCAGGAGAGCAGCGAGACGGCCACGGTCGCGCTCCGGCCCGCGCTGAGCGCGAACAAGAGGCACCCGAGTGCGAAGAGCAGGCCGGCACCACGGGTAGCCGCCGCCGCGCGCTTCGGGCTCTCCAATCCACGGCTAGCCCTCACCTGCAGTGCGACACATAGGACGGTGTTGATTAGGAAGAGCGGCGAGACGACCCATTGAGGTGCGGCGGTCGAGGTGATGACCCACAGCGGCAGGGCCACGGTGAGAATGCCATAGTTGATCGTCATTATGGCATTAATGCCGGCAACGGCGACGAAGCGCACGTCCCGCACCGCTGCGAAACGGGCGAGCGTGGTCCCTGCATCCGTCGGGGCAACGCGCGGCAACCAGAGGTAGATGCCGGCCGCCGCTAAGAAAGTCACGGCGTCCGTCAGGACGAGGCCTACGTAGGCGGCACGTGTGTCCAAGGTCAAGACGAGCCCGGCCGCCAAGGTCCCGAGCGATATTCCGAGGTTGCTCACGGACCGAAGGACGGCGCGAGCGCGGGTCGCTCCACGCACACCGACCACCGCGGCGAGCATCGCCCCTCGGGCGGCGTTGCTGCCGGCCATACCAGCCGCGGCCAGCGAAGCGACGAGCAAGAAGACAGGGACACTGGAAACGGTCAGGAAAAACGTCGTCGCCAGGGCTTCGAGAAGCAACATCGCTATGGACACTCGGCGCGCGCCGACGCGGTCGGCGCACATGCCTGCCGGAATCCCGGCGAGGACCCCGACGAGACCAGCGAGAGACAGGCCCAGTCCCACTTGTAGAGGCTCGAGCCCGGCAGACCGCACGAGGAAGATCACTCCGCCTGCTAGCCATAGGCCGTTGCCGATCGCGCTGACCAGCATGCCCGCTGCGAGCAGCCGAACGGGGCGTGAACCCGGGACCGTGGCCCTCCTGCGTTTCAGCATTGCGCAAGGCTTCGCGCCTCATGGCGCAGTAAGGAGGAGAGCGCTGCCTTGCCTGGGGTGGTCACCGACGGCTGCCGAGGCAGAAGCACGGACATGCGGCGGCAGGCCGGGAGCCCTGCGACTCTCGACCAGCACGCGGCAGCGCCGGCTCGAGCGAGCCTATGCCGACGCCTGCTCAGACGCGTCACAGCAGGAGGATGATCGAGGTTGAGCCGGGCGGCAGCCCTGAACTCGTTCGGGGCCGCGTCGGTGCCGGAGGTAGCCGCTCCGGAGCAGGCACCTCCCACTGCCCCCCGACGCTGAGGCGCCGCTGACCGCCGCCGGCGAGCGGGTGGCTCCACCGCGTCGTGCGCGGCTCGGTGTCGCCGCCGGCGTCGTGGGAGCCGTTGCTGCGAGATCCCGGTGAGCATCCAGCCAGAGCTCGCCGGAGCCTGTGCCGACAGGGAGTTGGGTCCGGCGTGGAAACACCCCAGGCTAGTCGCCGCACTACTTCCTCACGAGAAGGGGACAGCCGTCGGAGGCTGCGGAGACCCCGCGGTTGTGCCAAGAGGCGTGCCGTGATCTGACCCTGACGCCGAGGAAACAGCAATGTCGTTGCGGCGAGCGGTGAACTGCAGCATGGCCAACAGGTCCTGCGCCAGCACAGGCCGAGCGGCAGCTGTTGGCAGGGCGCGCTTCGGCAGCGGCATGTTGCCGACATTCGCCCACTTGAGACGGCCATCGGTGTCAATCATGCCCTTGGCCAGCCCGCGATTGTCCTGGTGAAGACAGAACGGCACGTCCAGCAGGCCGAGCGAGAAAGCCCGAAGCATGGCCGTACCGATGTCGTCGGACAGGCTGAGGACGGAGTCGACGAGGGCCTCCGCCTCGGCGGCTACATCCGCGTGATCGGTCTCGCGCGCCCAAGGCAGGTCGTTCGAAGCGGCGGTTAGCGCGGCCGTCCGTGACGCACGCGCGAGTGCATCGATGTTCTCCATGACGGTCGGGATTCTCCAAGCCTCGGAGACTGTCTTGACGATCAGTCGTTCTGCTGCGCCGAGCACAGCGAGTGCGGCGCTCAGCTCCAGCAGGCGCGTGGCCCCGGACGGGCTTTTCGGGTAAACGCCCATGTATGTATACAGAACGATGTGCCAATCGACGTGCTCAGGCAAGTGCTTCTGAGCCAGTGCCCGCAGTGCGCCCAGAGCCTCGATGTCCTGCACCATGTCGGTCTGCTGCGCGTAGCTGAGCGAAACCGAGTCAATGCCATGTTGGACGAAGAACATGCACTCAAGCAGGCTCACGGCAAGCAGAAGCGAAGGCGGGCACAGCTGCCCAAGAAGGCAGCCGCCGAAAGACTCCAGGTGTGGCCGAAAGCCTCGTGAGCGACCGTCCTGCGCCAGTTCGTCAACTGCGTCGCACCAATGCCGGACCGACTCGGCGAGTGGGGTCCGCCCATATGGGAGGCAGTACGAGACCGGACCGCCTTCAGAGGCGGACAACCCGGCGTCAACCATGACCCGGAAGATCTTGTTCGGCTTGGCTGACCCGTGTCTGACCTGCACAGGCATAGTGCGCTCGACCTCACCGACGAAGGACCTCGTCGTCTGCAGATCGTGAGACAGCATGGGGTAGCCGTTAAGCGGGCCACCCGAATCCAGCGCCTGCCGAGCGCCCGCGTAATCACCAACTCTCGTGTAGCTGTCCAGCGTTATCGTTCCCACCGTGCACGCCGGCAGTTCCCGCACCGCTCGGAGGCCGGACGCCATGAGGGCCGGATCGGCCATGCCCATCCTGGGCTGAACCACGAGCTCGCCGCGGTCTCGGCACCGCCGCACGAATGTCCCGAGCTGCACGGGTGGCACCACCAGTGTCATCCCGATACCGCCTTCAGCAGAACCAGCCGGTCGACAAGTGCGGACGGATCTGAGTCATCGGTGAAGACGAAGTCAAAACCAGCCGTGAGAAGGTCTTCGGCGGTCGCCTCCTCGGACCCTCCCGAAGTCCCGAGCTTCCCGCCGATCATTAGCGGGATGTGAGAGGTCGCGGGACAACGCCGAAGTAGTCGAGCAACCCGTGCCCCGTCAGTGAGACCATGGCCGTTGACGGTGCTCACGACGACGGCGTCGGGCTGCTCGTGCCGGGCCGTCTTCAGAAGCAACTCGTCGGGCACGCACGGCCCGAGGTTGAGCACCTCACGACCTGACTCTTCAAGGAGCAGCTGCATGAAGACCAAGTTCCACGTGTGAGAGTCGGAGGAGACTGTCGAGAGGAGTATCCGCTGGAACGTCCGCGTGACCTCCTGCAGGTGACCGCTCCTCATGGTGCGGCTAGACCACGCATCGTGTGCGCACGGTTGATGACCGCGCGCGCGAGCACTGAAGTTGGGTCCATCACAGGAACAGTCGCCCCCGCTTCATCTAGGATTAGCGGGAACTCGGTGCAGGCAGCGATGACAAGCTCAGCGCCGCGATGGGCGAGCGAACGGGCGCTCGCGGCGATCAGGCCTCGCGTCTCGGGCCCGATGTTGCCAGCCTTTACCATTCTGATCGAAGCGTTAACCTGCGCCTTCTGACTGGCTTGATCCGGGACCAGGACCCGTAGCCCTGCTTCCTCCAACTGGCGGTGGTACAAGCGGGCCTGAACGGTGCCCTCCGACGCCAGAACCCCGACAGCTGCAACCGCAGGACTTAAGTGGCAGATGTGGTTGACCGTCGCCACGATCATGTCAAGTATGGGGATGCTGACGCTCTCGCGAACTCGTGGCAGAAAGGCGTGCGCGGTGTTACAAGGGGTCGCGATGAGATCGGCGCCCATCGCCTCGAGCCGCTGAGCACCGTAGATCAGCCAGGGTGTCGGGTCTGGTCCCCCACCGATGAGACCCTGCGTCCGGTCGGGGACCGATGGGTCCGCCCAGATCACGACAGGGAAATGCTCCTGATCGGTGCTTGCAGGGGTATCACGCACGACTTTCCGGTAGAAGTCCACGGTGGCCAGCGGGCCCATACCTCCCAGTATCCCCACAGTCACGTTGGCCTGCTGCCCCTCAGGCCTTCGCGACGTATCAGGCGGGCTGCTCTGACGGCTCATACGGCGACTGGCGAGGTGCTGCGCAGACCGTCACCGGCGGCGTCGTCCGTCGCGATAGTGACCGCGTTACGGACCCGGGCATCGAGCAGGGCGATGTCGAAGTCGAGCGGCGCGTCGAAGATCGCGCTGACCGCCCGCGTCGAGGACTCCGTCAGCGGCAACAACCGGTCGCCTCGGCTCTTCAGGACGAGCAGCTCCCGCAACTCGGCGGGGGCCTGCTTGTCCGCGGCCCGCACCAGCGGCCAGAAGCCGCCGGTCTCAGCGAGCCAGCGCGGATTCGCGAACTCGGGCCAGTCGATGCCCACGTCGCGCAATACTCCGGGCGCATGCTCAAAGTAGATCTGGCGGGCGCGACGCTGTGCGTCGAAAACGTAGTTCGTGGACCGGCCAAGGGCTGCATCGATAAGGACCGGTTCGACAGCCTGCCCAGTGGCCAACTCATAAAGGGGCAAGCAAGCGTCACCTGGGGCCCTTGCGGCGATCTCCATAAGGAAGACCTCGCTGTCCTCGGTCACCCGGTACTCCGCGTGCGCCATGCCCGTCTCGAAGTCGAGCCGGTCGATCACGGCGGCTTGCACGTCGATGATGAGCCGCGCTTCGCCCTCGCGGAGGTTCGTGGGCGGCGTCGTGTGAGTCAGTTCCACGAAGTATTCGCTATCGGTCTCGTTCGTACCTTTCTGCGTGATCATCGTGGAGAGCGGCTCTCCTGCAACGACGATCGTGTCCACGTTGTACTCGCGCCCGATGACGCGTTGTTCGACAAGCAGCTCGGCCGCAGGCTGCAGGTCCGTGAGTGCGTCAGCAAGGGCGGTCTGGCTGCCTATCAGACGCACCCCGATACTCGCGTCGAGGGTCAGGGGCTTCACTACCAGGGGGAAGGCGCCGTTGAACTGCTCAGCGATCCGTCCCGCCGTGCGCTCTCCGAACACGCGGTCCGAGCCACCGTCAGTCGGCGCAGTAACGAGGACGGACTGTGGGCTCCACTGGTGCAGGTACTGACGCTGCAGGAGCTTGTTCCTGCAGACGCGCGCAGCCCGGAGTCCGACTTGTGGCAGCCCCAACAGGTCGCAGACGACCGCTCCCGGCTCGACGAAGATCTCCGCCGTCACCAGCACGCCGACGATGTCGTACTCCCGGGACCAACGCATCGCCTGGTCCACGATCCCAGAGATGTCGCGACCTTCGCGGACTTCGACCTCCGCTACGGCTGGGTAGGGACTGCTCGCCGTGTTCATCTGCGCGATCGCCACCTGCGCCAGCGTCGGGCCGCTCGGTCCGACCACCAACAGAACTGTCAAATCCCGGACTTGCAGGTCTGTCAAGTACGGGCCGACCTTGTGTGGATCGGCGAAGAGAATGAATGCCGGCCTCGCGGCCGCGCCTGTGACCTGCTCGCTCCTGATCAACTTAGATCGTCTCCGTCAGCTCGTGTTCGATGGCATCGGTAGCCGCCATGAATCGGCGCACGCCCTCCGCGAGGTCAGCCGCAGTCACGATGAGTGGCGGCATGATCTTGATGAGCGTTCCCTCCAGGGCAACCGGAGCACAGAGGAGCAGGCCGTTGCGTGCGCATTCGGTCACGAGCCGCTTCGCTAGCCGCTGTTCTGCGGCCCGGTCGGGTCCCGTGAGAGAGACACCCGCAACCATGCCGACTGCCCCCACGACTCGTCGGCGCTCTGGTCGCTGCGCAGCCCACTCCGCCAGCGCGTCGGCGAGCTCGCCGCCGCGGCGGGCGGCGCCGGCCACCAACTGGCCGTCCTTGAAGAGGGCGATGGTGGCCTCGGCCGCAGCCAGGGCCAGCGGGCTGCCCGCATGCGTGCTGGACAGGGCGCCAGGCGCCATTCCCTCGGTGTACCGCGGATCGCCGACCAGCACTGCTGACACAGGAAGAGACCCGGACAGGCCTTTGCTACAAACCAACAGGTCCGGCCTCGTGCCGGTTCTCTCGTAAGCGAAGAGCGCGCCGGTCCGGCCGAACCCGGACTGGATCTCGTCGTAAACGAGTGGGATCTGGTGGAGGGTGCACCACTCCCGCAAGGCACACGCAGCCGCGGCGTCGAGGACCCGCAGCGACGAGCCCTGGTAAATCTCTGTCAGCACGCAGGCCACGTCCGAGGGTTCGGCTCGAACCTCGCGGAGAGCCGCATCTATGGCGCTCGGGGTCCAGTCCTGGCCGCTGACCGGATAGGGCACTTGGACGAACGGCTCTCCGCAGCCAGCCGCCCACTGTCGCTGAGCCGGTTGGCCACCGGCCAGCTGAGCGCCCAGAGTGCGCCCGTGGAAGGCGCCCTGGAAGCTGATGACGAGAGCGCGGTGTCGGCCACGCTCGAGGGCGAAACTCCTACAGATCTTCAGTGCGCCTTCGATAGCCTCAGCCCCCGTTGTGAATAACACGCACTGCGGGAATCCGGTGAGCTCGGCGAGGGCACGCACCAGCCGAGCGCGCACCCGAGTGGGAAAGGCATACGTGTGCAGCAGGCCCTGCTCGACCTGCCTAATGATCGCGTGCACCACCTCGACGGGGGCGTGGCCTGCGTTCGCCGTGAGGGTCCCGCTTGTCCAGTCCAGCCAGGACCTGCCTTGTGCGTCGAACACGCGGGCGCCACTCGCCCGTTGCCACACCACGGGGACCTGCGTCTGCAGCGCGGCTGGCTCGTAGCGCTGGAGCGTCTCGATCACCCAAGCGTCGTCATCGGCTTCTGCGCTGATGCCGCTGCCCCCGGGCAGGAGGTCGTCTGGCGACTTCGCGCTATCGATGTCCACGGCCAGTCCGTCAGTAGGCACGCGCGGCCCATACGGTCGAGTCCGTGTCAGAGGATGTGACCGTGACAGCCACGAGTGGCTCTGCACCTGTGTTGGCGAGGCCGTAGAACACGCCGGCTGGCGCGAATCCGATGGAGCCCGGGCCGACGGGACGACGGCCCGGCTCGCCCACGGCGCCCGATGAAGGCACGGCGACCACGTTGATCGGCGAGGGCACATAACACATGTCTGGGTTGGGTGCGTCCTCCTCATAGACGAGGAAGTCACCAGATCCGGACAACACGACGACCATGCCGTCGGCGTCGGGATGCATGTGCGGCACGATCTGCTGACCCGGGCGTAGGTTCCACGCGGCCGCCTTCAAGCGCGGTCCGAACCACAGCCCAAGCTTCCGCGATTGAGCGTCTGAACTCGGGGCCGACGGTACGTCAACGACTTGAAAGTTCATTTACTTGTCCCTCGCTAGGCCTGTGGGGTCTTCCTCGAGGAACTCGAGTTGCATGAACTGGAGGACATAGGCCTGGGTGGGCCGAAGCTCCTCATTGAAGGCTTCCAGCCGAACGCGACGGGTAGCCATAGGCGTCAGGTCGTGCTCCCACCACTGCCCCGGGGCGGCGGCGATCCCCTTCTCGTCGAGGACGGTCGTCCCCTCCTCGCTCTGGCCCTGGTAGGCGATCACGCGCAGTGACGGCGGAAAGCCTGTTCCCGCGTTTCCGGCAGTGCGCCGCTGCAGGCGAATCCTCGTAGGGGTCCGCATGCCGCCGAGGTCGACGTCGAGGTACTCGACCTGGGGCTCCAGTCGCGTCGGCGGGCACCAGCCGCTGTCGGGTCGGCCGTCGAAGATCGACTGTTCGTTCCAATAGTCGTAGCGGTGGCAGCCGGAGGACGCTGTGACGTAGCAGCCCTCTATAAGCCGACGTCCGTTGGCGGGCATATCTGTTCCTCTCGTGTGTGCTGTCGTTGAGCTACGCTTGAGCGCTGCGTTCTTCAATGGCGGCGCCGACTTCCACCAGATCGTTCGCGACAATGTCAGCGTCTGCGCGAGCAGAATCGGTATGCTTGAGCTGCCGGTCCACCAGGATCGTGGTGAGGCCGATGCGTCGCGCGCCGAACAATTCCCGGTCTCCGCCGTCGCCAACGAAGGCGCACTGCCCGGGCGCCAGGGCCAGCCCGTCGAGTGCGATCTGGTAAATCTCCGGGTTGGGCTTGAGGCACTGCACTCGGAACGAGAAGACCGTCACGTCGAAGTACTTGGGCAGGCCGAGGCGCTGAAAGATCTCTTCGGAGTGATCGGACGCGTTGCTCACCAACGCCAGCGGTAGTCCCCTCCCGCGCAGGCGATCCAACAGCGCTTCGGTCTGGGGATCGACATCGATGCTGGCCAAGAACTTCGGCCAGGACTGATGGACCGCTGCTGCCACCTGCTCCGGCGGGCGCTGGTAACCGACGCCCTCCACGGACCTCCGCACGCGCTCAAACATGCCGGAGATCCTGCCCAGCATCGCCTCGCGGTGGCATTCCCGATAGGCGGGCATCCAGCGGTTCAGGTTGAGGTTAAGCTCAGCAGCGACATCTCGGTAGAACGGGTTCTCTTGCTTCTCATGGACAAGTGTCGAGTATAGGTCGAAGCAGACCCCCTGGATGGCAATGACCGTTTCCTTCCTGCTCTCAAGCATTAGCGTGGTGGCCACTTCGCCAAGCGCGATGGCAGGGGCGAGAACCGGCCCCTCGGCCCATAGGCGTGCGCTGCCGCCGCGAAGCCGGCACATCAGCACCTGCCCGGTCTGGGCGCAGGTCGCAAGCTGCGGGTGGTAGCCGCGGACCCGGGTGTAGCCGAACGCCGCGCCCTGCTTGGTGCGCCCCGCGACCTCAGACCCCGACCCCCAAGATCAACGGTGGATCTGGGCTAAGACGCGGTTCGGAGGGGGCGGGCGACTAGCAGCACACTCCGGGACCAGCTGGGTGGGTGACTGTCCCGCCTGGGCTCACCGCGGCGACCAGCGCCTGGGGTGTCGACACCGCAAAGACTCCCGCTACAAGCACCAGCGCCGCAACCAGCGTCCGGAACATTCCCATGACTCTCCTCTATGACTATTTGTGACAACCGTGTCAAGGAGTGTCGACGTGGCCGGACGCGCTGTCAACCTCTGTGCCAGACTGTGAACGTCTAGGGGGGTCAGGTGACACAGCCGGAGTTCGGGAAGCGGGTCAAGGAGCGACGGCATCGCCTGGGCATGTCGCAGTCCGAGGTCGCGAGCGAGGGGCTGTCGACGAGTTACCTCTCGCTGCTGGAAGCCGGCCGCCGGCGCCCGACCCGGAAGGCCGCGGAGTCGATCGCCGGGCGGCTCGGCGTCGACGCGGAGTACCTGCTGAGCGGGCAGGGGAAGACGACGCGCGCCGAACGCGACCTCGACGTCCGGTTCGCCGAGCTCGCCCTGGCAAACGGTGACGTCCCGGAGGCCTTGCGGCGGCTCGCCGACCTAACGGCCACGGCTGACGCAGGTGACCCGGACTGCTGGCGGATCAGGCACGCGACCGCCCGCGCCTGGGAACGAGCGGGGGACCTCGAACAGGCCGTAGAGATCCTGGAAGGACTCCGGGAGCGAGCCGAGCGGGACCCGGCCCGCTGGCCGTGGCTGGAGGTCGTCATCGACCTCTCGCGCTGCTACCGCGAGACCGGTGACCTCGCCCGTGCGGTCCAGGTAGCCGAGCAGGCGGCCGAGCACGCCCGCGCCGTCGGCCTGGACGCCTGCGCGGAGTACCCCCGCCTGGTCGTGACCCTAGCCGGGGCAAGCCGGGAACGCGGCGACCACGCCTACGCCGCCCAGCTCCTGGCCCGGCTCCTCGGCGGCCTGCCCGACGAAGCGCCCAGGGGCGACCGCGGCGCAGCCCTGTGGAACGCCGCGCTGATCGCGGCGGAACGCGGCCGGTTCGCCGACGGCGTCGGGATGGCCGAGCGTGCGCTGGCGCACTTCGCGGAACAGGACGAGGTCCGCGCCGACGGCCTGCTGCGCATGACCCTCGCGTGGATGCTCCTGGAGTGGCCGGACGGCGACGCCCGGAAGGCGGAGGGCCTGCTGCGCGACGCTCGCCAGAGGCTGATCGGGGCCGGCATGCAGATCGAGGCCGCGTACACCGAGACCGAGCTCGCGCGCGCCAGCGTCCAGGACGGGGACGCGCCGCAGGCCATGGACTGGGCGCGCAGCGCCCTGGCCAGGCTCGGCGACGGCGACCGGCTGGAGACGGCCCGGGCCAGGCTCGCCCTTGCGCGCGCGCTGTTCTCCAACTCCGAGGACTCCGCCGCGATCGAGGAGATGACCAGGGCCGCCGAGGCCCTGGAGGAGCACGGCGCCGGACGCCAGGCCGCCGCGGTGTGGCGGGACCTCGCCGAGCTGCACACGGCGGTCGGGGACACCGCCTCCGCCGCCGCGTCGTTCGCGAGGGCGCTGGACCTGCTCGGGATCCCGGCCCGCAGGCCGCTCACCCGCAACGCGACCCGGGCCCCACTGCTGGGCCACGAATCCGCCGACGAACCGGCTCGCGCGCCCCGGCGCACCCCAGCGACAACGGCGAAGGCAGGTACCGCGCGGACCCGCGGCACGGTCCGGCCCTGAAGTTCACGGGCACCGGCCGACGGGCTGGACGTGTCAGCGCTGTCCGTACCTCACGGTTAGTGGCCGGCGGCGACGCGGGCAGGGCGGCCCGACCGCGCACCCGCGACCCACGTTGGAAAACCCTAGCGGTGCCGGCAATAGTGAAGAGGAGTCACGCTGTCCTGTTCAACACCGTCGGAGCTGCCGGTGTTCGGCGAGCGCCGTGGTCCGATGGGAGGGGGCAAGCAACTTCTTCCAATTGCTGCGGGAAGGTGGAACTTCCGACTTGCCGTCGATTCGCGCTTCGTGGAGACCAGATGTCCTGACACGGGTGTTTAGAGATCGGGCTACTTCCCTGTATTGACAGGGCATCCCGGTGTCTCGGTGGTTACGGTCCAGCGCGAGGGCAGAGATCATTGCTGTGGGCCGAACACCCAGGCGGGCCGCGTGCACCAGCCGGTCTTGGTGTCGATCCCCTCCAAGAGTCAGCTGATCGCCACGAGCTCCTGCGTGAAGGCGCCGCGCGTCCCGCACAGGAATGACCTCACCATGTCAGGACATCTGGGATCGCCGGTCGGTAGTTTGCCTTCATGCGGCGGTTGTTCGATTGGATCGACCAGCGTTCAGGTCAGCCGTCTTACGTTCCCTCGTGGTACTGGCGGGCGCACCAGGCGGGCTTCGTCCTCGTGGTGCTGGGCGCGCTGGTTCCCTATTGGTTCTCGTCGGAGCCCTACGGGCGCATCGTCTACGTAACGTTCCCTTTGGCCTTCTCCGGTTTATCGTATGGTGTCATGTATGCGCTCTGGCGTCCTCCTGCTCGGCACGCAGGGCCGAAGGACGACCAGCAGGGCAGTGGGTAACGCCGCTTTATCGCGCTTATCAGCGCAGTGCCGTCAGGCTTGGAAGCGGCAGATATCCTTTGTCGCCTGGCAGGCCACCTGTTCGAGTTTTTCGGCTACTCGGCGCACGGCTTCGGTGGCAGCGTCCGTTCGACCCGCCGCCTGCAGGTCGACGACTGCCGAGCCTCTACGTTCTCCGCATGGGATACCCCGCTGGCTACCCGGGGAGCTGTCCGGACTGCGGTACGGGCCGCGAGGTATCTGAGACGTACGAGGCGGCTTACTGCCCGCTCTGCGACGAGTGGCAGTCCCCCGCGTGCCGCCGCTGGTGCCCTACGTGCCAGAACAGGCCACAGCGCCCCAGCCAGGCCAAGGACCTCGATCTGGCGCCGAGGGAGATCCATCCCGACTACAACCTCAACACCGACGACGAGGGTGAGCTCCTGCGGCGCGTCGTCCTGCCGGTCGTTCGGGGCACATTGCCTGACGGCGCAGTGCGCGACATCAAGATCACCAAGCGTAGGAGTGGGTCGCAGGAGTACTGGCCGCGTGGTGTCCCGCTTCCGGACGACGTCTACTGCGAGCTCACGCTGGACACGGGTGAGCACGTGAGGGTCTACCTCACCCAGCAGGGCCATGTGGACCCGGAAGAGCTCGCAGCGACGTTCGCACACCGGCTCGAAGACGACTGGTGCGAGAGCACCAGAGGCTGGGGAGAGCGCGTTCACGCGGTTTACGGAGTGCCCCCACCCGCTCTGCCTTGAGCCTGGTCCGTTCGGCGATCATTGCTCAGTGCCGCTTAAACCGACTGATGGAACAGCACGCTGCCAGCATCGAAGATGATCCTGGCTAGCCGCCTGACCGCGGCTATTAAGGCACCCTTCTCACGTTCGCGAAGGGAGTATCGGTGTGTCTCCGCTTGCGGGACGTCTGAACCGTGAACCGGCACTGAGCCCTTCAGGTCACCGAGGCGTCGTAGATGCTCTGGATCGAAGCGTCCAGGACCCGGTCGAATTCCACCTCGCTCTGCTGCGCG
>JAABVA010004114.1_pt1 | contig 13571 bp, 12 predicted proteins | sample 5560331 | NCBI WGS metagenome assembly JAABVA01 (sample SAMN12812661, study PRJNA571458) | rock metagenome | isolation source: Antarctica rocks | place: Antarctica: Victoria Land, Mt New Zealand sud | collected 2016-01-07 | reverse complement strand
GCGTTGGTGGACCTCGCCTGCAATCGGTTCGGACGGCTCGACGTCCTCGTCAGCAACGCCGGCATCGGCCCGATCTCGCGCTTCGACGCGCTGCGCGTTGACGACTGGGACGCGATGATCGACGTCAACATCAAAGGCGTGCTCTACGGTATCGCCGCCGCGCTGCCCGTGTTCGGTCGGCAGAAAAGCGGCCACATCGTCAACGTCCTCTCGACGGCCGGCCTCAAGATCCTGCCGACCATGGGCGTCTATGCCGCCACCAAGAATGCCATGCGGACCGCCACCGAGGCACTTCGCCAAGAAGCGGGACCGCACCTGCGGGTGACGGAAGTGTCTCCCGGCTTCGTGGACACCGATTTCGCGGACTCCATTGCCGACCCGGGCGTGAGGGCAGGGATCGAGAAGCGCAAGCGGGAGTTCGCCATCGCGCCCGACGCGATCGCACACGCGGTGGCTTTTGCGATCGAGCAGCCAGACAACGTCGAGATCAGCAGCCTCGTTGTGCGCCCCACAGCCCAGGACTGACAATTGCAGGCAGAACCGTTCTTCAACCCGAGGCGGCAATCGTCGAGGAACGGCAATGGTAGGATCGTCCGCTTTCGGACGTTCCCGCATGGACCTCGCAAGGCCGCAACGGGTCGAATGCGGCCGGTCGGGCTGGGACGGCCCAGCGGCGGTGGACCCGTGCTGTTCCTGTTGATGCCAGTGCCGTCATCCCTCGCCCCCAACATTTGATGTCTTATCCGGCGTTGGCTGGTTGGAAAGCCGGGACACCAACCGATCGGCCGCCTCTACATCCCCTGTGACTGCGGCCCGCTCGTCTTCGGTCAGATCCAACCGTTGCAGCATGCGGACATACCGATCTTTCTGGCGCGATAGCGTGTCTGCAAAAGCGGCGGACGGTTCGTAGAAACTGCATCGTGCGCAAGCCATCCGGTGCGCGCACATGGCGTAGGCTGGGTTTGTACACCAGCCGTGGCCCAGATCATACCGCAGCACAGGCTGGCCCGGCTCCGGACGGCCGTCCACCAGCACGGTGACTGTGCGAAGGGTTTCCGTCAACTTCGAGCTCTTGTGGAAAGCGGTCATCAACTTCGTTGGCGTAATGGCGATGTAGTGCTGGCCTGAGGCCAGACGCTTGTGTCCGAGCCAGCGCATGACCTCGAGGGGCGTCATCCCGGAGGTGGGACTATAAAGCTTGGTCGCCATTGTCGCCCGCGCGCGGTGGCTCGTGATGGCACCTCGCGTGTCCTCGGGCGGCAACCCGGCTTTGCGCAACAGGATCGGGATGAGGACACGGTTGACGAAGCCCCTGCCGATCCGCTGGCCACGGTAGCAGAACAAGGGATGGTTCAGCCGTCCGGTGATGGGGTCCATCAACCGGCGCTGTGCCGGCCGTATCTGCTCCCAGGCGGCGATGGCGCGGGCCATCGGCTCTTCGACGGGCTTGACGAACTCGCCGGACGTTTTGCTGACGGGAACCCGCAGCATGGCCTGGTCGAAGGCGGGCAACACCTCGCCGGTGGCGGGGTCGCTCTGCTCCGGGACGTGCTCAACGTAGGTGCAGCCGACCTCGAGGCGCTCGATCTCATTGGCCCGGCAGCCGCTGAACACCCAGGCTGCGGCCACTGCCCGTGCGAGCTCGAGCGGATATTGGTAGGTTTTCCGCACTCCCGACAGCAGGGGAAGGTCCTCTCGTTGCAACGTCAGCGCTGCTGCGCGCAGCTTTAGCCAGTGCCCGTCATCAATCGGTCGTGGATTGTACTGCGCTGCCCGAATGACCTGGCGTGGGGTTGGGAAGGCACAGCTGGGATTGAGCCGCCGCTCGATCCATCCCCACTCCTGGAGTTGGTGGAAGAACACGCGGGCCGCCGAAAGCATGCCCTTCTTGGTGTTCGGCGCCATTGGCTCGCCGGCCCGGGCCTCCAGCCGGGGCAAACGGTAGAAGTCGCCTATGCAGCTCTGGTCAACATACCGAACATAGGCAAGCGCGAGGTCCAACGTCCAATCAGCTGGTGAGGTGACGGAGGGATGATCGCGCGCCAACCAGCGGCCCACCCTCAGCAGGGCCTGAAAGTGGTTGTCGCGGGTGGACTTGGCAGAGACCGCGGTGTCACGCCAGCGCTCGCACCATCCGACCCATGTCTCGGGAACACCCTCGCGCGCAGCACGGACACCTTTGCTGGGTGGTACATAATGGCTGAGCGGCCTGCGCGTGATGCCCAGCTCGGCAAGGCCATAGCTGACGGTGAAAAGCTTCTTGCGCAGGTGCCGAGATCGGGTGTTCGCAGCGTAGGTCGTCAAGCTCTCATCGGTGATCGCATCGAGACTCGGCGAGCCATGTTGAAGCAGCAACTGCGCAACGCATGTGCGCAGCTTCTTCTCGTAACCTTCAACGCGAAATCCGATGCCTGAGAGCACATGTCGCAGCCGCTCGAACTCGCCGTCCAGCACCGAGGGCCCGAACAGGCGTCGGGCCAAGGCAAAGGGTTGGGGTGCTTGGCAGAACCCGTTCTCCGGCGTGACAACGACGCCATACCCCCGGATCGCGGCAACGGTGAAGGCGATCTTTTCCTTGTTGCAGAACAGACGACGCACTTCCACCCATTCCCCAGTGCTCCATCCCTGGGGAACCTTGCCGAGATGGAGGGCGCCTCGAACGATCGCCCGCTGTACGGCAAACCGCTCTGTCGCTTCTTTATACCCGCAGCCCACGAGCGCAGGCCGCACCGGCTCCAGCAAGGGTCCGATACCCTGGGCCGTGGCGTTTCGCACTGCGCCGAACGGCAGGTGCGCGACCCGCTCCAGGGCCTCACGCTCAGAAACCGTCAATTCGGGGCTGTTCCTCTCGGAACGTGTGCTGAACGGCATCATAGCTGCGCGAACCGGTCGATGAGGACGGGCGATGCGCGGTGAAAAGCGACGGCCATGTCGCGCCCGCTGAGGTGGATGTATGTCATCGTGCTCTCAAGGCTGCGATGACCGGCAAACCGTGCGAGTTCCTTGACGTCGAGACCAGCACGCGCAAGGTCGGTCAGGCGGAGGTGGCGCAGCGTGTGCGTGCTGAAACCCGGCATGTCGACCTCGCGCGCCAGCGCAGCGGCGAGCAAGCCCCAGGTGTAGCCGCCCACCGGCATGCCCGCATTACGAGGGCTGGCGGATATGAAGAGGCAGGGGCTGGGGGGAGCAAGGCGGCGGCGCTCACTGAGGTAGTCGCCCAAGAGGCTACTGGTGGCAGGTGAGTAGATCACTGTGCGTCCATAGCCACCCTTGGAGTTCTCGGGCCGTATAGCAATCTGGCGCGCAGAAAAGTCGAAATCATCAAGGCGCAGCGTGACCACCTCGTTGCGCCGGAGCGCTCCATCGTAGGCCAACATGAACATCAAGATGTCGCGTGCGGGGCGGGGCCGGAGTGCTTGCAGCAGGTTCTTCCACTGCTCGTCCGTCGGCAACTTGGGAAGGTGCCGTGGTCTCGGCAGCAAACCGCGGCGGATCGGAACTGCCTCTCCCTCGGCGGTGCGGTAGATGCCGCCGCGTGCGACTGGGTTACGATCCAAACGGCCGCAATCAACCAGGTAGTCGGCATAGGCGCGCAGGCCAGCGAGGCGCTGCGCGACCGTCGCCCGGCTCAGTGTCGTCCCTTTCGCTCCCGGGTGCCGCGAGGGCAGCTGCAGCAGATGGCGGAGGAAGGCGTGGACGCAGGGCACGTCGAGGCGCAGCACCTCCAGGTCGCCGCCAAACTCGATCAAGCCCTCCAGCGTGCGGCCATAAGCAAGGACGGTGTTACGGCTGAGGCCGCGCACATCGAGGTAGGCAAGGAACGCCGACGCGAGGGGGTCAGAGGCGCACCGCGGCAGGAGGCCGGCCCATATGGGCCGGCCTCCTGCCGCGGTGTTGCTGTCGTTCTTGCCTGCTGATCGATCGTGTTGCATCGCGCCCGCCATCCGTTGCCAATGCAAAGTAACGTATGACATGGGCGAGGAGCGACGGCTTGCGTATGTGGCGCTGACCCGGGGGCGGCTGCGCGTGACGGTCAGCCACTGCGCCTTCCGGCGCGGCTTCACCAAGGCGTCGTGCTTCATCGAGGATCTGCCGGCCGAGAACGTCGTGCATGGATGGCTGCACATGCCGCAGGGCGGCGAGGCCGCCATGGGCGATGCGGCAACCGGGCGCAGGCGTCAGTCGCGCCGGTAGCCCAGGTGCCCTTGGTTCGTGCCGCAGCCGATGACGCTGCACCCCGCTCATCAAGCGAGTTCAATATGCCTCGCACCTGTCGCGCTGTCGCCCATGCATGGCAGTGGCTTTGTCGTCCAAGTCCTCGCCGTTCGCGCCGCGGGGGACAAGACTATCCCTTGCCAAGCAAGGAGAACCGCGAATGATACGTCATGCGACCAAGACCCGGATAGTCACCCCCGAACAGGCCCGTGACATTCTAGCCCACAACCTGTTCAAGGATCAGCGCAAGGTTGAGGGGAACCATGTGAGCTTTCTGAAGACGACCATGGAAAATGGTGAGTTTGACGGCGGGTCTCCGATCCGTTTCGCCAGTTTTAGCAACCTCGCGCCTGTCCTGATCGACGGCCAGCATCGGCTGCATGCCATCTCGCTGATGCCGTCGGACTACAAGCTGCAAGTGACGGTGATAACCAGCCGCTGCGACACACCGGAGGAAGTCGCGCAAATCTACGCACGGATCGACCGCGGCCGTAGCCGCAGCCTCGTGGACGCCCTGCAAGCGCTCGGCTACTTCAGCGAAAGCAATGGACTGTCTCGCGCGCAAAGCGCGGCCGTCCTAGCCTGCTCCCCTTTGTTCGAAACCCACCTCCGAACCATCAGCATCAACGGGTTCAGTTATGCTTCGAGGTCGGCGGAGCATCGAGCAGAGGTGATGGGGCCATGGATGGATGCATCCCGTCAGTTCTACGGCGCTATCTCCAAATCGAATTTCGGCAACAGTCGCCTGTTCTACAATAGGCAGGTCGTCGTCGTTGGCCTCGCAACGTTCAAGGAGCCGGATGCGGCGGAGCGGGCGGAGGATTTCTGGCAGGTGATGGCCGAGGACTGCGGGCTGGATGCCCTGGACCCGCGCAAGATATGCCTGGAGTTCGTCAGGTCCCAAACGGGCGGCGGTAGGGGGAGCGCCACGCGACGGGGCCAGGGGCGGTCTCATGTCGTGGGCTACCTCGCGCAGGGCGTGACCATGTGTTGGAACGCCTATTATCGGGGACAGGCCGAAATCTCCCGTGTGCAGGTCCGGGACCCCAAGGGACCGCTGCGGATCCTCGGCACCATGTATGCCAAGCGGGACGATCGAGAAATCCCCATAGCGTTGACTCCCGATGCTCAACCCGGGAGCGATCAGAAGGATTGTTCCGAACGCACCTCAAGAAAAAGTCCGGCGCACAACCCCAGTCAGGCAGTGGCCTGACCAACGCAGACCCATCGCAGGGCCTCTTCGTTTCACCAGCAGGGAAGTAAATGCAGGACCCAATGCTACCCCATGCGCGAGACGCATCAAGCTTACCGCCGCTTTTGATCGGGGTGTAGGGCGTAATGGCTGCTGCTGCGCGTGCGGCTTAGGTTCGGCGGGTGATCCAGAATGCGCCGGCGATGCAGAGTGCTGCGACCACGGTGGGGACAATGAAGCCATAGACTTCGAGGGTGGTCATTCTTCAAGCCTTCCAAGAATGGCGCGCGCGGCTACGTGGAGCACGAAACCGAGCACGACCCACCATAGACTAATGAAGAGTCGGATGGGAGAGGGCGTTACGAAGTCGGGGATGACGAGCCCGATCATGGGCACGACGCCTCCAGTGATCGCAAAAGCCAGACCGATGGTGTTGAGACTGCTTGCGGTCAGTTTGGTTCGCTCCGTCCGAATGACTTTCGTGATCTCTGTCATGACCTCATGCCCGATAAGAGCGCGTTCCCCGTTTGCGCCGCGACCGGAGATAGTCTGCCTTCAAGCAAGAAAGGCCATCATGTCCCACTCTCGCGCCCTCACTTTTTCTGTTCACCCTGACGACGCCGCCATCGACACGTTCGCAAACGCCATACGAGACAAGATGGCGCTCAACCGCGTGAACGGCTGGGCCTGCCCAAAGCCGGAGTGCCAAGCGCAGGGGTTCCACGTGCAATCGCTCAAGTCGGTGGTGGGATCGCCGCTGCCGTTCGCAAGCTTACGCCTCACCGCGCCGGTGTTGAATGGAGCGTCGCATGGAAGAGCATGAAGACACGAACGACACGGTGTTGGCGACATACGACCCGAACTGGTCGGGCCGTTGGGAGCAGACGCACCGCCTGTTGAAGGCCATGGGGGAACGGCGGGAGTTCGGGCCTGACTATGACCTTTATTCGAGGGCGTTGCATGAGGCCTATTACGCGCAGTTCCGAACGGTCAAGGATGTGTGGGAGCATGACCTGAAGTGGGCGCCATCTTGTCCGGCCGGGCTTGATGTCGCGATCCCTCAGCTTCCTGCGCGGGCCAGCGTAGCCGACGTGAACCGTGTGTTCAAGCGATATCGCGAAGACGTCGAAGCGGCGGAGGAGGACCGTGACCGGCCGGCACCGGTCGACCCGCCTGGGTTGATCGCTTTCACCACGCCGGCGCAACCTGGGTGTGAGAGACACGTCGAACAGCTCACGCTGGAGGGTTCCGGTGACGGTCAAGCCGTCCACTGTTTGCTGGCGCTCGAAGTAACGGTTAGCCAAGCGCATGTCTGCTTTATTTGGCAGAAGGATGGCGGGAGCGTCTGCAACGAGGTTGAGCGGCTCGCGACGCACGTCTATCGCGATCGCTTTGCGTCCGGTTTCTCGACGTCGCGGTGGCGCCGACTGCTGGTGCGTAAGGGTGAGCACTTCTATTCCCCGGCTTCGTTGTCCTTTTACGAGTACGATCCTTGGCACCTCAAGTCCGCCGGGCTGCGCTACGATGCTTGCAGTCTGGTAAGTCTGACCTGGGCCGGTCGGCTGGGGTTTACGGACCCAAAATGGGTCAGCTGCGAGAGCGTGCCGCCCTACCTCGTGTCGGTCAGCATGCCTGGAATGCGCTCGATCGCGACCCGGCACGTAGCGATCCCTCGACTGGGGTCGCCTGCCATTGCCAACTCTGCCGTGCGTCCGCGACTGGATGAGCGCCAAGGCTAGTTTTGGCTGGAAGAGGCGGCCCCGATGCGGACCACCTTTTTGCTTGGGCGCAAGCCTTAGCTCGCAACGGTACTGGCGATCTTGGATTGCCTGGGATCTCCTTCTCCGGCAGGAGCTTACGATGAGCGAGCCCGTCGACATTGGTCATCCCAGCTCGCTAGGGCAGTCCTTTTTCCTCGCGAATTGGCTTTTGACCTCAACCGTCTTCACCAACTATTCGCGTTCGGTGATGACCGCGACGATGTTACTGTTCGCGTCGGCGCTCGCGACCGGCATCGGTATTCCGGACGTGATCCCAGTGCCGGTTTTGGCGATGGCGTGCATCGTCATCTTGCACCCGATAGCCCAGCCTTACATGCTCGCAAACCTGATCGTCGGTGCCCGGACCGCTAATGGCCCCACCTCGGATACAGCATGGAACATCATGTTTCTACTGTCCTTTGCTCCGTACCTCATCTTCCTGTGCTGGCTTCTGGTCCGTCCGGTTCAGACCGGGCTTTGGACGGAGGCGCTACGCGTGGCATGTCTCGTCGGGCTATACATGTGCATTTGCGATTACCTGATCCTCGCCCAGGGGCAGGGCCATTCAGTTCTAATTACTGGGTTCCAAGAGCGAGCAGCTGATCGAAGCTGACGGCGTTGGCGTAGAGTGCCAGGCTGATATTCTGGATGCCGTTGGCGCGCAGGATGTTGAGGGCCACGGACCGGATGCGGGCCATGATGCCGGGCTTGGTGCGGATGCGGCTGGCGTCTTCGCCGAGGGTCACGTCGCGGACGTAATGGGCACGGTTCTCGATGCCCCAGTGCGCGCGGATGGCGCAGCCCAGGAGCTTGGCGCCGTGACGGGTCTGGCAAGGGTAGTAGCCGACCTCCTCGCGCGTGGCCCACAGGCTGGAGCGGGTGTCCTTGATGTAGGTCAGGCGCGAGACCCGGGCGACGCAGCTGACCAGCGCCTGCCAGGGCGCGTCCAGCTGGCCGGCGGTGTCGAACACCTCGACGCGGCGGTGCTCCTGGCGGCCATGGCGGCCGCGGTCCACGGTTTCATGGCTGTCGAAGGGGCATCCGGCAGCGCAAAGCCCGGCCAGGGTCGCGTGCAGGGCGGGCTGGTTGTCCTTGACGCGGACCAGCAGGGCGTTGCCGGTTGCCGCGGCCTGCGCAAAGCCGTCCTTTTGGCAATGCAGGGCGTCGGCGGTGAACAGCACGCCGGCGAGGCCGAGCTCGGCCATCAGCTTGGGCACGGCTGCGACCTCGTCCGGCGCCCCGGCCAGCTCCTGGTGCGCCAGGACCAGGGCAGCGCCGCTGGCAAACGCGCTGAGCACGTGGACTGCCTTGCGGTCGGTCAGGTGGTCGAAACTGCCGCGCAGCGTCTTGCCGTTAAGGGCGACCGTGCGCAGTGCCTCCCGCGTGCCGCGCGTGCTCAGGTCATGAGCGTGCCGGCGAAACGCGGCTTCGAGATCGTCGCGGCCGAGTGCCAAGAACAGATGGCGCAAGGTGTTCAGGGCCGGAGCGCGCCGGAAGCAGGCACCGAAGACGGCGTTCAGGCGCTCACGCTGCAGGGCGATGAAGGCGATGATCTTCTGGTAGGAGGTCGCGCCCGCAAGCGTGGCGAGGACCGAGAACAGCAGCAGATGGCGCATGCTGTAGCGCTGGCCTTGAGCACGGCGCAGGTCGGGCACTTCGGCGAGTGCGGCAAGCAGGACAGCGAATGGCATGAGGCGACCTCACAAAGCTGGAAGGTCGCGTCCATACAACCGCTACGTCACCCCGCCGCCGTCCACGCCCAGGCCGCTACGGCAGAACTGAATGGCCCTGATACCCCTACAGGGAGAATGGCTGAGGCGGGTCGTCAGCGGCTACTTCAACTACCATGCGGTGCCGACGAATAGTCGCGCCCTCACGGTGTTCCACTACCACATCCGCCGGCTCTGGCTGCGCACCCTACAGCGGCGCAGCGAAAAGGACGGCTCGACTTGGAAGAGGATAGAGAAGCTCGCTGCCGACTGGCTCCCAAAACCCAGAATCCTTCATCCGTGGCCTCGTGAACGCTTCGCCGTCAAATACCCAAGGTAAGAGCCGTATGCGGGCAATCTGCACGTACGGATCTGTGCGGGGGGCGCTCAGCAATGGGCGTCCCTACCCCGATAACGCAGAAATCCAGTGTGCCGGTCATCCGATCCTTACCCGCCAGGATCATACCAAACAGCCGGCCGCCTCGCTCCGTTCAATGCCGCACAACCGACCCGACTATCCAAGCCTAAATTCCAAACCCGGCCGTATCGGAGGCGTTGACAGGTTCCGCCCGCCCAGCGGGAATGGGCAAAGTCGAGTCGGGAGCCTGCCTTGGTGACCATCGGACGACGGGCTGAGCGGCCAACTGCGGGAACGCGGCTGCAAGATGTCGGCAGCCTCGCTGGTCGAGGTCAAGCTTCACCCGGGTGCCCAGTCGAGGGCATGGCGACACGGGTGCTCGCGGGTGCTTGGCGCGGCGTCGAGCTGACCACCGCGACTTACCGCATGCATCGATTTCCGATGCATGCACATCCCGAGACGCACATTGCCTTGGTTGAACGGGGGCAATACGCGTTTCGGCGCGGCGGACTGCCGTATGTCGCTCAAGCGGGCGACTTGGTCGTCATGGGTCCGGATGATCCCCATGACGGCCATGCCGTCGATGCCGCCGGGTATTCCTACCGGCAGGTGCTGATTCCGCCTTTCTTATGGGACCAGCTCGCGCCCGAAATGTGCCGGCGGCACCAGTGGCCGCTTACGCCGGTTCTCCGCAATCCTGCGGTCGCCCGGCTGCTGCGCCGCGTTTTCTCGGCTGCCTGCGCGGGCGGCGTAGAGTCGTTGGACTCGGCCCTGGCTCAATTGGCGTCGCAGATCGTCACTCACGCCGAGGAGGGGGAGCGCCCGCGTCGAGCGCTGCCACACATCCTCCGATGTGCGAAGGACTTCATGCAGGCCGGGTTTTCCGAGCCGCTGATCCTGGCCCGTGTGTCCGAGGCGACGGGGGCCGACCGATTCCTTCTCTATCGCACATTCCGGCAAAGCTACGGCGTCGGGCCGCATGAATGGCTGATGGGCCTTCGCTTGCGTCATGCGAAGCGCTGGCTTTCGGGCGGGATGCAGGCGGTCGAGGTATCGTCAAGGTGCGGCTTCGCCGACCAAAGCCATCTCACACGCTGCTTCAAGAGGCACTACGGCATCACGCCCGGCGCCTTCTCGAAAAGCTGCACATTCGTCCAAGACTGACCAAGGTCCCACCGCTACGGTCTCTCCCGGTCACGATTCATCAGCCGGAATCCAATCGGCTACCGGTGTTCAGGAGGAAGGATGCGTTTTGTCTCTGACAACGCGGCTACGGTGGATCCCGCCGTGCTGGATGCGATGGCTGCCGCAAACAAGATCGATGACGGCTACGATGCGGACGCTTTGAGCAAGAGGTTGAGCGGGGTCTTCTCCGACCTGTTCGGCACCGAGGTGGCGGCACTCTGGATCACGACGGGCACCGCCGCCAACGCTGTCGCCCTCGCAACCATGGTCCCGCCCCATGCGGGCGTGTTCTGCCACGTCGAGGCCCACGTCAATACCGACGAGTACGGCGCGCCGGAGTTCTTCACCCACGGCGCGAAGCTGATGCCGGTTCAGGGTATCGGGGCCAAGCTGGATCCTGCGGCGATCAGGGCCGTTCACCGTGCTGACCGCACCGATGTGCATCGCGTCCAGCCGCGCGCCCTCACGATCACCAACGCGACCGAATATGGCCTCGTCTACACCCCCGAAGAGGTCGGGGCGCTCGGCGGGGTTGCACGCGAACTCGGCCTCGGGTTCCACATGGACGGGGCTCGGTTCGCCAATGCCGTGGCGACGCTGGGCTGCCATCCGGGTGAGGTGACCTGGCGAGCAGGCATCGAAGTGCTGAGTTTCGGTTTCGTCAAGAATGGCGGCCTGTCGGCCGAGGCCATCATATACTTCCGCAGGGACTTGGCCGATGTGGCTCGCATCCGGATCAAGCGATCGGGCCATCTTCTATCCAAAGGTCGCTACCTCGCCGCCCAAGTTCTTGCATTGGTTGAGGACGACCGCTGGCTCGTCAATGCGCGCAATGCGAATGCAGCAGCGAGCCGCATCGCCGGCGCTGCCCACGGCCGACTCAGCGTGCCTGTGCAGGCAAACGAAGTGTTCATGCGAATGAGTCCTGAGGAGGCCGCGTCATTGCGGGCCCAAGGATTCGCTTTTTACGACTGGGGCCAGGGAGAGGCGCGGTTCGTGACTTCATGGGACCAATCGGCGCAAGAGGTGGACGCCCTGGCCAATGCCATACGTGCCCTGCAGCAGCCGCCGGTTCCTGCCAAGAGCCACTCCGCCCGCGCAAACCAGCCGCTATGATTCACGGCTCTGAGGCTGGCCACGCTTGAGGCACGCGGCTTCGCGTGATCGTTGTGTGGGCGTGCGGGATCGTTGCCACATCGGGGTGGCATGTTGGCGGCTCGATGCGGCAGCGTTGGGGGTTGATGAAAAGGGTGACGGCGGGGCGTGCTGTCCCGTGGGAGTGTCAAAAACCTGGGGCAGGTGGCTTGCCGGTCTCGGGTTGATCAGCCTGGCTGATGCCTGACCATGAGGGCAACAGGCGTGATGCAGTGGATGGTGCGGTTGGAGGCGAGGACAAGCGCGGGAGAGGTGACGACGACGGAGCTGGTGACGTTCAGCAGGCCGGGGGTGGTCAGCACGCTTGCGGAGATCGGCCTGATGCTCGCCGAGACCAAGACGCTGCTGGCCAAGCTGCAGGCGAGCATGCTGTGCGGCCAAGTGGCGGCGTATGCGGCCCATCACCGGGTCTGCCTGGAATGCGGGGTGCTGCGGCCGCTCAAGGACCGGCGCACGCGTCGGCTGCAGACCCTGTTCGGCACGGTCGAGGTCGAGGCGCCACGGTTCAAGGTGTGCCGCTGCCGTTTGACGACGCCCCCGGCGGAGGTGACGGTCTCGCCGGTCTGCACGCTGCTGGCCGCCCGTTGCACGCCGGAGCTGGAGCGTGTGCAGGCCGAGTTGGGCGCACGCACCTCGTTCCGGGATGGTGCGCGCATTCTGGAAGCTCTGCTGCCCGTCTCGCCGGTGAACCATGAGAGCCTGCGCACCCGCACCCATGCGGTCGCCCTGCAGCTCGAGGCGGCCGACCGGCAAGCAGCAGCCGAGGTCATGGCTGTCCGAGACGAGCCGGCCAAGGCCGCAGCGGCGGACGCGAGCCGGCCCGTCGTCATGCTCGATGGTGCTTACATACGTGCAGTGCCCGGTCATCAGGTTCGGAACTTCGAGGCGATCTGCGGCAAGGTCGAGCGAGAGGGCCACGCCACCCAGCGCTTCGCCTTGGTGCGCAGCGTGGCCGAGCAGCCCCACGCATTGTTGCGCGCTGCGCTGCTCGATCAGGGCTGGCGGGAGGACGACGCGGTGACCGCGATCAGCGACGGCGACCCCGCCCTGCCGGCGTTGGTGCGCTCGGCCACGGGCGGCCCGGTGCAGCCCATCCTGGACTGTTTTCATCTCTCCATGCGCGTGCAGCACGTCGAGCAGGTCATGCGCGGCCTGCGTGCCCTGGAACCGCTGCCCCTCGCCCCGCTCGACCATGCTCAGATCGATGTCGAGCGGCTGCGCAGCCTGCTTTGGAACGGACATCACGAGGGAGCGTGCGAGACCCTGGGCCGGATCGCAAGCTGGGCCAAGGACGCCGTCGCGCCGAACGAACCCGCCGCCGAAGCGACCGTCAGGCGCCCTGCCGCGCGCTGCGCGGAACTGCGCAGCTATATGGGGCCGACCCAACATTTGCGCTGTGAAGTGCAAAGTAAGCTTGCGGCCTGAGTCGGGCGGCTATGCCGGCTGTTTCTGAGGCCGGAGTGCGCGATACACGCTGGTCCGGCCGATGCCGAGCCGGCGTGCGATGGCGGCGGGCCGCAGTTTTTCTTCGTCCTGCAGGCGTCTGACCTCGGCCGCGTCGATGCTGGGCTTGCGTCCCTTGTAGACCCCGTTCGTCTTGGCCAGCGCGATGCCCTCAAGCTGGCGCTCGCGGCGCAGATTGGTCTCGAACTCGGCGAACACGCCCAGCATGTCGAGGAAGGCTTTGCCGGCCGCGGTCCCCGTGTCTACGGGCTGCTCGGTCGCACGCAGGGCGACACCGCGGCCTCTCAGCTCATGCACGATGTCCTGCAGGTCTTTCAGCGACCGGGCGAGGCGGTCAATGCGGGTGACAACGAGGGTGTCGCCGGGCTGCACGAAGTCCAACAGCACCTGCAACTCGGTCCGTCCGTTGCGCCGGCTGCCGCTGGCCTTCTCGGCGCGGACCACGCCGCAGCCGGCCGCATGCAGCGTCTGTTGCTGAATGGTAAGGTCTTGGTCGGACGTGCTGACACGGGCGTAGCCATAAAAGGCCATTT
>JAABVA010004111.1_pt1 | contig 13577 bp, 12 predicted proteins | sample 5560331 | NCBI WGS metagenome assembly JAABVA01 (sample SAMN12812661, study PRJNA571458) | rock metagenome | isolation source: Antarctica rocks | place: Antarctica: Victoria Land, Mt New Zealand sud | collected 2016-01-07 | reverse complement strand
CCGCCGTGATGCGCGCTATCGCCGCCACTGGCTTCACGGGCTACGTCGCCCACGAGTTCGTTCCCCGCCCAGTTCCGGGGAAAAGTCCTCTCACCTCGCTTCGCGCAGCCTTCGACCTCTGCAGTATCTAAGACGGGGACGCAAGGCCGTGCAAGACAGCCCCTCTCCTCCGTCGCTTGCATCGCTCAATCCTGTGCAAGCGAAGGCAACCATGCTGCACAAGCTCCTCAGAACTGACACTGCCCCCAGCATCTTGCAGCATGACCTGACACGAACTCGTTCTTACGTCCTTATGGAGCCCCCGCAGTAAAGGGCAAGGACAAATACTCCTTTCCAAGACCCGTCAACTGGCCGGAGCGAGCAAGTAAACTCGAGTAGTGAGGATCCGGGCTGACGCGTCCAGTGAACCACGCATAGCGAAAGACATCCGTACGCTGCTCGCACGTTGCGACCATCGACGTCATCTGGCTCTCCTGCTTCGCCAGCGTATCGATCTGCGCTCCATCGTTCTGGCTGTGCCAGTTGGCGAACTCAGTCATCCAGAATGGCTTTCCATATTTGGTGAGCCGATCGAGCTGACCGGATAGCCCGTAGTCGTACCAGTGGAAAACCCAGGTAGTCGATCCGTGGTTTCCGTCCGCCGTTCGCCGCCTCATACGCCGAATAGAACGCGTCCATCCACACCACAGGATCGCCGTAGTTCGGCATATTTCCCCACGTAATCTGCGGCCCTACAATCTTGACGTTCGCTTCCGTCGCAATCGCCTCGTACTTCGGCCACAGCTGTGCCGCTTGTTGCGGTGTCAGGTACGCTTGACCCCGACATTCGGCTCGTTCAGGACCAGCAAGTAGTGAACCTGCTGGTTCGCCCGCAGAAACGACTCGATGCTCACAGTATCGAAGTTGCCATTCCACAGCATCGGGTAGAAGTCCATGCTGTACCGGGTTACATAATCCGTAGGAACACCCGTGTTCGGGGCAGGGCTCCAGTTGTACCACCAGCTGACTCCCGGAGCGAGAGCTGCGAGATCGGCCGGACTGGCAAGATCGTAGGCGATACCCCGCTTGTTGCTCTTGGCCGGAGTCGTTGTGGCCTCGGAATGAGTCGTCGCGGCGGTTGTCCTCGCGATCGTCGGCGCTACGTTATTGCCACATCCAGCGACTCCCAAGAGCCCCGCCAATACAGCAAGAGCACTCATTTTTATCTTGATCACGATTGCCTCCTCCGCCCCTCAGCTGACACTGCGAAAACGTCAAACAGCCAAGCGTTATCCAGCGGAAGAAGTCTACACCCAAGTCGACCACCCTCGATCTCACATCGTCGGGGCCATCATCACGGTGCCACCGCGCCCCCTGTGGTCTGTGCCGTCACCGTGCCCGCCTCCATGTACATCTTCAGCCAGGCCGTCCATCGTCGCCATACATCGCGATACCGGATCGGATCGGCAGGGCTATGTCCAGGGACAGGGTAAGCAATGAACTTGACCGGAACGTTGTTGTCCTTGAGCGCGTGAAATAGTTTGTAGGCCTGCGTCGTCGTCACCCGCCAGTCCCCGACGTCGGACATGATGAGCGTGGGTGCCTTGACGCGCCACGCATACGTGATCGGTGACTGCACCGTATAGGACTTCATATTATCGCCCACAAAGGGCGAAGGTCCGTAGCCGGAGGCGCGCTGCACATTGTTGTCGCTTAGCGTGTACTGGTCCACGATATCGGTCACCGGAGCACCGGCAACCGCGGCCTTCCATGTCGTCGGATAGTTGCCGATCAGCCACGAGGTCATATACCCGCCATAAGACCAGCCGCTCACGGCAACACGCATCTCGTCCACAATGCCGCGCTTCTCCAGCATCGCAACTCCCGCCATCACGTCACGGCCGGGCCCCGCGCCTGAGTCCTGCACGATCGCTGTCTGGAACGCATTGCCCTGGTCGTTGCTACCCCGATAGTTCGGCTCCAACACCAGCCATCCCTGTGCGGCCAAAATCTGCGCCGGTGCACTGAAGGTGTCGAGCGAGGCCGAGGTCGGTCCGCCATGGATGTACAGCACCAGCGGGTACTTCCTGCCCGCTGCGTAGTCTGGCGGGTACGTGAGCACACCACTCACCTCGAAGCGATCGCTCTTCCATCGCACCGTCTCGGGCCTGCCAAGCTCCACGCCGTTCGTCACCGTCTGCAAATGCGTGAGTTGTCGCGGTGCCTCGCCGACATGCGCAAGATAGAACAGCTCCGCAGGGCGGTTTGGACTGGTCGCCGTAAACGCAACCCCTCCACTCTTGCCGACGTGGACCGAAGGTGATGGCGAGAGTACGCCGAGATCCATCCGGGCCGCCTTGCCCCCGATCGTCTGCACCCACAATGCGCCGCGCGTGCCATCGTTCGCGGCGACCAGCAGCGAGCTTCCATCCGGCATCCACGCAGCGCCGGCAACCTCCTTGTCAAGCGCGTGCGCGACATCTGCGCCAGGTCCGCCGGTGATCGGAGCCACGTACAGGGCAGTCTCGTTGCGCAGCTTACCGTCACGTGGAGAAGCATAGGCGACCCGGGCGCCATCCGGTGAAAGGATCGGCTCACCCTCCTGCAGGGTGGCTGAAGTCAGGCTCCGCGTTGCGCCAGTTGCCACATTCAACACAGCGATGCGGCTGGAAAGCGTATCCCCCGTAGTCGGCGAATCAGCTTTGACAAAGACGATCTGCTGCCCATCTGGCGTAAAGGCGATCTGCGAAGGTGGACCGGCCGGGGCGAAGTGGGTCGGCAGAGACCAGCTTCCTGAGGTCAGCCGCTTCGCGTTCCCACCCGCCGCCGACACCAGCCAAAGGTGAAGCGGCAGGCTGCGGGAGCGTTCCAGATAATCGTTATTGCCGACCTCGAACGCATCCTCGAACTTGGCCTCGTCTTTCTTCTCGGGCTCTTCGTCCGGCGCGGCGTAGGCCAGACCGGAACCGTCCGGCCTCCACGCCAGCAAGCTCACGCCGGTCTTCGAGCGCGTGATCTGCACAGAGTCTCCGCCGCCAACCGGAAGCACGAAGATCTGTCGCTTCTTCGCGGCATCCTCGGCAAGGTAAGCAATGCGATCGCCGCTGGCGCTCCATCGCGGCGTTCCAACGCCGATGCGCTCATGCGTCATGACGTGCATCTGGCCTGTTGCGATATCGACGAGGTCCAGTTCAGCATCCCAGCGGTCTTCCTGGAGGTTCGCCCGGCTCACCACAATCGCGATGGTCTGGCCGTCGGGAGAGATCTGCGGATCCGTGATGCGAACGATCCTGGTCAGGTCATCGGCCGAGAAGCGACGCGCTTGAGCCCAGGCAGGGGAGAGCAGGGAGGTGAAAGTGAGGATGGAGGCAAGCTTCTTCAAAGGGAGATGCTCCTGGTTCGGTATGGTTCCGGGCCCGGTTACGACAGACCGCGCCAGCGAAGGAAGAGGAGCCAGTCTTAAGGACCAGCTCCTGCTCTGTTTTCAGGGGAGCCGCAGCACTAGAAATTTAGCCGAAGAGCGAACTGCGCCAGCCTCGCTCCGCCAATCGTACCGCCGGTGCCGCTGGTCGCGTTGCCAACGGTGGAGGTGATTTTGCCGAAGCTTGAGCTGGTAAACGTGGAGACAGGGTTGGAGAAGTTGGTGTGGTTGAAGAGGTTGAAGAGGTCGGCGCGAAAGTTCAGCTTGAACCGCTCCGAAAGCAGAGGAAAGTCCTTTGCAGTCGTCACGTCGAAGTTCACCAGACCGGGACCGTAGTACTGGTCGCGCCGCTCCGTGCCGATCTGGCCTGCGGTGATCGTCGAAAAGTAGCTCGTTGTAAAGGCAGCGTCTGGATTCTTGTTGTTCTGCTGAAGTTTGCCCGGTGCAACGTTCGGACGGTCCGCAAATTGATTGAAACCGCTGTAATCGGTTCCGCCCAGGTACGCCGTGAACGGCGTGCCGGACTGAATCTCCGTAATGCCTGACACCGTCCAACCCTCAAACGCCTCACGCGAGAGCAGACTCTTTGACGTCAGAAAGACACCGCCCGGACCGATCGGCAGAGGAATCGAGTAGTAGCCGACAAACCGGTGACGCAGGTCAAAGGCAGAGTTGCCGTACTCGGCCTTCAGATTGTTACCGTCCGACGGATAGCCCGCATCGCCGTTCGAACCGAAAAATGCCGAGCTGTAATCGAGCGAGTGGCTCCACGTGTAAGAGCCCTGCGCTGCCATGCCGTGCGCTCCTCGATACTTCACCACCGCTACCGCACCGCTGTAGTTGGAGTTGACCCCGGCTCGACCGTATGAGTCGGCGAAGCTGCCATATTGGTTGTAGGGGAAGACCTGCTCGTTCGGCTTTGCCGTCCCACGCTTGGTGGCATCGCGGACAATCACATTCGGCTGGTTTGGGTCCACAAAGATGCCAAGCTTTCGGCCAAGGCTTCCAATGTAATCAAGCTCGACCGAGACCCGCTCGTTCAGCCGCTGCTCGACGCTGAGATTGTAGGCGTAGTTGTAGGAACTGCGGATATACGGGTCCATCCCGTTGAACGAAAGCAGTCCAACGGTGGGAGTTCCCGGACCTTGCTTGCCGACATTCTTCACCAGCGGAACGTTCTGGTTGAATGCGGTCGCATAGTTGAACTTGCCAGACTGCGTCACGCCCGCAGTCTGGCTGGTGGTGATATTGAACGGCGGATTCAGCGATTGATTTGCCGGAATATTATTGAAGATATCGTCATATCCCACGCGGAAGCCGCCGCGCAGTACCGTGCGGTCGCTGCCTCGGTAGGGACTCCAGGCAAAACCGATCACGGGCGCTACATTGTTGCGGTCGACGGTCAGCTGACCGCTGTTCGTCAGGCGCGTCGCTCCGCTGCTAAAGACAATCGACGACGGCCCAACTTTGGTCGTGTCGATGTTCAATACCTTATTCGTGCCGAACAGCGTCACACCTTGTCCGTTGATCAGATTGGCCGCGCGGTCATCGAGCTCATAGATCGCGGACGGCAGCTCATAGCGAATCCCAAGGTTCAGCGTGAGACCCGGCAGGATGCGCCACTGGTCTTGCAGAAACATGTCCATCGGGTAGCGGCGATAGTGGGCCAGCGTGCTCCCACTCCGCAGCGTCGAGGTGTTGATCAGACCCACCGCGAAGTCGCTGAAGCTTGTCTGAGCGGCGCTCAACCCATTCGCGGCAGTGTTCGAGAAGTTGAGGCTTCCGCGAGAGGTCCCATCGAGGAAGCGTCTGGCGTCCTCGCGGCGGAGATGGTACCCGAATTTGAACGCATGTTTTGTCGATCCGAACAACGAGGACGCACTTACCGTGTCGTAGATCTCGTAGGTACGCGTCTTTCGTCCCTGCGGCAGATTGGTCGCGGCACCCAGCCGCGCGAAGCCCGCAATCTGAACCGTTGGCAAACCGGCGTCGGTTGGATTCGCACTCGCATTGACCACACCTGCCAGTGGAGTGCCGCTCGGGTCCTTGAATATGCTTTGCGCGTTGGTTCCAGCGTCGTCCACAACGAAGTTCGTCTGATTGAAGGAGTATCCAAAACGAAAGGTGTTCAGCAGCGCCGGACCAAATGTGTGGTCCTCCTCGATAAACACCGACTGGCTCCGCGGACTGTTGGTGTTACCACCGCTGAGCGGTGTCGGTCCGCCGTTGACGACGCGGCCGTTGTAGGTAATGAAATGTCCGCTCAGTGTGTCGCGATGCGTCAGCGTGTGATCGATGCGTACCAGTCCCGTGTCGTCGTTCAGAACACTGCGGACGTTGGCCTGGTAATTGGTTCCGTTCGGCGCAAGCTGCTCGCCCTGCTGCTGACTCAGGGGAAAGTACGCGAGCAACTCCTTCGAGACTGGATCGGTGACCGAGGCGCGCTGCTTAGGCGTCGGAACCAGAACTGCGCTTACAGTCGGCGCCACCTGCCGAAAGCCCTCATAGGAGAGGAAGAAAAACGTCTTGTCCCTCCAGATCGGGCCGCCCGCAGTCGCGCCAAACTGGTTCCGATTGAGCACCGGTTTCACCCCACCAGCCGTATGCTTCGAGAAATAATCCGTCGCATCCAGCACCGTATTGCGAAAGTACTCGAATGCCGAGCCGTGGAACGCGTTGGTGCCGCTTTTGATCACGGCGTTGATCTGCGCGCCCTCGCCGCGGCCAAACTCCGCCGTCGGCACGCTCGTCTGCACGCTGAATTCCTGCACGGCATCATTAATGCGAAAGCTGGTCAGACCTCCGTTCACCTGCGTGTCCATGTTGCTGATTCCGTCGATCAGGTAGTCATTGGATTGCGTCCGTGCACCGGCAACATTGAATCCGGTCACCTGGCTGCCACTCGCCGAGGGCGTGGCTCCAGGTGTCAGCAGCGCCAAGTCGAGGAAATTTCTTGAATTCAAAGGCGCCGTCGCGATCGTTTGCGGGTCCACGACGTTTGAAATCGTATTCTGCTGCGTATCAATCAGCGGAGCGCTCGCGTCGACGTTGACCGACTCCGACACCTCGCCGGGCTGCAGAACCACGTCCAGGTTCGACGCCTGATCTACCTGGATCACCACCTGCATCAACATCGTGCGCTTGAAGCCCGTCGCCTCCACCGTCAGTTTGTAATTGTCCGGGGCAAGCTCCAGAAATCTGAACCCTCCGTTCCCGTCGCTCACTGTCGACAGGGAGGCGTTCGTGCTCACCCGTGTCAACGTTATCTTGGCGCCGGCAACTACCGCTCCCGTACCGTCCCGGACAACTCCCGTGCCAAGACCTACAGCGTCCGCCAGAGCGTCGTTCGCGCAAAGCAGAATAGTCAACAGCAGCAGGATGCTCGGTATGCTCAAGATGGTCCTCAACGACGCACGCACAAATGCCATATGTCCTCCGACAATGAACTTCGGGTGAGAGGTGCACCAGTGGCTTGTGTCACTGGTTGTTGACAGAATGTGAATAGGTCCTACGACCCTATGTCGGATCGGCTTGCGCGTCAAGAAAATTGAGAGCGGGTCCTCGGCAGGCTTGCTCTATGAAACCGACCATGGAGGGAGACGAACTCGGTGCATGAGATTTGTCCGGGCCATGCAGGAAACGCAAGGTGTCGTCCGGCACCATCCCAAGTTCCTGGTCAACACCTCCGCCTCCCACGCAAAGGCTGAGCTTAGGATTCAGCAGGGCACAGAAGAGTGAAGCGCCGTCTTACGTCGCCCTTATGTCTTCCTTATGCTCTTAGCGTTTGAATAAGTTCTGTGTCAGAACTTCACCCCTGAAAACGCTTGCAACGCGCATGTGACTGGAAGACATCTACCAGACGTAAAGGAATGGGCGGCTCTCCGCTTCATCCACCGCAGCATCTTTCAACCGGCTGTTCTACCCAGATCCGCCCCCTCACTTAAGTCGAAATATCAGAGACGAACAGAGTGCCTGATCCCACCTTTATGACCTCCATCCATAACATCGTTCACAATCCTTCTGCAAACGAATGCTCTCGCACTCCTGTCGGCCTTCGCGCGCTCGTATTCGTAGCGTTTGGTCTTTTCGCAGCTTACGCCTCCGGTCAGAAGACACCACCGCCCGAGTTGCCGGCCACCCCATTGCCACAGCAGCCGCATCGCGGCTTCTTCGGTCGCTGGGAAGAGTTCTACCGCGAAGACTGGACCGGCACCACACCTGCAAGTCCGGCGCCGCCGCGAAGAGGTCCTGAGTCACCTCTCTCCTCCCCGCCCTTTCCCAGCTCAGACTGGTCCTATGGTGGATCCCCCGTGATCGGCGAGGCCGATACCAACAGCTATCCCTTGATGTCCGCTATCAACGGCGCAAGCAGCAGGACGAAGGTCTACGGTTGGGTCGCACCCTCGTTGAACTTCAGCACCTCCGCCCACAGTAACGCGCCAGAGGGAAACGACATCTACTCAAACCGCTTTGAGCTGAATCAGGTAGTCGTCTATGTGGAACGTCTGCCCGACTCCGTCCAGCGAGACCACGTCGATGTCGGTTATCACTTCACGGCCTTTTACGGAACCGACTACCGCTTCACCACCGACAAGGGCTACCTGAGCAGCCAGTTGATCGACCATAACCACCAGTACGGCTTCGATCCGGTCCTTGAATACGTCGACGTTTACATCCCCCATGTCGCAAAGGGAATGAACATTCGTGCGGGTCGGTATATCTCCATCCCCGGCATCGAGGCGCAACTTACACCCAACAACTACATGTTCAGCCACTCTCTGCTCTACTTCATCGATCCATTTACCGACACCGGCGTGCTCGCCACCGTGCAGATCAGCGATCACTGGCTCGCACAGGTTGGCATCTCCGGCAGCCACGATGTGGCCCTGTGGACCCGGGACGCGCAACCCTCCGCCACCGCCTGCGTGAGCTACACCACAACCTCGGTCAACGACAACGTTTACCTCTGCGCAAATGGCATCAACGACGGTAAGTACGCCTACAATAACCTCCAGCAATACGACGGAACCTGGTATCACAAATTCTCGAAAACGTGGCACATGGCAACCGAGGCGTACGTCATGTACCAACGCGATGTCCCAAGTGTCAACGGAACCCTGAAGCCTCAGGCCAACACGAATGGCGCTACCTGTCTGCCAGGGCAACAGACCTGCTTTGCTCCTGAATATGCCATCGTCAACTACATCAATAAGCAGCTCTCAGCCCACGATTTCGTCTCTTTCCGCAGCGATCTTCTGAATGACAAAAAGGGTCAGCGCACCGGATACAACACTAAGTTGACCGAGAACACCCTGATGCTCAGCCACTGGATCGGATCGACGGTCCAAATACGGCCGGAGATCCGCTTGGACCATGCGTGGGACCGAAACGCTTACGACCGCGGTACACGCCAGACTCAGTTCACCGTGGCCAGCGATCTAATCTTTCATTTCTAGATCAAGCGATCCAAACGAAAAGAGGCCGCCGAGTAGATCGGTCGCCCTCCTACGCATCACAATAGCAGACCTCAAAATTTATAGATCACGTCCATGCCTGCGAAGAACTGGTTGCGTGCTGCACCATTGTTGTACCCCCGCCGATCCCACGAGTGGTCGAAACGGATCTCCGGTCGTAGCAGAACCGTGCTGCCGATGTACTTAGTTGCGTAAAGAGTATTCTCCGTGTACTTAGTCGCTACCCCGGTACGCTGGCCCTTTTTGTCGTCGAGCAGATCGGAACGGAAACCAATCATTGTCTTCGGATTGATCTCCCGATTGATGTAGTTCACCACGGCATACTCCGGCGCCGTACAAGTGGGTTGATTGGGTGCGCAGAACGCGCCATTTGCCCCAATCTCTGTCGGTGGAGCTATCGAGACATTGCCTGCGATATTCGGAACCTGACGTTCGTACATGTACCAGGCCTCCGTCGCGATATGCCACTTTGCATTGAACTTGTGGTACCAGGTTCCGTCAAAGTCCTGCAGATTGTTGTACGCATACTTGCCATCGTTAATGCCATTTGCACAGACGTAGAAATTGTCATGGTTGCTTGCCGTCGAATAATCAAGGCAAAGAATTCCCGACGCCTTCCGATCGTCGGACCACGGGGCCACATCGTGTCCAGCCGAGATGCCTAGCTGCACGATCCATTGTTTGTTGAGCTTGAGCGTTGCAATCGCGCCCGTATCGGTAAACGGATCGATCGAGTACAGCAGCGAATGAGTCATGTCGTAGTTGTTCGGTGCAAGCTGCGCTTCGATACCCGGAACTGAAAGAAAATGACCTACGCGAACATTCAGACCATCTTTAACCGGGAAATAAAATCGGCATACTCAAGCACAGGGTCAAACCCGTAGCGCCGATTCTTCTGCAATAACTGCTGGCTCAAATAGTCCTTGGCCGTTGTAAATCGATAATCGATGCCGAAAAGACCAGTCAAATGGTAACCAAAACCAAAGCGTTTATTCTGCACCGTATCAGGCAGACGTTCGATATAAATCACTGCTTGGTTCAACTCGAGCCGGTCCGGAAAATATCGTAGGAGACCGGAAAGTTATCGTTGCCGGAAGTACTCAGGTCGAAGCTGGGCGCCACCCAGCCGTACACCTTTGTCCGAGCGTTCTGAAGCTTGAACGCGTTCATCAGCGGATAAACATTTCCGTCCGGTGCGCCAATGATTGGTGAGCCTCCATAGCCCCAGTCTGCACTCGGAAACGGTGCGGAGTCGAGCGGAGCATCAAGAGCTCGACGCGCCGGAACCGGTGTCGCTGGCAACGTACCCTTCCAATCGCGCATGTAGAAGCTTCCGAGCCGTTGAAAGAAGTTCCCCTTCAGGTCCGATGTGGAGCTCTGCGATCCAAGAAAGTTGGGAGAACGATACAAGGGTATTTCCGGTTTGATTGCTGTGCCCTCGGTTCCCGAGACTGTCGTCCCATGCGTTCCTGAATCGCCCTCACTTTTGAACTGCTCCATAACAAAGACTTGTGCCTGTGAACCTGTAGCAGTTAGGAGGACCAGTCCAAACCAGGAAAATACATTGCGAATCGTGGTACTCATCACCCGTCCTATCTCTGCGCTTCGTGGATCAATCTACCAGCGCGAGGAAACATCCCATCCTAGGTTGATAGCCATAAGGAAGACATAAACGTCAGGGGAAGAACGGACCGCTACTATGGAGCAAAGATGAGTCTTCTCACGCCGACGCGTCGCCGACCTCCATCACTCGCCCGTGGCGGATCCGCTCTGCTCCAGGCTGGCTTGACCATGCTGTCCATCGCAGCGTCAATCCTTTTGGCCGGCATCTCCTTTCTCCTGCATTTCAATCTCTCCACCGCTGGGTCCCTTGAACTCTTGCTGGTCGTCCTCGTGGCCCTGCAATGGCGCTTCTTGCAGGCATCGGCCGTGTCGATCACCGGGGTCTTTTGTCTCAACTTCCTCTTCACGCTGCCGCTCTTCCAGCTATCTGTCGCCGATCCCAATAACTGGATCTCTCTTGTGACCTTCGAGGCGACTGCTCTCCTCGTGAGCGGTCTCTCCGCCAAGGTGCGCTCGCATGCGGCTGCGGTCGAGCTCGAGCGTAGTCGCAATGCCAAGCTCTATGAGCTAAGCCGCGCCGTCCTCCTGGTCGATGGGCAGAAGTCCACCATCACGCAACTTTCCGCTCTCATCCAGGAGCTGCTTCAGGTGGAAGCAGTCGACTTCTGGCTGGTCCATCACATCGATGGAGGCTCCGTGTCCCATTCGGGCATCAGCGAACGCAGTGCCGCACACCAGGCGTACCTCTCCGGGCAAGACAGCGACGATCCGAAGCTTGGAGTTTCAGAACGTATCCTCCGCATTGGCGCCACTTCCATCGGTGCCATCGCGCTCCGAGGCTGGCGCAACGACCCACTCCTTGCCGATGCGGTAGCCTCCCTTGCAGCCGTTGCCGTCGAGCGTACGAGAGCTCTCCAGAAAGAGAACCGGGCCGAGGCACAACGCAACACGGAGCAGCTGCGCACCGCCGTTCTCGACGGGCTTGCGCATGGTTTTAAAACGCCTCTGACCGCGATTCAGACGGCCAGCTCCGGCCTGCTCGCTATCGACCGGCTAAGCCCAACCCAGGCTGAACTAGTCTCCATTATTGATGAGCAGGCATCGGTCTTGGGCAAGATGACAACTCGCCTCCTCCAAACGGCAGCGCTCGAAGCGAAGGAGATTCGTCTCCGTCGGACGGAGGTCTCGTTGTTCTCCTTGATTCACGACCTCTTGGAGCAGCAGGACCAGCACATTCGTGACCGCGTAAGGGTCGTCGTGCGTCCCGAAATCACCGCTGTCGCGGTAGACGCTCATTTGGTCCAGCTGGCCATAGCCCAACTCATCGATAACGCTGCGAAGTACTCGCCCGTAGACCGCGAGATCGACATCGCACTCATCCAGAACGAGTATGAAACGATCGTGACCGTGGCCAACGAGGGCTCCTCCATTAGACCCGAGGAACAGGAACGCATCTTCGAGCGTTTCTACCGCGGCATCGAGTCAGGTCGCGGACCAGCCGGCACGGGACTCGGTCTGTCCATCGTCAAAAAGACCGCCGATGCGCATGGCGGACGCGCTTGGGTCGACTGCAAGGAGAACGTCATCTGCTTCTCACTCGCAATTCCAAACTTCCCACATCTCCAAGGAGCAAAGAATGAGTAGCACGCTAGGCACTGTTCTGCTGGTCGAGGACGACGCATCCATCCGTCGAAGTCTTAAGGCCACTCTGTCTGCTCTCCAATACGAGATCGGCGAGGCATCCACCGGCGAAGAGTCTCTCAACCGCCTGCGCCTGATCAACTACGACGCAGTGTTGATGGATCTCAACATGCCCGGAATGGGTGGCATCGAAGCCTGCCGCCGAGTCAGAAAGGAGTTCCCCCAGATGTCCATCATCGTGGTCACCGTGCGCGACCGCGAAGAAGATAAGATCGAAGCGCTCGACGCGGGAGCCGACGACTACGTGACAAAGCCCTTCCGCATCGGCGAGCTCACAGCACGCATTCGAGCCGCGGTTCGTCGCAGAAGAACTCCGCAGCAGAATGTAACCGAAACCATCTGCGTCGGCATCTTCGAGCTTAATCCAGCGCGCCGAACACTTAAAAAGAGCGGGCATGAGGTGCGACTCACACCGACAGAGTTCGACCTCCTCGCGTATCTGATGGCCCACGCCGGCCATCCAATCCTGCACTCCAAGCTCCTGAGCTCAGTCTGGGGACCGGAATATGGGGACGAGCGAGAGTACCTCCGGACGTTCATCCTCCAACTCCGCCGTAAGCTCGAGGATGATCCGTCTAATCCCATCTATCTCCGAACCGTGAACTACCTGGGATACGTCTTCTCCGATCTCGCAAAGCACGCTTCCGACTTTGTGTAGCTTTGGTCTTTTTCTCTCCCTCGCGCGATTCCGCAAAACTCGACCGCAGTCCTTACCAACCTTTATGCCTCCCTCATCCCCGCACGGAGAGAATTGTCGCCAGACCAGTAAACGATGTGTGTGTTCACCGCGCGTCACTGGACATCAGGGAGCGCAACAAAATGATTGATATCGGTTTCACCGTAGCCAGCCTCGCCTTCTTCGCACTGGCGATGGCCTACATAGCAGGCTGTGAGCGACTCCAGACGAAAGTGAGCAAGTAAATGATCGAGTCGATCTTCCTCGGTCTTGTCACCCTCGGCCTTCTGGTCTATCTCGTCTTCGCCCTCTTGCAGCCGGAAAAGTTCTAACAGGAAACTTCAAAGAAAATGACCGCCAATGGCTGGTTTCAGATCCTCCTCTTCTTCGTGCTCGTCGTCGTCTGCGCGAAACCCATGGGCGTCTACATGGCTCGCGTCTTCGAGCGGGAACACACCGTAGCCGACCTCGTCTTTCGTCCCCTTGAGCGCGGCATCTACCGCTTGACCGGCGTCGACGAAACTCACGAGATGCGTTGGACCGAGTACACCATCGCGATGCTCGTCTTCAGCCTCGTCACGTTGCTCGTCACCTACCTGATCGAACGCGTGCAACACCTGCTGCCGCTCAACCCCCAGGGTCTGCCCGGCGTACCCGCTGATCTCGCCTGGAACACAGCCGTCTCGTTCACGACCAACACCAACTGGCAGGCCTACGTCCCGGAAACGACGATGAGTTATCTCACGCAGATGCTCACGCTCGC
>JAABVA010004110.1_pt1 | contig 13577 bp, 17 predicted proteins | sample 5560331 | NCBI WGS metagenome assembly JAABVA01 (sample SAMN12812661, study PRJNA571458) | rock metagenome | isolation source: Antarctica rocks | place: Antarctica: Victoria Land, Mt New Zealand sud | collected 2016-01-07 | reverse complement strand
AAGACCTCGCGGGTCGGTGGCATGATCGCGGTCAGCGCGAATCCACGCACGATCACCTGATGTCAAATGTTGCATCAGATGACTATTCCGCTCAGTTGTCCAGGTATTCGGTGATCGCCTGGTAACCGGCCCACCTGGTACCCCGAATGTTCGCGTTCGTCGGCGCGTCGGAGAACAACCCGGTCAGCACATCGGCGCGGTTCGCGGTGATCGTCGCGGACCGCTTCGACTCCGATTCGGTGGTCCACAGCTTGCCGATGATCTGCGCGAACTGCGCATCGGTCAGGCTCGCCTGGATCATCTGCTCGGCCTCACGCTCGAACACTTCCGCGTACTTGAACGTCAAGCCAAGGGCCTCGCGGGCCTGCGCGATGTTGCCCTTCGCTCCGGAGGTGTGCCGGATCGAGAACGACGACTGAGCGCGGCGCAGCGCCAGGGCCTGCGTGTTGGCGCACACCACCCGCACCGGCGACACCAGCAACCGAAACGCGCTGGTCCCGTCGTGCGAATTGAGCGCGATCAGGTACAAATCGACCGGGTCGATTCCGCCGATGTTCATGGTGCGGGGGAGCTTCATCGACAGGAACACCGACCGGCCACCCCGAAGCGATCCGGCCGTCTCGAACTGCGCGCCGCCCGATTCGTCCACCACCCGGTTGAGCAGGTCCGCGTGTTCCTCGTTCTGGATGACGGTGTAACCGCGACCCACCACACCCAACACATCCACGCCGCCGCTCACCGGGTTGGTGCGGACCGTGGCGAACTGATCCGGCACCGGCAACGCCCCGAACACACCATCCTCGGACAGCACCGGCGCGGTCTGCAACGCCATCGTCCGAACATTCCAGCCGCCCAACTTCGCATACGACATCGCCTGCGCCGCATCGAATTCGGCGGGCAACACCGTCCCCAACCGGTGCCACGCATGCTGTCGAGCGGAGACGAACGACGCCGTACCGTCCGACCAGGTTTCCAGTTCGTGTGCCATGACTTGCTCTCCTTATCTCAGCCGGACCGCCCGGCCTGATAAGTCAATGATACTAGGCAGACGTCTACCAGTCAAGCGTATAGTAGATATTCGTCTAGCAACTTTGCCTAGTAGACCGGCGACTAGACAGGATCGGAGGTAGGTGCTATTCATGTGACTATGCTTGCCACCATGGAACGAGTAGTCGGCGCACAAGAGATGGCGCTCCTGCTCAACGTCAACCGCCAGCGGGTCTACCAGCTATCTCAAAAGGCCGGTTTTCCTAAGCCCATGGCCTCCCTCGCTATGGGCAAAGTCTGGTGGCTGCATGACCTTGAGAGCTGGGCTGCCAGCAAAGGCCGAACGCTGAACCTCGAAGCGCTGACCACCGACGTCCAGGCCGGCGACGACTCGACCCCGTAGTGCAAACGAGGGAGCCCTAGCCGGGCGTAGCTCGTGGCGCAACGGGCGGGACCCTCACTGTGTCAGTGCTGTATGCAACATTGCCGGAGTGACACTTTCTGGACCGCCGCAGATCCCACGGTGGCTGCACCGGTTTGCGCCTCCGCTCACCCCGTATTTGGCTGGCTGGATCACCACCGCGACGTGCGGCATCGGGTTTGTCGACGGGACCGTTGGCAGCATCTTCAGCCTGTTCAGTTCCCCGCCGCCGGTTGACCAGCTGGCCGGCACCAACGATGGGCAGGCGTTAGACGCGCACTGGCTGTTCAGCCTCACTCTCATTGGTCTGGCCGTGCTCGCCGTGTTCGCCGTGCGCCGGGTGACGTCATCGACCTTCCACGATCTTGGGTTCGGCCAGCCGGTCGGTCCCGGGGCGTCCGGCACAATATTCGGCGCAACTTTGGCCTGGATTGCTATCGCCACCGCCGCCGCGGACGGCACACCTGCTTTGCTGTCCAGGTTGGGAATCGTCGGTCGATCGGCGCCCGGCGCTGGCGCAACCGGTCTGTCCACATACTTAGGTGACATACCAGACTCGCTCGCCGCCGGCATCACAGAAGAGATTCTGCTGTTCGCCTTACCCATCGCCCTACTGCGGATCCGCCGCTGGTCGACGGCGAAGATTTTGGCTGTCGTGGTGCTCGCTCGAGTTGGGATTCACCTGTACTACGGCTGGGGTGTCCTTTTGGTTCTGCCGTGGATGATCGGCGCCTATCTGCTGTACCAAGTCACGAGAAGCATTTGGCCGGCCATCATCGGTCACGCGATCTACGACCTGGTCACGCTCGCGAACAACAGATTTCCCACGAATGCGTTGCCCAACCAGATCCGCTACCTTCTGGCAGCGGCGGGCGCGGCCGGTCTTCTCCTTGTTGCCCTTCCCGCGGGCCTGAAATGGATCAAAAGAATAGTAAGGGTGTAGGCCATCGTAGAAGGATGGAGCAAGATCGACGTCGACATACCTGCGCCATCCGACAAACAGGCCGGCGGCAAATAAGAATGTGAGAGACATCATCGAGCAGCCACCGAACGGCATCACCGAGCTGGCCGCCGCCCGCACCAGAAAGGTCACCGCGCCGGCCATCAACCAGGACCTGCGGGCCTGGGCCAAAGGAATCGACACCAGCTCGGCAGCGGTGGAGCTGCTCATCCGCGGCTTCGGCGGCCGGTTCGCCGCACCCGGTAACCCATGGATACAACCTCGGGAACACGTCGGCCACTGGGCAGACCTGAAAGCGATCCCCGGGAACATCGGCGCGCTGTCTAGCGGCGAACGGGCCTACCTGCTGATCACGGCATCCATCGGCCTGGGCGGATCGGACGGACCGGCGATCAACCTCGGCGACACCATCCCGGCCCTGGGCCGGGAACAGCTCACCCTGGTCCTAGCCGGCATCGCCCACGCCAACGGCAGCCACCAGTCCAGCGGCATCGAAATTGACCCGGGCACCGGAATACCGAGCATCATCCGGCACGCCAGCCTGTACCCATGGCCCGAATAATCGGCTCTCCCCGCCACAGCCCGACTCCGAGGAGGATGAGCTATAGGGACGATTGCGCGCTGGGAGTGCCGCAGGGCTGGGAAAGGATTGATTATGACCAACGTCCACAGCTCGAACAGGCCCAGCGTCGAACCACCTCTTTCCCCACCTTCAGGACACACTCAGGTCAAAGTAGCCAGCAGATGCCGGAGTTCTACCAGTTCAACGAGGCCGGCAACATGAAGGAATCCGCGCCGACCAGATGCCCCAACGGACACCCACTGGGTCCGAACACCGTGCTCGTCGGCGCTTTGCCCTGCCTGTGTCACCCTCCGGCCACGGCGCACCGGACCTGGCGGTGCACCGCATGCGATGCATGCATGACACGGCCGGCGTGTTCCCGCAACCCCGAGTGGACAGTCTGGCCATCCAACTCTCCCGGCAGGTAGACCCAGGTTCCCGTGCGCGATCAGAGGGAGGGACCCGTGCCGCCCCTACCGCCGAGCGATCCTTGCTGGCCGGGCTGCGGCCGCTGCTGGTCTCCTCGCGCGTGCAGGCAGGCTGTTGACCGTCACGGTCTATGACGATGAAATCGCCGCTCGCTGCCGACGATGCCGACTTGCCAGCAGGCAGGCTGACGGTGTCGGCGCCCCGGATCCAGGGTTTTCGCGCGTGGTCAGCGCGGCGATGGACTCCTCCAACTCGGCTACGTTTTGTGACGGGTGCGATCATCTGACCGCCGGCAGAGAGGCCTGCGCAGGCCAACGAGATCGGGCGAAGCCGTCCCGTAGGTGGTACCTCTGCGGGAATTTTCACCGGGCGGGTGTTACGGGACGGTTCGGCAACATGTACCCCGGCCACCTGCAGCGTTCCCGTAGGACGTTCCCCAAACGAGGCAATCGTGATCTTGGCCCTCAGCTCTGCTGATACCGGTCGCGGCACTCGTCCCAAGGACTGCACGGCGAGTACGTTGTCGGCAAGGTCAGCTACCGCAGTGCTCTCGACGGCACCGTGGTCTGCGGTTGGCGGTCGGTGTACCTGGAACCGTTCGGGGAACCGCAGCAGCTACCCGAGAACTCCAAGATCACCTGACGGCGCAGTGCGGCCCTGACAGCCGGCCGGCGACCGCGCCGCCGGCCGCCCGCAGAGATCCGCGCCGGCTACCCAGCCGCAGCCAGTCGACCCGATCCGGCTGAACCGTTTGCTTGGCTGACCCGGCCACTGCGGGACACCAACCGCGCCGCCACCCGGCAGCTCACCATGGCTCCGGACGCCGGGCAGTATGCGCGGGAGCTGAGCAAGATTAATCGCTGGCCCTCCTCGAAGTTCGGTGATAGACAGCCGGGGTGCATAAGACTCCCGAGTTCCCCGAGCTGCTCAAGCTGATCGACGAGCGGTCGTCCGTGTTCCGTGCCGTGGTGCAGTCCGCGCCCGATCTCGGCGTGCAGGTGCCGACCTGTCCGGGGTGGACGCTGCTGGATCTGGCCCGGCACCTAGGCGGCGCGCAGCGCCGGTGGGCCGCCGTCGTCACCGCCGGCCCGGACGGCGTCGCGCCGGCTCAGTCCTCGTCGGAGATCGGCGAGGCCGCGCCCGCGGAGCGAGAGGCGCTGCTGGAGTGGCTGTCCGAGTCGACGCAGGAGCTGCTGGAAGCGCTGAGTGAGGCCGGTCCGGACCGCGGCTGCTGGACGTGGTGGGGTCACACCGAGTCGCCGGAGACCACCGGCGCCGCCGGTCGGCACCAGGTGCACGAGGTCGCGGTGCACACCTACGACGCCCAACTAGCCGCGGGGGCCGCGCAGCCGGTGCCGGCTGAAGTCGCGCTCGACGGCGTCGAGGAGTTCAACGTCACCTGCGGCACGACCACCGAGGCCTGGCCGTACGAACCCGCCCTCGTCGACATCCGCGCCGCCGAGGGCCCGTCGTGGCGCGTGACCCTGTCGGCCGAAGGCGCGAGCGTGGGTCGCCTGGATGGGTCCGCGTCCGCAACGGGCTCGGACGCTACGGCGGCCGACGCATCCGTGCGCGGCTCGGCGAGCGACCTCGTCCTCATGTTCTACGGCCGGATTCCGCTGGAGTCGGTGGAGCTCGGCGGCGACGTGAATGTACTCACCCTGCTTCGCGGGTGGGAGACGTAGGCATAAAAGGTTTCCCGCATTTTGTGAAGTCGGTTCGTCTCGCCTGATGGGCAGTCGGGTGCTGTGATGAAGGCCCCTGTTACCAGCGGTCTTCTCTACGCAACGCCGGTCCAAGGAGCCTTCGGTGCCAACATCCCCCTATGGTCACGCCCATATACCGTCACGGCAGTGCATGCTCCGTGCTGTCGGTATGCGCGGTTCCATTCAGACAGCACGGGCCGGACGCCGTTCTATCCGAGAATCATGACCGACTGACGGTTTGATGTGGCTCCACCCGACATGGTGATCGGGAACGCCTCCTGCACTACGAACTCGAAATCGACCTTCGTCACGCTAGCTCTCGGCCGACTGCTGCTTCGCTCGCCACTCCGCTCCCGCGAGCTGGATGCGGTGCCACAGGGAAGCGCGGTCGGCGTCGTCGATGGCCGACAGGTCCAGATGGAACACATCCGTTGCGATCTTGAACAGATCCTCAGCGGACTCGAGGATGCGTGTCGTGCGCCGTCCGGCCCCCTCATCGCGCGTGTATTCGTCATCCAGCACGAACTCGGCGCAGCCCGCGTCGCGGCGGAAGAGCTCGAACCATCTGACGTAGGGAGACTGCGGCGACGTCGACAACTCGGTGTGATAGCTCCTGAAGTCCTCCCACGTGGCCGGCGCCAGCGTGAAGTCCATGCTGTGGAAGGTCGCCTGTGCCGGATCGGTGAAGAACCGCCAGGCGTCCGGGCCGATCTCCGGCAGCGGCCGCAGCTCGAAGCGGAAGGGACCCTGCACGTGGACGCCCTCCCGAAGCGGGATGGGCTCGTGGTGCGAGTTGGCCAAGCCGACGTCGACCGACCAGCGTTCGCCATCGATGACGACGGTGAGGGCCATGTGCGTGTCGTATTCGTCGGCGGTCGCTTTGGCGGTCGCGACAGAGTCGTTAATTTGGCCGCGGTGCACGGTGACGTCGTACCCGAGGACGGTCAGCAGCTCGCTGAAGGCGTTGTTCAGGTTGAAGCAGTAGCCGCCCCGGCCGGCCAGGATTCGGGCTATGGACTCGGCCGGGTCGATGCCCTGCGGGCGTCCGAGCTGGATGTCGAAGTTCTCGAAGGCGATGAGCTCGACGTGTGCGCGGTGAAGCCTGCGCAGGGTGTCTAGAGACGGAGCGCCGAGGGACTCAGGGTCGTCGACGCCGAGCTTGGCCACGTAGGGCGCGACCCAGGCGGGATGATCGTTCGTCTTCGAGGCCATGGCTCCGAACATTAGTGCAGCGCCACGTAAATCCCCCAAGGATTACGCGGCGTTGCACTAGTAGTACTTTGTTAGGTTCGCAGGTGATAGTGGCAGGTGTGGTGCTGAGGGTCCCAAGCTCTCCATGCCCGCTGCAGGATGGCTGACCGGGCGTTGGATCTTCTAGCCCGCTGGGTTTGCTGGTCGGGCCGACGAGCCCGTCTCACCCGGACCGCGCAGACGGCGGTAGCTGAAGAGCAGTTCGACAAGGATGGCGCTGGCGAGTCCGACAATCACGCCTGGCCATCCAGCGATCAGCGCGCCCGACACGCCGAGCACCGCCAACAACGGCAGGCGGATCCTCCAGAACAGAGAGCTCTGCCGCTCAACGAGCAAGCCTCCTGGAAGGTGAATTCTGGTCGGTAGCCTCAGCCCGGCCCGCTGGCGCCACCCCGCTCGCGCGTAACGTCGGCGCCGCCGGCGCAGGGCACCTGGACGAGCGATCGAGCGATAAGGGGTGACAACACTCGCCCCGACCTGACCGTCCGGGTCGATGTGCCACCCGGGTCCGACGTCGCCGAGCTGTTCAGGTACTCGACCCGGATCTGCGGTCAGGTGACCGAATCCGCGACGAACGACGACGGGATAGGCGAACTTGTCCAGAGCGGGCGTGCGGAACCACAGTCGTAGCCACAGCGGTGCGTGCGTGATGTCGAACCGAGCCCCGTATCCATCCGGAATTTCGTTCCAACCCTCAAGACGCATGATTCGAGCATCCTCCGATCCAACGCGAACACAATCCACGGGTGACGCCCGGATGCCACTCCCTGAAAGCCGCCGTCAGGTACCCGATGACCTAAATGACGATGTCCCGCAGCACGATGGTTGAGCGGGAAACTCGCCGCCTTTGTCGGTCGCTGCGAAGGTTCCGGGAACCGGCGGTACGGTGCTGATGTGGCTACCCGCCTTCCGACGATCCTGGCGACTTCTGGTGGTTTTGCCGAGTCCGCACGCCTGGACTGGGAAGTCGGCCCGCTGACCCGCTTTGCCGTCGAGTTGGTGGGCGTCATCGGTCGCGCCCCTCGGGTCTGCTTCCTTGGTACCGCCAGTGGCGACGACCGACGCTTGATCACGACGTTCTACGACAACGCCTGGCGGGAGGGCTGGGTGGGCAGCCACATCAGCCTGCTCTCCATGCCCAACATCGCGGATTTGCGTGAGCACCTGCTGGCCCAGGACGTCGTGTGGGTGTGGGGCGGCAGTGTCGCTGCGCTGCTTGCAATGTGGCGACTGCACGGGCTCGATAGCGTCTTTCTTGAAGTCTGGCAGTCCGGTGTCGTGTTGACCGGTGTCTCGGCGGGTTCCATCTGCTGGCATGTCGGGGGCACCACTGACTCGTTCGGACCCGATCTGCGTGCCGTGACCAACGGTCTGGCCTTGCTGCCCTGGTCCAACGGCGTTCACTACGACAGCGAACCCGTTCGCCGACCCCTGTTCCAGTCGCTCATCGCAGCCGGCACCCTGCCGATGGGCTACGCCACTGATGACGGGGCTGGCCTGCTGTACCGAGGCACAGACCTAGTGGAGGCGCTGACCGAACGCGTCGACGCTGGGGCCTACCGCGTCCGAGCAAATCCGGGCGGCGGCGTCACCGAGGAACCGCTGGATGTTCGGAGGCTTCGCTGACGGGCAGCATCAAGAACAACTCGGCAGTGGAGACTTCGCTATCGGCTCACGTCCTGCGGTGACCGGAACCGCGCTCCGGGGCAGCCGACGACCAAGATCACGATCGCGTCGATTGGGGATCGATGCTTGTGGGACGGCTGGGCCAATGGAGTCAGCCATGCCTGGCCAAGGGATTTGGCCATGGCGGCTCCAACTTCTATTGAAGGCTTCAGCCTCATCGCATTTTGCGTCGCCTCAGCAAGGTGTTGCGGCCACACTGCAGCGGTGATCGAGAGCCTATTTGGCGACGGCTGCGCCAGTATCGACTCGCGTCTGGTGGTAAAACGACTGCTCGCGGCGCTGTTAGTAGTCAGGGGCGGGCTGGTTATGGTTCCGCGCCTTCCAGCGATCCGGAACCGCGCCAGGGCTTGTGGAGCATCGGGACCATCACGACGCCCGCCAGCGCTCCGGCAACGGTCACCACGCAGGCCCACACCGCGGCCGAGAACAACGAGAGCCTTTCGGCAAGCAATGGTCCGGCCAGCGCTCCGAGCAACGTGGCCAGGGCCTCCGCCGCGAAGAAAATCGAGCTGATCCGGCCTAGCACATCGTTGGGCACCACCCGCTGCAGCACGGTCTGCGGGATTACCAGCGTCATCGAGCCGAACACGCCAATCCCAACAGCGGCCGGGATCGCGACGACCAGGGACTCAGAGCTGAAAAGCACGAAAAAGCCAACCGCAGTGGTCAGCTGCGCCGCCGCCAGCAGATAGCGCGGCTGGACGTGGTCGACCAGCTTGCGGATCCCTACCGCTCCAAGCAGAAACCCGACTCCCAACGCCGACACCACCAACCCGATCTGCTCGCTCCCGCCGAGCCGGCGCACACCGAACGGCACCAGCAACGCACTGAGTGAGGCGTTGGCAGCCAGGAACACCGCGGTCAGCGGTAGCAGTACCAACGCCATCGGTAGACCGCGCAGTACGCGCAGCCCGTCGGCCAGCTCCCCGAACACCGCCCGCAGGATCGGCCGCCGCTCCCGATCCGGCCTTGACGCGACGGACGTCATAGCAATCGCGGCGGCAGAAACAAGGTAGCTCGCGACATCGACCGTGATCAGAACCGGAAAACTTGTCACGGTGAGCAGGGCAACTCCCAGCGGAGGTCCGACGAGGCGAACGGTGCCGTCGGTGAAGGCGTTCAAGGAGTTGGCGCTGCTCAACCCGGTTCCGGTGCCCACCACCACCGGGGTGAGCGCCTGCGCCGCGGGGCGAAACAGCACCGAGCCCGTACTTTCGGCGACCAGCGCGACATACAACAACCACAACGCCTGGCCGGTCGCCGCAAACACCATCAACGCGACCGCGGCGCCCCGGAACAGATCCGCGGTGATCATCACCCGCCGCCGGTCCCACCGGTCGGCCAACACACCTCCAACCGGGCCCACCACAAGCGGCGGAAGATACTCGGCCACGAGCGTCAGCCCCGTCGCCAGCAACGAACCGGTGACGGCGAACACGTGCGCCGGAATCGCGACCACCAGCAACCACGAGCCCAGCTGGCTCACCACCCGGCCGCCCCACAGATACCTGAAATTGCGGACAGCTAAAGCTTCAAACACTGTCCACCTCCCGGACGTGCGGCGTCACCCGGACGCGACGGCAAGCTTCCGGCGAATGCTCCCGCATGCCGATCCGTGACCACGCGGCGTCATTTCTTATTGGGCAAGTCCGAGGAAGACCAAGATTGCACGGTCAAGCCGGGCAAGATCTTCATCCGCGAGATGGCCGAGATGATCGCGTACGTTCACCCGAGGCATCGTCGTGATCTTGTCGACCATGATCTGGCCTGGCAGCTCAATTCCGGTGGCCGCCGTCGGCTCTACGGCAATCCGGGTCAGCGGCGCCTCTACGGAATTGGTTGTCAGCGGACAGATGGTGACCGAGGCAGTTGCATCGAATCGGTCGTCCTGGATGATGACGACAGGTCTCGGCTTGCCGGTATAGGCCCCTCGTGCTGCGGCGATATGGATGTCGCCTCGCCTCACTTGGCGGGCTGTTCCTCGTCGGTCCAGTCGACGGAGATGGCGTCGACGAAGGCTTGGTCGTCGACCTCGTGCTCGTTGGCAGCGATGGCAGCTGACTGGCGGTGAGCTTCCGCGACGAATTCTGGCGTCCGTACGTCGGGAACCCAGATCTGAACGGGCCGCAGACCCTGAGCGCGCAACCGCTCGCGATGTTCGCGTACCCGCTCGCGTACCCGCTCGCGTGTACTAGCCATACCCCGACGTTACATGTAACGAGGCGGGGGATCAACCAGTCGTTGGCATCGGCCGGCCCGATGGGCGTCGGCAGCAGGCTTGGTGTCAGCACAACGCCGGTAGCGAGCGCTGCGCTGCTTGATCCATCTCCACCGCTTTTAATGACCACGCAGTTCGCCCAGAGCTTCCAACACCAAGGAGACATCCATGACCGCCGTTCTCGGCCCAGGCCGCCCGTTCGCGGGCAACGAACGGGAGCTGCTGGAAAGCACGCTCGAACTGCATCGTGCAGAGCTGGTGGCCGCCGTCGACGGACTCACTGACGCCCAGTCGCGTCAACAACTGGTGCCCTCGCTCACTACCCCGATTTCTCTGATCAAGCACTGCGCCGCGGCCGAACGCATCTGGTTCCAACGCACACTCGCCGCGATGGCCGCCGAAGAGTGCGATGGGCACAGCACCGGCGGCGACAGCAGCTTCTATGTCACCGCCGCCGAGACTCTTGCAGGCGTCATCGCCGAGTACGTTGCGGCCTGTGAGAAGTCAGGAAAATCGCTGCGGACCACAGCCTGGACGACACCGCCGAACACCGGCTGGTCGGCACGGTGAACCTGCGGTTCATCTACTTGTGCATGATTGGCGATATTGCACGGCACGCTGGGCAAGCAGACATCCTTGTTGAACAAATCGGAGCGAGCCACCGCAAGTCTGATTCCGAGCACCCGGTCCATGGACCACCGCTCGGGTTCGGTTCAGGATCCCTGACCTGCATACTGCCAGGGCCTCGGTCTTTCATTTGCACAAGTCGGCGCCGTCCGTTGGAAGACCCCTCACGCTGCGCGATCGTCGTGCTCGAGCCGATAGAGGGCGAATGGAGCGTCCGGATGCAGGCCGGGGCGGCCCTCGACGAGTCCCGTGCGACGGATCATGCCTGCCGGCCGCATCCCGAGGTGTCGCATCACCGCCTGCGAGGCTTGGTTGTGCACCTCGGTGAAGGCGACGATCGGCGTTTGCCGCTCATGGATCGCGGCCCAATCAATGGCGGCTCGGCCGATCTCGGTGGCGTAGCCGCGACAGGTCAGGGCGTCTCGGACCGCCCACCCGAGCTCCAGCACCGATTCGCCGTGGAGATCGAAGCGGGTGAAGCCGCCCCGGCCGACCAGCGCCGCATCTGAGCGGGACCGGGCCAGCCACTTGCCCACACCCTCGATAGTCCAGCGGGTGGCCATGTCCGTGGCCCAGGTCTGCACGGTCGCAGGGTTCCAGGGGCCGGTCCAGAACGCGACGAGCGGGTCGCGGTACAGCACGATGAGGTCATCGACGTCGGCCGGTCCAATCGGCGTCAGCCGCAGCCTCGAAGTCAGCACCACGGCGGTAGCCCGCTGCGCAGCGTGATCCATCTCCACCGCTTCAGTGAACACGCAGTTGACCCAGTTGCATCCAACTGAAGGAGACATCGATGACCGCGGTACTCGGCCCGGGTCGCCCGTTCACGGGCAACGAACGGGAACTGCTGGAAAGCACGCTCGAGCTGCATCGTGCAGAGCTGGTGGCCGCCGTCGACGGGCTTTCCGACGCCCAGGCGCGCCAACAGCTGGTGCCCTCCCTCACGACCCCGATTTCTCTGATCAAGCACTGCGCCGCGGCCGAACGCATCTGGTTTCAACGCACACTCGCCGCGATGGCCGCCGAAGAGTGCGATGGGCACAGCACCGGCGGCGACGGCAGTTTCCACGTCACCGCCGCCGAGACCCTCGCCGGCGTCATCGCCGAGTACGACGCGGCCTGTAGGAAGTCGAGGGAAATCGCCGCCGGTCACAGTCTGGACGACACCGCCGAACACCGTCTGGTCGGCACGGTGAACCTGCGGTTCATCTATCTGTGCCTGATCGGCGATATTGCCCGGCACGTTGGGCAGGCGGAGATTCTCGTGGAACAAATCCGGGCGGGCCACCACAACGTCTGACTTTCCGAGCACCCGGTCTGTGGATCACACATGCCGGTCCAGAACTCGGGAATACCGCAAGGAGCCTTAGCCGCGCAAGGCAACGCCACTACCGAGTGCGTACGCCTACAGGTGCTGCTCGGCCGCCCGGTCGAGCAGCCATCTCATCGCCGCCGGGAGCGCCGCTTCCAGGGAGTCGTTCAAACCCTCGTGGTCGTAGCCGCGGTGCAGGTCAAACGGAACGCCGCGTCGGCTCAGTCCGGCCGTGTACTCCTCGTGCGAGAGGACCATCTCGACTGCGTCGGTGTCTTGGTCTCCCCAGAAGCAGTACAGGGGGTAGGGCAGATCATCGACCAGTGTGTCCGGCGACAGGGTGGCGAGGTCCCGGTAGAACGCCCGGGCTGCGAGCGGGTCAAATCTTCGTTGCACCTGGGCGAATACGGCTGGATCTTGCTGCAAGGCTCGGGCTTGCTCCTCGACGTCGGCCAGTGTCACCTGATAGTCACCGAGAAGGGGGAATCCGCCGGCGGCAACCGCTGCGACCGCATTTGTTGTCGCCAGGCGCCGGGCGAGCCACGGCCCGAAAGCGCCGGTGAAGGAATACCCGAAGAACAGGAAACGGTTGTACCCCAGGTGGCGGGTGACGGCTTGCAGATCGGTCGCCCAGTCCTGGACGTTGTACTCAGGCCCGCCCGTCCTGGTGCTTGGACCGTAGTCCCTGGGCGAGGCAACGATCAGCGTGAACTGCTGCGCCAGCTGTTCTTCGACTACTGAGCTCCAGGTGTAGTTGCACTCTGGCGCCAGCAGCGGTGGGCCGGTTCCGCGTACGCCGTAGGCAATCCGGACGTTGTCGAGGTCAAGCCAGTCCATGTGGCGAAATTTTAGGCTGTTCCTCCGTCGCTTCTCCCCGCTGGCCTCATGGGACGTCGCCATGAGCTGAACCTATCCGGGCGGTCCAGCAGGGCCCGGCCAGCACATCGTCGGCCAGCCACAGCGTTTTCATAAGCCGATCGTCCTGCGGGCACCAAGATCGTTCCCGAGGAGAGCCGTGGCCATCACCGAACTGTCACCGTAGGACGTTTGTGGGCCACAGCGACAACGGCGTCATCACCGTCGTCGGCTCTGCCCTGGCCCCGGAATCCGCCAGAAGGACGGCGACCTACCGCGTTTACCGTGTGCGCCGCGACTCGAGTTCCCTATTCACGTTGACGAGGTAGGCGAGATCTTTCCGATCCACAGCCCGCCGGGCTGCGTGCGAACGGGTAACGGCGCCGACAACTACTGATGCCACCGGAGCGCCGACCGCACCGACCGCTTCCAGTAGTACGCCGATCGCCGAGGTGACGGTGATCTTCGGGATCATGTATCCAGTGAGCGCCGAGCCACCTGTGATGATCAGCCGTGTATCGGTGCCCAGCGAGCGGGCAAGCTCACGCGTGAAGGTGGCCTC
>JAABVA010004107.1_pt1 | contig 13586 bp, 10 predicted proteins | sample 5560331 | NCBI WGS metagenome assembly JAABVA01 (sample SAMN12812661, study PRJNA571458) | rock metagenome | isolation source: Antarctica rocks | place: Antarctica: Victoria Land, Mt New Zealand sud | collected 2016-01-07 | reverse complement strand
TTATTCAGTAATATATCTTGCGACCGTGTAATTTATCCCTATATGGCTAGTTAAGGTGTAATTTATTATGACTAATATATCAATAAGCTTTCACATTTTTGAGCTCTAGCCCTGACCTTACCCATAATGGCTAGCCTCACCTGCATGCAGATACCTGCACAGATTATAGATAGAATTGATCTGTACACAAACTCAATTCAATCTGATCTGAACTCTAGTGCAGATTCAGGTCAGGTACACTTTTTTTCAACTTAACCTGACTTTACACTCAGTCTATTTAGATCTGACAATGTATCTAAACAATCTGAGCAATAAGCTTCAGATGTAATTTGAAAGAACAAGAAGAATGAAGAACTTAAAAGAGTTAATTTGCTGAATACAGCAGATAATAAATATTATCTTTCAAAATTATTTAGATCTGATAAACAGACTGAACAATCTGAACAGCAAGCTTGAAATTTAATTTGAGAGAATGAGAAGAATGAAGAACTTAAAAGAGTCAATTTGTTGAGCACAGCAAATAATGAATATTACATTTTAAGATCATTTAAATCTGACAGAAATGCTGAACAATCTGAACAATAAGCTTGTGAGATGATTTAAAAGAATAAGAAGAATGAAGAACTTAAAAGAGTTAATTCATTAAGTACAGTAAATAGTGAACATTATCTTTTAAGATCATTTAAATCTGACAGAAATGCTGAACAATCTGAGCAATAAGCTTGAAATTTAATTTAAGAAAATGAAAAGAATGAAGAATTTGAAAGAGTTAATTCATTGAGTATAGTAAGTAGTGAACATTACTTTTTAAGATCATTTAAATTTGACAGAAATGATGAACAATCTAGGCAACAAATTTAAAATTTGATTTAAGAAAATGAAAAGAATAAAGAACTTAAAAGAGTCAATTTGTTAAGTACAGTAGATGATGAACATCATCTTTTAAGATCATTTAAATCTGACAGAAATGCTGAACAATCTGAATAATAAGTTTGTGAGACAATTTGAAAGAATGAAAAGAATGAAGAACTTGAAAGAGTTAATTTGCTGAGCACAGTAGATAATGAACATTACATTTAAAGATTATTTAAATTTAACAATGTATCTGAACAATCTGAGCATTAAGCTTGAAATCTGATTTGAGAGAATGAGAAGAATGAAGAACTTGAAAGAGTTAATTTATTAAGTACAGCAGATAATGAATATTATCTCTTAAGATCATTTAGATCTGACAGATAGTCTAAACAATCTGAGCAATAAGCTTGAAATTTAATTTAAGAGAATGAAAAGAATGAAGAACTTGAAAGAGTCAATTTGCTGAGCATAGTAGGTGATGAACATCACACTTTAAGATTATTCAGATCTGGTAGGTTAAGTAAACAATCTTGAAAGATATCTTTGTCTGTCATCTCAATCAGGTTACAGTAATCAGGCTCTGAAATCTTTTCAGAATTCATAAAACTGTCTTAATGAGATTCTATTTGATTAAGTAACTTCAGCTCTACAGGCTATTCAGTTATTGAAGCAACAGAGTCATTGATTAGAAGCATTGGTCATTGCAAAGCAGACTGTACATCTTCTTTTCTTAATCAACAATCACTCTTTAAGCTGCAAAAACCAACAGAATGTGGCATCAAGATTTGCTGAACTTGCTGTAGATACCTGTTCACTTTCTTTTCAGGCCAGCAATGATGTGTTTGAAGCCTTAGAGCTGATGAAGCTGAGATGTGAAGTTATCATGAGCCTGCTAATTGACAATTGAAGTGATATTTCAAAACTAGAATGGTCACATTCTGAGAAAGCAGCTGCATATGATCAACTCTGAAGTGAAGTGAATGCGCCAATGCATGAAATGAAAAATCTAAACATGCAATGAAGCCAAATGACAAGGCATAGTGAGGCAGTCAAGAAGCTGAATGAATGCATTTACAGTATTTGACAGCTTTCTGAACATCAATGATTTCTGCTTGAATCTACATTAGACAAACTGAAAGAATGAGTGTCTAAGAGGCTGATTGTGGTGGTCAATGTGACTGATATCTGAAGTGATGCCATCATTGTCACAAGCTCTGGTGTGAACTCTCTCAGACTTTCTAAATTGATGAAGACTGATGCAATTAAATGAATATTGAAGGATCTGACTTCATATAAAATGCAGAAAGAGAAGAAAAAGAAGAATAAATGTTATAGTTAATTTCTATTATGACTATGGTCAAGTTGTGTGGAAGTGATTCTACAGAAAATCCACAACAGAAACTGAGCAACCTCAAATAGTCTATCTTGAATTTAATGAATTGGGGTGAGAATCACCAACTACCTACCATTTCATGCAGCCAGTGATCACTTCACCAAATCTATGAAAAATACATTTCACTGAGTGATCTCTTCATACATGTCAACAATAAAGGCACTTGCACATGCAAGAGAAAGACTATTGGCAATCACTAAATCACAAAATGGCAAAGCAAAGCTCCTGATTGTGATAATGCTCAAAACACCAGGTGAAATTGATCTCTCTAAAGTCAAAAGAAAGATGTCAGAAATACAGTTAGCTGTGAAATTCACATTCTTGTATCAGTCACTTGTTCAGCTCAATGCCAAAATGGTGCTCAAGCAAGTAGTACAGTATGATCTGATTCACTTTGCTGGTCATGAAGTGTCTAATCATGTCAACTCATTCAACAGTGGCCTGATCCTTCAAGAAGATAAAGAAGCAGAGAAGAAGATGGACAAGCTTACTGTTCAATAGATTTTGAAAATCAATCTGAAAAGAGTGAGAATTGTGTATCTGTTGGCCTGTTCAACAGCAGAGCACTGGGTGGCAGAGATGATTGATGAGGTGATTCATCTTGTGAGTGGATTTTAGATGGTGGGATTTAGTCATGTGATTGCATCAATGTAGTCAATGGATGATGAGGTCTGCATGAAGATGGCAGGAAAAGTTTATGAGTAATTGAAGAATAGCTATGCAGTGCAAGCAAACAATGGGGCTGTTGTGGTGACAGTACACAATTTGATCATGAAGATCTGGGTGGTATGGTGGTGATATTCACTTTTGTGAGCGCTGTACATTCACTTGAGAGCATGATTAAGAACTGTAACAGTCATAGCTAGAATCAATACTTGGTCTGAAGATCAGTATTATGCAGTTAAGAGGTTGAATGTGTGTTGCAAACCATGCTCACAGAGGTGTGAATGCCTCTCTTTCTCATACCTGAGGCATAAATGAAATTCATTAAGACAGGCTAAGAACTTTTTTAAAATCATACTTAATGTTATCTGAGACTTCAATCACTTCAACAAGTACTCTTTAAACTCTGCAGTTTACTATGAAGTGACTAATCATAGACTTTCATCTCATGTCTGCCTTCAATGCAAGCTTCAAAGAAAGAGAACACAAAATTCAAAGTAATAAGTTACTGCTCACTGTTCTGACACTTGAAAGTTTCACCTTCTGAACATCAGAAATAGTATTTTCTCTGTATGGAAATCTGATGTGCTTGTGATGCAGAGAGTCATCAACACTCAATCACCATAACCTAGTTGATGATGCTGTTTCTTTCACAACCTCTTAAAGGTCTTCTTATTTCTCTCATCATTCTTCATTCTCAGCAGCAGTTAACTTCATCAATCAGATCTGGTGAGCATCAGATGGTAGAAAGAGCCTCAAGAAAGTAACAGGCAGAGATGAGACAGATGTGCTTTCAGTTACTTTGATTCTGACAGCCTGCTTGTTTTCTAGCTGCCTCAGCTCAGATCTTCATGCTCTCACACTATCTCATACAATGTCTTGAACAGTTAAAAGAGCATTGATGAAGGCACTGAGACCTGAAGATGTAGCTTTCTTGAGCATGAGTTTGAAGACCATGGTGTTCTTAAAATGTGTGACATGTCTTGAGAGTCACTCTGAGCATTGCCCTTCAACCATTGACACTAGCATCACGTGGTTTTAGCCATCTTGGCATTGCCGGTGCGCTGCCCCTTTCAGTTTAGCCCTGCCCGATTGGGCATCGCGTGCCTCTCACCACTTTGCACAGGTATAAAGCCCTCCCTTAATTTCTCTTTCATCTCTGTCTCCTGCTCCTCCCCCTTCTCTTTTCCCTTCCAGATGGTTGACTTCTCCTTTCTGCTTGCTGCGCCGCCACCTCAACCCCACAGTGCTGAGCATTGACAACATCCTTCACTCAACTCTGCTCTTCACCTCAACTCACCACTCTTCAGACTGCCTTGTGCTCTCATTTAACTCTTTCTTGACCAGTTGATCCAACTGTTGGCCTGGCCCTGAAAGGTAATGCCGCTGCGCAGTTCACTCTACAGAATCTAGTGCCTGATTATTCATATAATGGTAGCTCAATCAACATCATCCTCTCCTTTTTCTTCTTCTCATCAATTCTTTAACCAACATCTCTCTTGCCTGAGGCACCAGCAACACCACAGTTAAACACCACTTTACCAGCATCTCTGCCTCTGCCTTGACCTCAATGACCACACTGAGAAGCTGAATGGCCACAAAGCCAGCAAATGCTCACATTCAAAACTGAAATGTCTCAAGGCTTTTTCATCTGTCTTGAGGATGAAATTCCACCTTCAGGATGTTCATTGCATTGAGCTCACCAAAAGGTCAAAAGCTGTAGATCTGGCAGCAAAGTGAGAATCATGCTGGCTCAAAGAAAGAGGTTCAGACAGGTCAAGAACTATGACTCAGACATGAAGCTTGACATGTTGCCTTAACTAATGTATGAGTTCATAAACAAGACAAAGAAGCTGTGTAGCCAATGTGGCACTGAAACAATGACCTCTTCTTTAATCAGCTTGAAACATTCATCTTCAGCAAACACCTCTGCTACAGATGAAACTCTGAATGCCACAGAGAGACAAGTGAAGCCAGGCTTAAGGCATTCACTTCAGAGGCTCTGTGCACTGTATCTCTGCACTGACTCACAAGAGCTCACCTTGACTCAGGTATCACTCATCTCAGCTTACCTCAAAGCAGTCATCACTCACCTGTAAGGCTAGAAGTGAAAGAGGCAGAAATGTTTCATGATCATGTCTAGAGAGATAGAACACAGTAATAGTATAAATCTGCAGTTCAGTGCAGAATGATAAGAAGCTAACTACATTGTTAAGTTGATCTCAGCACTCAATAGTGATCATTAAGAAGTTTCTTAATTAAGGCACTCACTTTTGCAAAGAATGCTTTATATTGAAAGAAAATACCTTAAGTTATCAATGCATTAAAAGACACAAAAACAGTTCTGTAATGTTATAAATAAATTCTTAAAAAGATATTATTCTTCAAGAACTTTCTTTTCTGATAGCTTCAATAATTGCAACAGCACTGAGAATATAAGATATGTGCAAGAAGCTTTTAATATTTAGATTTGCAGAAAATGTCATAACTATACTGATGTGCAGCATAACTCATGAAATGCAGTTAATCATCAAGAATGATGACAGTCTTTTGACATTTAAGATTGAGATAAGAAATTTATTTATTCAGCTTGTAATGTTTAAGATATAGCTTCATGTGATTTCTCACTTTATAAATAATAACATAGTTGTGAAGTCAAACTTTGTATGATTTATCTAAATTTTCAAAGCAGAAAATACACTGTGTTCTTGCACAGATCATAAGAAACAGAGTAGACTTAAACACTTCTTTGTATAAAATTTCTTATGTGTAATCTGACTTTTATCAATGTGAAGATTCTCTCTTTTAACACAAAGCAACTAACATATCAACAATGCAAATTCAGTAATCAAATTTGATTTAATTACTGAAATTAAAAAGTTCTTTACAAATAAGTTTCATCAACTATCTTCATTCTTTCAGACAGTGTTTCATCATCTTAAACTCTCAGTCTTTGTCATTCAAATCAAGAAGAAATGAATTAAGTTGTTTGTTTATCTTTATTGTGTTAATTATATTGAAGAAATGCTGTTAAAATTCTTGTCTAACTGATTTTTGCAACTTTATCTTTACACATTTAAGAGCATCATCAATCTTCTTATACATCTAATATATCTTAATTTCTTCTGCTTGTGCATTCTTTATAGTGCTAAACTCTTTACAAACTTCATAAATTAAATAATTTTACAGCTATTGAAGCTATACAATTTCTGAATCTATTTTAAAAGCATTAATCTGTGTAAAAGTAAGCTCTGTTAAGATCTATAAATCAATATAGTAACTTATATGTGTCACTACTTAAAAGAAAGTGAAGAAAGAAGAATATCTGAGAAAAGCTGCTTATACATTACACTGAACTCATTCATTAATATATACTTAATAAATTTCAATGTCTTTATAAGTCATAATCTGCTGAAGCTGACTCTGAGTTGCAATAGCTGATGTAGATTAATATAAAGTATTCAGAAAAAGCATCTCTTAAAAATATTTATACATACTGTTGATTGCTTTATCTATTTCTCATTAAATGTCATATACACATAAAATCTGCATGAATTCTGCTGCAAAGCCTAACTGCTGAAGATAGTAGAGATAGATATAATATTTAACATTTAAATCTTAGTGACAGAGAGTTCAGCTTAATAAAAAACTGAAGTTTTTAACTTCTCTTTTTTTTATTAGAAGTGCAAGCTTCAGTGTGATGCCTTAACTCAAGTACATAAGAGTTGTTTCATGAATTTGATCTTAGATTCAAATATGTTGTCAAGAATTGCAAGAGCAATTATAAGTATAATTAAATTAAAAATAAGAGTGTTAACTTCAGTGAGAATGTAGATTTTATTAATTAGACATTAAAAATTAATTAAAAATTAAGTATACATAAAGAAATCTACAGTTTAAGCTTTATTTTTCATTCTTTTATATATTTAAGAGCTATCTTCATTACAAGAACATCTCAATTTTCATTTAAATTTAATAAGAAAACAAGAATGACATTCTCATAACAGAGAGTCTTGATCACTTCTTAATCTAAGTTAAGTTCATTTTCTTTGTTAACAGAGTTCTTATTATTCTCTTAATTAATGTAATGTTTTCATTACATTTTTTTATTTGTCACTTTGTACATCAATGTTTCTGATTAAGTGACAGTGTACACAGAAAGAAGTAGCAATAGTGTGAGCTGTAATTATTGTTGCTCATTAAGAAATATTAAAGTGTCAAGAATTCAGTGATGATGAAGAATAAGAAAGATGTTATTAACATTCATAACTGACTTTTCTCACATCATTATATTAAGATTGTACTTTCTGATCAAGTATTCATTGATGTACTATAATAAACTCATTATTTGTCTCTTTCTACAGAGAGTGAATGTAATTCATATATCATTGATTTCATTCATTACTTTAGCATGCAGACTGTGATCAACAGACTTCTGATATAATATGCATTATACTCTTCAGTATTCATGAAGACTGCTTCTCTTTCACATTTAAGAGTAGAAGTTCAGCATTTATTTAAGAAATGTCATGATGTCTTCTTTAGTACAATGTACAAAAAGATTAAGTCTGTCTTCTTTAAAAAATGTGCAATGTCTTTTTTTCAATCAGCTATCTGCATTTGCAGTACACTCTGAAGTGTTATCTTGTTCATTTTGTCAACATTGTAAAGATATTCTTCTTCATAAAATCAATATGTTTCTTCTTCACTGTGCCTTTCTCAATGAGTTGCTTTCAGTGCTGTCTGTAATGTTCAGCAGAATGTTGAGGTACATATCTTTCTTGTTTACTTCAGTTGCTCATCTTCTGTGTTGTCTCAATGAATAACAATAACTTCAACAGAATGAAGACCTCTTCTTGTGAGAGAAACTAATTGAGCAAGACTGTTGATCATCAAAGAGAGAAGTAATGCTTCAAAGACAGGGACATGTGATAAGGTGAACAAGCTAAGTGAGCAAGGTGGACAACTGAGCAATCAAGAAGCAATGTCAAGAGGTATTGACTGAGCAAGCTAGAAGAGCAAAGAATGTCAAGGGACTTGTTGTTGCTTGATGAAGACAGTTTGTTGATTATAAATGCCGGGCGGATTGCTACTGACTGGAAGAAATTGAGGAGGGGATTGTTTCTAATTTGGGATAAGACATAATGAAACACCTTGAGTCAGGGCACTATTTGCGGCCGCGTTCTCGGTGCTTGGCATTCTAGAAAAGGTCCTGCTTAAACCAGCATGGAGATTTCCTAAATCTGACGGATGATTTTCCAGAAACTCTCGTTGAGAGGTAAGACCCTAACTATCATTCTGTGTGGTCTAGTCATGACTCTCCCACTCCACGTAACGCTCATGCCCAATATGCCCGGAAGCAATCAACTCGTCAAATTCCTTCTGCGTTGGGTCTTTCTTCAGCCTCAAAGGCCATGGCTGGATAACTGTATGCTTCTTCTTCATTTTCAGACCTGCCTCCTTAGCGACATTTGCGAAGTCCAGACGCTGCATGTATCTCTCAAAGAGTTTGTCGAAGTCCCTGAAGTGCATTCCTGCTTCCATGAACTTTAAGAAGTCCGGATCCGTACCATCTCGGCTTATCATGGCAGTAGGATCCAAGGGCATGAACATTCGCAATTGCTGCATTTCTACCCTCATCATGGCTACTGTATCGGCTTCGGTTGTGACCTCATGCGTAGCGTTTAGAAATAGAGCCACTATAGTTGCATGAGGATTTTGGGATTTTCGCTTCAGCATTGGACCGAGTGCTCTCAGGGTCTGATAGACTCCTAGATAGCCTCCATCTACGATGTTGGAGGTCTGGAAGTTAGTACAGTTGCTAGCCAAGTTCATGCGGGTTTTCACTTACTTCAATCCTATCAAAAGCGTGCTGATGCATTGAGGAAGGTTCGAGCATAGTAGGTAGCTGAGCGGCGTTGACCTGAAGTAATGAGAAATTGATCTTTGTTCTCTGAAGCACAGCATGGAAGTCACGAATACAAGTCAACACATGCAAGAACAATGCTCCGACGCTATCGTTTGTGGCAAGTGGTGTTGTCTTGGCGACTGAACTACCAGGCCATCCATTGAAAGGATCCGCGGAGTCTTTCATCGGCCAGTGATCTGCGTATTGGAAGAGCGTTCTAGCATGATGTTAGCCATGTCTTCCTGGTGGGATGCGTGATGTACAGAACGCACGGGTTGGGGATCGTAAAGTCTTTGCGAGATGCACCAAAAGGCAACAAGATACCGTCCTCACGGAATTTCGTCACTACTAGACGCTTGCCTGTTGGTATTGTATACAGGAAACGATGCAGATGATCGACTCTGGATGGGGCCAGTGTAGATGCAATCCGAATATCGTGAGCTTTGCTTGCTGACAGATCTGCTGGCACTTCGAAATAGGATAGCAACTTCGTCCATTGAGATTTCTGCAATACCACGCGCATGGAATGCGTTTTATACTTCCACGTCTTTGCTTGTAGGGAATTCTCAGGCTTGTTGCTGATCTTGGAACAGACATCTTGGATCAATGGCAGTAGATTAGAAGTCAACCGAGCCACCAGGTCAGCTGGCACTAGTGCTGAATACCAAAGATGCAGCATCATGGGACACGCTATGTTGGATTCATAGTGCATAGCTATGAGAAGGAGGATGATGTTCCGAGCGACGATATCGAAGTCATAGTCGTTGATGACGATGCTGGAAGTACCAGTATAATCAGATGGGAATCCGACCACCGTCTGTAACACATTTCTCAAATCACCAGATGCTGGTGTAATCAGCATTATTCAATCAATCTCGTCGCCGTGAGGTAGCCTACCAGCAAACAGGAAGCTCATACGGTTCAGTACTTCTTGCTCATTCTCCTTGCAGTTCAGCAGATCAAAAGCGGGCGTATTGCCCCACAGATACTTCCTTGGTCCATATGTAGTCATCCCCATCAACGCCCCCGAGTCATCCTTGGTAATCCAGGATGGCTGACGACGTTCCGTATACCATGAGGGCTTCCACGAGCTGCGCAGCATGGGTGACTTGCAAGAGACCTTGTGCAGAAGCCAGTGCTGTTTCTGGCATTCCGCGCTGCAGTACTGGAACACAAGGTCAGTGATAAGAGTGGCGATGATACGGAGCATCAGGTAAAGATGCGTACCTGGACAAGACGACAAGCCTTGCAGGCATTGTTGGCTGGCTTGGGACAAGGACTGGCTTCGCCATCACGGACTTGCTCTGTGTTTGCGCATGGCACATGGGTCAGGTATTCGTACATTGTGTCCCACGATGCTGAAGTATATCTTAGAGAGCCAACATTGAGAAGTGCGGGGTCGCAGTGCGCGGGTCTAGAGCACAGTATTTGTATGGCCGTGGAGTCATGTCTGCTTGTTTGTGCAACACCAGAACCATGGCTTCTACAGCAAATCATGTTTGCTTCAGCCTTCTTGATTGCATCACAGTAGCCAATGATCAAGAATGCCATGCGAGGCGTGGTCTGTAGTTCACATTGAAACCCAAGTAATTGCTATACAGAGGATTCAGGTGTAGATGACAAGGACGCTCTTTTTCAACATGTGATTCTCTTTACAACCACTAACGGACTCCCGAGGAGAGTCGGCAAATCAGGAACGCTTTCATCACTCAACTCAATGAGGTTCTTGACGCGATATCTCTACGGACCGTCACACAATTCACTTAAACATACTGCCATATGTTCCTATAGTCGGCGTAACATCCATATTGGCATTGCCTGACGGGGTGTAATTGAAAGTATTGTTGCCAGTAGTAGATAAATCATTGGTAAATTGCGCGTTACTCATGGCGTTATCTGCTGCGCTGGTGATGATTGTACTTAGTGTGAGCGAAGGCTAGGGCTCTGGGGAATCGATGTCGGCATTTCTGTCTTGAATAATTTTTTGCTGGTCACGGAGCCTTTGGTTACAAACAGGCAGACCGACAACTGAGGTGTGGACTTGCTCAAGACTCAACTTCGCTCCCATGATATGGTTCCGCGCCATGGACAAGGCTATGCTCAGCATCTTGCCGCCCAAGTAAGAGGATCGACCTAGTTGATGAAGGTCTAGAGTATTCACAATCTTCATATTCTCCATGGCGGGCACTCTTACATAATCTTTTGCCTGGCAGATTCACTCCTATGACAAACAAAAACATGTTTGCTCCTAGACAAACTTCAATGAGCAGCCAGCCTGCAAATACCCGTGTTGTTTGTGCCAGCTTTTCTTTTCCTCAGATCATTTGCCTAATACACTTCACTGAGGTCCAGGAGCCGCAACAGCAGCGATTTCTGTCTCTCTGCCACCATACCGGTGGTGTGTCTTAACACCCTCACAACAACTATTCCCAAAGACTTAGGAATTTTGTTATGATGGCTACAAAAGGTGAGAATGCATCAGTCATGGCGCCGGTCTCGACAGCGAGTCCTCAGGTGAACCTATCGACAGCCTTTGAGAGCTGGTCTGCTTCCAAGAGTAACAAAGCAGTCATTATCGGCATATACGGAGTTCCTGGCTCTGGTAAGACGTTTCTGCTGGATCAGCTGAAGGAAGAACTCGGACAAGAGGATTTTGCGTTTTACGAAGGCTCCGATATGATTGCCACTCTTATTCCTGGCGGACTTGACGCATTCCAGAAGCTTGAGGAGCTGCAGAAGGTATATTGGCGCCAGCTTGCTATCGACATGATCGGAAAGACATGCACTGACTGCGGACAAGTTGCAGTTATCGCTGGACATTTTATGTTCTGGCCCGAGGAGGACGAAGCTGGATGGCGAGTATATACTCAAAACGACCTTGACACGTTTACGCACATACTCTACTTAGATGTTCCTGCCGAGGTCGTCGCTCAACGTCGTCTAATCAATGTAAAACGAAGCCGCCCGCCTACATCTGCTACCCACTTATCCAAGTGGCAGCAGGCCGAAAAGACTGAGCTGCGCCGTCTCTGCTACGATCATGGGATTTTGTTCTCGCTCGTCTCCCCACATCCATGGATGCTGAACAAAGTTTCAATGTTGCTACACGATTTTCGGCATCACACTGAGGAGTACAACCTGTGTCAAGCCGAGAGCAGGCTCAATGAGGTAGTTGCCGCTACTGAGGGTCGGCTGAAAACTATGTTGGTCATGGATGCCGACAGGACGTTAGCGCCACAGGACACTGGAACGTTATTTTGGCAGAGAGTCCCCAGCTCGTCAAAGGGTGATGCTGATCCGCTAAAGACGCTGTTCAGCAGTCCGTTGCTATACTCATACACTGCCTTTCGCCAGGCCGTACTGATGTATGAAGAGACAATTGACGATGAGAACTTTGATGCCCTCTGCCAAGATGTAGCGTCCTCTGTGGCAATGTATCCCGAGTTTGTGTCCCTGTTGCAACTGGTAACCGAGCAGGAACATGTTGGCGCAGTGGTGGTTACTTGCGGGCTGCGCCTTGTGTGGGAGAAAGTGTTGGAGAGAGAAGGTCTCTCCAAGCAAGTGAAAGTCATTGGTGGGGGACGCATCGCTGACGACTTCATCGTTACAGCCGCAGTGAAAGCCGCCTTGGTGGCCCGTCTGCGGAATGCCCATCAGATGTATGTTTGGGCGTTTGAAGACAGTTCGCTGGACTTGGACATGTTAAGCAGGGCAGATCAAGCCATCATTGTGGTTGATGAGGAGAAGACTAGAAGCAAGATGATGAAGGTGAACTTGTTCAATGTTATCTATGACGGGGGTCTTTGAGCATGCCAGGTTGTGTTACCAAGCCATGTGTCGCCATGACTGAATACTAAGATGCTTTCCCTCATTCAGCTTACATCGCACAAGTTTGTCAATTCTGTCCTTCAGCGCCGCCGTCAACATGCCGGCATCCAAGTCCTTCACGCAACAGACAGGAAGGCCGCGAAGCTGCTCATGACACCAATGCGGAATGCAATGAATGTGGGCCCAGTCCTGAGGGAAGCCCATGGCCATGTGGGATGGTACCTGGCGACCGAATTCTTGGGCGATGTCATTGGCATCGAGGAGTAAGACTTAGAGATAAGATATATAATAATGTGAGACATTACATTAAGATAGCTATTTAATGAAGTTTTAATGTTGAGATCTTGTATTGATAAAGATTAACAATTAAGAAACAAAGAATTGTGAGTGAAGAGCTTTCTATATAGATTTTTATTTATTCATTGTAATGTAAGTATTATGAAAGAACTTGACACTCAGTTAGAGTCTGATTGCATTTTATGACATTAAGTCTTAATAAGATTAATAATGAGTAAGATAAAAAGCTGTGTGATCATAATTATATAGAAATGAAAGTTTTATAATATAGTAAATTTTACTCTGTACAATAACACTTCTCAGCACTTAAGACTCTGCTCTTGACAACAAGAAGAGAATTATATTATAAATTGTATTTACACTAAAGATCTTATGATCTAGTCATTAACTAAGATTTTAAGACAAAAACTTACTTTTCATCTTTATACAAATCTTTTCTTTTCTCTTCAAATTATTCTTCTTGTATTTAAAAACTATCAATCAAGTATTAATCTCATTGCAAACTCATAACACAGACTCTCTACTCTATGTTAGTTGACAGCTCATTGTAAAACTCTTAACAGACCTGCTGATTCATCTGTAGATCATAAACTGACATGTTGTAATTTCTGAATCTTGTCATTTTCTCAGCTACACTGCTGC
>JAABVA010004106.1_pt1 | contig 13586 bp, 16 predicted proteins | sample 5560331 | NCBI WGS metagenome assembly JAABVA01 (sample SAMN12812661, study PRJNA571458) | rock metagenome | isolation source: Antarctica rocks | place: Antarctica: Victoria Land, Mt New Zealand sud | collected 2016-01-07 | reverse complement strand
TGGCCCCAGCCGGAGGTGAAGCTGTTCAACGTGATGGTCCATGTCCTCACCGAGACCAACCGCCACGCCGGACACGCCGACATTCTGCGCGAGCAGCTGAACGGCGCGGTTGATGACGCCACCTCCAGCCAGATCGACGACTGGGAGGCGCACCGGGCGCGGATTGAGAAGGCGGCACGTCACGCCAGTGACGACGTCTGATCGTCCCGCGCGGATCCGCTCAATGAGGGCGGGCTGGTGACGAGGTAGCGGTCATCGGTGATACAGCGCCCGCCGCATCCAGGAAGACTCCTCGACGACGAACTGGTGACGGGCGTAAAACGACCTAACACGGCTGTTGTGCTGCTCCGTCTCCAGGAAAAGGGCTCGGGCACCCCTCCAACACCAAGCCGCCCAGCCCGGTGCCGCGTTCGCAGAGGAACAACTCATCGAGCAGGCACTCCCGGCCGCCGGACTCGATTGAATAGCCCCAGGTGATGATCGCGTAACCCACCACCGCGCTGCCCAACCCGTTGGGCGCCACAAGGTGCACTTGTCCGACCTGGTCGTCAGCCAACAACGGGGCAAGGGCAGTGCAGACCGCGCCCTCATGCCATTCGTGCTGATCGATCTCGTAGAACTCACGCATCAGCGGCAGTAGTGCCGCAAGATTCGATCGGCCGGCGCGAGTGGTCACGGTCACGGCGACAGTTTTCCATAGGGCACGGTGCCCCGACCCACGTCGGCACCCCGGAGCGCAAGCATTCGTACGGTCATCCGAATGGACTTGCAGGCCCGGACCTCATGCGGTGGCGACCGCCGCTGAAGCAGACCACACTCAGCGCGGTCCTACCTCAGGTTGCAGCAAGGGCCCGGCCCGTACCTTGAAGGTGAGATATCCGTGGTCTTCCAGGCCTGCCCGGGGCAGTTCGTACACCGGTTGGGTGGGCGGGTTCGACATCAAGGGTCCATTACCGGCCTGCGTTGCCCTTGATGTTCAAGTCTCTTGCGAACAGGTACTCAGGCGCCTGGCGATCCCATTCGGAGCCGCCACCGGCGAATCGGCCTGCCGAGACGAGGGTGACGATCTCAGGGTCGCAGACGAGCTGGTCATCCTGCGGTCCTGAAACGCCGCTTTCTGAAAGTGGCCGAGCTTGGGCCTTGGTCATCCGAAGGGCACGGGCGTGATGCCGAGTGCGAGGAGGCTGCCTTTGAGGTAGCTGCGGTGGTCACCGTTGATCATGCAGATCTGGGTGGTGTCGGTCTGTGTTCGCTGCTTTGTGGTGGTGACCCGGGTGCCGTTTGCGTCGTAGCTGAGCACTTCGACGTTGAGGCGGCCACCTGCGGTGGGGTCGGTCATGCCGGTGAGGTCGCCGACGAGCGCACGGCAGCTGGTGATGAGTTCGGGGGTGAGCGGCCCGGTGGTTTCACCGAAGCTCTCCGCGGCGTGGGTGATCGAGCAGTCGCCACTGGCTTGGATGCTGGGTGAGACGACCATGAGGCATTGCCCGACCGCTTCGGCGACCTGCCGGGATTGGCGCCATTGGCTGACGGGTGCGTCGAAGCCGCGGGCCTGATTAGTTTGGTTCTGTGTGATGGAAATGACGCAGGCGGCCCAGTGGGCACCGGTTGCGGCTTGACGTGAGGTTGGTCCGATCAGAACTGTGTCTGCCAGCAGGGAAACGTACCAGTGGCCGTAGGCTTTGCCAGTGCCGGAACCGGCCGGTAAGCCCTCGTGGCGGCCGCCATCCGGGCATTTGCCGTAGTTGGCGTCCGGCCCAGAATCATTGGGCTCCGTTGACGCGGGGTTGGTGATGATCGCACTGATCTGGCCGTAGACAGTGCCCTGGCAGGAGCCGGTCGAGGGATGGGAATAGTTGGGTTGCCGGCCGTTCGGGGTGGACGTCATCGAGGTGTCAGTTTCGAAGGCTTGGACGACGCAGTCGCCGGCGGCGGGCGGCGGTGGCGGCGGGGCCGCGGTTGCGACACCGGCGATGTGTTTCGGGGTGAGGTTGGGGATGATGATCGCGACCGACACGGCGAGCAGCAGTACGACCCAGCCCGCTCGTCGGCGTCCCATGGCACCGATTGTGCCTCAACCCCCCTGGACATCACGACCCTGACGTTTTACCGCGCGGACCGACGCGGTGGTCGTGTGCGTGCCGAGCCCCAACGCGGTGGTGGCCGCAGCGGCTGCTCCCAGCGCTGGTCACGGGGCGCTGAGCTCAGATGATTGCCGATCAGCGAGGCGGCGACACCGCTTGACTCCCAAACCGGCGCGCCCGCGACAGCCTCGAGGTGATGTTTTGGTGCGCTTGCTGAAACGCTGATCCTTGATAGCCGATGCACCAGGATTCTGTCGAAGGAGCCGACTGTCCCTTTCCGGCCTGCGTGCAAGTGCTCGTCGCGGTGGTGCACCGGCGGGGCGGATATGAGATGCGCTGGTCGGGGAACCCGGCGGCTGGCTTGAGTTCGTGATCAACGTGCCTTGAAGAAGTTGATGATCTGCCGTTCACGTATCACGGCGGCCCCGGCCACGGAGCCGAGCGCCGTGCCAAGCCACCCTGCGAGGAGAACGATCATCCCCAGTTGCCCCACCATGGGTGCGGCGTGGGCGTGGTGCACCCAGACTTCGAGGGCGCCGGCACACAGGGCGAGGGCCGCCGCCGACCAGATGGAGGATTCCAGCACCATCTGGAGTGCCTGTTCGGAGCGTGTTTGGCCAAGGTGGCGACTTGTCGCCAGCTCGAGTCGTCTGAGCCGCAGGACACTGAAGCACAGCGCGAAACCGATCAGCGCGGCGATGAGGGGCGCGAACCGGGTGACTCGGGTCAGATATGCGCCATCGAAATCAGGATCGACGCCCAGACGTGGGTTGAGTTGTCCGAGAGTGACCTTGTCCTGGGAGGTCGCCTGTGAGGTCAGTGCGACGTAGAGCAGCGCTCGCTTTGATGTGTCGGCGGGCCAGACGTTGATCCAGCACTGGTCATAAATGGCGTTGACTTGCGCTGTTGCAGCGATGGCGTATCCGAGGGTGGGGTCGCGGCCGTCGTCCGGCCAGTCGTAGGTGCCTTGGACGGGGTAGTCGCCGGTCTTCGTGGCGAGATTCGGTCGTGTCCGGAGACCGTATTGGGTGGCGACGTCGGTCTCGGCCAGAACAGCTCCGGTGGCCGTGGGGCCCAGGAGGGCGTTGAAGCCCGGGGTCACTGCGAACATGGGGATCGAACGCTGTGGCGTAGCGGAGGGGACTATGGGCTCTGCGGATGGCCGGATCGCACCGGCGGCTTGGACACCGGGTATGGATCGGAGGCTGTCGCATGCTGCCCCACTGACCAGGCCAGGCGCGGTCAGGGCGTAGGTCGAGGCGCCCGCCTGGTGGAAGTTGGCGGCGCTTTGCTGAATTGTTTGCACCGCCGACATGTCGAGCCAGGCCAGTGATCCGAACGTGATGACCGTGGTGACCATCAGCAGCAGAGCACGGGATGCTCCCGATCGCACATTTCGCCAGGCCTCGGACGCCAGCTCGGGTGTTCTCACCGGTGCACTCCGAGGTCGATGACTCGATCACATGCGGCTGCTACGCGGGGGTCGTGCGTGGCGATGGCGACGAGTCGTCCGGCTGAGGCGATGGATCCCAGAGAAGCGATGACCGCCAGCGCGCTGGTGGGATCCAGTTGCGCGGTCGGTTCGTCGACCAGGAGCAGGTCAGCTGCAGTCAGCGACGCCCGGGCGAGCATGAGCCGCTGCCCTTCTCCTCCGGACAGCGCGGCGAAGGGGCTGTCGGCGACCTGGGCGAGGCCGAATTCGGCCAGTACTCGACGTGCGACTGAGTCCGCTCGTCGCCGGCTGACGCCGCGGCAGAGCAGGGCCAGGGCCACGTGATCGGCGACCGACCGACGGGCCACCCCGAACGGGTTTTGTGGGACCCAGGTCACGGTCTGGACGTCGGTTCGCTCTACCCGGCCGCTGCTGGGTGGTAGCCAGCCGGCCATGATGTGCAGGAGTGTGCTTTTCCCCGAGCCCGACGGTCCGACCAGCGCCACCATCTCGCCGGCCGCGATTGTGAAGTTCTGACCCGTGAACAGTGCCGGCAGGCCGGCGAAGCTGTGTCCCAGGTCAATCGCGGTCAGCTGCATGTGGCATTCGCGGGCGGGTTCACCTGAACCGAGGTGGGGGGCGCCGCCGTGCTGGTGAAACTGACAATCGAACGACCAAGCTGGGAGGAGACGACCGCCACCGAGCGTCGGGATTCACCCGCGTCGATCACGCAGGTGGTTCCGTTGGATTCGATGACCGCGCTGGCGGGTATCGAAGCAGTCATCAGCGGCTTGTTGAGGGCCAGAGTTCCGATCAGCGGGACCGGCGACTGGGAGCTGATGGTCGCTGCCACCGCCTGACCGGTCGGAGTGGCCAGGAGCTTGGCCAGCGCAGTGTCGTCCTCAATTCTGCCGGATGGATCCACGTTGATAGGTGTTCCGTCCACGGTGAGGGTCCGGGTGCCGGGCAATAGGCCGGTGGGCATGGGGACGATGCGGCCGGCGGTGGTCGCAGGACTGGTCAGCGCTAGCTGAGCTGTCAGATCGGACCCAATCTGCGCCTGGCACTGCGCAATTGGGGTGGTGGTCATGGGAATCCACACAACGTTTCGCCTGGAGATGGCCCCTGCGGCGAGAGCCGCTCCGGCCGCTGTCGACGCGAGCTTGTCGAACGCAGCGGTATCGGACGAGGTCAGGGTTCCGGTGGCTGCGGAGCCCACGGCCAGCCGGTGTAGCTCTTCCTGCAACGCACGGACGTCTCGGCCGGTGTCACCAACCTTGAGGTCGCGGTAGAGAGGAACTGCGGTGTGTAAGGCCACGATCGGTTGCTCGTTCGCAGACCATGGGACGCTGCCCGATGTCACCGATGCCCCATTCTGGCAACTGGATTCCGTGAGAACTCCTGTGGCGCTGGTGATCAGCTGCAGGCCCGCTTGTTGGTCGAGAGTGACCTGCACCGAACGCGAATCGTTGAACTGTTGAAGCGAGAGCGCGATACTTGACGCCGACGGGCTCGCCGAGAGATCTGGCGGGGGTGTGGCAGTCAGAAACAGTGCGGTGCCGCCAGCCCCTATCCCCAAGCAGACAGCTGCCGTCAACACCACAGCTGTCAGCGATCCCCCGAACTTCACCGCGCGAGTGTCCCACAGCGGTGGGTGCGCGCCCTGTCCCTTGGAAACTCTGGGCCCCCGGGCATTGTCATCAATTTATCTTCGGGTCCGCCGGATTGTTTATGCACGCGCCGTAGCCCAGGCTCGTGTTATCGAACGGGTACGGGCTGACCGAGCTGGAAGAGCCGTTCTGCATTGCCCCGGCCCCGAATGATCCGGTGGTAAAGCTGAACCCGCTGTCACTCTGCTCGGTCTTCTTGTCCTGTTTGTACTGCTGGAGTGAGTATCCGGAGGGTGCGACTTTCAGGCGCACCAGACAGTTGAACTCGACCTCGTCGATGTCCTGCTTGTTCGGATTCTTCACGAACTGCTCGTAGAGACTCGCGATCAGCATGACCGTTCCCTTGTTGCACGCGAACTCCGCAGGGTCGTCCGCCCGGACTGTGGGCATCGAGTACGTGTACCAACCGCCCTGATCGATCAGCCCAATGTCAAGGCCGTGCTGTTTGCCGCAGTCCACGTACCGCTGGATGGCCTCCTGGTACTCGGCCCGCGTGATCACACCGTCCGACAAAACACCTCGCTCGAAGTCAGATGTCGCCTGCTTCGCCGCAGCCTTGATCTCCGCTGAGTACGGGCCCGCTCCCGGTGTTGAGCCGCTCGATGCCGAGCAGCCGGTTGCAGCCAGGGCCACTACCGCGACGGCGAACGACAGGCGCCGACGAATCGACATGCTCACGCGGACATCTCACCTTCCAGGCAGAACAGCATTCTTTCAAGCTCTTGACACGTTCTGGCGTACTACCTGACCTGCGGTCGTGGGCAAACACCGTGCCCGGTGTCGTCATCGACAGAGGCCGACACGAGCAGGTCAAATATTACGTCCCACACAGCGCAGATCCGATACGGTACGAGCGAGCTCGTGGCTTTACTCCTGACTCTGGCTGCAAGGGACGTGTACTTACGAGGTGGTGCCCGGCGACGACGCGACACAGCGGCGGCACTTGGCACCGGCCCCAGCGCGGGCCACCTTGTCGTCATACTTGCCGCGCTGTTTGCGCTCACGTCATGCCAGGGTTCGGCCCCGAACACCGCACCGTACGGGGCTGAATTCCAACAGGCTCAACACGATGCAACCTCCGAGTTCGAACGCCAAGTGCTTGCCGGTGGCTCGATCACCAGGTCAGAGTATGAGGAGGCGGTGCAACGGTATGTCGCCTGCGGGCGCGCGAAGGGCATCGCGATCAGCGCGACCGCTCAGACAAGCGGCCTCTACCAATATGAGGTTCCGGGACCGCCCCTGAGCAGCGCCGCTGAGGATGTGTTGACGAACTGCGCGACTGGCACCACAAAGCTGATCGAACCGCTCTATTCGGATATCCAGCAGAACCCGAAACACGTAGACATCTTTGATTCGATGGCCGGCTGTATGGTTCGAGCTGGCAAGGCGCCGTCGAACTTTTCTGGCACCGAGCTTCGGACGCTGATGTCTGACACGCCCAACGGCCATCTGCTGGCCAATGGATCGGTCGTTGACGGGACAGATGCAGTAGTCCTCAAGTGTATGAAGCCACCATACGATTAGAGGCTCCCGCAATTGAAGTCCCCGGCCGCCAGCCACGGCGGGACGCATTGTCGGTGTACCGCCGGGAATCGACTAACGGGCGGCGCTTCTGCCGTCAAGCCAGAGCGACCATCCGTAACGGGGCTGACTTTCAGTAGGCCCGTTCGAGCCCAAGGATCGGTTCTGGGACGGTTTCTGAACGCTTGCTCGTCGAGGGCATCGACCAGGTGCAACCACGGCGTCGAGGTGATGTTGACCAACACCGCCGGCCGCACACTCCACCTGTCCAGCCCGGCCCGATCACAACGCTGACAACCACCCCACACATCGGCGGCCAAGAGCGAACTCAACAACAGGTCCCACCCGGAAAAGGACTCCGGCCGACGAGCGATTCCGGCCTCGCCATCATCGGTAGAACAGCGCAAAACCGATGGCGGGTCCCCGCCGAGCGGGCAACAGCGTGGGTCTGTTGGCGGTGCAGGTCGTGGGCGCGGTCGCCCTGGCATCACCGCAGTGGTTGCCCGCGGCCGCCAACGGATTCCGGTGTGGTGCGCGGCAGTACTGGGCGTGGCAACTGCCGGACTCGGGTTCGTGCTGTCCACCCTGAACTATCGGCCGCAGTTCATCAATTCGCCCGTGTTGCTGCCGGTCACCGCGGCCATGGCCGCAGTCTTTGGTCTTGCTGCGCTGTTCACGGCTGCCGGCCGGGCCCTGTTGCTGATCGTCGCGGCGCCGGCCGGATTGATCCTGGTCGCCAAATATCGAGCCGAATCTCACCCCTGGGCAAACGGCCAGCCCGCGGAAAGCGGAGCATGGAGCCAGATTTCGATCAACGACGTCCTAATTCTCATCGCCGCCCCGGTCGCGGTGTTCATCCTCGTACGAGTGGTCACCGCAGCGGTCAACCGCTTGTCCCGCCCAGATGCATCGGACCGGACTCCAATCGGACTGTGAGACCTGGAGCGCTTCTGCGATGTTCGGCCAGGGTCGGTGACCGGTCACCGATCCTGTTCCGGTCACCGATCCGCTATCGGTCAATCCGATAGGGCCTCCGATAGTCATGCCCCCTGGACGGCTAGCTGCGGCGGTCGGGACGGCGGCGGCGATGCGTACGGACGATCAGCCAGCTGGCGACGGCGACCACTAGAGCCACGGTCAGTAGAAAAATGACCACCTCTCCGAACGGCAGCGAGATGGCGTTTGTCGTATTCACTTACGGAGACTAGCTCTCTGAGCAGCCAGATCGCTCGCCGCCCGGTGGCCAATCGCTGATCAGTCAGCGATCCCCAATCGGCACGTTCGTGATCTTGGTCGTCAGCTGCCTCGGAGCGCGGTTCCAGTCACCGCAGGACGTTCCCCTTTCGGTGTGTCAGCCGAGCGCGTGAAGGTATCTGTCAGTCATGAACCGTTGCACCGCTGTGGTCAGCGGCCCGCCCAGTTTGGCTAGCCGGCTGGCTGGACGGGAAAACGCCGAAACCGTAAAGGTGGTCACGCCTCCCGGGGTGCGCTGAAGGAGGAACGACTCCTCACCCGATTCGGGATGCCCCGGCAATGATCCGTAGCTGAAGCCCTGACTGTCCGGTTCGTCGATGACGTCGACGACGCGGCACGGAATGCTCAGCGCCACTACGCCGACACCGAGCCGCATGATGACCACCGCCCCGGGCTCGACCTCAAGCGACGAGGCGAAGATTCGTAGGCCCGAACGGGCCTGCACCTGCCAGGTCATCAAAGCGCGGCCGGCAACGCCAAAATCTGTTGACGCAGCGATCTGGTGGGTGCGGGAGAAGTGGGCGTAGCCGATCGGCGGCACCGCGGCGGGGCGGTCGACCTCGTCATAGGTCAGCTCCTGGGCGCGTAGCTTCGCTACTTTCGATGCCTCCAACAGCTTCGCCACCCGACCATCATGACCCCCGGATGACAAGACCAGCTCCTGACGGTATCGATGTCGACAACACGTCTACGCTCAACGACCTCGACAGCAAGGTCGACGTCGACACCGGACTACGACCCCGTGCCGCCCGCCGGCGCTTCGGTGACCAACCGAGCACGCCCGCTGATCGATCCCCAATCGACGCGATCGCGATCTTGGTCGTCGGCTGCCTCGGAGCGCAGGTCCGGCCACCGCAGGTCGTTCGGTACACGAACGGAAAACATGAGGTTCTAGGATCTGAGCGGCCACCACCAACGGCTCGGAGTATGACCGAAGGAGCATCCAGTGACCCACGAAAGCATGCTCCATTGCGACGATGTGCCCTACGCGCTGATCCCCGGTTTTGGTCCGCTGCTGATGGATCTCGTCGTGCCCAACCAGGCGACTGCGGTGCCGGTCATCGTCTACATCCACGGTGGCGGCTTCACCACCGGCTCCCACAAAGCCAACTTTGACCACCTGCTTCCCACGCTGATCGAACACTGCACGGTCCGGGGGATCGCGGTCGCAAGCGTGCGGTACCGCCTCAGCGGGGAAGCGACGTTTCCGGCGCCGCTGCACGACATCAAGGCCGCCATCCGGTGGACCCGCGACCACGCCGACGAATACGGCGTGGACGGACACCGCATCGCCGTCTTCGGCGAATCCGCGGGCGGCTACTTCGCCGCGATGCTCGCCACCACCGCCGGCATCGAGGATCTCGACGGCGCGAACCGGTCGTTGACCTCCAGCGCAGTCACCGCGGCAGTGAGCTGGTACGGCCCGACCCACCTGCCCAGTCAACCCCCGCTGGGGCCGGCGCATCTGGGCACCGACCCATCGAGCTCCCCCGAATCACGATTCCTTGGCTCAACGGTGTCCACCGTTCTCGAACTCGCCGAATGGGCCAGCCCGGTCACCCATGTCTCGTCCAGCTCGGCCCCCATCCTGCTCGTACACGGCACGGCCGACACGGGGGTACCGATCGCACAAAGCGAACGGATGCACGCTGTCTACGCCGCCGTTGAGGCAGACAGCGAGCTCATCCGTGTCCCTGATGGTGGCCACGGATTTGAGCCCCTTGAGGCTCGGAACGCCCTGATGGCTACCAGCGTCGACTACCTCGCCGCCCGTCTGATGTCTTCATCACCCAGGAACAGCCAGCTGTGAAACAGTCGGTGTTCGCTTGACGTTCGGCTTGCGGTGCGTCTGGCATGTGCGGGGGCGAGGTGAATGCTGGCAGCGTGGATGACATGTCGGTGATTGAGGGGTTCCGGCCGTACCGGGATCATCGTTGGGAGCTGACCGACGTCCGCCGATACTTCGCCCGCCCGCCGGTCCCGCTTTCGGTGTCGCTGGTGGCGGAGCGTGCGGACGGCGATCTTCTCTGGCGGGAAGTGAACTTCGCGGCCGGCTCTGGGGTTGAGGGAATCGCCACTGTGGTGTCACCGGTGTCGAAGACGGTCACGCGGGGGGTGGTGCTCGCTCATGGGGGCAGCGATGACGGACGACGGTTCTTCGTGTCCGAAGCGGCCGCGTTGGCCGCCCAGGGTGCGGCGGTCATCTTGCCGGTCATGCGGATCCGGCAGGACGACGGTGTCGACGCGTTCGCCGCCGATGTCAGGAACGCGGTGCTCACTGAACGCGCGGCGCTGGACGTACTGGTCGAGGCCGGGGCGCCGCCGGGTGCGTTGTCGTTCCTTGGCCACAGCGCCGGAGGTGCCCTCGGGGCGATCCTGAGCGCAGTGGAACCTCGACTGGCCCGAATCGTGATCTTCGGTAACGGAGCCGGTCCATTGGCCAGGGCAGCTTTGGCTTTCGGACTGTCGCGCGGCCGCGGCGTCACAGAGGATCTGGCCGCCGTCACTGATTGGTTCGATCTCGCCCACTTCGTCGGTGTCGACCGACGCGGACAGCTACTTGTCCAACATGGCCGCGCCGATCAAACCGTGCCGATGGAGGCAGGTAGGGCGTTGTTCGAAGCGGCCGCACAGCCGAAGCTCTGGGCCGAGTACGACTGGGACCACGGGCTGGGCGCCGATCCGCAAGCCAGAAAAGACCGCGCCGAATTTGTCATGAACCCGTCGCCGTCCTACTGAAGGATCCCCCACCGGGCCGTCTCGTCGGTGGACCAAAGCCCGCAGAGCTCGCCGGACGGCCGTGCATACTTCGATCGTGCCGTCACGTTATCCGCCGATTGAGCCCTACGACAGCGGGATGTTGGGGGTGTCGGACGGGCATCGGCTTTATTGGGAAACGTGCGGCAACCCCGACGGGGTACCGGCTGTGTGGTTGCACGGCGGCCCCGGCAGCGGTTCCACGGTCAACTCACGTAGCAACTTCAGTCCGGCGGCCTACCGCGCGGTGCTGTTCGATCAGCGCGGCTGCGGCAGGAGCCGTCCGCTGGCCAACGGCCCGGAGGCGGACCTGTCGAGCAACACCACGGCCCACCTCATCGATGACATCGAGCGGCTACGTGAGCACCTCGGCGTGCAGCGCTGGGTGGTGGCCGGAGTGTCCTGGGGCGTCACTCTTGGCGTCGCCTACGCGCAACAACATCCCGATGCGGTCCGTGCGATGGTGTTCGGCGCCGTGACCAGCGCCGACCGCCGGGAGATCGACTGGATCGTCGGTGACATGGGCCGTATCTTCCCGCGCGAGTGGGACGAGTTTGCCGCGCTCGTTCCGGAGTCTGAGCGAGGTGGCAACCTGGCCGCGGCCTATGCCCGGTTGTTGGCCAACCCTGACCCGGCCGTGCGCGAGAAGGCCGCCCGGGCCTGGTGCTCGTGGGAGGACACGCATGTGTCACTGATGCCCGGCTGGACTCCGGATCCCCGATACGACGACCCGGTGTTCCGTGAACGCATTGCCCGGCTGGTCACCCACTACTGGGCCAACTATTGCTTCCTGCCCGACCGTGATCAACTGGAGCACATGGCCGCTATCGCCGACATTCCGGCGGTGTTGATCCACGGCCGCTACGACGTATCGGGGCCACTGGACACTGCCTGGCACCTGCACCGGGCTTGACCCGCCAGCGAGTTGGTGGTACTCGACGACGCCGGGCACGGCGGCGTCGGCTTCACCGAGGCAATGGTCGCCGCCATCGATACCTTCCGCGACGCGATCTAGCCCCGGTCGCCACGTCCCACCGCCAGAAAAACGCCAACCATCCGACGTTCCGCTCGACGCGGCGAACAACCTGAACCGTCCCACGGCACGATCGGTCACCGGTGCTGGGTGGCGGCTCGGCGCAGCGTACGAGCACGCAGGCAACGCGCCCAACGAACGCTACGTCCGACTCCCGCCAGCGTGGACGCCGGTAGCAGGCGACGATCGCTGACATGACCACCGCAACTCGTCTGCTCGTGCAGGCCATCAGCTCGGCCCACCTCGACACGATTCGCAACAGCGGCCTGGATGGACACGGCAACCAACTTCGTCTGTTCACCGCTAGCGGCCAGGGCGAACCGCTGCGCTGTTGCCTGCGCTACGCCGAGTCAGGTGAGGAAATCACGCTGATCTCCTACGCGTCGTTCGATCACCCGTCGGTGTGGACGGAGGTGGGACCCGTGTACATCCACGCTGCGCGCTGTGACGGCTATGTACCGACCGGCAGGCTGCCCGAGCAGTTGGCCACCGGCCCGCGTGTGCTCCGCACCTATCGGGCAGACGACTCGATGAACTACGACTACAACACCGTCGTCACGAACGAGGTCGATCTCGAGCCGATCATCGCGCGTCTGCTCGCCGAAAACGGCGTCGCAAAAGTCCACGTGCGGACCCTGGCACCGCAGTGCTTTCTGTACGCAGTCGCGCAGAGCTGACGCCAGAACAGGTCTGGGGGCGCATTCCAGCCATCGTGGCCTCACCCCTCACTCGGAGGCGTACCGGTAGCGGAACCGGTCTGCGGGGACCTCGGGTAGTACCCGTGGCCATCCTGACTCTCGTCCGTTGCATCCCAGTCGTCGTACTTGCTCTGTTGGGTCAGACTCGTTCGAGGGGTTGATGCGGCTTGGCGGGCAGCTGGATGAGGATCAGGTCGCCGGGCCGGACTTTTCCTCCAGTCACAACCACGCTCATCACGCCGGCTTTGCGGACCAGTTCGCCGGCCGAGCTTTTCGTCATCACTTCCTTCAGCAGCCCGGACTGGAAGGTGTTGATCTGCTGGCACGGGTTCCGTAGGCCGGTGATCCGCACCACCGCCTGGTCTCCGATTTGCAGCAAGGTGCCTCGGGGGAGGGAAAGCAGGTCGATCCCGTGGGTGGTGACGTTTTCGCCGAGCTGTCCCGGGTCGAGGTCGAACCCGTGCTCGCCGACCTCGGTGAACAGTTCGGCTTGGATGAGGTGGACCTGCCGCAGGTTTGGTTGCGTGGGGTCTGCAGCGACCCGTGACCGGTGCTGGACGGTCGCGCCTGAGTGAGCGTCGCCGTGCACCCCGAGCCCGGGCAACAGCACGATCTCGTCGACGGAAATCTTGCTGAAGCGGTGCTCGCCGTCGCGGCAGACCGCGACTACGCAAGCCTCGAGGTCGGTCACGGCCCTAGTGTTTCTGACGCGTCAACGCAGGGCCGACGCGCAAGACGGTGTCGTCCGAGGTCGGCCCTTCCGCTCTGGACATCCCCGGGACCGACAGGACACCTTCACACCACGGCTGGTCCCAAAGAGCGGCCGCCGCCTCAACAGCCTGAACGAGATCATCATCTCGCTGTCAGCGGGCGGCCTGACGCCAGAGACCACCTTTACCGGAAGTCGGACAATGCGCATGACCGGCCCATGTCGCAGTCCTGGAAAGGGATCCTCAACTGGAGCGGTGTCTGAGTGCTTGCGGCGACATCGATTGATCAGGATCAGACTTACCTAGATGAGTAATTCCAAGGGTCAGTGGTCGTAGGCGGTCAGTGATCGCTTGATGGCGTGGCCGATGTTGTCGTTGTGCCAGATCGCGGCGGTCAGTGCGAGGATGCGTTGCCAGACACGGGTGA
>JAABVA010004102.1_pt1 | contig 13594 bp, 12 predicted proteins | sample 5560331 | NCBI WGS metagenome assembly JAABVA01 (sample SAMN12812661, study PRJNA571458) | rock metagenome | isolation source: Antarctica rocks | place: Antarctica: Victoria Land, Mt New Zealand sud | collected 2016-01-07 | reverse complement strand
GTCTCCACTCGCTCAATTGCGGCTGATCACCTGTGGAGGAGACTTCGACTCCGGTGCCCGCAGCTACCTGGACAACCTGATCGTCACCGCCCACCTGATGTGAGCCCTTTCATCTGCTGGGTCTCATCCAAAGACCTTGTAGCCTCTGCCCATGAGGAGAACCTCTTTCGCCCAGTGGCCCTGTTCGGTAGCGCGGACCCTGGAGGTGCTCGGCGACTGGTGGACGCCGCTGGTGCTGCGGGAGGCCTTCTACGGCATCGCGCGGTTCGATGATTTCCAGCAGGGGTTGGGCATCGCCCGCAACACCCTCGCCGACCGGCTGCGTCGTTTGGTCGAGGAGGGCCTGTTAGAGAAGCGCGCATATCAGACCGATCCGGTGCGCTACGACTACCTGCTCACCGAGAAGGGACGCGACTTCTTTGGCGTCCTTGCCGCGATGTCACGCTGGGGCGATCGTTGGCTAGCCGATGAGGCGGGTCCGCCTATCACGTTTCACCACGATCGATGCGGGCGAGACAGCCATGCCGACGTGGTCTGCGCCGAGTGTCGGGAACCGCTGCGGTCGGGGGAGACGAGCATGCGGCTGGGGCCGGGTTACCCGCCGAAGGTGGCCGCGCGTCCGGATGTGCAGCGCCGCTTCGCCCGCTGAGCCTTCACGCTGATCTTCCTTGACACCTCAGTCTAATTACGCAACTCTCGTGTTCAGGACGGGGGCCGCCGTCCCCGACGACGAGGAGTGCGATCGCCATGGAATGGACCGGCGCACGGTATGCCGATCGCGTTCACCCCATCCGGGTTGCTTGACTCATGCTTGCCGTGGTACCTGCTAATACCGGTAACAGTAAGACCCGTGCGCGCGGTCGTCAAGATCGTTGAGCCGATCGATGCCCCCTTGACGGCCGCGGTTCGTCGGGAGCAGAATTCACTATATGATGAATTCAGTGATCCAGGCACGCGGGCTCGCGGCCGACCGTGGTGGTCGACCGTGGTGGTCGACCGGTCTTGCGGGGCATTGACTTCGCCGTCCCGGCCGGCAGCATCTACGGGCTGCTGGGACCGAGCGGCTGTGGCAAATCCACGCTGATGCGTGCGCTGGTTGGCGTCCAGCGTTACGCGGGTGAGCTGCACGTGCTGGGCCAACCGGCCGGGGCGGCGGGACTGCGGGGTCAGATCGGCTACGTGTCCCAAGCGCCGTCGGTGTACATCGACCTCAGCGTGACGGAGAACCTGCGCTACTTCGCGTCGATAATGGGGGCGCCTACATCCCAGGTGCATGAGGTGGTGGACGCCGTAGACCTGGGAAAGCAGGCCGACCGGGCCGTCGGCGAGCTGTCCGGCGGGCAGCGTGCCAGGGTGTCGTTGGCCGCGGCCCTGCTCGGCGAGCCCCAGCTGCTCGTGCTCGACGAGCCGACAGTGGGGGTGGACCCGGTGCTGCGCCGCGAGCTGTGGTCGATGTTCGCCGAACTGGCAGCGCGCGGCGTGACGCTGTTCATCAGCAGTCATGTCATGGACGAGGCCCAACGATGCAAGCAGTTGCTGCTGCTGCGCGATGGCCGGGTGCTGGTCGCCGGTGCATCGCCGGCCGAGCTGCTGAACGACACGGGTGCGCAAGACGTCGAAGGCGCCTTCCTGCGGCTGGTGGAGCGCACCGAGGAAGGAGCGGCGGCATGAGCACGAGGCGAAGCGTCAGCAGGACCCTGGCCACCGCGCGCCGGGTGCTGACCCAGTTGCGTCACGACCATCGAACCGTGGGATTGCTCTTAGTGATGCCGTGCGTGCTGCAGTGGCTGCTGTGGGCGGTGCTCGGGCAGCGGACGTTCGACCGGGCCGGTCCGGTGCTGCTCGGGCTGTTTCCGTTCATCACCCTGTTCCTGGTCACCTCGGTCGCCACCCTGCGCGAGCGCACCTCGGGCACCCTGGAGCGGTTGCTCACCATGCCGCTGGCCAAGGCCGAGCTGCTGGGCGGATACGGCATCGCGTTCGGGCTGGCGGCGGTGGTGCAGGCGTTGGCGGTGTCCGCCTTGACCTTCGGGCCGCTGGGCCTGCACGTGGCCGGCAGCAGCGCGGTGCTGCTCGCCTTGGTGGTGCTGAACGCGTTGCTGGGGGTGGCCCTGGGTCTGCTGGTCAGCGCCTTCGCCGTCACTGAGTTCCAAGCCGTGCAGTTCATGCCCGCGGTCGTGCTGCCGCAGCTGCTGCTCTGCGGGCTGCTCGCTCCGCGGGACGACCTGGCCGACGGGTTGCGCTGGGTGTCCAACGCGCTGCCGCTGTCCTATGCCGCCGACGGTCTACAGCGCACGGCCCACTCCGCTGGCTGGAGCACCGCGCTGGTCGTCGACCTCACGGTCGTGGGAGCTGTCGTATTGGTGGCCCTGGCACTGGCCGCGCTGACCCTGCGCAGGCAGACGGCGTGAGTGCGGTGGTCGAGCCGTCGCGTTCCGGTCGCCGCCCTGGGGAGAGCGGCAGCCGGCAAACGATCCTCAGCGCGGCGCGTACCTCCTTCGCCGCCGGCGGCTACGAGGGAACCTCGGTGCGCGCCGTCGCCCGGGCGGCGGGCGTCGATCCTGCCCTCGTGCATCACTTCTTCGGCACCAAGCACGGACTGTTTCTCGCGGCGTTGCAGTTGCCTGGCGACTTCACCGAGGCGCTGCCCGACCTGCTCGACGGCGACCGCGAGCACCTCGGCGAACGGCTGGTCACGTTCTTCCTGAGCCTGGTCGACGGGGCGGCCACCCGTGAGCCGATGCTCGCCCTGATCCGGGCGGCGATGACCAATGAGCAGGCCGCCGAGCTGTTGCGGGTGTTCGTCTCGAGACAGATCATCGGCCGGATCGTGGCGGCCCTGGACGTGCCGCAGCCCGAGCTGCGCGCCACGCTCGTCGGTTCCCAGTTGGTCGGTCTCGGTGTGCTCCGCCATGTCGTGCGTCTGCAGCCACTGGCGACGGCAGAGGCCACCGCCGTGATCACGGCGGTGGCCCCTACGGTGCAGCGCTACCTCACGGGCGATCTGGGTACGGCCGCCGGAGGGCCCGCCTAACGGTCGGCGTCGGTGTAGCGGATCACCCCGCGCAGGTTCTTGCCGTCGCGCATGTCCTGGTAGCCCTGGTTGATGTCCTCGAGCTTGTAGGTGTTGGTGACCAGCTCGTCGAGCTTGAGCTTGCCCTCCTGGTACATCGACAGCAGGCTGGGGATCTCCACGCGCGGGTTGCTTCCGCCGAAGATGTTGCCCTTCAAATCTTTCTGCAACATCATGAAGGTGAATAGGTTGAGCTTGACGTCCATGTCGGCGATGTCGCCCATGCCGGTGATGACGGCTGTCCCGCCCTTGCCGATGATGGACACGGCCGTGTCGACGTCCTCGCCGTGGATGTGGCCGATGCAGACGATGGACTTGTCCGCACCGCGGCCCCAGGTCACGCTGTATACGTCTTCCATCGCTTCCTGCGCCGTGGCGTAGGTGTGCGTGGCCCCGAACTCCATGGCGTGCTCACGCTTGAATTCCACGGGATCGACCACCATCACCCGCTTGGCGCCGGCGCACGCCGCACCCTGCACCGCGTTGATGCCAACGCCGCCGCAGCCGATGACGACGACCGTCTCACCCGGACGGACGTCGGCGACGTGCGTGGCCGAGCCCCAGCCGGTGGTGACGCCGCAGCCGACCAGGGCGGCCACCTCCAGCGGGATGTCCTTCTCGATCTTCACGACGGAGGCCTGGTTAACGGTCATGTAGGGCGCGAAGGTGCCGAGCAGCACCATGGCGGAGACATCCTTGCCGCGGGCCTGGATGCGGAAGCTGCCATCGCTGATCGACTGCCCGGTGAGCAGACCCGCGCCGAGGTCGCAAAGGTTCTGGTGGCCGGAGGAACAGGGCGGACAGACCCCGCAGGAGGGGATGAAGGAGCTGACCACATGGTCGCCCTCCTGCAAGGCGGTCACCCCGGGTCCGACCTTGGTGACCACACCGGAACCCTCATGGCCTCCGAGGAAGGGAAACCCGGCAGGCGTCGCGCCCGTCACGACGTGCTCGTCGGAGTGGCACATTCCGGAAGCCGCCAGCTCGACCGTCACCTCGCCAGCGCGTGGGTCACCGATCTCAATCTCCTCGACCGACCACGGCTCGTTGACTCCCCAGAGGATTGCGCCCTTGGTTCACTCGTCTGCACGCCCTTCGCTTGTCCTGAGATCTCGGCTGTCGCCGTACAGGCCTGACTGTGCATCACCGCTCGCAGGCCAGTCAAGAACACGTTCTAGTTTTCTCCGCCCCTTCCTTTTCGCCAAGTTGTGCAACTTGGCGCTCCCGGATGCGCTGCGGGGCGCATGTTGTGCAACTTGGCGAGAGGTGGGGGCGGGGGCGTGCGAGCGGGGAAGGGCGCGGCTCAGGACTTGCGGCGACCGATCTTGTTGCCCAGCCACACCAGCGGGTCGTACCTACGGTCGGCCACGCGTTCCTTCATCGGGATGATCGCGTTGTCGGTGATGGTGATCTGCTCGGGGCAGACCTCGGTGCAGCACTTGGTGATGTTGCACATCCCGATGCCCTGCTCGTCGCGCGCGATCTCGGCCCGGTCGGTGCGGGTGTCCAGCGGATGCATGGACAGCTCGGCCGCGCGAATGAACAGCCGCGGACCGGCGAACGCCTCCTTGTTCTCCTCGTGGTCGCGCGTCACGTGGCAGACGTTCTGGCAGAGGAAGCACTCGATGCACTTGCGGAACTCCTGCGAGCGCCCGACGTCCAGCTGGGACATCCGGTACTCGCCAGGAGCCAGGTCGGGCGGGGCGAAGGCGGGGATCTCCCTGGCCTTGGCGTAGTTGAGGGACACGTCGGTGACGAGGTCCTTGACCACCGGGAAGGTCCGCATCGGGGTGACCGTGATCGTCTCGTCCTCGGCAAACGTGGACATCCGCGTCATGCACATCAGCTTCGGCCGGCCGTTGATCTCCGCGCTGCACGATCCGCACTTGCCCGCTTTGCAGTTCCAGCGCACGGCCAGGTCGCCGCACTGGGTCGCCTGCAACCGGTGGATGACGTCCAGTACCACCTCTCCGTCGATGGCCTCGACGGTGTAGTCGGCGAGCTCGCCGCCTTCGGCATCGCCCCGCCAGACCCGGAAATGCGCGTCGTAGCTCATGGTGCGTTCTCCTCTGGCAGCTCGGCCAGTTCTTCCTCGGTGAGGTACTTGGACAGCTCCTCGTGCTTGAACAACGCGAGCAGGTCCTCCCGCATCGGCGTCATCGGCTGTTCGACGATGTCCACGGCGCCGGCGTCAGCTGTGCCGTCCCGTGCGGCGCAGATCAGGTTCTTCTGCCGCCAGGTTGCTTCCATGTCCGGGTAGTCGTCGCGGGTGTGCCCGCCCCGACTCTCCTTCCGCAGCAGCGCGGAGCGAGCGACGCACTCGCAGACGGCGAGCATGTTGCGCAGATCCAGGGCCAGATGCCAGCCGGGATTGAACTGCCGGTGGCCCTCGACGGAGACTTGCGCGGCGCGGTCCTTGAGTTCCTCCAGCTTGTCGAGCGCCTCTTGCATCTCGTCCGCCTTGCGGATGATCCCAACGAGATCCTGCATCGTCTGCTGCAGCTCCTGGTACAGGGTGTAGGGGTTCTCGCCCCCTTCCCGCTCGAACGGGGACAACGCGTTCCTGGCCGCGGCGTCGATCCGCTCCTGTTCGACGGTCGGACGGTCGTCCCCGAGGCTGCTCACGTACTCGGCGGCTCCGATGCCAGCGCGGCAACCGAAGACCAACAGGTCCGATAGCGAGTTGCCGCCGAGCCGGTTGGACCCGTGCATGCCGCCGGAGACCTCACCGGCCGCGAAAAGCCCCGGCACCCGCGTGGCTGCGGCGGTGTCCGGGTCGACCTCGACGCCGCCCATCACGTAGTGGCAGGTCGGCCCGACCTCCATCGGCTCCTGGGTGATGTCGACGTCGGCGAGCTCCTTGAACTGGTGGTGCATCGAGGGCAGCCGACGCATGATCTCCGCGGAGTCGCGCCGGCTGGCGATGTCCAGGAACACCCCACCGTGCGGTGAGCCCCTGCCCTCTTTTACCTCGGTGTTTATCGCCCTGGCCACCTCGTCGCGGGGCAGTAGCTCCGGAGGGCGCTTGTTGTTGTCCGGGTCGGTGTACCAGCGGTCGCCCTCCTCCTCGGACTCCGCGTACTGGCCCCGGAACACCGCGGGCACGTAGTCGAACATGAAGCGTTTGCCCTCGGAGTTCTTCAGCACGCCACCGTCACCGCGTACCGATTCGGTGACCAGGATGCCCTTGACCGAGGGTGGCCACACCATGCCGGTGGGGTGGAACTGGACGAACTCCATGTTCACCAGGGTGGAGCCGGCCCGCAGCGCCAGGGCGTGGCCGTCGCCGGTGTACTCCCAGGAGTTCGACGTCACCTTGAACGACTTGCCGATGCCGCCGGTGGCCAGCACGACCGCGGGCGCGTCGAAGCGCACGAAACGTCCGGACTCCCGCCAGTACCCGAAGGCCCCGGCGATGGCGCCGTCGGTGCCGCACAGCAGCTCGGTGACGGTGCACTCGTGGAAGACCCGCAGCCGGCTCTCGGCGTCTCCGGTCTCTCGCAGGTCGTCCTGCTGCAGCGAGACGACCTTCTGCTGCATCGTCCGGATGAGCTCCAGCCCGGTGCGGTCGCCGACGTGGGCCAGTCGCGGGTACTCGTGGCCGCCGAAGTTGCGTTGACTGATCTTGCCTTTGGGCGTGCGGTCGAACAGTGCGCCGTAGGCCTCCAGCTCCCACACCCGCTCGGGAGCCTCCTTCGCGTGCAGCTCGGCCATCCGCCAGGAGTTGAGGAACTTGCCGCCGCGCATGGTGTCCCGGAAGTGCACCTGCCAGCTGTCCTTGCTGTTGACGTTGCCCATGCTGGCGGCGATGCCACCCTCGGCCATCACGGTGTGCGCCTTGCCGAACAAGGACTTGCAGATGATGGCGGTGCGCATCCCCGACTCGCGGGCGGCGATGGCGGCGCGCAGCCCGGCTCCGCCTGCCCCGATGATCACCACGTCGTAGTCGTGCTGCTCTACCTCGGCGGCCATCAGTTGACCAGCCGCAGGTCGTTGAACGCGCCGGCGGCGACTAACGCAATGTAGGCGTCGGTGAGCATCAGGGTGCCCAGCGTCGTCCAGGCCAGCGCCATGTGTCGGGTGTTCAGCTTGGACACCGCCGTCCAGGCCCGGTACCGCAGCGGGTGCGCGGAGAAGTGCTTGAGCCGGCCGCCCACCAGGTGCCGGCAGGAGTGACACGACAGGGTGTACGCCCACAGCAGCACCACGTTGACCAGCATGATCAGCGTGCCCAGGCCGACTCCGACGCCGCCGTCGGCGCCCTTGAACGCCTTGATCATGTCGTAGGTGTTGAGCACGGACACGAGGATGGCGGCGTAGAAGAAGTAGCGGTGCACGTTCTGCAGAATCAGCGGGAAGCGGGTCTCCCCGGTGTAGCGGCGATGCGGTTCGGCGACCGCGCAGGCCGGGGGCGAGAGCCAGAACGAGCGGTAGTAGGCCTTGCGGTAGTAGTAGCAGGTCAGCCGGAAACCGAGCAGGAATGGCAGCACCAGCAGGGCATAGGGCAGGAACGGCGGGAAGTCACCGAACCAGGTGCCAAGGTCACGGGAGGCCGGAGCGCAGGAACTGGAGACACACGGGGAGAAGAACGGCGACAGGTAGTGGTACTGCTCGACGAAGTAGGCCCGCTGACTGGCCGTACGCACCAAGGCGTACAGCAGCCAGAGCATCAGCAGGGTGAAGGTGACGGCCGGTGGCACCCACCAGCGGTCGGTGCGCAGGGTGCGTGCCGGGATCTGTGCCCGCCCTGCCTCGGCGGCGCCTGCCACCAAGCCGGCAGCTGAGGCCGTCACCGGCCCCTGCTGCCGTGGTATCCGCCGATTCCCTCGTCGTCGGCACCCGCCCACATCGCGGGGTCCGACGGGGTGTCGTCGATGCGCTCGAGCGGAGGCCGTGAGCTGGGCGCGGCCGGTGGCGGCAGCACGTCCAGTTCCGACACGTCGATGTCGAGCCGGTCGACGTCGCCGACCAGGCGACGGACGTGCGGAATGTCGCCGTAGCGATTGCGCACATCGCCGACGCAGCTACGTAGCTGCTCGACGGCGCGGTGCAAGGTGCTCAGCTCTGCGGTCTCGGTCATCCCCGACTCCTTACCGGCGTTCGAGTAGCGCCTGCCCAGAGTCTGGACTACGCCCGCGTTGTGAGCAACATCTCTTTATTCAGTTGCGGCAGTACTTACTTGCGATTGCCGAGTGCGAACATCCCGTCGACGAGCAACAGCTGCGCGAGCGCGTAGGTGCCCAGAACGGTCCCTTCGGCAACCCGGCGCGGGTGCTCACCGCGGAGCAGCGTGCGGCGCGTGGTGACCAGTCCGTCGGACAGGGCGAAGGCCAAACCCCCGGCGCGCAGCCTGCCGCCCGGCGCGGCAGCCAAGGTGGACATCGCAGCCAGCATCAGCCCGTAGCCGCCCAGGGTTGCGGCCAGCTGCGGCGCCCTGGCCCTGAGCAGTCCGGTCCCGGCAGCAGCGGCCAGCAGGCGGGCAAGCGCGGTGCCCAGGCGCGGGCGCGCGCCGCGGCGCCACAGCAGCGCCGCGTAGCTCACGTGCATGACCGCGAAGCAGCCGGCCCCGCTCAGGATCCGGACGTCCTCATCGGGCTTAAGCATGAGGATGTCGCCGGCGGTTGCCGCCCCGAGGCCGAGCAGCAGCAGCCCGCGGTCGGGGCAGTGCCGCTGCCGGGCTACCCGGGCCGCGAGCGCGGGTGCGATGAAGGGCTTGGCCAGCTGCTGCACCCGGTGCCGGCCGGTGGCGGCGCCGAAGACAGACGCCGCCGAGGCGACGGCGAACAAGGCGTACGCGCCGGTGACCGACCGCATGCGGTCAGGCCACCTTCGCCAACTCGTAGTTCTGCCGGTCGAAGCGTCGGGTGATCCTGCGGAAGCGCCAGGTGAAGGTCGGCCACATCGCCGAATTGCGGCCGTTGGCGTCGATGTACCAGCTGGAGCAGCCGCCGGCGTTCCACACCGTGCCGGCCAGCTGCTCGTCGACCCAGCGGTTGTACGCGCGCTGCGTCTCGGGTCGGACGTGCACCAGGTGGCGCCGTGTTCGGCCATGGTGGACAGTGCGTCGCTGATGTAGGCGGCCTGGCTCTCCAGCATGTAGACGATGGAGCTGTGCGCGAGGTTGGTGTTGGGCCCGTACATCAGGAAGAGGTTGGGGAAACCGGCCACGGTGGTGCCCCGGTGAGCGGTGGGGCTACCGGCCCAGTGCTGGGCGAGCGTGGTGCCGTCCGCGCCGCACAACAGCTGCGCGACGGGTGGCTCGGTAGGGGTGAAGCCGGTGCCGAAGATGATGGTGTCCGCGGCGTGCTCCACACCGTTGTTGTCGACGATGCCGCGCGGGGTGATGCGGTCGATGCCGCTGGCCACCAGCGTGACGTCGGGGCGAGCCAGCGTGGGGATCCAGGTGTTGGTGAGCAACAGCCGCTTGCAACCCAGCGTGTAGTGCGGGGTCAGCGCGGCGCGCGCGTCCTTGTCCACGATGTATTTGTGCAGGTAGCGGCGGGGAATCGCGCTGAGCAGCGGCAGCACCATGGTGAGGTGGGCGAAGACCAACGCCAGCAGTTCCAGCAAGAAATACACGCTGCCGCGGACTGCCCTCTGGGTCAGCGGTATCCGCCGGTAGAGGGCACGCCTGCGCGGGGAGGCCGAGCCGTCGGGGCGGGGCACTACCCAGGCGGCGGTGCGCTGGAAGACGGTGAGGTGGGTGACGTCGTCGACGATCTCCGGGACGAATTGCACGGCCGAGGCGCCGGTGCCCACCACGGCGACCCGTTCGCCGCCGAGGTCGTGCTGGTGGTTCCACCGTGCGGAGTGAAAGGCGTTGCCGGCGAGAGATTCCCGTCCGGGGATGTCGGGAAGCTTCGGGTGCGAGAGCGTGCCGGTGGCCGCCACGAGGACCTGAGCGGTCAGCGAGCCGAGGCTGGTGCGCACCCGCCAGCGCTGTTCCTGCTGCTCCCATACGGCGCCCAGTAGTTCGCACCGGGTGACGATCCGCTTCCGGACGCCGGTGTGCTCGGCCGTCTGCTGCAGGTAGGCCAGGATCTCCGGCTGGCGAGAGTAGGAGTGGGCCCAGTCGGGATTGAGCGCGAAGGAGAAGGAGTACAGGTTGCTCGGCACATCGCAGGCGCAGCCGGGATAGGTGTTGTCCCGCCAGGTGCCGCCCAGCTCCTCGGCCTGTTCGATGACCAGGACGTCGGCGTTCGGGTCCTCGCGCAGCAACGTGGCGGCCATCCCGATGCCGGCGAAGCCGGCCCCGACCACGAGGGTCCTGACGTGGGTCGGCAGCGGATTCGCAGGAGGAATTGTTGCAGGAGGAATTGTTGCAGGAGGAATTGTCATTGGCGCTCCAGTAGCTGTTGCCAGCTGTCCAGCAGCCGCCGGCGTCGTCGCTGTGCGGTCGCGGGTGAGTTGAACAGCACCGCCATCCCCAGGCCCCGCACCAACTCGATCGTCAGCTCCAGGCTGTGGGCGTCGGCCGGCACGCCGAGCAGATCGGCGCCCAAGGCCGTCAGGGCCTCGGCCACCCGGCGCTCCAAGGGCAGGAGGGCCCGGCGCAACGCCGGTTCGGTGCGGGCGGCTACCCAGAGCTCCAGCGCGGCGAGGAACAACGGCCCCGCGAAAGCCTCCGACAAGAGCTCCAGGGCGCGGCCGAGGTCGTGCCGGCTGCCCAGCTCGGCTCGGATCTCGCTCTCCCGCTTGACCCCCAGGTGCTCGACGGCGGCCACGACGAGGGATTCCTTGGTGGGAAAGTGGTGCAGCTGGGCGCCTCTCGACAGCCCGGCGCGGGCGGCGATTCCCTGGGTGGTTGTGCGGGCGTAGCCCAGCTCCACCAGCGACTCCAGCGTCGCGTCGAGAAGTTTGGCCCTGGTCGCCGCGGTCCGCTCGACTTGGGTACGAGCGGTTCTTGCTTGCTGGGTCACCGGCACGGCCTCTAGCGTAGGCTGCATCGCAACAAACAGTCCAGACTGCATCTTTATGTGGTCGATGCTATGACGGAGGCACTGGTGGACCGCACGATCTTCGAGCCCGAGCACGAGATGTTCCGGGAGTCCTTTCGCTCCTTCCTGGACCAGCACGTGGCTCCGAACCATCAGCAGTGGGAGGACGAGCAGATCGTCGACCGCGGCGTGTGGCTGGAGGCGGGCAAGCAGGGCTTCCTGGGTATGGCCGTCGACGAGGCCTACGGCGGTGGCGGGGTGCGGGACTTCCGCTACAACGCCGTCCTCAGCGAGGAGCAGACCCGAGGCGGTTACAGCGGCCTCGGCTTCCCGCTGCACAACGACGTGGTCGCGCCCTACATCACCGACCTGGCCACCGAGGAGCAGAAGCAGCGCTGGCTGCCCGGTTTCTGCAGCGGTGAGCTGATCACGGCGATCGCGATGACCGAGCCGGGCACCGGCAGCGACCTGCAGGGCATCAAAACCAACGCCAAGCGCGACGGCGAGGGGGAGAACGCGGACTGGATCCTTAACGGCTCCAAGACCTTCATCACCAACGGCATCCACGCCGGTCTGGTCATCGTGGTGGCCCGGACCAATCCGGAGGCCGGCGCGCAGGGCTTCAGCCTGTTGGTCGTGGAGCGCGACATGGCCGGCTTCAGCCGCGGGCGCAACCTCGACAAGGTCGGGATGAAGGCCCAGGACACCGCGGAGCTGCACTTCGACAACGTGCGCGTGCCGGCGGCGAACCTGCTCGGCACCGAGGGCCAGGGCTTCATCCACCTGATGAACAACCTCCCGCAGGAGCGGCTGTCCATTGCCGTGGTGGCCGCAGCGGCGATGGAGGCGGTGCTGGCCGACACGGTGCAGTACTGCAAGGACCGCAAGGCATTCGGCAAGCCCATCGGCGCCTTTCAGAACACCCGGTTCGTGCTGGCCGAGCTCGCCACCGAGTCGACCGCGGTGCGGCTGTTCGTCGACCGCTGCATCACCGAGCTCAATGCGGGCACGCTGAGCATCCAGGATGCGGCGATGGTGAAGTGGTGGAGCACCGAGAACCAGGTGCGCCTCATCGACCGCTGCCTGCAGCTGCACGGGGGCTACGGCTACATGCGTGAGTACCCCGTGGCGAAGGCCTACCTCGACTCCCGGGTGCAGACCATTTACGGCGGCACCACGGAGATCATGAAGGAGATCGTGGGCAGGGGATTGGGCGTCTGACGACGCTTGTGCGTGATAAGTGTCGCCCCGGCGACACTTATCACGCACAGGTCATTGACTGTACGACGCGAGGAAGTTGCCGAGTCGCTGAATCGCCTTGGCGAGGTCGCGCGCCCACGGCAGCGTGACCACCCGCAGGTGATCGGGAGCGGGCCAGTTGAATCCTGTGCCCTGCACCACCAGGATCCGTTCTGCCAACAGCAGGTCGAGCACCAGCTGCTGGTCGTCGTGGATCTCGTGGAACTCCGGGTCGAGCCGCGGAAAGGCGTACAACGCGCCGCGGGGTTTGACGCAGGACACGCCGGGAATCTTGTTCAGCTCCTCCCACGCGGTGTCCCGCTGCTCGAGCAGCCGGCCCCCGGGCAGGATGAGGTCGTGGATGCTCTGATGTCCACCCAGGGCGGCTTGAATGGCGTTCTGTGAGGGCACATTCGGGCACAGTCGCATCGAGGCCAGCAGCGTGATGCCCTCCAGGTAGCTGGCGGCGTGCGCCTTGGGGCCGGTCACGGCGAGCCAGCCGGCCCGGTACCCGGCCACGCGGTAAGCCTTGGACAGCCCATTGAAGGTCAGGCAGAACAGGTCCGGCGCGAGCGAGGCCAGCGGCACGTGCACGGCGTCCTCGTACAGGATCTTGTCGTAGATCTCGTCGGCCATCAGTACCAGGCGGTGCCTGCGGGCCAGCTCCACGATCTTGTTGAGCACCGCACGGGAGTAGACCGCGCCGGTGGGGTTGTTCGGGTTGATCACCACCACCGCCTTGGTTTGCGGGGTTATCTTGGATTCCAGGTCGGCGAGGTCGGGGTTCCAGCCGTCGGCCTCGTCGCACAGGTAGTGCACCGGAGTGCCTCCCGCGAGGTTGATCGACGCTGTCCATAGTGGATAGTCGGGCGCGGGGACGAGGACCTCGTCGCCGGAGTCCAACATCGCCTGCAGTGACATGGTGATCAGCTCGGAGACCCCGTTGCCCAGGTAGACGTTGTCCACGTCGAGCTCGGGGAACCCGGGCTGATCCTGGTAGTGCTGGACCACGGCGCGGCGGGCATGCAGCAGTCCCTTGGAGTCGGAATAGCCCTGCGCAGTGGGCAGTCCGGCCACCACGTCCTGCAGGATCTCGTCGGGGGCATCGAAGCCGAACGGGGCCGGGTTGCCGATGTTCAGCTTGAGGATCCGGTGGCCCTCCGCTTCCAGGCGCGCCGCCTCGGCCTGCACCGGACCGCGAATGTCGTAGAGGACACTTTTCAGCTTGCGGGACTGCGTCACCGGGCGCTGGTGGTGGTGGGGCAGAGCGGGGACGCGCGGGCTCGGGGTGCTCTCGTTCGTGATGCTCACCTGTTCATCGTCGCATTTGCGTCGAGCAAATATT
>JAABVA010004101.1_pt1 | contig 13594 bp, 16 predicted proteins | sample 5560331 | NCBI WGS metagenome assembly JAABVA01 (sample SAMN12812661, study PRJNA571458) | rock metagenome | isolation source: Antarctica rocks | place: Antarctica: Victoria Land, Mt New Zealand sud | collected 2016-01-07 | reverse complement strand
CATCGAAAAGATGTGTGTTATCATGAGATTCGAACCATTTCCTCGCTGCCCCGACACCCAAATATAATTCCTCCCGCAGATGTCTTCGCCACCGTCCAAAAAATCGAGGACGACCGTCAAGCCTTCATCAACGGGCTGTAGCACTCCAACAACCTCACCCTCTAGTAACCCTCAACTAGATCTCCACCCAGCGGGTTTGTCCAACGTACAGAAATACGCACGTCATGCGCCCAAAAGTGCAAAAGGCAAGCTCTACTGCGATCATGTCGATTGTGGAGAGGCCGTCACGTTTGACCGTAGGTGTGAATGGAAGTGAGCATCTCCTTTGATAGTTAAGGCGGAACATCTCCGCTGACGCTGAGATTAGTAAACAGTCGGACAAACATGAACGACCTTATAGGTGCAAAGAGTTGGGATGTATAAAGCGTCAAGGTTTTACGCATTCGGGCGGATTACTTAGGTACGAGCGTGAGGTGCATCGGAAACAAAATTCTCTCGAGGAACTGTTCTTCTGTCCGCACGAGACCTGCAAGCGTAGCTCGGGGAAAGGTTTCCGCGGCGAGAGAACCTCAAGGAGCACATGCGACGCATTCACTTGGAAGAGCCTGCTACTGCCTTGCTCACCCAGGACGCATCGATGGATCATACGCAGCATACCGGGAGCAAACGGAAGAAAAAGGACACGGGAGTACACAGGGGAGCCGAAGAGGGACCAGATCCTACTCTACGAGCTGAGCTGAAGAGGCTACGGAAGGAGAATAAGCAGATGGCGCAGGACAAAAGGAGGTTGATGGTGAGGAACATGATACCCTCGCAGTATTCCAAAAATGGGGAAGAAGCGTATCTGTACAGAATTAGCAGACCGAGAACCCTCCATTCTCAAGAGCCTATAGCTTCACCAAAACCGATTGTAGATTCAAAATGATCGTATACGAGTATAAGCCGCCTAAAACCTAAGACTGCCCGGCGAAAGGTGAAGGAGAGCGCTCCTCTCACCCCTTAGTCTCCTAGCCGGCTTGCGATCTTGGTCTCTGCTCAAGAAGTTCGATGCTGTAAGATATTACGTCGACAAAGGAGGTTGTAGATGATCTCGAGGAGGGCAATTCACGCACGGCTAAGGCGAATGTTAGCTATAGATTCTTATGTGAAAGTCAAGTGCCACGGCAGCCGAAAGGAATTACCTGCTTAAGGACACTTTTGCGCCAGATAAAGGGATTGGAGGGGAAGGGGAGGAGATATGCGCAAAGCCAGAAGATTGTTGTCGTTGTTGTAGAAGTTGTTGTGCGTCTTTTAAATCACTGAGGCGCCAACAATATAAGAAATGAGGCGAGCCAAACGGTTGACGTTGGGTACCACAGTGGGGCTTATGTTACCTGCCCTATGACAGTATTTCTGGTCAATCTTCGGTGAGATAACTGGTCTTGGACTAGTGAAAATTTGACGTGACCGATGCCACCGCTAATACTTTAGGGCCCCTTCCCTTTCGTTTCGCAATGCCCTCTCGCGCCAGCTAATTATGAGAACCTTCTCACGGATTGAAGTACGTGCAACGTACATTTCTTTTGGACCTAGCTAATGCAAGACAGTCGGAAGAGATCTGGCTCTTCGGTCCATAGGCACTTTACAGTTACTCTCAGCTACATCGGCTCTTTCCTCCAGAGAAGGGTTTGGACCTCTTCACGGTGACATATCCTTACTATACTCTAGTCTTTCCTCAAGCCAAACCGACATCAAGCTCATCGGTGGCCTGCTGCTACACACTGTCGTTGCTCAAGAGGATGATCAAAAGACATGGACCAAACTATACGAAGTCCTTGAGCGAATGAGGCCATTACCGCAACCAATCACTCCTCCCCAATCCCGCCCCGCATTCATATCGTCATACAAGCAGACGCCTTGGTCCTTCAACACGGGCAGTTTCGCAGACACATCCGAGCAACAGACCACGTAAATCCTCGATGGCTATTGCCTCAAATATGGTTGAGGCAATGGTGATGCAAAATGCCAGACTTATCGACCCAAAAGTCCAGGATGCAGCTTGGATCACAGCTTGCTTCTCGACATTTACTGGGCTTATGACTCCCATCAATCTGGTAACGAATGCTCTACCAGGTCCGAGGCCTATCAATCCGAGATAGCAGAAAGGAACCCAAGAGTTCACGGATATGTATGCGGCGTCATCCTGGACATCGATAAATTGAGGTTCGGAGAGGTCGTATGACTTTGCTTGGACGTTGCGCACGTTTGGGGAATTTGACGAGGGCGTTTCCGACGTACTCTGATTCTTGCTTGATCCTTCGGCTTTGGTAGTACCGACGGATAAGGTGCTGTAACCAGTGGAGGTACTATGGCCAGTGGAGGTGGTATGACCGGTGGGGGTGGTGTGATCGGTGGAGATGTTGTTATCGACGGAGGTGCTGTTGTAACTGCAAACGAGAACGATACAGCTAGACCAAATCTATTTCCAAATTAATTAGAGATGAGCAAGTCAAGCACTGTCTTGGAGAATCAGGGAATTTTCATCACGTGATGGAAGTTCTTTGCCCTGGGGGAAAGAACTTCCTTAGTGCAATCAGACGATGGGAAATCCTGTTCTTCGGCACACAGTACCTGCAACATGGCTCACTCCCCCTTTTCACAGCTGTACAGGGAAATCAGGGACGGCGTGTAGATATGAGATACATAGAAGGTAAACAGAATAAAAAGTAGACGCAAAATAACGGATGGGATTCGATGGGCATTGTTGTTGCGGAAGGTGTGGCGACTGAGCAAGGAATCGGAAATACTCAAGGGAGTACTCGCCAAGGGTAATCCTTCAAAAATTGAGGAGAATCCTGGCCGACTCGTCAGGCAAATCCTTCAAAAACTGAGGGTAGTACTCGCCGGGGGAGCACTCGCCAGGGGAGTACTCGCCACAGGTAAATCCTTCAAAAATTGAGGGTAGTACTCCCCTTAGTAGTACTCCCCCTACGAGTACTCCTCTGGTGAGCACTCCCTCTAGTTTTTGTGGGATCTGCCCTCGGAGAGTACTCCCTTTGGTAATACTCCCCCTACGAGTACTCCCCTAAAATTCTGAAGGATTTGACTGGCGAGTACTCCCTCTAATTTTTGTGGAATTTCTCCCCGGAGAGTACTCTCCCGACGAATATTCCTATGGTGAGCACTTAACCATTGGCTAGTTGCTGACGAATGTCAAAGGGTCGCGACCTCACGGAGTTCGACATAATATACATAATATACAAGTATTTAGATTGAAAGGTCGAGTTTGCTGAAATTGAATTATTAATCAAATCAACAATACTTTGGATTAGCTTCTATATAGATAATCTTATAGTCGCCGCGAATAGATTCCTCAACTTTACAAGATCTTTTGAAAGGTTAACGAATCGCCGCAGCTTATAGTGTAAGCAAAGGCCCGTGGTGTAGACGACGGTGGACCACTTTTGGTGTACACCACGGCTGGGGGTGTGAACCACGCCTCGTGGCGTGAACAACGCTTAGTGGGGTGAACAATGGCTGGTGGTGGCTGGTGTGGACCTGAGCGATCCAGAAGTGGAGCAGGTGGAGCATCCAGAAATAGAGCTGGAAGATGGGCAGGGGGGACAAGTAAAGTTATGACTCGTTAGGCAACAGTATTTCAGATTACAGCAGTCAACAGTATCACAGGTCCTCACAAGTTGTACTTGATAATGGAATGTGCCTCATCAAGAACTCAGCAATCTCACATCCACCTTTTAGAATTATTCATTCAGAAGCTTGTGCACAATCTTTTATGGACCTTGCAGGTTCAGGCCCGCATTCCCGGACCGATGCTTCTGGCGAGAAACTTCAAAGAGCAGATGCCTGGCGCCTTCTTTTCCTTCCTTCTGTTGTTGATGACGATCTGCACTATGAGAACTACCCATTTGCACCATGGGAGCCTATTGGGACGAGCAGTGTGCAGAACTCGGTAGCTCGAATCAGGATCCATGTCTTATTCAAGACACCATCTAAATTACCAACACTGGACTTGGCAGCTAGGAGACGGTTTGACCTTGGATGATGAAGGGTTTGAGATGAAGCCTGTCCAAACTTTACATTCAAAGACTCCATACCGATCGAATGCAAATACCTTTCAGGACAAGATCTCCCGGCCCACCTTGGCGTTATCAACATCTCTAACGATCTCCACCTCTCACATCGTTGTCCAGATCCCCATTAAGCCCGAAGGAAGGCTCCAAGGAAGATACGGTATCGATCTGAGACGACCGTCTGACTTTTGCGGCTTTGTTCTCTGCGTCCCAACGGGGGATTTGCGGAAGGATATCGAACAGTGCGTTTTTAATCATGGTTAATCGCTCACTTAGTCCATAGTCGATGATATTTTTGACACCCGCTCGGAACTCGCGGATGTCACGCGGCCTGTGAAAATGGTAGTAACCAACTTCTGAACTTACAAACCGCGGATCGTCTCCGTCTTCTCGCCAATGAACCCATAATGATGCATTGTGTGAATCCACGACACACGAGAAAGCTATGGAATCGGTTATCTGACGTTCATCTGTATTTGTCGTGTAACTCATGAGCGTTTCGATTGAGTTAACGCAATGGGACCCGGTCCCAGCATTTTGGTTTTCCGCGACCCATGTGGACCCAAGGCGAGACTGTGATTTGTACTCAACAGCGAAGAAAGGCCAGTAAGTAGACGAGTTAGGCTTGGCGTATGATTGAAAGCGCGGATGTTGCATAACTTCTGAAAGACGAGACTGAGGACCCATGAAACTATTTTGTGGATAACCATAATGAAAATCAGGCATGGGCGTGACGACTGGCGGATATCTAGAGCCGGGAGTATAAGGGAGAGCTTTTTGGTCGAAAGGTAGATTGGCGCCGACAGCAATGGCGAATTTATTGCTTCCCAGTTTATAATCCAATTTCTTTGGGAAAAGAGAGGTATTGGCAAAGCCGGTTCGTGTAACTTCTTCGTCGGCATTGTCTAGAGTAGATAGTTGCTCGCGAGTATAGGTCACTTCCTGATCTGTAAGACCTGGTGATGTGCGTTCTTTTTCTATGATCTTTCGCGCAAATTCGAGAATAGCTGAGGGCATGGACATGCCGTAAGAGTCGATAAATATGGAATGATTCTCGAGTTCATCTCGGTATGAGGGGGACTGGACTCGCTTCGATTTTTTAGGGTCTTCCCTCGAGCTGGCAACTGGCGTTCGTGATTGGGATGTTTGTTGCGACATCGGCGTGTATGATGATTGTGGTGCTTGTACATAAGAGGCAGGTGCTTGCGTCACTGGCGTGTGAGACGCAGATGTTGCCTGTAACGATTGCGGAGAAAGAGGCTGATAAGCATGCTGCTTGTTGACTGCTGGCCTGGCGCTTCCAGGCCTGAAGGTGCTATCTGAACGACTTTGCCGGCCGTTATTCATAGCGCAAACCAGGAAGCTGTCGGAACGACTTGATTTGCGGCCTGAGAAAGGCGGAAGCTCTGTGAGCCACTTGTCGATTGTATCTGGCAGTAAAGAGAATAGGTTTCGTCTTTTGGAGGCTGTCTGTTCGTCGTTCGTATCGTCAAAAGGGTCAAACTGCGATGCTTTTCTTTTCAATGGCCGAGTTGGCTGAGGACATTTGATTTCAATGCTTGACATGATGGGGCAGAAAAGGTCAAGGACAGAAAGATTTATCAAAGATATGAAGCAGCGTTAACGCTGAGGCGGTTACTATCTATAGTGAGTCATGCTTGAGTGGCTGCGAACAGAAAGCTAAGAGCGCACTAAAGCCATTGAGGTGTAGGCTAATGTATTAGGTTGACCCCGCACATGGACTTGCCTTGCCCTTTTGTTGGCTAGCGTTTTCAGCACTGAAGAGATTGCCGCCGATTTCTTTGGATTTAGATAATACCCGCGGCATAAATGTCCCTGCTCAAAATCCTTGCGGCATAATAATCCCCACTCCATTGAATCCCAGGGGCACAAAAGTCCCCACGAATTAAAAGAGCATTTAGTCTGCTCGCCAAAGATGTGCTAGAGGCCGAATCACTCCCAAGTAAACTTCTCAACATCTGCGTCCTTCACGTCCACGATCTCATGCCAACGAACCCAGGGGCGATAGATTGGGACGATCGGTTCCTGCGGTCCATGCTGGTCACAAATTCTAAGAACGTTGACTTCGAAGCATTTCTCGTAAGCGTCGTTTATCTTCTGTGACCACTCTCCCTTATACATTTAGCTTAGATTCCAACTAAAACTTTTAGTGGGCGATGATGTACTTACCTCAACAGTAGCCAGAACTGCAAAATTCTTCAACCAAGGCTTCATTTCCTTCCATTCCCGCATCTGACCACTACCCCGCTCTAGCCAGTCCTGTAGGGTGTAGCCGTGTTCGACCCATAATTGGTAGAGATACCACCCTTCGCGGCCGATACCTAGGACAAAGGCGTGCGCAAAGGAGCTGTAGCCCGTGGTCTTATTTAGGTTTTCGCCACGCTCGATCATCTCGACATCGACTAAACTGACGCCTAGGACCGTACAAGTCGGGACTTTGCCATTGAAAGCTGCTTGCTTTGCCATGGCAACTCGAGCACTGAGGTCAGCTGAGGGTGTCGTCTTGATAACGGACATGGTTGGAAGACCGCCTAAAGTTCTCGATTGCCATCTCAAGGCAGCATGCATAGCATCGGCGTCTTTGGGAGCGGCGAGGAGAAGCACAAGTGTTGAAGCCAGTTTGCAGGAGTTCCACGGATGTGTCTTAGCAAGGAGCGTAGGTGGAAGTGGAACGTAGTCTGAGCACACCATCAGCGAGCGATAAGCACGAGGGCAGGATTGATCATAGACGTTTTGACGGATATAGGTATTAATAGAGTATGGAGTGAGGGGACGTTGATCCCGCAGGGACGTTGATAACGATTGATTAAGTATCCGCCGCAAACTGTTGCCAGTCTTAAGAAACGTGTCCTCCAATGTCTCCTTCGCAAAGCCGGATCATTACACCATCACCCAGGTCCTCATTCAGGATAGGCCCCTGTCTATTTCGCTTTGCAATGTGTCATCAGATCCTGCAAACCCTACGGTGCCTCTGAGGACTCCTTCTCAACCGAACCAGACTCCTTATTCGACGGCTCGTCCGCCTCCGACTTGTACGAGGCTTTACGAACAACGAGGTCAAAGTCTGTGGATAGGAGGTTGACAGGCAACGAGTACGATGCTTTCTAGGCTCGAGTCAGTTCAAGATCGATGTATCGGGTTCATACGTACGATTTCTGTTATGGTAGGAGGCCATCGTTCGTGATCGGTCGACCGATAAGTATAATACCTTCCATTCTTGCGGATGATCAGGGCAAGGTCCGCGTAACACAATCGGGCCAGCTGATCTGCCTTTTCCACCAGATTTGATTTCCTTCTGGTGAACTGCTGTGTCTTTGCTTTTGCTGCGTAAGTCATACTGTATGTTTCCAGATAACTCGAACGCGACAACATGCAACTCATCCGAGGAAACTGTCTTTATCTAAGACCGAGTGAGGGGCTGGTTCTAAAGACAAGTACTAATGTATCTCTGAACTTCCTGCTCCGCTTCTGGATCGTCTCTATTCTATCTTGCTGGTCCCCCCAGACTCCATTTCTGGTCCCCCCTCCCCGCTCCATTTCTGGTCCCCCCCCCCGGCTCCATTTCTGGTTCCCGGAGAAACAGTTGTGGACGGGGTTCACAGGGTTCCCCTAGATACGGTAGCCTACGAGGCACTCTGACACGGCCTTTGATTGGAGCGATGAGATAGTGCCCAAGTTTCTAAATGTGTACACTTTCTAATTTTATATATCCTTTGGACTTGCGCACCTACATCCTTAAAACTTATGTACATCCAGCAAGTGTATACCCCTTAAAGGTATATACCCTTAAATGGTATATAAACTCGAAAGGTATGTACACTCGAAAGATATATACACTTAGAAAGGTATGTACACTCGAAAGATATGTACACTTAGGAAGTGTATACCTTTAAAAGGTATATACCTCTAGTAAGCGTATACCTTTGAAAGGTATATACACTCAAGAAGTATGTACTTTTAAAAGGTATGTACACTCGGGAAGCAGGCAACGATTGGTGGTGCAGGCAACGGCTGGTGATGCAGCCAGAAACGGAGCGAGGGGATCCAGAATTGGAAAGGGCGTATGAGCGCTGGCTACCGCCTAATCTCAGCAGCCACTATTGTCTTGAGTGGGACCGCAGTTGTGAGCTGGAAGATATACACCGGAGACTGGAATACTGCTTTTGCTTTGGGAAGCTATTTGGTTGGAACAGTTGCAATATTTGCCATCTTAAGCCACTCACGACCATGATATCTGCATGGACATAGAAATGCCACATCACCCAGCTTTCCGCCAAAGCCATTCTTCAAATCCTTCAGACTCCGGTGATCGAGCATGTCCAACTATCGATCTCCATTTGTTCGTGGTGCCGGCAAGCCGGTGCGTTTGTGGTGATTGAATGAAGCGTCCGATTTCCTCGATGCCGTCAGCATCATTCCCTTGGCAGTCACTCTTAGCCTTTGCGGCTAGACCTGCCATGGCACTAGCTCGACCAAAATCACCATGTGCCACGCACACCTGAAATGCGTCGTAGTAAGCGGCATAGACTGTCACGTCTGACTCTCCCTCTTCTTTCAGCAACTGAAGTACATCTTTACAAGATTTGAGAGCGCGACCTGGATTCGTGACAATGAGTATGCCATCCCCTATAGCGGCATTCAGCTGAGATAACTTTCGTCGCCTTGTATCGCTTGCAGAAGCATCTTCGGTGTTTTGGGAGCATATATCACAGTAGCACTGGAACCCAAATTCGTCAAAAGATGCCGTCGGCGTTCACTCCCAGGTGTCATCCCAAATTGTTCGGATAGGTAGCTGACCGATATTTCTTCTCCTTCTTTGATGTCTTGTACGGCGAAAACCCGTTCAAGTCCAAGCTTGTTGCACCAAGAGTAACTGGCGTTAGAGCAACAGCTGTGGTTGAAACGAGAACAGTTAGGAAATATCCCACCACTGCTCGCGTTGGTACCCAATGGCATGGCGTTGGTCTTAACGATTCCTTCAAACGGGGAGAGTTCTTTGAAGCTGTTGCGGAGGGCAAAGAAGCTGCGTTGCTGATCTCTATCCAAAGCACGTACTTGCTGAAGAATTAGCTCGAAGACTCGCTGTGAATTGCGGATAAGACGTGGGAGCGTGAAAGAGGCGACTCTGAAATTATCATGGTGCCTCTTGCAATGTCCGAGCATGCAACAACTCCATCCCCTTTTCCAAGGACCTGTTCTACTCGGTACAAAGTCATCATACGTCTGCCTTTATGGATATGATGATGAAATATAGTTTCGACCGACAGCGAGTTAACAGCAGTTTAGCTTAAAGCACATAGCGAAGGAAGAAGCGCCGCGGCGAGGCACTTTTTTCCCATAAACGGTTTAGCTCGAAGGCCTGCGGGGTATAGCAACCAGATGAGATTATGACCTGTAAACATACACACCAGTGGCACAACCTTGGAATGTGATGATGACTTCGTTTGAGCAGTAAGTTTGCTTCACGCGCCGTGTTGATCTTGTGAAGGCTAATATTGTTCCTAAATCGCTAGACTACTGCGCTCGCATGTGTTCACCTTTAATGTCGGTCCCGAAAAGGTGCCCATAGTCGTTCATTCTATCGCTATATCACGATTGTCACGTACCTTGAACACTCTCGTGAATGGCTTTATGACAGAGGCACAGACAAGACTTGTTACTCTAGACGACGTGCAGGAAGACACCTTTAGTCTCTTCTGTCAGTTTGCATATACTGGAGATTATGAGACACCATCGTGTGATATTCTCCAAAAAGAGTCGATTGAGGGTTCTGAGGTTGCAGCGGTACCGGATGCTTTCGCCACTATATCTGTATTTCGGGCGGAGCCAGTATCAGACACGGAGCCACCTGCACCGCTCGGTGAATCGCAATTTGATTTGGGTAACGGATTTGGGAAGTCGTCTAAGAAGTCGAAAAAAACCAAAAAAGCTTTGCTACGAGAATCTTTTAATCACAGAGAATACAGTCCTACAATTTCTGGACAGATGTATGTGAACTACAGTATTCATGCCAATGGTGGGCCTGAGGAAGATTTCACGCGAGTGTTTCTGGGACATGCCCGCCTATATGTACTTGCAGAAAAGTACGGGGTTGAACATCTGAAAAAGCTCGTTTTACACAAAATCCACAAGACACTTATTTCATTCACATTACACGAGACGCGGATTGGCGACGTGGTTGAATTGGCCCAGTATATTTACTTGACGGAGAACATTCCAGACCAAGACCAGCAGATCGACGAACTCAGAGCACTTGTTGTCTTCTATATGGTATGCGAGATGGACGTCCTTTCAGGATCAGAGAAATTTCTCTCTTTCTTGGAGTGTGGCGGCCTTTTCGTTCGCGATTTCTGGATGAAAACAAAATCGCACTACCTTTGAGGACACAGACTGAATCTGGAGCCATTGCTGTGGCCAAATTCGAGATCAGGCGTTCGGTAACGACAATAGAGCCAATACGTATGAGGTGACTTATTCGCCAAAGCAGATTGTCTTTACTCTCGCATGAAAATGCCTCATACAACGAAGAAAACATGCTGCAATCAATTTCTTAATCCTGAATAGCATTGCTTACTCCACTCAAATGTCAAGGAAGACATTCACAATATAGACACCCTGATGCAGAGTAGGACGGGGCTTATATTATTCAAAATTAGCACCTTAAACAATCTCGACTCCGTCCAAGTCAATTAGTTGTCTTTATTGATTGCTTTTAACGACCATGACCGTGTTCCATTGTGTGTAGCTGTTGAAAATAAATAAGAGACTATTTCCAATCGAGAAACCCCAGTCTATAGGGACTCTACTTCAGAAACCGCAGAAACCGCAGAATCCAAGGCTTCATCTTCTGGGGTTCTTTCAGCCAAGTTTTCTTCAATCGACGATAGACCTGATGATGATTTTCTCCGCCTGCCTATCGGCGGATCTTGTGGTAATCGGACTATATCTGTTAGCTGAAAGGTTCATAGAACGATAGGGTCTGACAACGACTAACCAGAAGTCACACGAAGAGCATATTGTTTGCAGAGGGTGTTGCCGGCTTCCAAGGCTTTGAGCTTTCCACCTATTTCTTGGCGGCGGAGTTTCTTGTCCTCTGACTCTGATGCAATCTTCGTCACCATGTCGGGATCCATTCCAAAGACTGACTTGGGACAAAACATGGATGTCAATTGGGAAGCGATAATCGCTCGAACGACCAGATTTGGTACGTTATCGATGAACAATTTCATTGAAACCTAAAGTTCGAAATGATTAGGAAAGCATCAATAGGATGAATTCTGACGATATACCTTGTAGAATGCCTCCATTGCATTGTATGTGGATTCGGCAGCAACGAGGTCCATATCAGCTTCACGCTTCTCTCGCAGGATAGCCACAAGAGACGGAATATCATCGTCTGTCATGTGGCTTCGATTTTCAAATGCTTTTTGGAGCACGTCGGCGGTCTCGGCCTCAGATTGCTTTTGTTGCAGAGCGTTGTAGGTATCTGTGAAGTAGTGATTTCTGGTCTCAGGGTGTTCTTTATGTACTGCCATCAACTCCTCGAGTTTGGCATAAGCTAACTTTAGCTTGTTGTCCATGATAGGGTCGAGAAGGTACCGCAGTAAAGCATCGCTGACCGTGTCGTCTGTTGAATACTGCAATGCTTGCTCCACGAAGCTCTTAGTCATATCCCAGACGCCCTTGATGTATCGGCGTGCCAAATCTTCCCAAGGCCTACTGTACTCGCGGAAGACTTCACCAACCAACAGTGGATTTGGGAAGCCCGGCAACTAACCAAGCACATAATTAGTGCACGTATCATATCCAAAAGTGGAAAGGAGTTCATACTTCACGTCCGCGACTCATTCTCAATAATTTGCGCACTTCTTTAATTGCCTGTGCCCAAGTCCGGCAACGTTCCTTGCGGCTTGCATTCTCCACGATCTTCCACTGTGCTCCTTCAGTCCGGATTTCTTCTTTGAAGTCCATTCCCATATTGGCGATCATAGCTGAAAGGCGTCTATCAAACAGAGACCGGTCTGCAAAAAAGTCGTGCTCGTAGTCGCCTTTGATCGCAGCCTCGCAGATTTTCTGGAAATCATCACTCAGATCAACAAGAAAATCCTTCTGATCATCGAGGGTTATACGGGCAGGTCCTAGCTTTTCCAACCCCCAGCGACAGCTCGATATGCCAGATTCGATATCTTCGATTAACTGTGGAAGCTCGGCCTTGATTTGACTAAAGAGCACCATGCTCAGTCGCTGGCGGAGATGTCCAATACCAAGAGTCGTGGCCGAGAGGGACCGAAAATTGTTCTCAGCGAAGAACTGCTTCTCGGTTGCATCTCGGTCTTGGACTCCGTCGCTCGGCCCGGAGTCCAGATTTCTGACCACGTGCCAACCCAGATGAAATTCGACTTGCTCATTCCTAGCAAGACTCAAGAAGATCTTCTCGTCATCAGTGCCACTCCCAAGCTGATCTGGCTTGGTAATGACACCTAGAGTTCGTAGACCTTGAGGATCAACCTCTCTGGCCCGTTTGAGAATCTAGACAGCTGGTCTCCAAGCCGGGAACCTATCGCTCGTCAACATGATTCCGCTCTTTGCAGGCGCTCATCTTAGTTTTCTGGCTGACCTCCTCGGGTTTCTTTGGATTCTTACCGACGCGTTCACCGCTCGGCGGGATTGATGGCGTTCGCGCTCAACCTCTTTCACGTACTCGTCGTCGTGGCCAACCGAACCACTTTCTCGTTGAAAGTACCAGAGCATCTGTTTGGACTGATAGTTAGTCTTTGTTGCTACTTCCACCGCCGTCCCTAACTAATCATACTCAGGCCGGATCATCGCTGTGTGTTCTTCTACTACTCTCGCATCCTCTCTTGCGCCGGCCGTCCTACGAAATCTTTCTTCGTACGCACCAAGCGTTGGCCGCGCTTTCTGCCTGTTCCACCTGGCGTCATCTGCCCTCCAAGTCGCTTTTCCCTCGCATGTACATCTATATCTCTGCTGCGCTGTTCCTTTCCACATCTGTTGTCCAATGCGCCAGTGTACTGTGGCGGAGCGGGACGTTCCGCCACGGTCGCGCCCGAGCCCTCATTAGCCACGCCTATGGCACTGTCAAGATTAGCATCAATCTTTCTCGACCACTGAAGGTCAAAGCTGGGCAATACATCAACCTATGGATTCCTTCCGTCAGCTTCTGGTCCTCCGTGCAGAGCCATCCTTTCGTGGTGACTTCTTGGGCACACGAGAAGCAGGATAGACTGGATCTTTTCGTCGAACCTCGTAAAGGACTGACACGGGAACTTCTGTATCGCGCCGAGACCGACGAGAACGGGGGCGCGGCTGGTTCTCGTTTGGTACTATTCAGTGGGCCTTATGGAATCAGTGCCCCTGTGGGCGAGTATGAAAGCGTTCTTCTGATAGCCGCTGGGTTCGGGATGGCTGCACACTTGCCGTATCTGAAACAGCTGATCCATGATTATAAGGCTCGCAAGGCTAGTACTCTTCGAATCCGTGTG
>JAABVA010004099.1_pt1 | contig 13597 bp, 16 predicted proteins | sample 5560331 | NCBI WGS metagenome assembly JAABVA01 (sample SAMN12812661, study PRJNA571458) | rock metagenome | isolation source: Antarctica rocks | place: Antarctica: Victoria Land, Mt New Zealand sud | collected 2016-01-07 | reverse complement strand
GACCGGCCGGAAGCCGCTCCAGCACCTCGGAAAACCGGTCCGTCAGAACAGATGCTGCATCTTGCATCTGCCTCCAAAACCAAGCCGCTCCGAGCGGGTCAAGCACAATTTTAGCGCCTATGCCCCTCGCAGGGCGCTTCCGTCAGGTTCTATCCACCAGTGCTCTGACGCAGACTGCTTCCTTTGCCTGCGTCAGAGCACTAGCGCTGATTTTGATCCACTAAGGTCATGATCGCCCACGAGGTCGCATTCATCTCGGGAAACTGTTCATCTACTTCAGGCCGGATACAACATTGTAGCTTCCCGCCATCAAAGAGTCTTTCACCAACGATCCGTATGAGAAGCCCCAAGTATTATTGCGTCCATAAGCGCCGCGTCGAAGGAGATTCCATAAAGATTCTAATCTTACCGTAATGTTTTGATCGGAATATATCTTCGATCTTGCCTCGAAAATTTCGGCATAGCGACGGTAAAGTGCTGAAGAGGTTTCTGCTCTCTGGAGCCAGATGCCGTCCAATCTTGCAATTGCGTGTTCGAGGATTTGGTGGCGAGACCAGGACACCTTTGCAAGTCGGTTATATTCGCCTGCTCCAAGAGCCGCTTTTGATTGTAGATTTTTCCAAGGACTTTGAGTTTTCCACTGAAACCCAACCGTATTTTGGCCATGCTGCCGGTAATCGACTAGGTCCAGATCGATATACGCAATAGAGCCAAAAACAGATGCGAGGAAGTAGATCCACATATCATGTGCCATAGGATTGTGCAACTCTATAGTGTCTATCGATTCCGGCCATAAATCAGCAAATTGCATTAATGAACGATGAAATACGAGCAGAAATCCCAAACCCCAAGTATATGGATGGATAGAGGATGGCGAGTTAAGTGGTCTGACTTTAGCGATATTTGCCCTTCCAGTCACCAACCCTGATTTATCAATCAACCTAGCATTATGATAAGACAGAAGAACATCTGTATTACTAAATGTATTCGCAATTTGTGATAGTTTGTCTGGATGCCATATGTCATCTTGATCGCAAAATGCTATGAGATCATGCTTACAGAGTGCAGCATTCTTCATGAAGTTCGCGCGATAGCCTAAACGGGACTCGTTTATGACAATTTCAACGGGAAACGGAGCGTGACGGGCAAACTCCTTGATGAGAGCCATGCTGTCATCGCTCGAGCCATCGTCAGTGATTACAAGTTCATCCGGAAGCAAAACCTGGTTAATCAAGCTTTCTAGTTGTTGCTGAAGGTAAAGTGCCCCATTGTAAGTGGCCATGGAAATCGAGATTTTGTTCACGGATGAACTTGCCTTATTTAAGATAACACGTTCATGGCCACCATGGCCTGTATTTAGTCCATGGTTTACGCGGTGTAGGCGGATACGGTTCCGATGTGCGCCAAAATGGCAAAGGTAGCTGGGGCCGTATGCGCCGCCGCCGGCGAACTGCCGACCGGCATACACCCGCCATCCAAGTAGTGCACTAACGTCCACCAGCGCCGTCGCCGCGGTGATCAGTACGGAATAGCAGTGCCGGATAGTGCTGGTGAAAAGATGCGGTGTGGTGGCCTGCGCGACTTTGAAGCAGACAGAGGGACCGGTGTGGGGTACGTTGGGCCGAAGCAAAGGAAAACCCATTGTCCGTCTGTGCCATCAAACACCTGACGCCAACCCGTCCGCGACATTCCAGGACACGCAAAGGCGGCGGTTTTCCGACCGGATTTGCCGCGCTTCGCCGTCGGATGTAACCGAGCCCGGTCCTTGCAGCTTGCTGCTGGTGTAGTTAGACCGGCCGTGGCTCGCCCTAATGTCTGGCCTCTATCGGCGTTGCGCCCGCCAGCCATGCCGAAACAAGAGATGCGATCAAATGCCAAATGCAGCGTTCTCGGTCAAGCATGATGCCAGCGTCCAAAGATTGCCGAATCAATGAAGATCGTCATCGCGCTTCCAAATTATGTAAATTGGCCCAGCGGCGGCTTCCACGTCCACTACAAGTATGCCGACCTGCTCGCGCGCAGGGGCCACGATGTCACCGTGGTGTTCCCAAGGCGGGTGGAGGAGCGTGCGAGCGGGATTGAGTCGCGTCTCAAGGCGCCGCTCTGGGCGGTTCGGCTACGGCTCAAGAACCGCCCGCTGGTCCCGTGGTTTCCACGCAACAGCCGAGTTAAGCTGCGACTGCTCCGGAACCTGACCGCTAGCCTGCTCCCAAGTGCCGACTTGCTGATTGCCACCTCCTGGCACACCGCGGAGGCACTTGCGGACGCACCGCCCCGCTGCGGCCAAAAGTTTTACATCGTTTACGACCATGAACTCTTGATGACGGCGGACCCGCCCACGCAGCAGCGCATCGAGCGCACCTACCGGTTGCCGTTCGGCATGGTTGCGACCTCCAGCGTCGTTGCCGAAACTATACGACGCTGCGGCGCCGAGCCCCTTGCCCAGATTCCTTGCGGCCTCGACTTCACCGAGTTTGGGACGGACGTGCCGCTTGAGCGGCGGGATCGGCTCACCTTGGGGTTCCCCACGCGCACGGAGGCGCTCAAGGGCGCCGCCGACGCAGTGTGTGCTGCCACTTTGTTGCGGGCGCATTATGGCGATACGCTTCGCGTTACAACGTTCGGCAGCCGCCGCGTCAGGATGCCGGACTGGATCGAATGGGTGGACTACCCATCCCAGCGCAGGCTCCGCCAGTTCTACAACGATCAGTCCATCTTCCTGTTCCCCTCCCACTTCGAGGGATGGGGACTGCCCGGCGTCGAAGCCATGGCGTGCGGGGCCGCGCTCGTCACGACTGCCAACGGTGGCTGTCGTGACTACGCCTTCAACGGCGAAACGGCCATAGTTGTCCCAATCCGCGAGCCAGAGCAGCTTGCCGATGCTGTCGGTAAGTTGATAGAGGATGACGCCCTCCGTCTAAGGCTGGCAAGAGCAGGAGAGGCGTTTGTCAAAAGGTTCACGTGGGAGGACGCCATAGGGCGCCTGAGTGCCGTGCTCGGCGCTTGAAGCAAGCCGTGCTGGCTGAGCCGCGCTGACGCACCCGGCTTGTCCGCCTGGATGGGACCGTGTAACAGCCCGCATCAGCCAGGATGCGGCCTAGAAACGGCCGTTAGTTCTGCGAACGCAGGGCGCAGGCCCGGCAGCTTCGCAGGCGCATCGTAGAGGCATGGGTAATGTCCGGCGTGGCACAGCAGACATGCCCTTACTCAGTTGTACACTCGAAAGGAGTCGCCACACGGACCTCAACGGTGCTTGCCCTCGCGCAGCCGTGCGGCGTCCACCCGTATCTCTGATCGTTCTTCCCGGTTCGGAACGCCGGCATTTTGCGCCTGCTGGGCGTGCACTTGTGACGTTGAACCCCCTGGCTGATCGTACCCCGGCCGGCATAACCGCAAGAGGCTGACGCCCATGAAAGTCCGCAAGGCGATATCCTGGTCGATATCCGGGCAGCTCCTGTCGTTCGCGATCTCGTTTGGCGGGTCAATTGTAGTGGCGCGGCTGCTCACCCCGCACGACATGGGCGTCTTCGCTATCGCCATGGCCATCATTGCCGTGCTCAACACCTTGAGCGCTTTCGGTGTCGGAACCTACGTCGTACGGGCCACGGAGCTGCAGGCGTCCACACTGGACTCGGCCTTCACGGTCAATGCACTCCTTGCCCTCGCCATGGCGGTGGTCATCTCTACAGCCAGCGCCGTTGAGCGGTTCCAGTTCGACAACATACCCGTGGCGCAGGTTCTGGCCCCCCTCGCTTTCAGCCCCTTGATCGGCATCCTTGAGTTCCGCCCGGCAACCATGCTCCAGCGGGAGATGAACTTTCGGGTGCTCGCGTTGATCAACCTCGCCAAGGGCTTCGTTGCCATGGTCGCGGTGATCGGCCTGGCCTTGGACGATTTCGTTTACATGAGCCTGGCGTACAGCAACCTGATAGCCGCCGTGTTCGGCGCGGTCTGCGTGAACCTGGTGGCGGGCAAGCACGCCGGGTTCCGCTTGTCGCTGTCGGAAGGCCGGGCCATGGCAGCCTTCGGACTGAACATCATGTCTATCAACGGGGTAAACACCTTGGCAGCAAGACTGTCCGAAATCGTCCTTGGCAACATGCTGGGTCTTACGGCGCTGGGCCTTTATTCGCGGGCAACGAATGTGTCTAGCCAGATTTTCGAGAATATCTATGGCGGCATCACGCGCGTGCTTTTCGTGCAGCTTTCCACAGATTTCCGCGAGCGCGGCGTGCTCCGCGACGCGTTCCTGCGCGGGTTCGAGATGATCACGGCGCTGATCTGGCCACTCCTGATCGGCCTTGCAGTCTTGTCCCGTCCGGCAGTCTATATCCTGTACGGGGAGCGCTGGCTCGGCGCGGCGCAACCGCTTTCTCTGCTGCTAGTCGCTCAGTTCATCGTCATCTGCTACGGCATGAATTGGGAATTGTTTGTTCTTCGCAACGAAACCGCGCTGCAGGCACGGTTCGAGGCTGTCCGCGCCGTCGCCGGCGTTGCGGCCTTTACCATCGGCTGCCTGCTCAGCATCTCTGCTGCGGCCGTTGGCCGCATCGCCGAGGCGCTGCTTGGTTTGGTGCTGTATCAGCCGCACATGGCCCGGATGGCGGAGACCCTACCAGGGGAACTGAGAAAAGCCTATTTCATGGGTGGCGCATTGACGGTTGCAGCGGTACTGCCGTCGCTTGTACTAATGCTTGCTGAAGGCTGGTCGCACACGACGCCGCCAGCGCTGATCGCCGGGGCGGTCCTCCTAGGCGCGATCATGTGGCTGATGCTGCTAGCTCGATTGAAGCACCCTCTTGCAGTGGAAGTGCAAGCGATTGGACGGAAACTGATGGTCAAGCGGAAGGGCACTGCTGAAAGAGCCTCCTGATGCTTGCTTGAGACGGCGTTGTTGTAGAGACCAAGGCGAGGCGTTGCTGCGTAATTCGAGGCTTGTAGGTTATGGCTGCGCGAGGGGCGGGCGTATAGGCCCGCTCCCTCGTTCTCTGGATGACCGATGCCCTACAAGGGCACTGACGCGCGCCGCCACAAGATCCCGCAGGCACGCTACAAGATCGCCAACTGGCCGGAATATGACAGGGCGCTGCAGCAGCGTGGGAGCTTGTAGGTCGGGGTTACGCCCGAGGCGCTCGCGGCCTGGCATCCGCCCCACACCGGCCAGCGTGGGCGCCCGCGCGACTACCGGGACGTGGCGATCGAGACCGGTCACCTGCTGCATCTGGCCTTTGCCGTCCATGGCGGCAGACCGAAGACCTGCTGCGCTCATTGACCGTCCTGCTCAGCGTCAGCGTCGGAGTGCCCGACCACACCACCTTCTCCCGGCGCAGCCCCGGCCTGGCGCTCGCCACGTCGCTGGCGCAAGCCCAGGCGAACGGTCCCGTGCACGTGGTGAGCGACGCGACAGGCCTGATGGTCTACGGCGCGGGCGAGTGGCTGGTGGAGACGCACGGCGAGCGCGGCCTGCGGACGTGGCGTAAACTCCACCTCGCGGTCGGTCCCAGCACCGGCGAAATCCTTGCGTCCAAGCTGACGGGCACCGACGAGGGCGACGTATCCCAGGTCGGCCCCCTGCTCGGGCAGATCCCTGGCCCACTCGCCTCGGTGACGGCCGACGGCGCCTACGGTGGCGTGCCCGCCTACCGCGCCGTGGCTGAGCGCCAGCCCGACCCGCCCGTCGCGGTGGTCCCGCCGCGCTCGACCGCGGTGCCGAGCCTGGACGCCGGCACCACACCCAGCCAGCGCGACCAGCACATCCAGATGATCCAAGCCAAAGGGGCGTTGGTGCATAACTCCGATTATAGGCGTAGCGCGCCCTCCCGAGGCGTTTTCAGCGGAGGCGCTGCGACACGGGCGAGCCGAGGCGGATCATTCTGTTCAGCACCGAGCAGGCGACTCTGGTTTCCGTTTTCTGGGCCGGCAGGGTCCGGGCTGGGCCAATATGCCGCGCTCGTGCTCGACTAAACCGGACGGCATGTTTCGGCCAGGCTCCTCATGCCGGAAAACATCCCCATCATCCCGCCGCCATCCAAGTGTCCGGAGCTGAACCATCGCGCGGCGTTCCTTAGGGGGAGACAAGCCGCGAAGCAGACTGCAGGCAGGAAAATGTCTAGCCATTCATGCGCGACAACTGGCTGTCGAACCGGGTGCTCGCCGCCTGCAACACCCTGCTCGACCACGGCTGCGCGGCCTGGAACAAGCTCGTCGATCAGTTCTGGACCATCCTGTTCCTCGAACTGCGCGACTAGACCCAGGGGTTCTAATCAAAACGGCTTGATACAAGGCATTTCCTCAGAGATTAGCATTGCGGCAAGAAACCGCCTGGCTCGCTGCAGAGTTCATTCCGCCAGCCTGCTAAGTTCGGCGTAGCTCATAAGCAGATGGTAAAAAGAACTAGTCGGGATTTTATCGGATGCTGGGGTGCCCGCAGCGTTCAGCTGGTCGATCCATGCTCCAGCGGGGTCGCCGCTTAGGAAACGTGTGCCGATATTGCGTACGACAAGCGGAATGAGGGCTGCGCCGTCGCCACCACGTCTCGCCATCACGGCATGCGCTTTCAGTGACTCGGTCTGTGGCCAAGGCCGCGTCGAACGCTGCCGCACCGACCCATCCCGCCCAACAACGTCCCATACAATCGCAGTTTAAAGGTCCGTCCCAAAATCCCGAGCAAAGCGGTAAAGCCAGTCAAGTTCCGCCGTGGCGGCCTCATCAGTTTGGCGTTCATACTGATCGAGCAGCCAAACCCACTCGTAGTGGTGCCCGGGTTCGACATGGGCACCCTCTTTGCCTGGCGCTGGAGACCAGTTGGGCGCGAAGAACTCGCCGAGCGTACCAGGCTAGTGCAAATAGCACGAACGCTTGGTCATATAGGTCAGCAGTGTCGTCCAGAACGGCATCGCCGGCTACGGACAGCCGGCGGACCCAGCCGCCATCCGACCGCTGCCCACATCCGGTTATGAAATCATATCCGTCGCGCCAACCGTTCGCCGTCGCGCCAGCCCAGGAGCACCGCATGGGAGAACGCGTAAACCTGGCGCGCCTGCACGCGCATCCGCTTGAAATTCAGGTTGGCCGGGGTGCCGTCCAGGCGCAGATGCTCGCGCGCGCCACGACCCGGCCCCTCATGGCCGGCGCCGCTCCAAAACGGCAGAGCGTGGCCGAACATCCAGGCGTGGAAAGCTTCATAAGCAGACTGGACGTCGTTCACCTCTGCAAAGCCGCACGATGCTAGCTCGCCGGTTGCCATGCCGGGGCTGCTTAGGCAACCGGTTCTATGGTTTGCATGCGGGTGATTATAGCCGTGCTGGACTGCCCGAAGACCAAGTCCACCAAAACGACGCGTCCACCCGCCGCCTGCACTAGGTTGGCGCCGACCACACGGTTGACCGTGTAATCGGCACCCTTGACCAGCACGTTCGGCAACAGCTCACGGATCAGCTCAATGGGCGTTTCTTCGTCGAAGGCAACCACGCAGTCGACCTAGCGCACGGCGGCGATGACTTCCGCTCGCGCAGCCAGCGTGTTGACGGGACGCGTCGGGCCCTTGAGGCGGCGCACGCTCGCGTCGGTGTTGAGCGCCACTATGAGCCGGTCGCACTCCCTACGCGCGCGCGCAAGAAGCGTCACGTGCCCGGGATGCAGCACGTCAAAGCACCCATTGGTGAACCCTACCGTCAGCCCTTGTTCTTTCCAGTGCTTCACCAGGCCGCGCACACGGTTCAGCGCTTGGACGCCTGACGTGGGCGCCGTGCCGGGCTCGTATTCCTGCGCGTCGAGCTCGCGCATCACCTCGGCCATGGTGGCGGTGGCGGTGCCCAACTTGCTGACCACGACGCTTGCGGCGGCATTGGCGACGTACATGGCCTGGGACAGTGGACGGCCGGCGGCGTGGCACAGCGCCATGGTTGCGATGACCGTGTCTCCGGCGCCAGATACGTCGAACACCTCGCGGGCACGGGCCGGCACCGAATGCACCTCGCCAGTCGCCTCGACCAGCATCATGCCCTTTTCGGACCGCGTGGCCAGGATGGCCCCGGCCTCGGCCTGCGCCAGCACATGCCGGGCGGCGCGCGCCACGCCGGCCTCGTCACCCACGGCCTCTCCGGATGCGGCGGCGAGTTCTTTCAAGTTGGGTGTGATACAGGTTGCACCACGGTAATTCGAGAAATCTGGCGATTTCGGATCAACGAAGACGGGAACGCCTGCGGCGTGAGCGGCCTTGATTACGGCGGCGATAGTCGAGGTGTTGAGCACCCCTTTGCCATAGTCGGAAAGCACGACGGCACCGACGTGGCTGATCCAGGATCGGACCGCCTCCAGCAGCGCTGCTTCCTCTGCCGCGGTTTGCGGCAATTGGCTTTCCTCGTCGGCGCGCACCACCTGCTGGTTGGCAGCGATAAATCTGGTTTTGCAGATCGTCGGACGGTCGTCGGTGTCGACGCAACTTGCGGTTATGCGCGGGAGTTGCGCAAGGATGCGACGCAGGCAATCACCGGCACCGTCACGGCCGAGCATACCGATCAATATCGCCCGCCCGCCTAGCGAGGCGACGTTGCTTGCAACGTTCCCGGCGCCGCCAAGCATTTCACGCTTACGCTTTGTCAACAGCACCGGCACGGGAGCCTCGGGGGAGATGCGCTCCATATCGCTGTAGACATAGCGGTCCAGCATCAAGTCGCCGACGCACAGGACGGAGATGTTGGAAAAGTCCATGTCTGCCTGTTTTCCGCGAGAACCGGACTGGTCCATTCCACACCGCGCGTTGCTTGGCAAGGGCAACCACCGCCCTTGGTGCGTCGTGCAAGCACAATGAGGTGACGCAGGCCAGCAGCCGGTTTGCGCCGCTGCGTTGAACCAGCAGCCCGAGCGTCCAGAGGTCTTCAAGCAGATGCGGTTTAACACTTGATACCCTGCGGAGCCCGCGGAAATTCAGGTTTGGCAGGTGTTTCAGCCATACTCGTTTGTCAGGTTCAATCCATTCCCATTTCCGTCATCTTATGCAGCAGGCATGGAAGTTCCTCGCTCGGTTCGAGCTGTTCAGCGTAGCCGCCGTTGGACAGGGCAGGAGGCGCGATCATGCTCCGTGCAGCCTCGATCAGCATCTGCCGCCCGCGCCATCCCCGGCCTTGGTTCAACACAAAGGCGTTGCCAGCAGTGGCAAACAAAAGAGTCTACTTTCAGGTGAACACGCGATCTCGATCCGATACGAGCTCAATGAGAATGGGCCGATGATCGGAGTTGCCATAGTCGAGTGCCATGGCACTCGTGCAGGACAGCCCGCGCACTAGGCAGCGATCGAGCCGAAGTGGCACCAAGCCATACGCCTTGTGGGTCGTGCGACGGGGCCCGACATCGGCAAAGCCAGGCAGGGTAATCGTGCCCACGGCATTGTAGTCGCCGATCACTATGTCGAGTTGCTTATGGCTGTCCAGCAGATGGCGAAGCTGACACCGGTTGGCCAACTGGCCTTGGTCCAGATGCACGTTCGCCACCTCCAGGGAACCCAGGCGTATGAGGAGGGCCATGCGAGTAGACACCGCACGAAAGACAGGGATCGGCAGGTCGAGCCGGGTGGCTAGCGGCAATGCCTCAGTAGCGGTCGTGAAAGGCTGCGAGCTCCAGGCTGCAGGGCCATCGTCGCGGCGGTCCATCGCCCTGCGGACATAGTGGCCACCGATCAGCCCAGGCAGTGTATCGACGGCTTCCGTCGCTTCCTGAAATAACATGAGATCAGGACGGTGCTGCTCAACTAGGCGGCATATGTCCGTCACACTAGCGCCATCTGTCTTGAGCAGGTTCCAGCTCAGGATGCGCATTACGATTGGATTGCGCCGACTGACGTAGAGGGCAGGCCTGCGATGCCGAAACCGCAAGTGTGAATACCCGGATATATCACCCCGAGCAACCCGGCCAGACCTCCTGGCGGAACATGCATCACCGTGCAGCGTCGTCCATTCCGGCCCCGCAGGCGCATCGACCAACGCACGCACTTCCATTGTCAACCTGAATGGGGCAAGTCCGATTAGGCATCAAGGCATCCTGAGGAATGGGAGAGGCGTTGTTGCATGAATTGGCAGGGACGCATCGGGTCCAGCCTCGTGCGCGTGCAGGCGATATGGACGAAGTTCGAGTCTTCCAGCTCCAGCATACGGTTCAGCACATGGACAGCAACCTCCGCGTCAGTCGCCCGACGCTCGTCCGTGCGCGGGCGCAGCCGATCCTCGGATCGAAGCGCGCCATCGCGAAGCGATCTCCCAATGGGACAGGCCGTGGAGCGGCCTGGAGGCGGCCGCGCTCGGCCCCGCACTCGCGCACGGCGGGACGATGACGGCCGTTTCGGGATGACGCGCGGTGACGCTGGCCATGACCATTCGCCCGCGCCGCCCGGCTTCGGCCCTGTGCTATCTATCCACCGGGCCGTGCTGTCCACCAGAAAGGGCGCGGGTTCGGCACCCATGCCCGACCGTGGACCCGGCACTTCCAACATCCCCGCCCGGCGGCTCAGGGATGAATGGCCCGGGACAGCAAAACCAAGCCCGAGCAGGAGTATGACGGAGCCGATCAGCCCTTCCTTTTGGCGTAAAGCGGGCCAGCTATTTGCGGTCAATGTTCCCTGCTCTGGACGGGTTTCCTGCCCGAGTGGACCATATATCCCCTCTGCAGCCAGTCACAGGCGGTGGCGCGGGTCGAGAAGGTGACCCATATTATCGATATCAGAATGCAATGAGTATTTGATAAATTGATGCTCCTGAACAGTCCGACAAACAAAACACTGCGGATAGGAGATAATGTTTATTTTACTGCTTAAACGATATTATTATTTGTTAAGTGGATAAGTATTCTTCAAAGGCAGCTCCTGCACGCTTCCAGGTAAATTGCTGGATATATTCGGTTCCAGCAAGTTGAATGCGACGAAGTAATCCGTTGTCTTTAGTCATCGCACTTAAGTTGTGCAACATCCCTTGTCGGTCGCCGGCTGCGCTTAAAAGCGCTGTCCTATTATGGATTGCAAAGTCGCGACACCCGCCCGAATCGGTTCCGACGAAAGCGCAACCACACGCCATGGCCTCGGCCGGAGGGAGAGCCCAGCCCTCAATCAAACTGGCCCCAAAGTAGATAGCGTTACAATTATAGGCTTGCTGAACGAGATCCTCTTGGCTGAGATTATGAAAGTATCTGATCCAAGTCGGCATATCTGGGCCACGCGGCAGTGTTCCAAACATTGAGATAGGAACCTCAGGGAAACGTTCGTGATAAAGCTCCAAAACGGCAAGGGCATCCGGTACGCCTTTAAAAACTTGATCATGGTAGAGGCTAAGGATGCTCATCGGTCGCTTATTAGGCGGCGTAGTAATACGGAAGCGTTTTAAGTCGATCCCGTTTGGAATATGCCGCATCCCGCTCGCGCCAAGTTGGCTGCCAATCTCTTCAAGCCATTTGGATATCACGATTTTTTTGAATGGCAGATGCCACGTATCATTGACTTCGATTTCCGGCCCTGCCCAAGTTTCGTGATGCTGGATGAGATAGAATTTTCGACCTTTTGCGGCCGATAACTCTGCCACGGGCGGCGCTGTTGCCCAAAAGGTCGCGATAATGACGTCCCCATCAGGAACAGAGGCCTCCTGTAAATCGGGCACCAGAGCTAATCGGACTCTCGGATGCAGGGTGTGCCACGGGATCAAAGGGCGATTGCGCAGCCGTGTTCTTGGCGCCCACAGATGCCTCCGCAGAAAGTTGAAAGGCGCAGGTGTCGGCGGCGGTGAATAGTGGCGCGGATAGATAATAGTCACAGCGTGTCCACGCGCCGCTAGGAAATCAGCATACTCGTAAACTACCCGATACCCGCCAATCGGCGTCGGCGTATAAAACGGCAGCACAAAACTGATCCGAGAAATTTGCGTCACCTTGTGCGGATTTTGGATGGCACAACTCTGATCAGGACACGGCGAAACACCGCCGTATCTTGATCAGTCCAGAAGTGGAGGACAGTCAGCATTGCGGCGAACACAGCCACATAGATCAATCCGTTCAGCGCTAGGAGAGCTAAGCCAATCAATCGACCACCGTGCGGCTGCATGCTCTGAGCGATCCATAGGCTTAGGCATGCGACAAAGGTTGCGAGCAGCAACCGCCAGAGCCAGCTTCCCATCGTCTTGAACCATGGAATGGCGAAGCGGCGATGGAACAATATCAGAAAGTAGGCTGATCCGATCACATTGGCCAAAATCGTGCCTGCGATGATACCGGCAAGCCCGAACAGCGGTGCCAAAGCAACCGTCAAGCCAACGTTTAACACCATGCCTAACATGGCATAGTATGTCTCGTAGCGCGGCTGCCCAGCCGCACGCACCATAGTTGTTCCGCCACCGGTAAGATTGTTAATGGCGTAGGACACGGCGAGGGCAACCACAATCAGGTTAGCCGTCGGGTAGGGTCGCCCAATCCATATCACGATCAATCGGTCAGCTACGGTAGCCGTGAATCCGGTTATGAGCATTGTCAGCAACATCAGGTAGCGCGACATCTGGGTATAGAACTCTGCCGGGCCTTCCCGACTTCGACCGACCTGTATGATGGTCGCCATGGGCATGAGCACGGACAGGAGCTGCAGGGGTATCATGCGGTTCAGCGAAGCGAGACGGTTGCCGATCTGATAGGGCGTGACGGCTGCCATACCCACAAACCCACCTATGATTATCTTATCGGCTTCCAGGCTGACCAGCGAGGCTACGCTATTCAGCTGCATCCACCCGCCAAATACGAGCAACTTGCGGGTCAGGAGACGTGGTATCGCGAACGGGTTTGAATACATTTGCCGATCAATTTGCCAAACTGCGGCATAGGTCAGAACACCGAACACAAGCAACTGGACCCCTGTCAGCCATACAGCCGTCATTATAGTGGGAGAACGTGGGATGATGATTATGACCATCACCGCATAAATGATCTGGCTGACAAGGCCAATCGCCGACGAGATGTCCATCCGGTGCATGGAAACGAGACGAGAGGAAAACACGCCTACGAGGCAAGATACAACGAAGTAACTGAACACGATTAGCAGCGATGTTTCAGCTGATTGCCGCAGATATTCGGAGATTGTAAATAGGCGCACGATGTCAGGTGCTAGCCAGTAAACCAACGGCATGAGTACAAGACCGAGGGCGAGATAGAAACTGATGCTTAATGTCATGATGTGGCGGACTGATACCTTGTCTCCACTTTCCGAATACTCAGTAAAATGTCTGACAAGGCCTGGACCGATTCCGAAATCTAACAATCCGGCGTAGGCAGGGAGCGTATTGATGATGGTCCAAAGGCCAAAAGTCTCTAAGCCAAGATGATTGATCAGAATAGGGGTAGTTAAGAAACTGACGAATAGAGCGAAGATTCGCGCGCCGGTGCCGCTTGCCATATTGATGACAATTCGTCGGAGTCCAAGCGCCATACCTATTTCCTGCAACTGACCTAGACTCGACTTTCCGCATTTTCGACGGGATTGAAGGCTCAACGTAGCACCCAGAAGATGTCCTCGTGCGCAATGAAGTCGAGAGCCTCGTCGATCGGCAGGACAGTGCGTCCGAAGGGACCAGCTGCA
>JAABVA010004097.1_pt1 | contig 13605 bp, 13 predicted proteins | sample 5560331 | NCBI WGS metagenome assembly JAABVA01 (sample SAMN12812661, study PRJNA571458) | rock metagenome | isolation source: Antarctica rocks | place: Antarctica: Victoria Land, Mt New Zealand sud | collected 2016-01-07 | reverse complement strand
GGTGCCGCCCTGCGGGCTGGTCGGCACCGGGACGCTCGCTGCGGGCTGGTCAGACCTGCGGCGCCGCCGAGATGTCCGCGCTCCTCGGGGTCAGTCGACGGCGCGTCCAGCACCTCGCACAGCGCGACGACTTGCGCGCATCTGCTGCCGTCCTTCTCATGGGCAAGGTCTGGCGCGCCGCCGACGTGCCCGGGTGGGTGCGCGGACGGGGGATTGCGAAGGCCTGAGCCCCGGCCCGACGCGCGCCGGGGTGCTGCTCGTGGGGTCGGGTGCGTCCTGCGGCTGAGGGCGGGCGAGGCGCAGCCCGGCCGGACGGAGCCAGGTTGGGGGGCTTCGGAACTGGCGGTTCCTCGGGCGGCGTGGGCGCCGCCGGAAGGTCCCCGCACCCGTCCGAAAGAGGCGTTAGCGTCCGTTCCAGCCGATAGAACGTGCAACAGCCAAGCGAGCGACGTAGGTGGGGCAATGGCGAGGATCTTCGACAACATCGACCTGCCGCTGGCGCCCCACCTCGTTGCGACCTACGAGGCGTCGGATCGGATGGACTCCGCCGTGGGGTATTTCAACCTGCGCGGCTGGGCCCAGTTCGCCGAGGTGGTCGACGCCAAGCCGGAGAGCGCAGAGCCGGTCATGCGCGTGCTCGTGGGGATGACGCTGGCGGACCCGCACGACCAGGTCCAGACGTTCCTCTAGGCCGCCCTGGAAGGAAAGGACGATCCGGACGACGGCATCGACCGGGACGTGGCACGGACGCGGCACCAGCAGGCCCTGAACAAGTTCCGGACGCAGCTCATGCGCGGCATTCCAAACGCGAAGGACCTCGCGAGCCTGCGGGCGCTCCAGCGGCACCTCACCGAGGGCCGCGTCCAGATCAAGCTCTTCACTCGCCGGCCCATGCACGGCAAGACCTACCTGTGCCACCGCGAGGACGTCAACAGCCCGATCGTCGGCTTCGTGGGGTCCTCGAACCTGACGATGGCCGGGCTCAAGCACAACTACGAACTGAACGTCGACGTCATGGACTTCGACGCCGCCGCGAAGCTCGACACCTGGTTCCGCGCGCGGTGGGAAGACAACTTCACGATCGACATCACCGCTGACCTCATCGAGATCATCGCGGAGTCCTGGGCGGCGGAGAAGCCTCGCAGCCCCTACGAGGTTTACCTGAAAGTTTGCTACCACCTCTCCCGAGACGTGCGGGAGGGCCTCATCGAGTACAGCGTCCCGCCGATCATGCGCGAGCAACTCCTCGCCTACCAGGTCAACGCGGTGCAGACGCTCGCCCGCAGGGTCCTCACCCGCGGCGGAACGATGCTCGGTGACGTCGTCGGACTCGGCAAGACCATCACGGCCGTCGCGGTGGCGCTCATGCTCCGGGAGGAGCACGGCCACTCAACGCTGGTCATCTGCCCGAAGAACCTCGTCAAGATGTGGGAGCGCTACCTCGGTGCGTACGACGTCCCAGGACGCGTCGTTCCCTACAGCCTCGCCGCCCGCGACCTCCCCGAGCTCCGCCGCTACCAGTTCGTCATCGTCGACGAGTCACACACGATGCGCAGCGACACCCGACAGGACTACCGGGCGATCCATGACTACATCCGCGACAACAACAGCAGGGTCCTGCTGCTCACGGCGACCCCCTACAACATCCGGTTCCGGGACGTCGCGAACCAGCTCGGGCTCTACATCGACGACGACGACGACCTCGGCCTGCAGCCCGTCGTGGCCCTGAGCAAGGACCCCGGCCTGGCCGACCGCGTCGACGGCAAGACCACACAATGCTGGCGTTCCGCAAGTCCGAGGAGCCCGACGACTGGAAGCGGCTGATGACGGACCACCTGGTCCGTCGCACCCGGTCGTTCATCCGCAGCAACTACGCCCTCATCGACGAGGATGGCCGGGAGTACCTCGTCTTCGCGGACGGCTCGCGTTTCTTCTTCCCGGAGCGGACCGCCCGGCCCGTCGAGCACTCCTTCGGTAAGAACGACCCAGCCGCGATCATGGCCTCCGACTCGACCCTCAACGCAATCGACGGACTTCAGCTCCCTCGCTACAACCTCGCCGGCTACCTCGCGAAGGGGCAGAAGCCCACTGCCTCCGAACGCGAGCTGATCGAGCGGCTGGAGAAGGGGTCCGGCCACCTCATCGGTTTCGTCAGACCGGCCTCTACAAGCGCCTGTCGTCCTGCGGACATTCGTTCGTGCTGTCGCTGCGCCGACACCTCGCCCGCAACGAGATGTACCTCCACGCCCTTGAGAACGCCCTGGAACTCCCCGTCGGGACCGTGCTCGACCCCATGCTGACAAGCGCCGAGAACGATACCGGCGACGAGGACGAGGTCGACTACGACCAGGCCGGCTCCGACTACACCGCCCTGAAGGCGCGCAACCCCCGGCACATCACCTGGGTCCGCCCCGGACTGTTCACGCCCGCGCTCGCTGACGACCTGCGGTACGACATCAAGGCCATCCAGGGACTCCTGGACAAGTTCGGGAACTGGCCCGACACGACCGACTCCAAGATCGAGCGTCTGGTCGACCTCGTGCAGAACCAGCACGGGGACGACAAGGTCCTGATCTTCACCGAGTACAAGGACACCGCGGACTACATCGCCGAGGCGCTGACCCGCCGGGGCGTGACGTCCATCGGGCTCGCGACCGGCGACACGTCGGACCCGACAGCCCTGGCGCGTCGCTTCTCGCCTCGGTCGAACACGCTGCCAGGCCAGCCGGAAGCCCTCCCTGTCGTGGACGAGCTCCGGGTCCTGGTCGCGACGGACGTCCTGTCCGAGGGCCAGAACCTGCAAGACGCGCACGTCGTCGTCAACTACGACCTCCCCTGGGCGATCATCCGGCTCATCCAGCGGGCCGGTCGCATCGACCGAGTCGGCCAGCAGGCCGCGAAGGTCTTCGTCTACTCGTTCTTCCACGAGAACGTCGAGAACGTCCTGAGCCTGCGGCAGCGCATCAAGGACCGCCTGCAGAAGAACGCGGAGGTGTTCGGCTCCGACGAACGGTTCTTCGGCACCGATGAGGAGACCCGCGCCATCGAGGACCTCTACAACGGGAACCTCAACGACGGGGAGCTCGACTCGGAGGTCGACGCGAGCAGCCTCGCGTGGGAGGTCTGGGACCGCGCCGAGCAGGACACGCCCGACCTCGCCCTCAAGGTCGTCGCCCTGCCCGACATGGTGTTCGCGACACGGGAAGCAGCCGCGGGTGAGCAGGTCAACGGCTTGGCTTGCTACGTGCGCACCCAGGGAGGGATGGACGGCTACGGCCTGGCGCAGCCAGGCGAGCAGCCCCGTCTCCTCACCGGACACGAGGCCCTCCGGCTGTTCTCGTGCACGCCCGAGACCCCCGCGCTGCCCCGGCGCGACGACCACTTCAATTTGACGGCGGAGCTGGCCCAGGGCCCGTTAAGCAAGCCCGCGAGCATCGAGGGCCGGCTGCGCGGGATCCGCAAGCGCGTCTGGAACCGCCTCAACGGCACGTTCACGTCGATCAACGCTGACGTCGCGGACGCCCTCGACGCGCTGTTCCGCCGGCCCCTTACGCGCGAGTCCGAACAGCGCCTCCGCACCGGCCTGGCGACCCGGCCCGACGACGAGTCGCTCGCCGACCTCGTCACGCTCCTGCACCGCGACAGCCGACTCGTCATCCCGGACAGCTCCGGCACCGACCCCATCCACATCGTCTGCACGATGGGAATCGTCCCGTGACCTCCTCCCGCTTCCAGTTCATCGACAAGGGCGACTTCCGGTCGCTGTTCATCGAGGAACTCGGCTGGAGCAAGCCCGACCACCCGACGCTGACGGTGGAGATAGAGGGCGGCAAGCACCAGCTCACGCAGGTCGCGGGGTACAAGGGCATCCGTGTCTGGTCCTGCGCCGAGGTCCCGGACCGTCGGACACAGCGCCTCATCGACCACGCCGTCAAGAAGGTCAGCAACGAACGACTGGTGATCTTCCACGACACGACCCACCAGGAATGGCGCTGGCCGCAGTCCTCCGACACGCAGGGCCAGGGTCAGCCGCGGCTCGTCACCCACCAGCACTACGTCGGCAAGGCGAACCCGGCACTCGACCAACGCCTTGAGATGATCAGCCTCGAGCTGAGCGAATCACCTACCGTCGTCGAGCTCCTCAAACGGATGCGCCGCGCCTTCGACGCTGATCGCGTCACCAACGCCTTCTACAAGCAGTTCCTGACCCAGCACGAGGCCCTGGTCAAGGCCCTGAAAGGCATCGCCAAGCAGACCGAGCGCGAGTGGTACAGCGCCCTGCTGATGAACCGGCTCATGTTCATCTACTTCATGCAGCGCAAGGGCTTCATGGATGGCGACCGCGACTACCTGTGCAACCGCCTGGACCGGCTGCAGGCCATCGGAGGCAAGGGGCATTTCTACGAGTTCTACAGCGACCTCCTGCTCCCGCTGTTCCACGCCGGCCTCGGCAAGCCCGGCAAGCAGATCGCCGACCCGGCGATCCTTGCGCTCGTCGGTGACGTGCCGTACATCAACGGGGGCATCTTCGCGGAGCACCCGATCGAGATGCACAACAGCATCTCCGTCGGAGACGACACCTTCCGGGCGATCTTCGATCTATTCGACCGCTACCAGTGGCACCTCGACGACCGTCCGACGGCGAACCCGGACGAGATCAACCCCGACGTCCTGGGCTACATCTTCGAGCAGTTCATCAACCAGAAGGAACAGGGCGCCTACTACACGCACGAGGACGTCACGCACTTTATGACCGCGTCGACGCTTGCACCCGTCTTCCTGGAACGACTGCAGCAGCAGACCAGCATCAACCCCTGGCAGCGCCTCCAGGCGGAGCCGAGCCGCTACATCTGGGAGAGCCTCACCTTCGGCCACGAGGGCGACCTGCCGGCAGAGGTGGCCCAGCAGGCCGGGGACGCCGTCCGTCCCGCCTGGTGCCACAAGGCGCCACCGACGCACGGACTGCCCGGCGAGACCTGGTGGGAAGTCGAGCACAGGCGCGACGCTCACCGAGAGCTGCTGGCACGGATCAGCCTCGGCGGCATCCACCACGTCGACACCGCGGTAGACGCCAACCTGGACCTTGAGTCGCTGTCCATGCCATCGACGTCATCGACGGCATGGACAGCCCCCAGGACGTCGTTGCGGCCTGGTGCATCCTGACCGACCTGAAGGTCATCGACCCGACCTGCGGCTCAGGTGCGTTTCTGTTCGCGGCCCTGAAGATCCTGCAGAACCTCTACTCGGCCGTGATCGACGCCGCCGTGGCGCACGCCAGGACCGCCCGGCACGCAGAGCTGGATGCCATCCTCGAGGCCGTGCGCGAGCACCCCAACCACGACTACTTCATCCTCAAGCATGCGACGCTCTCCAACCTCTATGGCGTCGACCTCATGCACGAGGCGGTCGAGATCGCACGCCTGCGGCTTTTCCTGAAGCTCGTGGCCTCGATCGACAAGCGCAGCGACTTGGAGCCGCTCCCGGACCTCGACTTCAATCAAGTCGGGCAACGTCCTCGTCGGCGCCCTGGACGCCGGTGACATCGAGAGGCAGAGCGACGACCTGCTCTCGTCCAACTCCGTCGCGGAGGTCATGGAAGCCGCGGACCTGCTGAAAGGCCAGTACCGGGCTTTCCGGGCGGCCCAGGAGAGCAACGACGAACCAGCGATCGCCACCAGCCGGGAGGACCTCCAGGCTCTACTCAGCGACGTGCGATCAACTGTGGACCACCACTTCTTTACCGTCCAGGGCCTGCGCGGCGCCGAGGACAAGTGGCGCGAGAGCCACCAGCCGTTCCACTGGTTCATCGAGTTCCCCGAGGTGATGATCGACCACGGCGGCTTCGACGTCGTGATCGGCAACCCGCCCTACATCAATCGGACCAAGGTCAAGGGCTACACCTTCAAGGGGTTCAAGACAGCGGCGCTCCCCGACATCTACGCACCGTGCACGGAACGGGCCGGGCAGATCACACGGCCTGACGGGCGCCTGTCGCTCATCGTCCCGATCAGCGCTCAGTTCGGTGAGGACTTCCGGCTCCTTCGCGACCACCTCAACAAGCGGTTCGGCAACCTTTGGGTCAGTGCCTTCTCCCGGAACCCTGCCGCCCTGTTCAGCCCCGGCCTCGGGGTGCGCAGCACGATCATCGTGGGAGCAGCCGGCCCGGGGTCCCTGCACACCACCAAGACCCACCGCTGGTACGACGAGTACCGACCTGCGCTGTTCGAGACCCTTCAGTACGTCGACGTCACCGGCCCGGGCAAGGCGAAGGGCTGGCCCCGCCCGTCCAGCACCAGCCTGATGGCGCTGTTCAACAAGCTCCTGGCGACGCCCGGTTCGGTCGCCAGCGCCATCCGCCCCAACGGCAAGGCCACAGTCGGCCACAAGATGACCAATCTCTACTGGCTCAGCGTCTTCCTGACAGATCCCCCGTCCTACGAACTCGACGGGACGCCCACCGCCCAGACCCAGATCGGTCGGTTCCGCTTCGAGAACGAACGCGAGGCGCTTCTCGCGCTGGCCGTCCTGTCCTCCAAGTTGGCCTTCGTCTGGTGGTACTCCACGGGCGACGACTTCCACACGACCGGCGATGGCCTCAAGAGCACGCCAATCAACCCGCTTTCCCTGAGCAAGGCCACCCAGGACATACTCGTCCTCGCGGCACATGCGCTCGTCCAAGACCTCCCCAACCACCCGCAGTTCACCAAGTACGCCGGCAAGTGGATGGGCAACGTCATGCTCAGTGAGACGCGGGACATCACCGACGACATCGACCTGGCCCTCGCAGCCGAACTGGGCTACGAGGAACACCTGCCTGCCCTGGAACACGCCTATCACTGCGCCTACAAGCCCACCAAGGACCGCTCCGGCACGCTCTTCAAGGACCCCTTCGTCTGACGTCTGGCCTGGCCGCAGATCGTGGCCGCCCAGACGCGCCGGTCGGCACTCAAGTGGCGGCTCTGTCTGACGAACGGCCTGGGGTCCGCGTTGTCAGCTTGCCTTAACCGACCCACCAGTCACCGTCGAGCAACCAGGCTGCACGCAGGGCGGCGCGCTTACCCGACCTCGTTGCTGCGGGGCATGGGACGCCCAGATCGCCGTCATGTCGACGTTCCCCAGCGCGTCCCGCATGCGCGTGAAGGCGTTGTCCGAGTACCGGGTGTGCCGCTGCGCCCCAAACACGAAGACGTGCCGGCAGGCGTCGTCCGCATCGAGCCCGAGGTGTGCCCGCAGCGCGGCTGCCCGGGGGGCGCTCAGCCCCACGTCCTTCGCGAGGTCCGTAGGTGGCCGGTGGTACTTCTTCTGCAGGTCGACCTCCCGAAAGGCCGCAGCGTCGACGTCGTCCTTGTCCATTCGGACCGGCAGGCCGCCCAGCTTCACGAACCGCACCTCGACGACGAGGCCCTGCCCGGACACCGAGGCGGCGACCTCCCCGAGCCGCGGGAACACCTGGTCCCGGGTCTTGCCCGCCCGGACCCCCTTCTCGACCCGGTCGACATCCGTGACGCTCACCCGCGAGTCCGGGTCGACGTGCGCCTCCATCGCAAGGAGCGACCTGATCCTGGCCCTCGCCGTGGAACGGGCCCGCCGCCCCGGCTTGAGGAGCATCGCAACGTTGGCGTACTCCCGGTCCACCAGGGTCACGAAGTCCTGTGGGGCCTCCACCGAGATCGGTAGGACTCGCAGTGGCAGGTGGTCAGCGAGCCGTTCCCCGAAGACCTTGTTCAGGACGTCGTCGAACAGCGTCACGGCGGCTCGGGCGTGCAGATACAGCAAGCCCTCGTCGACCTCACCGTGCCAGTGCTGCTCCTCGTCGCGCATCGCGTCGATCGTCCGCAACGTCCCAGCCGAGTCGTTACCAAGTCGCAGCCGCGCGAGCTGCTGGCACAGCCGGATCGCGACCTCGAACGAAACTGACCGACCTGTCCGCTTGTCGAACACACTCCGACCGCCCTGCACCAGAGACGCCTTCAGCAACATCTCAAAGGCGTGCTGCAGATGCAGCAGCACGGCTGTCACGCGCCCGTCGTCATGCGGGCTGTTGAACGCGGTCATAGCCGCCCGCATGGACGACAGGGACTTCCTCTCAAGCACACGGGCGTCCTGGCGCAACTTCACTCAACCAGGGTGCGCCTGTCCCGGATCTGGTCGATGCAGGCTCGCCGAGACCCGGCGGGCAGCTTCTGCACGAGGCGGCTTGCCGGCTTCCGGCCATCCGAGGCAAGCAGGCCGACCTCGACCTACGCGACGCCCGCACAGGACTACTTCCAGCGTGGCTTACCAGAGATCGGCGTAGTGCTCACGGGTCCTGTGGTCTGCGTTGGCTGTTCCGCCGCGCTTGACGATGGCCTCCAGCGACTTCTCCTGGACGCCGTCCGGGTGGGCGGTGAACGCGAACCAGGGGGCGGTCGTCACGAGGGCGCGCTTGAGCCACACGTAGAACAGGTCCGACGCGTCCGAGTAGTCGATCATGTTGTCGTATGGCGGGTCGGTGATCACCGCGGACAGCGACCCGCTCGGCGTCGCCAGGGCGGTCGCCGACCCGCGTGTCAGGTCGGCAGGCAGGCCGTCCGGGCGCGCGGTCTGGTTGCGCAGCACGGCGATCGTGTCGTCGGCGAGCGAGGGCCAGGTCCTCGGCCCGTCTCCGAGGGCGGTCTCGGAGTGGTCGTAGGAGAACCCGATGCTCGTGCGACCAGTCGCGGAGCGGGAAGTCCACGAGGAGCTGCCCGGCGAGCGTGGCGACCGGGGAGTAGTCGACGCCGTGCGCCTCGACGCCGAGACGCGCGGCCTCGAGAATCGAAGCGGTGGATCCAGGCTCAAACGACCGTATGTGGGACAGGTACGGCGGGGAGAACGGCGCTTCTGGACGATCGGAGCGCGAAGAACAAGCGTGCTGAAGATCAACATTGGCCTCGCCTCACATACTGGGGCTGGCCGCCGCGGACGGGTCAGCAAGCCAATCCACCGGCACAAGTTTGAGCCCGTCCCGCCAGTTGTGGCGAATGGCGGCTTGGAACCAGTCTTCGGGCAGGTTCGCGTGGTCACACACGATGATCTGAAACTGCCCGTCAAGCTCCTCGACCACATCCCGCATGAGGCTGAACATCAACAGCACGGCCTCGCGATCGCTATCGGTGGCCGGGAGCCCCGAAACCTGCTCCAATTCCGACGGGTAGTAAGCCTGCGTTGGCTGATCCAGCATCAGGAACCTTGGCACCGGTCTCATCTGCCGCGTGAAATACCGGTGCAGGGCAAGGTGCGTGACCAAGTGATACCCGATCCAGTTGGCCGCACTGCCGATCCGGTACAGCGGGGTCGGACCTTGCTCAGTGTCAGTCATGACGGTCAACCGGGCGAGATCAAGTCGAACGCTCACGCCAGCGTGCTCAAGGTTGAGCTGGTCGGCGTAGGCGGTCATGTCACGGCCGACAGCGAGTAGTCGTGACGTCAGCTGCTCGCGCTCGTCATCCCCGTCGAGCTCCTCTTCCATCGCGGCTATGGCCGCCGCAGCAGTCGTGCGCTGTTGTTGCAGGCGTTGCAGCTCGGCTGCGTTGCTCGTGCCGAGTCCACCCAAGATCGCATCGATACGGCCACGAGTGAAGTCGCGCGCGACGACGGCGGTGCGCGCGGCCGCGTTCGCGTTCTGCGCCGCCAAGAGCGCCTGGACCGCGTTCTCGGCCGCCTGCAGCTCTGCCCGCAATCCGGCCGATTCCTCATCCAGGCGGGTCAGCGCGGCACGCTGCTTTGGACGGGCGGCAGCTAGGTCGACCAGCTCCTCGCGGAGTCGCTCGAGGCTTGCGCGCATCTGCTCCGCCGTGGGATCGGGCTCGGCCATGGGCTGGCCGCATGCCGGGCAACCGTCCGTCGCGCTCGGCTGAGGCGATGTTCCCTCCTCAATCTCCTCGTGCTGCTCGGCAGTCGGCAGCAATTGCAAGCTTGTCATCCGCCCCGTCTGCAACTCGATCGCGCGGGTGTAGCCGGCGCCTCCCTCGCGGTGGTCGAGCAACAGGTCTCGGCTATCCAAGGTCCTCCGAAGTTCCGCCCGCAGCTGATCGCGGGTGCGCTCAAGTTCGCGCCGACGGTCCTGAGCGGCGGCATCAGGAAGATCAGGCGCCTGCTCTGTCGGTGCGAACCTGGCCTGCTGCAAAGCGGTGATGCGCGCGCCCCGACCTTCTGTCTCGCTCACCGGCGTCAGCCCGACAGCGTGCGCCTCCGCAAGCAGGCCCTGCAGCGTCGCGTCTAGCGTCGCCGCCGACAACTCTGCAGCGCGATCGGACGCATCCAGCCGCTGCAGGTTCCGCTTCGCCTCACGCAGCCGAACCCGCTTGAGCGCCTGGTCGGCTGGGACCGCCCCCAGGAAGTACGGGAGGGTGTCGCGGATGGCCTGCTCGAGCCCAACGTCGTTCTGGCGATGGAACAGCTGGTTCGCGTTGGCGATCTCACTTTGACCCTGCAGACAGAGCAACGTCGAGTGACCGAGGTTCGCCTCGAGCGGTTGGCGGAGCGAAGCGGCCGCCGGCTCATGCAAGTTCTCAGTGATTCCGATACGCCGGCCGAGCTGCTCGCGCAAGGCCGCCGTGTCAGTGTTGACCATGAGCCGCTCGAACGAAAGCGGCTCCAGGTCAGACCCGCCGAACTCCAGCATCGCCTGCTGAGTCGAGGCGCGCCCTTGAGCCGGGGCGGGTCGAGCGACGAACGCGCGGGCACCGCCTTCCAGCTGCCATAGCGCTCCATACCAGGCGACGGAGTCACTGATGGGACCGGCTGGAACACGCATCGAGTCACGGCCCTGGCAGAACTCGACGATCGTCAACAGGGCGCTCTTACCGGTCTGCGACTCGCCAGTCACGACGTTCAGCTGGCCAGGGTTGAATCCAACACGGCGCTCACGGCCGTCACGTGCGTACAAGATCAGGGCGAGAAGCTGCACGGGGCTAGGATGCCACGCCCAGCAGTGCGAATGCGGTAGCTGGACTGTCGAGCTTTGCCAGCCACTTGCCGACAAATCCGCTTGCCTTAATGATCTCAGCTATGTCACCGACCGCCGCTGGCCTCGCTCTTACTACCAAGCCGCCGATTAAGCCTCCATTGTCACTGACGCGGAGGCTGTCCGTGCGTAGCGCGTAGCGGACGCCCTCACGCACCGGCTCCACCAGCGATGCTGCTCGTCCAGCGAAACCAGCCGACAGCACGACATGCTCCGAGACCCAGTTTGACCAATGCGAACGTGTGGAGCGCGGCAGGGCCTCGCGGGTCTCATGGTGCAAAACCAGTGGCGCCGCCAGAAACGCAAGAGGCCAGGGCATTGCCTCGTTCCCGGCGCGCACGTACTCCTCCGTGGCCGCGCAGATGACGCTTGCCAGCAGTGCCGGGTTCAGCATCGCCGCCACGGTGGGCGAGCGAGCCTGCCACGTCGTCACGCGGAGGCTGCCCTGACGGGAGGCGTCGCAGGCGAAGTCAGCGTCATCCACCCTTCGGCCTTGCGCCGAGCCCGCGGGTACGGCATCTGGGCCAGTCGCGTCAGTCCACGCGCGAGGGCGCACACATAGCCGTTGACCGCGGGAGGCACAGGGAACGGATGAACCGACATCATCAAGCTCACTCGGCACCCGACGCGGAGAGCAACTTGCCCAGCATCTGTTCGAACTCCGGATGCCACCCAATGTGGCCCGAGTCCGCGAGCTCGTGTCGCTTACCGCGCGCGTAGAACGATTCGCTGTACCGGCTGCGGATCATAACGGCCGTCGAGTCCCGCAGCTGTCTCAGGAGCGTCTTGCCCAATTGCTTCTTCTGCACCTCGTCGGCGTTGGCCGGTAGGTCTTCCAGCATGTCCGCGAAAGCCCGCTCCCACTCATCGCGCAGCCTGTCCTCGAACCGTTGCAGTTCGTGGCGCCCGATCAGGTCGCGGTCCAACCACTCGGTTGTTTGCGTCACAGCTCGGTAATAGTCGATCACCGCCTTGCGCAGATGCACGGACCCGGTATCCACCCAGCGCATCTGATGGACGAACGGCCGATCGCCGTGTAGCTCCAACAGGTCGTCCTCGACGATATCGGCAAGCTCTACCAGCGTGGGGAGGTTGTCATCGCCGAACGTGTTGCGGATGTCAGCGATCTCATTGCGCGCTTCGGCGACGCTGACGGAACTGCGCCGCCGCTGCAGTAGATCTAGCGCCACCCTGGACCACCAACGCCACACCAGGCCGAGGAACAGATCCTCCTGCCCGGGAGGGGTCACCCACATCAGTTCCTGCCGCACGAGCTCATCGTTGTCCTGGATCGGCTGAGCCCTGTCAGCGACGATGATCTTTCCGACAAAGGTCAGCAGTTCCGATGGATCGAGGGACAGCAAAGCGTCCCGGGCCTTGGCCGTCTCTTGCGCCGTGGACGCGCGTGCCGCCACGGCCAGCGCGTCGGCTGCGGCCGGCTCATTCCGCTCGGCTGGGTCCGCTCGCAACATCGCGGCAGCGCTGCCCGCCGCCGCGAGTCCCGTGGACACCAGCGTCAACTGCGGTCCTAGCGGGTCACTTGGCGCGGGCCCCTCTAGCCACACCAGGATCGTCTTCCATAGGTCGACGCTCATATTCCCCAGGCCGCCCACTTGAGCGGAGATGAGCTTGAGCTGTAGGAGTTCCTGCGGCTGGCCGTGCTGCTGCCATGCCACATCGTCAAGAAGCTCGAGCGTCAGCGACGAGTCTGGCATCGCGTGTCCGCGGCGCAGCAAGTCGTACAGCGCCCACTGAGTCTGGTACCAGTACCCCAGGGCGCTGGCGGCCGCGCTATGCGAAGACGAAGTCACAGCTTCCAGACCAGTTTGGCGCGGGGAACTTCCTGCCGCCTGACCGTCATGGTCTCAGCCAACCACGCAGCAGCCCGTCGCAGCCACGCCTGGTCGTAGTAACGGACGGGTGTCTCGGGAGCCGTTGTGGCCTCCACGACGCCGCCGACCCGACGGCATGGCACGTTCGGTGTAGAGAAATGCGTGATCCGGACCGAGGACGTAGGCATTGTCGGGATCATTCGCGCTCACGCGTCCTCGCACTCCTGCTGTCCTCGTCAAGGTGCTCTCACTCGCCGACGACGCTGCTTCGAAAAGCCTCGCCGCGATCATGCAGCCTCCCCGTGATACTCAAGACTGACGTTAGCTCCGCGCGCCGACAAGACGTCCGACTCGGGCTCGCCTGGCGGCACCGTCCGTAGGACCGCTTCTGGACGCCACGAAGGCGTCCCGCAATCGCTCGTTTCCGGGACGGTCAACGGCATCCCCAGTCGCAAGCGTGATCGGCGCGCTTTCTGTGTGACTCGCAGCGGTAGTTGGCGCGGTTCGGGCAGCGCTATTAGGCCGTCACCGTGGTTAGTGATCTTGTCCATAGCCGATCGCTTAGCGGGACAGTCTCCGGGAGACTTCTATCTGGCGGCGCTGAGCTGCGACTCGATTGCCTCGGGCGTCACGCCAAGGCCGGCCAGGACCCCGGTCCGGTGGTCGACGGCTAGGACAGCCAGAAGGACGTGTTCGCTGCCGATGGTGTCCACTTCGAGGTGCTGAGCCTCCGCGAAGGTGCGCTGCAGTACGTCCTTGACGTGCTCGTCGAACGGGATGAGCGCG